>Ga0123519_10010196_pt1 | contig 14019 bp, 9 predicted proteins | sample YelNatPaOPRAMG02_FD_87396 | JGI IMG/M metagenome (GOLD analysis project Ga0123519, IMG submission 87396) | Hot spring microbial communities from Yellowstone National Park - Yellowstone National Park OP-RAMG-02 (version 2) | ecosystem: Environmental > Aquatic > Thermal springs > Hot (42-90C) ...
GCCGCCTGCTCCTCGGGGGTCACGGCCCGCAGCGAGAGGCCGATGCGCCGGTTCTGGGCATCCACGCGCAGGACCTTGGCCAGGCACACCTGGCCGGGCTCCAGCGCGTCTTCAGGCCGGGCAGGCGGCGGGTCGCTGATCTCCGTCAGATGGATCAGGCCTTCGACGCCCTTCTCGATCTCGGCAAAGGCGCCGAAATCCACCAGTTTGCTCACCCGCACCGGCAGCAGCTGACCGGGCTGGTACTTCTCTTGCACCAGGGTCCATGGGTCGGGCTGGAGGCGCTTGAGGCTGAGGCCCACGCGGCCGCGGGCCGGGTCGACGCGGAGCACATAGACCGCGATCTCCTGCCCCACCCTGAGCAGCTCCGACGGGTGGCCCACCCGGTACCAGGCCAGCTCCGACACATGGATCAGGCCATCGGCGCCGCCCAGGTCCACAAAGGCGCCGAAACTGGCCAGGCTCGAGACGACGCCCTTGCACACGTCGCCCTCGTGCAGCTTTTCGAGCAGGTTCTCCTTCTGCTGCGAGCGCCATTGGCGACGTGCCGCCCGGTACGACAGGATCAGCCGGTTGCGCCGCCGGTTCACCTCGATGACCTTGAAGGGCAGCACCTTGCCCACCCAGTGGTCCAGGGCGACAGGCTTGCCGGCCGTGCCGCTGCTGCCCGAGTCGACCAGGTGCGAGGCGGGCACAAAGCCTCTCAGCCGCCCAAAGTGCACGAGCAAACCGCCCCGGTTCTGGGCCACCGCCTCGGCCTCAAAGATGCGGCCCGAGGCCTCGTACTCTTCGGCCAGGTCCCAGTCGCGCTCCACCTCGGCCAGGTAGAACGAGCCGACCAGATGCCCGTCTTGCGCATCGGCCCTAAGGATGTAGACGGGCAGCTCCATGCCCAGCGGCGATTCGTCGGCGGCCCCGCCCAATTTCCGGTAGTCGCTGACGGCCACCAGGCATTCGCGCTTGGCCCCCACATCGACGACGTAATAGTCTCCATCGCCGCCGATGACCAGCCCGTTGCGCACATCCCCCCGCTTGGGGTCGCTGTAGTCGTACTCCTGGAGCAGAGCCTCGCTCATCGCCGGGCCGGGCGCCTGCGCCCCTTCTTCCCCCTGCCCCGTGGGCTCCTCGCCAGCCTTGGCTGCCCCCTCTTGCTGACTCACCCACAACGGCATCGCTGCCCGATCGATCTGCCTGGGCTCTTCCAGGTCGGCCGAGCTACCGCCCTCCTGCGTCTCGCGCGCCATGGACGACCTCCTCCCCATACACGGACAAAAACGGCTCGACTGCCCTCCCTCGCAGCCATCCAGCAAGGACGGGGATCGAGCCACCCGACGAAATCGTCGCTCTCGCAGACAACGGAACGGCTGCAAACGCAAACACACAGGTGCCCCCGGGCCCAACACACCGGCGGGCACAAGCGTCGATCGTCAGCTCGCGTGACGGAGTCCAGACGCGCGGCACAGCGGGGCCACTTTCGCGGCCTCCAACCGTGGTTATTATACTCACTTTGGCCGCTTTTGTCAATGAATTGTCAGTATTTTCTGTAGATATCCAGGGCTCGGCAAAGAGGCAGCCGGCGGCCGCGCGAGGGGCGTCTCGCCGGCCACACCGCGCGCCGTCGGCGCGGCCCGAACCTTGCTGATAGCGGGTTAAGAGTCCTTGCACAAGCTGCGCAGGGCGCTGCGTCCGCCCGAGGCGCCCCAAGCGGACGGCGCCCGAGCCCCAGCCGTCGCTGGGCAAGGGGCCCGTTTGTGGAGGAGAACCCTGCTCCCCTGGAGCACCTGTGGAGAGAAGAATGCCTAGTGTGAGGCCCGACGGACGGGCCGCAACCGAGATGCGGCCGGTAGAGATGACCCTGGGCTACCAGGAGTACGCCGAAGGGTCGGTGCTGATCAGCATGGGCCATACGCGCGTGCTCTGCGCCGCCACCGTCGAAGAGTGCCTGCCCCCCTGGCGGCCCAACAGCAGCGAGGGTTGGGTCACCGCCGAATTCTCCATGCTGCCCCGCTCGACCCGCGAGCGCACCGCGCGCCATGTTTCGGCCCGCGAGACGGAGATCTCGCAGCTCATCGGCCGCGCGCTGCGCGCCACGGTGGACCTGCAACTCCTCGGCCCGCGCACGGTGACGGTCGACTGCGACGTTCTGCAGGCCGACGGAGGCACCCGCTGCGCTGCCATCACCGGCGGCTGTGTGGCCCTGGCGCTGGCCATCCAGCAACTGGTGCGCGAGAAACGGGTGCCGCCCACGGTGCTCCTGCCGCCCGTAGCGGCAGCGAGCGTAGCGCAACTCGATGGCGAGCTCCTCGTCGACCCCTGCGCCGAAGAGGACATCCGCGCCAACGTCGACTGCGTGGTGGTCATGAACGCCGAGGGCCTGCTCGTCGAGCTCGAGGCTCCCGCCGCCCGCCCCTTCCCCCGCCAGCAACTCGACCACATGCTCGACCTGGCCGCCAGCACCATCGCCGATCTCACGCGCCTGCAGCACGACCTGCTGGCCAGCTAGGCACTAGCGCCCTGGCCCCTCCAGGCTGTGACTTACGCCTGACAGAACCATGAGACGCGACGTGCCGTGGCCACTTCGAGTTCCCCCGACCCCGCCCCCTGCGGGGGCCGGGGAATACGGTACCAAGAGCCTATCCGAAAAGCCGCGTAGTCTGGGGCCTTGTGCCCGTTGCGCTGCGCCGCAGCGCCGAACGCGGCACATGCGACGCCCACAAGAGCCTGCCCTGAGCAAGGCGAAGGGGGCTAGTCTACGGGTTTTCGGATAGGCTCTACGGGGGCCGGTGCTGCGGAGCGGCCGCGGCCGGCAAGCACCGTTGCCGGCTCAGGTCCCCGGCACCTCCCTCTTGGGCGAGATCAGCATCTCGTTGAACAGGCGGCCGGCCGGGTCGGGGTGCCACGACTGCAGCACCCTCATATAGTTCGCCCGCTCAAAAGCCCCCGGCTGCTCGACGCGGGGCTGGCTCATCGAGCCCTGCAGTTGCGCCACCGACTCGTACTCACGCTCTGCCATCCACTGGCTCATGTCGCGCAGGATCTCGCCGATGCGGCCGGGGCCGTTCTGCAAGAGCTCGGAGGCCATCATGGTCACACGGGCGCCCGCCATGAGGCCCTTGAGCACATCCTCGTGGGTGTGCACGCCGGTAGTGATGGCCAGGTCGATGGGCACCCGCCCCGATAGGATCGCCACCCAGCGCAGGGGGAGCCGCAGCTCGTCCGAGGTGCTCAGCACCAGGTTGGGCACCACCGTCAGCTCCTGCAGGTCGAGATCGGGCTGGTAGAAACGGTTGAATAGCACCACCCCGTTGGCGCCAGCCTCGGCCAGCGACTGCACCATGTGCGCCAGGGAGCTGTAGGAGGGGCTGAGCTTCACCGCCACCGGGATCGAGACGTTCTCTCGCACCGCTCTGACGATGTCGAGCACCCGCCGCTCGACCGTGACGCCGTCGATCTCGGGGTTGGCGCACACACAGTAGGGGTTCAGCTCCAGGCCGTCGGCCCCGGCCTGCTCGATCTCGCGGGCATAGGAGATCCAGCCGCCGGTAGAGACGCCGTTGAGGCTGGCAATGACGGGGATGCCCACCGCCTCCTTGGCCAGGCGTATCCCCTCCAGATACTCCGCCGGCCCCACGCGGTACTCCTGCTCCTCGGGCACCCAGGTGAGGGCCTCGGCAAAGGCCTCGGTAAAGTAGCTCAGGTAGTGGTCGAGCCGCTCGCTTTCGAGGGTGATCTCCTCCTCGAAGAGCGAGAACATGACAATGGCCGCGGCGCCGGCGTCCTCCAGCCGGCGGATGGTGGAGAGGCGGCGCGAGAGCGGCGACGATGAGGGCACAATGGGATTCTTGAGGTGCAGGCCCAGGTACGTTGTGGAGAGGTCCATCCTTCGTACCTCCTCTTGAGAACGTTCCATACCGTCATTGCGAGCGCCGGAGGCGCGAAGCAACCCCCAACCCACGATGGGGATTGCTTCGTCGGCGGTGGAGCCTGCCCGGAGCGAAGGAGCGCCGCCTCCTGCTCGCGAACTTGGCCTAGCCACGGATCGGGCTACACGCTCCGTAACCCGCCCGCAAACCCCCGCCACGGGGGGCCGGGCCGGCAGCGCCGAGCTTACAACGCCCAACAGAACCATGAAACGCGACGCAGCTTCGTGACTGCGGGGACCCCCACCCCTAACCCCGCCCCCATAGGGGGCGGGGAATACGGGAATGAGGGGTTTGCGCGGGCGCGTTGCGCCCGCGCAAACCCCCTTCCCGTGCTTCCCCCTTCCCGCGGGGCGGGAAGGGGACCGGGGGATGGGCGCTGCACCTCAGGGCCTATCCGAAAACTCGTGGAATAGCCCCCTTCGCGTTGCTCAGGGCAGGCTCTTGTGGGCGTCGCCCGTGCCGCATTCGGCGCTGCGGGCGCAGCGACGTGGGCCCTCGCACGAGCGCTCGCGCCAGTAGCCCCCTCGCCGCTACCGGCGGGCCTCGGCCACGGGGGCCGCCTCGGGACGCGGCGCCTCGGCCCCCACGTCGACCGTCATGGCAGCGATCTGCTCGTACTTGTGCCAGCGCGCGACGACGGCGCGCTGGGCCTCGGCCAGGAGTTCTTCGGCCACCTGCGGCTTGCTCTGGGCGAGCATGCGGTAGCGGTTCTCGTTGTAGTAATAGTCGCGCAGGGGCACGCTGGGCGCCTTGGAGTCGAGCTGCAGGGGGTTCTTGCCCTCCGCGCGCCGACGCGGGTCGTAGCGATAGAGCGGCCAGTGGCCCGAGAGCACCGCCAGCTTCTCCTGGCTCATCCCCTCGGCCATGTTGATGCAGTGCGCAATGCAGGTGGAGTAGGCGATGATGAGCGCCGGCCCCCCGTAGGCCTCGGCCTCCTGGAACGCGCGCACCGTCTGGGCGTCGTCGGCCCCCATGGCCACCTGGGCCACGTACACGTAGCCGTAGGTCATGGCCATCAGGCCCAGGTCCTTCTTGGGCGTGCGCTTGCCGGCCACGGCGAACTTGGCCACCGCTCCCAGGTCGGTCGACTTGCTCGACTGCCCACCGGTGTTGGAGTAAACCTCGGTATCGACCACCAGGAACTTGACGTTGCGGCCGCTGGCCATGGCATGGTCGAGGCCATTGAAGCCGATGTCGTAGGCCCAGCCGTCGCCGCCGATGCCCCACACGCTGCGGCGCACCAGCGCATCGGCCATGCTTTCCAGGTGGCGGGCGGCGGGGTGGTCGCGGCCCCGCAGCCGCTCCTTCAGGCGTGCCACCCGCTCGCGCTGCGCCGCAATGCCCTCCTCAGTCGACTGGTCGGCGCCAAGGATGCCATCGGCCAGTTCGTCGCCAATGAGCCCGCGCAGCGCCTCGACCAACTCGCGGGCGTAGGCCGCCTGCCGGTCGACCGCCAGGCGCAGGCCCAGGGTGAACTCGGCATTGTCCTCAAAGAGCGAGTTGTTCCAGGCGGCGCCGCGGCCCTGTTCGTTGTATCCCCAGGCCATGCCCGGCAGGTTGGCCGAGTAGATGCTCGTGCAGCCCGTGGCATCGCCAATGAGCAGCCGGTCGCCAAAGAGCTGGCTGAGCAGGCGGATGTAGGGCGCCTCGCCGCAACCCGCGCACGCCGAGTGGAACTCGAAGAGGGGCTGGCGGAGCTGCACGTTCCTGACCGTGGCGTAGTTGAGGCCCGGCGGCACGATCTCGGGCAATTGCCGGAAGAAGGCCCAGTGGGCGCGGCCCTCCTCGCGCACGGCCAGTTGGGGCGCCATGTTCAAGGCCTTGCGGCCCACGGCCGTCTTGTCTTTGGCCGGGCAGACGTTGACACACACGGCGCAGCCGGTGCAATCTTCGACGGAGACCTGGATGGTGTAGCGCTTGCCGGCCAGCTCGGGTTCGCGGAAGCGGGCCGGCAGCGACTTGAAGCCCGGCGGCGCGCCCGCCAGAGCCGACTCGTCGAACACCTTGGCCCGCACCACGCCATGCGGGCAGAAGAGCGAGCAGCGCCCGCACTGGATGCACACCTCCGGCGCCCACACCGGCACGTCGAGGGCCAGGTTCCGCTTCTCCCAGCGGGTGGTGCCGCTGGGCCAGGTGCCATCCACCGGCATGGCGCTCACCGGCAGGCGGTCGCCCACGCCCTCGATGATGCGCGCCGTCACCCGCTGCACGAACTCGGGCGCCTCCACGGGCACCGGCGGCGGCAGCTCGACGGTGCCGGTGGCCTGAGCGGGCACGCGCACCTCGTAGAGCCTGGCCAGCGCCGCATCGACCGCCCGGTTGTTCTTCTCGACGATCACCTCACCGCGGCGCCCGTAGGTCTGGCGGATGCTCTCCTTGATCTTGGCAATGGCTTGCTCCTGGGGCAGGATTTGAGTGAGGGCGAAGAAGCAGGCCTGCATGATGGTGTTGATGCGGTTCCCCAGGCCCATCTCGGCGGCAATATCGTTGGCGTTGATGGCGTACACCCGCAGCTTCTTGCGGATGATCTCCTCCTGCACAGGGCGGGGGATCATGTCCCACGTTTCGGTGGGCTCGTAGGGGCTGTTCAGGAGCAGCGTGGCGCCCGTGTCGGCGCCGTCGACGACGTGGTAGCGTTCGAGGAAGCCGAACTGGTGCACGCCGACGAACTGGGCGCGGCGGATCTCATAGGTCGAGTGGATGGGCCGCGGCCCAAAGCGCAGGTGCGAGACGGTGTGCGCGCCGGCCTTCTTCGAGTCGTAGACGAAGTAGCCCTGGGCGTGGTAGGGGGTCGTTTCGCCGATGATCTTGATCGAGTTCTTGTTGGCGCCCACCGTGCCATCGGAGCCCAGGCCCCAGAACACGGCGCGTACCACATCGGCGGGCTCGATGTCGAGGTCGCGGTCGTAGGGGATGCTGGTGTGGCTCACATCGTCGTCGATGCCGACGGTAAAGTGGTCCTGCAGGCGGCCCTCGCGCAGGTTCTCGAACACGCCGATGGCCATGGCCGGCGTGAACTCTTTCGACGAGAGGCCATAGCGCCCGCCCACGACCCGGGGATGGCTCTCGGCCAGGCCCGGGTTCTCGCGTGCGGCCTCGGGCAGCGCCGCGCGCACGTCGACGTAGAGTGGCTCGCCCACCGCCCCCGGCTCCTTCGCCCGGTCGAGCACGCCGATGGCGCGGGTGGTGGGCGGCAGGGCACGCAAAAAGTCGGGCACCGAGAAGGGCCGGAAGAGGCGCACCTTCACCAGGCCCACCTTCTCGCCCCGCCCGTTGAGGTACGCGACGGCCTCCTCGGCCGCTTCGGCGCCGGAGCCCATGAGCACGATCACCCGTTCGGCGTCGGCGGCGCCCACATAGTCGAAGAGGTGGTACTGGCGGCCCACCTGTGCGGCGAAGCGGCCCATCGCGGCCTGTACAATGCGTGGCACGGCCTGGTAAAAGGGGTTGGCCGCCTCGCGGCTCTGGAAGAACACGTCGGGGTTCTGGGCCGTGCCGCGGACGAAAGGCCGGTCGGGCGACATGGCGCGTTGGCGCATGTCGCGCACCAGGTCGTCGTCGATCAGGGCCCGCAGGTCCTCTTCGGCCAGCTTTTCGATCTTGTGCACCTCGTGCGAGGTGCGAAAGCCGTCAAAAACGTGCAGGAAGGGCACCCGCGCCTCGAGGGTGGCGGCCTGGGCGATGAGCGCCTGATCCATCGCCTCCTGCACCGAGTTGGAGAAGAGCATCGCCCAGCCCGTCGAGCGCGTGGCCATAACGTCGGAATGGTCCCCAAAGATGGAGAGGGCATGGGTGGCCACGGTGCGGGCAGCGATGTGAAAGACCGTCGGCGTCAGCTCGCCGGCAATCTTGAACATGTTGGGGATCATCAGGAGCAGGCCCTGGCTGGCGGTGAAGGTGGTGGTGAGGGCGCCCGCCTGCAGCGAGCCGTGCACCGCCCCGGCGGCGCCGGCCTCCGACTCCATCTCGATCACCTGCGGCACATGGCCCCAGATATTCCGCTCGCCGAAGGCGCTCCACTCGTCGGCGTGCTCGGCCATGGGCGACGAGGGGGTGATGGGGTAGATGGCGATGACCTCGTTGGTCTTGTACGCCACATACGCGGCCGCCTCGTTGCCGTCGATCGTAACCATCTCGCGCGGCATGCTCATACCTCTCCGCGGCTCGAGTATCTGCCCGGCCCGCCATTGCGAGGAGCCCCGCGCTGCCGAGCCCTGGGCAAGGCAGGGAAGGCGCTCCCTGTCACTCTGAATATCCCAGGGCTGCGCGAGCCCTGGGCCAGGCGAAGGAACTTGCCAGGGGCAGCAGCCGGGTCTTGAGCTCCGGTCGCTCCTGCGGAGCCTAGGACGCCTAACAGAACCATGAGAGGCGACGCGCCTGCGCGACCGCGGGCACCCCCACCCCTAACCCCGCCCCCTGCGGGGGCGGGGAATACAGGACTGAGGGGGTTTGCGCGGGCGCAAAGCGCCCGCGCAAACCCCCTTCCCGCGGGGCGGGAAGCGGGCCAGGGGGATGGGCGCTGCACCCAGAGCCATTCGCGCCCGAGGCTTTGTTAGGCACTCTTAACACCCGGCTGCGGCCCCTGCTCGCAGCAGCTTCCTTTGCCTGGCCCAGGGCCGCGCGAGCCCTGGGATGCTCAGAGTGACAAGGCGGGCAGACCCGCTGGGGAGCATGATAGGGCGGGGGGAGGCGAGAGTCAATCCGAATGTGCGTGCGCCACAATCTCCTGGCAGAGGCGCACGCCTTCGAGGGCGTTGGTGGCCCAATAGTCGGCGCCCACAAAGCGGGCCACCTGCTCGCCGATCAGGCCACCGCCGATGAGGACGGGGATGCGTCGCCCGCCGGGCCAGGTCTGGGCGCGGAGGAGCTGGATGGTCTCGCGCATGCTATCCCAGGCGGTGGTGAGGAGGCCCGAGAGGCCGACGACGTCGGGCTGCCAGGCCAGGGCGCGCTCGACAAAGGCGCGGGGCGGCACGTCGACGCCCAGGTCCTCCACAGTGAAGCCGTGGCTACGCAGGGCGAGCTGGAGGATGGCTTTGCCGATGTCGTGGATGTCGCCCTGCACGGTGCCGATGAGCACCTTGCCCTGGGCGCGGCCGGCCAGGGCGCTTTCCAGAGCCGGCTGGGCGATCTCGAGCACCTGGCGAAAGATCTCGCCGGCCATGATCAGGCCCGAGAGGTAGTACTCGTGCTGCTCGTAACGCTCGCCCACCAGGCGCATGCCGGCCTCGCAGGCGGCGATGACCGCCACCGGGTCCTCGCGGGCCGCGACGCAGGCGCGCACCATCGAGAGCACGCCGGGCTCGTCGAGCTCGGCAATCCCCTGGATCAATGCCGCGCGCAGTTGCTCATCCACGGGTTCAGCTCCCTCTCACGCCACTTCTGGGCCGATGCGGCTGGTCAGGTGGAACCGGCCGGGGTGGCAGATGAACCAGCCCCACGCGACGGGCCGGTTGTCAAAGTCGTAAAAGATGTGCTCCAGGCAGAGGGCCGCGGCGCCCGGGCTCACCTGCAGGAGCTCCGCCTCCTCCGCGGTCAGAGCCACCGCCTCCAGGTTCAGGTCGCCGCGGCGCAGGCCCTGGCCATCCTGGCCCTTGAAGAGGCCCTCCAGCGAGGTAATCTGCAGCTCGGCCTCCACCGTTGCCCGGCGCGGGTCGTAGACCAGGTACTCGCGGTGGTACATCACCGGCCCGTCGGGCTGCAACACCAGCCGGCGCAGGTAGATCACCTGCGTGCCGGTAGGGATGGCCAGCTTGCGCGCTACCCGCTCGTCGGCAGCGAGGATCGAGGCCTGCAGCAGGCGCACCTGCGCCTCGGGGCCCGGCACCACGTTGTTGTGCCGCTCGCGCAGGCGGAAGGCCGCCTCGCGCACGTCGAGCCCGCGCACGAAGGTGCCCTTGCCCTGCGAGGCCACCACAATGCCCCGGTCGACCAGGATGTTGATCGCCCGCCGCACCGTCATGCCGCTGACGTCGAAACGTGCGCAGAGCTGCGCCTCCGACGGCAGTTGGTCGCCCGGGCGATAGAGGCCCTGGGCGATCTCCTCGCTGAGGATGCGCACCAATTGCGCGTAGGCTGGCTCGTAGGAGTCGCGGTCGATGCCGGGGCCACGCCGGCCCTCTGGTGTAGTGCTCACAGCCTGACCTCTTCCTGGCAGAGTCGGCAACTTGTATAGACAAGTGTAGTGGAGATGCGCCCGCGCGTCAAAGGCGGCCACAGAGCCGGGGCGCATCCAAGAGTGCCTGGGCTGCCAGCCAGGCTTCTCGCTGGGCTGCCACCCGGCGCCAGCCCAGCGTGAAGCCCGGTCACCGCCGCAGCGCTTCCGTGAGGCTGCCGGTTCCGGGCCTGCTGGCACATCCTGGATGCACCCCTCAACCAACGCAGTTTGACGACTTCCCTATATAAGTGTATAATCAAGCATGAGCGCCCCACCCGGCGCGCTCTGGCCCGGCCGCTCGGTGGCTCCACGCCGCCCGGCCCCTGCACGCCACTGCGAGGTGGCAAGCCATGCGCCTGCTCCTGGTCACCGGTTTCCTCGGCTCCGGCAAGACTACCCTCATCCTGGCCCTGACCCACGCCGCGCGCGCCGCGGGCCGCAGAGTGGCCATCCTGGTCAACGAGGTCGGCGAGGTGGGCATCGACAACCAGCTCATGCGCCAGCTCGAACTCGACGTCTGGGAGCTGACCAGCGGCTGCATCTGCTGCACCCTCAGCGCCGACCTGGTCACCACCCTCCACAAGCTCGATGCCACCTACGGCTCGGACCTGGTGATCGTCGAGCCCTCAGGCGCCGCCGATCCCGCCAACCTCCAACGCGCCCTCCCCTACTATCGCGGGCGCCCGCTCGAGAGCATCCGCTGGGCGACGGTGGTCGACCCGCTGCGCCTGCCCATGCTGCTGGAGGTGTTGACCCCCCTGATCACCGCCGGCATCGCCCAGGCCGACGTGCTCGTCATCTCCAAGGCCGACCTGGCCACCCCCGAGGAGCTGGCTCGGGCGCAGGAGGCCGTACGCGCCATCAACCCCCGAGCGCCGGTCCACTGCCTCTCGCTGCGCAATGGGCTGGCGCCGGAGCTGGTCGCGGAGCTCGTGCCATGAGCAACCTCGTGTTCGAGCCCTATGCAGCCGAGCAGCGCTGGCAGATGCCGGCGCCCCTCCCCGGCCAGGCCTGGCAGGAGCTCCTGGCCCAGTACCTGGCGGCGCTGACCCGCGCCTGCACCGGGGCAGGGCCCTGCATCATCGGCCACCTGAAGGCGCTGGCCCTCTTCCCCGCCGGCGGCTATCTGCGCGCGAGCGCCATCAGCGCCCAGCACCCACCCACCGTCGACGGCCGCGCGCCCGACGGCCTGCAGGCCCTCGACCTGACGCTCAACCTCCTGGTCTATGGCCTGCCGCACACGGCCCTGGAGCGCATCGCCACCGAAGAGGCAGCAACGCTGGCGGCGCAGCGAGGCGGGCAGGTCGATACCCACACCGCCACACACCACCATCCGCCGGGGGAACACCCGGCCACCGGCGGTCGGTAGGCCATACGAGGGAAGGAGGGAGTGAGCCATCGACCAGTGACCCGTATAGCGGCCCGGTTGTGCCGGGCACACCCGGCAAGCACCAGTTTGGTCGCGAACCCCAACGGCCCTGCGAAGGTGGAAGAGGAGGAAGAGCCCATGTCGGAGGAATTGGTCCGCGCCATTGCGGACATGCGTGAGGAGGAAGCCATCGCCCTGGCCCGGCAGTTGTTGGCCGGAGGCACACGGCCCACCGCCGTCCTCGACGATTGCCGTGCAGCCATGCAGATCGTCGGCAAGCGCTTTGAGCAGGGGCAATACTTCATCCCAGAGCTCATCCTGGCCGGCGAGATGCTCAAGGCCATCGCGGCCGAGGCCAAGCCCTACCTGAGCGAGGGGGGCAACGCGGCCAGGAAAGAGGGCAAGGTGCTGATCGGCACCGTGAAGGGCGACATCCACGATATCGGCAAGGATATCGTGTCGTTCATGCTCGACGTCAACGGCTTCGAGGTCAAGGACCTGGGCGTCGACGTGGCCCCCGAGACCTTTGTGAGCGAGGTCAAGGCTTTCGCGCCCGATGTCGTGGCCCTCAGCGGCTTCCTCACCCTCTCCTACGATGCGATGAGAGAGACGGTGCAAGCGCTCAAAGCGGCCGGCCTGCGCGACCGGGTCAAGATCATGGTCGGCGGCGGGACGGTGGATCAGCAGGTCTGCACCTACGCCGGGGCCGACGCCTTCGGCGCCGACGCCATGGCGGCGGTGTCGCTCGCCAAAGGGTGGATGGGAGGACGATGACATGGCCGAGAGAACCTCTGCAGCGCTCGATAGCGGCAAGACCCCGCAGCAGTTGTTTGCCGAACGGTCGAAACGCCTCCAGGATGCCCTGGAGCTGCGCCAGCCCGACCGCATCCCCATCGTGCTCGGCTTTGGCTACATGCTGGCCGAGATGTATGGCATCACTCGCCAGGAGCAGACCGAGAACTTTGGCAAGGCACAGGAGCTCCTGGAGCGCGCCGCCCAGCACTTCCAGCCCGACAGCGCCATGGGCCTCTTCAACGACCCCGCTGCCAGCCTGGCCCTGGGCGACCGCATGACCCGCTGGCCCGGCCACGGCCTGCCGGCCAATGGCTCGTTCCAGTTCGTGGAAGGCGAGTACATGAAGCCCGAGGACTATGACGCCTTCCTCGAAGACCCGGCCGATTGGGCGATCCGCAAGTACTGGCCCCGCGTCTTTGCCGAGCTCGAGGGGTTGGCCCTCCTGCCACCGCTGGGCATGGCGGCCCTGGGCTGCTACAGCCTGGTGACTCTCGGCGCGCTCAAGGCGCCGCCGGTGGCCAAGGCCCTGCAGGCCCTCGGCAGGGCCATCGATGCCCAGGCCGGCGCCGACGCGCGGGCCCTGGAATCGGTGCAGCGCATGGCCGCCCTGGGCTTTGCCCCGCCGCCGCTGGCCGGGTCGATCGTCGAGGCCCCCTTCGACTTTATGTCCGACACCCTGCGCGGCATGCGCGGCATCATGCTCGACATCCACCGCCGCCCCGAGAAGCTCCTGGCCGCGATGGAAAAGGTGTTGCACTTCCAGTTGGAGTATGCCGTCGCCTTCAGCCGCGCCACCGGCCTCAAGGCCGCCTTCATCCCCCTGCACCGCGGCTCCGACGGCTTCATGTCGCTGGCCCAGTTCGAAAAGTTCTACTGGCCCACCCTCAAGGCCCTGCAGGTAGGCCTGGTCGAGAACGGCATCATGCCCTTCGTCTTCTACGAGGGTGTGTGGGACCAGCGCCTCAAATACCTGACCGAGCTGCCCAGAGGCAAGACGGCCGGCTGGTTCCAGTTCAGCGATATCTTCCACGTGAAAGAGGTCGTGGGCGACACCATGTGCATCTACGGCGGCATGCGCAACTCGCTGCTGCAGGCCGGCACCGTCGACGAGGTCCGTTCCTTCACCAAGAAGCTTTGCCAGGTGGTGGGCAAGGGCGGCGGCTTTATCATGAGCACCGGCATCGGCGAAATGGAAGGCTGCAAGCCCGAGCTGGTCGAGGCCTGGGTCGACGCTACCCATGAGTACGGCGTTTACTAGCGCCGGGGAGGATTCCGACAATGCCAAGCGAACTGACGACGGCGATGGCAGACCTGGATGAGGCCAAAGTGCAGGGCCTGGTCCAGGCGGGGCTGGCCCAGGGAGTCAGCCCGGCACAGCTCCTCGAAGAGTGCCGTGAGGGGATGACCCTCATCGGCCAGCGCTTCGAGAGCGGCGAGTACTTCCTTTCGGACCTGATCATGGCCAGCGAGATCTTCAAGGCCGCTGCCGCCCGCCTGACCGCCCAGCCCGGCGCCGCCTTCAGCAAGCCCAAGGGCGTGATCGTCATGGGCACCGTCAAGGGCGACATCCACGACATCGGCAAGGACATCGTGGTCAGCATGCTGCGCGGCGCCGGCTACCAGGTGGAGGACCTGGGGGTCGACGTGCCCCCCGAGCGCTTTGTGGAGGCCGCCAGGGCCAGCGGCGCCGGCATCGTGGGCCTCTCGGGCCTGCTCACCATCTCCTTCGAGCCGATGAAGGAAACGGTGGCTGCCCTCAAAGCGGCCGGTTTGCC
>Ga0123519_10010198_pt1 | contig 14018 bp, 13 predicted proteins | sample YelNatPaOPRAMG02_FD_87396 | JGI IMG/M metagenome (GOLD analysis project Ga0123519, IMG submission 87396) | Hot spring microbial communities from Yellowstone National Park - Yellowstone National Park OP-RAMG-02 (version 2) | ecosystem: Environmental > Aquatic > Thermal springs > Hot (42-90C) ...
GGAATATTGCACACAGCTCTAACTCATCTTTTGGGAACCACAGCAATTCTAATGGTCATGTCCATACTGATATTCGCCATCTACCGAGTAGGAACTTTGCAGAGTGTCGATATATCAAAGCGCCAGCTTCAGGAGATAACTGACTACGTAGCGCAGAATTTCTATGACATGATCCAGACAGCCGTCAACTTCTCTAGCCCGAATACGATCATCATAAAGGAACTGAACATTCCGATATCTGTTGGGGGAAACGGATATACGATTTCTCTGAGCAACGCCAGTGGAAGCCTTAAAGTTATGGCATGGGTTGATACTGAGCCATTGATTGCGGCCCAATCCCTCCTTCCTGTAAATGGCACGAGCATCAAGATTCGTATCAATGTCAACGAGGGAAGTGACTTGGGTGGAGCCATAGTTAGAGCGCCACTACACAGTGGCTCTAGCATTCCAGTTGCATTTGTGCAGATAGATGGTGAAAAGGTCGTGATAGGCCTGGGAACCAAGAAGGTGTGAAGCATACATGCACATCATATACGACTACATAGCGATGGCAACTATCTTCGTTCTCATATTCACATTCTCAACAGCTTCGCTACTGAACGTCGTCGAGCTTCCTGTCCGCCACATCACGGAGCAGCAGCTTTTCACAAGGGCTGACTCTGTTCTAGGAAGCCTTTTGGGATACTTGGGAGAGCCAAAGAATTGGGGGGAAAACATAACGCTCCGCCCTGAAGAACTCAAGGCTGTTGGACTTTCTAGAACCACGAAGACCGACGTTATATACGACCTTGATCCGGACAAGCTTTCAAGACTAATTCCAATAGATACTGGAGCTTCAATAGATAAAAGCACGCTCTACCGCCTGCTTAACCTCGGCAACGATTACAGGTTCTTCCTGCGCCTAACACCAGTGCTGAACATATCGATCACGCCTCTTGGCTACGTCCCAAGCCCACCAGCACCCAAAGAAGGACTTTACACTTCAAAGTTCCTGGTTACAGTCACGACACATGAGCTGACTCCTGTCGGCAACGTGAACCTGACCGTCTACGTCCTGACAGCCTACTACGATGTTTCAAACAAGCTGCTCTACTATGTGACGAATGAGACCAAATCAGCTACTACGATGTGGAACGGCAGCGCAACCTTCGATTACACAACTTTCATGACAGAGCTTCTGGAAAAAGAGGGGCCAAGTTCTACAAAACTCGTTGGCTCACTTCTCGTCATCATAGGCAACTTCTATGGGATGCAGACCGTCTACGTCTACAAGTGTAGCTATACTGGAGAGCCAACTATCGAGGGGATAGTACTGGGCAAGTACCTAATCTTCGAAGATTCTGGGCCTGGACCTATCTTTATTCCGATAGGAGGAAAAAGCAAGAAGCTTGGGGCGGATAAGTGGGACTCTTCAGAATGTACCTTTGGTGGTGTCGTGGTGACAGCTGTTGAAAACTCAACTATCTATGGAAAAGCCCCCTGGCTTACCATCCACGATGGAAAGCGCTTCCAAGTGCTCGAGCTCACCTACCTCGAACCTGACATCTACTATATTGTCCTCGTCGCCAAGTACCAGGGAGATTACTTCTTGGTAGTATTCCCAAGGATACCTGTCAACTTCCAGGTCGGAGATGTTGTACCAAGGGGGACGCAGGTGGTCGGCATCAGGAGGATAGTTTTCGTCGAGAAGATGGCTTTCTTTGCCGACTTCTACTTCTGGAGGACTTTCAGTTGAGGAGCAAAAGCCGGTCCAGAGGTGGGCAGCTTCGGGTTCTCGAAGCTACGATAGCCTCGATAGTGGTCTTCTTCTCATTCCTGACCGTTTCTTACTTCACCAGGAATCCAAGGGTCTGGACGACCAGCAGGGCCGAGGACCTTACGAGGATGGGATATAATGTCCTGCACAGCCTTTCAGTTACTGGAGTACTTGACAACATTGTTGCAAGTGGTAAGATCGGCTGGGAACAAGATCTAAAGTTTGTGCTCGATGCCCTGCTTCCATCGACTTCCTACTACAACATGAGCGTTTACAAGGTTCTCTCTTCCGAAACCCAGGAGGTTGGGCTTTCCAAGCTAAATTCAATCAAGATCACAAACGCCGAATCCGGGTCTGCTTTCATCTACTCCCCAGAGGTTATCTCGGTCTCCTACCTCTTCACATCTATGAAGGGAGATGTGTACCTTCTCGTCCTCCAGCTTGCAGAGATAATGGGCGAGACGACACAGTAAACGGTCCAAACCAGGCTGAGGCAACACAGAGTAAAAACGTTTTTATTCCTTCCTCCAGGACCGCCGTTGAAAGATTTGAGAGCTTCTGTCCTGAGGGGCGCCGAGCGCGGCCTAGTCCTGAAGGAGGCTATTCTGGAGAACTTCATGAGCTATGAGTATGCAAGGATCCCATTCTCGCCAGGCCTGAACCTGGTCTGTGGCCCAAATGGCGCAGGCAAGTCCTCCATACTTCTCGCGCTTTCAGTCGCTCTCGGACAGGCCTACACAGAGAGATCGAAGAAGCTTGCCGATCTGATAAGAAGGGGCAAGGACATTGCGAGGGTAACGCTTGTGTTCGACAACTCTCCAGGTTCGGACGGAAGGAGGCCCGTTCCCTCAGTAAGGTCCAACGAGCTGACCCTTACCAGATACCTGAAGGCAGATGGCGATTACTGGTACCAGATCAACTTCTCGCCAGCCTCGAAGGCCGAGATAGACGATATGCTCTCAAGCTTCGGCATCGATCCTGAGAACATGCTCATAGTGATGCACCAGCACATGATCGAGGAGTTTACCGTCATCTCCCCCCAACAGAAGCTCGCTCTGGTTGAGAAGGCAACAGCCATATCAAAGCTTAGGGAAAGGGTGCTTGAGTCTTACACAACATTACGGAGCGTGATGAGTGAGGAGCAGAGCGTCAAGGCACTTCTCGAAGAGGCCCAGAAGACGCTCGGTAACTGGAAGCTTGAGCATGAGAAGCTCATGAGAAGGAAGGAGCTGCTCGCTGAGAGAAGGAAGCTTCAGCTTGAGTATGCTTGGGCCCAGTTCAAGAAGCAGCTCTCAGCCGTCGAAGCTCTAAAGCAGAGGCTTGCCTCGGTCGAGGAGGAGGTGAGAGCGAGCACCGAGAGGGCCGAGAGAATAGCTGCAGAGGCCTCCGTAGCTAGAGAGAAGCTCGAATCCTCAAGATTTGAGTACCGAAGGCTCTTCCTGAAGCTCGTCGAGGAGGAGAAAGTACCGAACAGCTCCGAGGCCGTGAAGCTCAGGGAAATGATCGTTAGGACTGAGAATGAAATCACAAAGAACATAGATGCTTATGTTGATCTCAGGGTCAGAGAGGCTATGGCAAGGCACAGGCTCGGGGAACTGGAATCTGAGAGAAGGGAAGTGGAGAGGAGGCTTTCCGATGCATCATCGACCCTGAATGAGCTGCAATCTTCTGCCGAGAAGGTTGGCCCGATCATCGAAACCTCTAGGGATCCGGAGGAGGTCAGGAAGGACATCGATGCAAACCAGATAGCAATTGCCTCGCTCGGAACCGTTCTCGAGAACGCAGGCGAGATGTATGATTCTTACAGGAAAACCTTCGAAGACCTAAAGGATAAGGCCGGACAGGTAGCTGAGAACAGGGCAATGGTCCTAAAGGAGCTGGACATCAGGAAGGAGGTTTGGAAAAGGGCAGTGGAGGACCTCCTTTCCAAAGTGAGTGATGCATTCAGGGAGAATCTCGAGAAGGTTGGTGCAACCGGCTATGTGAGCCTTGTGAATCCGGACGACCTTGAGAATGCTGGAATCGAACTTTTAGTAGGCTTCGGAGGAGCCAACCCAACAGCGCTGAATTACTACACGCAGAGCGGAGGGGAGAGGAGCGTATCGGTGATAGCATTCCTGCTTGCGCTTCAGAGCAGCATATTATCTCCCATAAGGGCAGTTGACGAATTTGATGTCCACATGGATCCTAGGAACAGGGAGGCATTTCTGAGGATGATCGTGGAGATGTCGAAGAGGAACCCGGGCCTGACCTACATCTGCATAACGCCCGGACAGATACCGCCTATCATCGAGGAATCATCCGTCCTTGTCGTGCAGAACAACTACGGCATATCTACCGTTGGAGTTGTGACAAAAGGTGCAAGATGATCAGGCAGCGGTTGAAGCATCTGAAGCCCTAGAGGTTGTCGACAGAATAATCCAGCTCTGCATCGATGCTGATAGTGGCAGAGCCGATCCTTTTGCCTTCGATGTCAAGGCTCAGCTCGAGAAGCTCAGGTCCTTGCTCTCGCTTTGGAAGACTACATCGCAGCTTTCAAAGGATGTTGAGGCTGTTTACAGGATCGCTTTGCTGATTAGGCTCCAGGAGGAGGTTGTGAAGCACAGGTCGTCGCTACTTTACACAGACCCTCTGCTAGTGGAGCTGAAGATACTGGCATCCGATCCCCGAGAGCTGGCAACGGCCTTCCTCAGGGCATGGAGACCGATCGTGGCGCTCCAGCAAGTCAATCTCGAGCTTCTAAGGTTAGCATACGGCTACTGGTCGAACCTCAGGAGACTGCGCCTTGACCAGTATGATACCAGCATGTTGCCTTCCAAACTTGGCATCGAGCAGCTGAAAGCAATGGGAGTGCTCTCCGACGAGATACCGAGCAAAGTTCTAGAAGAGATGCACCAGGAGCTTGTCGCCAAGTGTGGCGATGGCATGGTGAATTACTGGGAGTTCGTATCGCAGGGAGACTTTGCATCAACGGTCAAGAGGGCGGTGCTTGTCAGTTTCCTTGTCACCCTTGGCTACGCAGAGCTTGAGATCGAGCCGCTGGAGAACAGGATCTGGCTTAAACCAAAGAAGCCTCCAGGCATACCTGAGGCAGCGGAGAAGAAGTCTTTGGTCGTCTCGATAAAAGCTTGAGGAGAAGTTCGAATGGCAGAGGCTGAGTTATCTTCCAAGGTAAGGCGGGCTGGCCAGATGCTCCTTTACCAAAGGCACAGGGTGCCTGGCGTCAAGGGCTATGAGCTGAGGCGCTCCCTAGGCAAAGGATACATGCGCATCATCAAGATCCTTAGGGCTCAGCTCGAGAATATTGGCTTGACCATCAAGATCATGCCCGAGTCTGATTCGCCTGTAAATGAAGACAACGAGGAGGAGTTATCGTCTGCAAGGTTCTTTGTTGTCTTGAAGGATCCGCTTTCGCTCTACGATGCTTCCACAGCTGGTTGGAGTATAGACGATCTTTCAGGCTTGGCGGTCGTTCTCTCCACAATAATTTCTAGGAGGGGAAAGGCACCGAGGAGGGAGGTCGAGAGGATCCTTAAGGAGAAGTTTCCAGATTGGAAGGCCGATATGTTCATTGAGCGATACATCCGCCGTGGCTACATCTCGATGGACGATAACAACAATCTTATACTAGACTGGAGGAGCAGGGGAGAACTCGACCTCCAGAAATTGTTGCAGTACGTCTTGGGTGCTGGCATCTCAGAAGCAAGCCCTCAATCGGATAAGTTCGAAACCCAATCCAAATAATTTCTATTTATGGCTGGTTTTGATAAGCTTGCTCACATCGAAACCTTTTGACTTTACAGACTCTATTATTCGGGAAAATAGTTCACCATCCATCTGCGGCGTCCTGCTCAATATCCAGAGATACTTGCGGTTTGGTGTGCCTACAACCGCATAATCATACTCCTTTCCCAAGTCTATAATCCAATAATCAGCGGAGAATGGCCAGAAGAATGTTACTTTAAGTTTCGCTCTAGTATTCTTGTCTACGACTTTTGCTTTGCCCTTTGCCTGTTTCAGCTTGCCACTCTTTAAGCACTCATTGAGTACGGAGATATTGCCATTTTTAGATAAGCTATAAGTCGCCGTTATGTCAGTACAGTCATCCTCAAATCTAAATGGAAGGCGTGCAATCTCATACCATTTGCCCAGATACCTCTCTAACTCTACATGAGGCACGACTTCAAGAGAATTATGTTCCTCTTTCATCAAACGATCACACCTTTAACCTCGGGCAGGTTTTTAAATATGTTATTGTTATACACTAGTTGTATTAAATTAATTTTTCATTTCGTATAGTGGTGCCATTTCGTTTTGGCTTACATGGCTAGGAAACTTCCAGGAAAAATATGCTTATACCGTCGACTAAGCCCCATTTTGACTTATTCTAAAAATAAGAAGTTGACTATGCAAATGATTGCCATAGGCTACACTGTCGGGAATTTTAATATAAGTCAATGCGATGCGATGATATAGAGCCATGGTCTTGTCAATTAATGATGTGGAACAATAGTTGGTGCACTCACAGGTTTTTGCCAAAGTTTTTCCATCTTTCAGTACCCCAATAATGATGCTTCGTTAAACACTCCTAATGAATTTTAATTCCAGAATTTGATAATAGCTGCAAGATATTTCATGATCAGAGATTTTTCTCAACTCTACGCTCGCTTATGCATCGAAACTTTTTCTATAGGACTATCTACTGCGTTGCTAGATCATCCATTGTCCCATATTGCTTTTCTTCCTGTGCAATCTCCTGGCTGTATTCATGCTGTTGTAGTGCCCCTTTCTCAATCATCTCCTGCATTTGCCTCCTTATGCTCGATGGTTCTCTGCTTAGATTGAACATGTCCGAGAACATGGTTGTCGTCGAAAGAAGGAGCGTCCTCCCCACCTTCGCCCCTTTCAAAAACCCTCCCTTCATGAGTTCCTTCACATGATCATATGCTTGGGGGCCCCTCATCTTCACCAGCTGAGATTGTGTCAGTGGTTGTTTCAGGGCGACAAGCGAAAGCGTCCTTAACGCTCCCTTCGTGATGAGCGGCCTTGCAGACACCCTTCTGACAGCCTCAGCATACTCGCTTTTTACTCGCATCACGAAGCGCTCATCTGGCAGCTCGACCACCTCGACCGCCCCATCATTTTTCCTGTAAAGTTCGGCAACGGCCCTTGACAGCTTTTTCGTTTTTGCCCGGCTCCTGAGCTTGCTTACCGAACCTAGGGTCTCGATGTCGAGGGGGCGCCCAGCCACGAATAGGGCTGCCTCAATCACCTTCTTGGCCAGTTCCTCGTCCAGTTCCGCCATCTTCTTCTCCTTCCCTTATCCGCCCTATCCATATCTCTTTAGTCTCTTCTTCTTGGCTTATGTCGATAAATCCCCTCATTGCCAGGAATAGAATTATTATGAAGGTCCTCACCACCTCGATGATCTTCATCCCCTCCACCAAGTAGCTAAAACTCACCGCTTCATTCTCCTCTAGAATTTTTTTGATTCTCTCCTGGAGGCTCTTGATATGCGCATCAAGGTTCACCATGAACTCATCAGGTTGCTCAAGGAGTGGGGGAAGAACATCTGGAGCCTCTTCCTTCTTTTCAGGCATCTGTGTCAAGATCGCCGCCATCAACGCTTGTGCCAGGTCGGAGAGCGATATCTTACCATGTGGCACGACAATCGGGATGTTCAGAGGTGGTGGAAGGACCACATCGAGCTCCTCCTTTGGCTCGGGTGGTTTTGGAGGCTCCTCGAGTTTGAGAAGAAGCTCCGACTTTCTCCTGAATATGATTGTGGAGGAGAGAAGTGCCACCCCTGAAGCCTCGAACTCGATGTGCCCGACCCGCCTTATTTCAGATGTTATGGTTTCGAGCAGCGCCCTTAGGTCAACTTCCCAGGGGTGCGTCTTCTGAAGCTTTACGATGTCGAAAAGGATCGATACGGGTGGTCTGACCCATATTGGTTTAGCATTATCGCCGATCATTCTGCAGCCTTCCTCGCTGGCATCTCGACGATCCTCGTCGTCCCCTGGTTGGTATATGCTCCAAGTACTCTGTGGGCTTTGCTAGCAACGACATCTCTCAATGTGATGACTATCATCTGGCTGGTAGCCGACCTTTCCCTCACCAGTTCCGCAAACCTCTCCGCATTTACAGGATCAAGGTGTGCATCAACCTCATCCATAACATAGAAAGGGGCGGGCTTGAGCTCCTGCATCGCAAATATGAAAGACAGAGCGGAGACCGACTTCTCGCCACCGCTCACCCCGCTTACGAGCCTAGGGCTCTTTGATGGAAATTGCACGAACATGTCGAGTCCTCCAGAGAAGGGATCTTCAGGGTTCTCAAGCTGGAGCCATGCCTTCCCTCCTGTGATCTTTTCGAAGAACAAGCCGAAAGATCTGTTGATCGATTCTAGAGCCTTCATGAACGCCTCCTTTTTCTTCGACTCGATCTCCTCCATGAACCGGACGATGCTCGTCCTTTCAGACTCGAGTTCGTTCCTTCTTACGGAGAGCACCTTGAAGTTCTTGTATTGCTGAGCATATTGGTCTATCGCCAAAAGGTTTAGTGGGCCTATGCCTTCAGCCTCCTTTCTCATTTCCTCAAGCAACTCAAGGGCAGCTTCGAGTTCCTGCTCAGGAAAGCTTATGGGAGCTTCATATCCAAGCTTCTTCAGTTCCTCTAGCTTCTCGTTCTCCTGCAGCTCAGCTCTCTCGACATCGAACCTTGCCCTGCTAAGTGCTTCCCTGCTTTCCTCGAGGATTCGATTCGATTCAGCAAGTTCGATTGATAGCCTCTCGATTTCAGATTCGAACGCCTTCCTTTTCTCTCTGGCTTGCTCCATGAGGAGCGAAAGGTCCTTCCTCTTCCCCTCCAAGGCATTGAGTTGGGCTTCGAGCACCTCCCTCTCCTTCTCAAGTTCTTTAATTCTCGACGATAAGGTTCCGATTTGCATCCTAAGTTGCTTTGCCTGCCCCTTCAGTCTCTTGGCTGTTGGCTCGTAGAACGCCTTGATGTTTTTCAGAGAGTTCGAGATCCGGTTGCAGACTGAGTTAAACTCCTCCTCAGTCTTCGAGACCTTTCTCGAGGCTCTTGCCTCCTCCTTCTCGAGGGTTGCAAGGTATTTTGAGTAGGCGATCCCCCTCACCTGCTTGAGTTTTTGCCTTAGGTTACCTATCCTTGCCCTCAGCTGCGCCCTTTTAGAGATCTTATTCTCAATACCATCTTTCATGCTTTCAATAATTTCTTTGTTTCTTTCAATGTTGCTTATCGTTGCCTGGAGGTTTCTTGCAATTCTGTCCGCCTCGATCTTTATGTTCCTGGCCTCTCCCTCTATAAGCTGCAAGCTTCTTTCAGCCAAGGCCTTCTCCTCGGCAAGCGCATCCAGCTCCTTCCTCAGCCTCTCTGCATATTCCTCCCTCCTCCTCTGCTGCACATCCAGCAACTTCGACAGGTTAGACTCCAACCTCTCGACAGCATGGCTTGGCGGAAGCAAAGCCAGTATATCGACCGGCTTCCTATAATAGCCTCCCACTATGCCCCCGCTGGGTTCGAACACCTCACCTCCTGAAGTTACGGCCCTCAAACCCTGGCGGGAAGCTTCTATTGCATCGAGCGTCGAAGAGGCCAAGACCGTGTCCCCAAAGACCTTGCATACCGCCTGCCCTATGTTTGAATCGTACGTAATAACGTCCACAGCGCGCCTCACCTTGCCAGTAAGTGCCTGGGGAACTTCGAGTGCCTTCGCCTCTGTCTCGCTCAATGGTATGATCTTGATCCTCCCAAGCTTACTGTTCTTGAGGGTTTCAGCACAGATGAGGGCTGTCCGAAGGTCCTTCACCACTATCGCCCTCATCCACCCATCCGAGGCCGACTCAATCGCTACCCTGTCTTCTTCCCTGAAGCTTATCAGGTCCGAAAGCTTCCCAAGAACTCCTTCCAACGAAGACTCCTGCTTCAGCTGCAGTACCTTCATCACAGCTCTCTCTTCGTCCGCAATAGTTTGGACTATCTCCTTCCTGGTCTCAGCCTGGATCAGAGCTCCCTTAACACGTCCTATGAGCTCTGTCAGCTCGCCGATCTCCTCCGAAACCCTTCCAACAAGGCTCCGCTTCTCCTCAACGTTCTTTCCAATTCCAAGGAGCCTCTCCCTCTGGTCCTTCCTCAGCTCTACCAACCTGTTAAGGTGCCTCGCAATTTCCCTAAGAGTTGTTGCAAGGCTCTCCCTTCTTTCAGATGCAAACTTCAATCCCCTCTCCAATTCCCAGACCCTTCTCCTCTCGCTGCCAAGCTCCCCAAGCAGTAGAGCCAGCTCCTGCGTCCTCTCCGCCACCTCCAGCGCAGTCTCTTCCTCGATCTGAAGCGCCCTTTTCCTCCTTTCCTCAGCCCTCCTGATCTTTGCCCTTATCGACTCGAGTGCAGCCCTCTCCCTAGACATCCTTGAAATGAGCGCCGACCTCTCAGCTTGGCAACGCCTCATCCCTCTCCTTTCAACACGAATCTTTCCGTTGACCTCCTTGATGCTCTTGCGAACTGTCTCAAGATTTTTCCTCGATCTCTCAAGGTTTTCTTTTAGGGCAGCAAGCTTCGTGCTCACCTCCGTCTTCCTGACCTGCAACTCTCCAGCATTTGCCTGAAGCTCAGAGAACTCGCCTCCGCCTTTCTCCAGCATCTCGTCAGTGAACCGCTTCCAAGCTGCCTGCTTCCCCTCATACTCCAGCTGCTTCGATTCCTGCTGCGCCTTTGCCTCCGCGAACCTCTTCTCGGCCTCGGCCAGAAGCTGCCTCTTCTTCCTTATCTCCTCCCTCAACTCTGTGATGGAAGCTGACAAGATCGCAGCGCTGTTCCTCTTGATCTCCTTCTGAAGGTAGATGCTTCTAAGCGCTTGGTTCCTTTCGGCCTCAAGTTGCTGAACCCTATTGCTGACCTCCTCCATCCTTGCGTCCGCAATCCTGATGTTCGTGTCCGCCTCCCTCATCTGCTCTAAAGCCTGCTTCTTCCTCTCGTCATACTCCGCAATCCCGACCGCAAGCTCTATCTCCTGCCTCCTCTCAATCGGATCCTTGTCCGCTATTCTCGCTATCTCCCCCTGCATCACGATGTTGTATCCCCTGTGGGAAAGTCCTGCAACTGAGATGAGGTCTCCTATCGCCGTCCTTGATGTCTGCGTCCTTCCGAGTCGGTATACACTCTCGCCCGATGAATCAACCTCCCTCGAGATCACAACCTCATCCTCGTCCACAGGTATCTTCCTGTCTGTATTGTCAAGCACCACCCTCACGAATGCCGTCTTGCTTGGTCCGCTTTCTGGAAGCGAGTCGCAGACAACACTTGCGAACTTATCGGTCCTGAGGGACTTTGCACTCACTTCGCCAAGCACGAACTTTATGGCATCCAAAACGTTGCTGTTGTGGAGGACAAGTCCTGCTCCCCCTACGAAGTTGTGGTGGAAAGGAACACAAACATCGTATACTTTCCGCCTTCTCCTTCGAAGTACCTTGATATCGCCCACAGCCTCCCAAACTATGTTCCCCCCCTCAACTGCAGCCACCTCCATACCTGCCCTAAGCTCTCGAGCCCTCAACCAGTAGTCTTCAGACTCGCACCGCGCCAAAAGCCTATGCTCCCCCGTCACCCTGACTATCCTGCCTGTCTCTGTTTCAACTTGGTACATCTCTTCATCGATTATCTGTTGGAAAAGTGCAGCAACGTTCATCCGCCCAATCCTCTTTCTATCCATGTCGAAGCTCCTTACGAAGAGAGCCCTTCTAGGTAGGACATACGTCTCCAGACCTGCCACTCGAATCTCTATGCCCGTTCTCTTGACATCTTCAAAAATCTCCTCTATCCTTTTCTCACCCACGGAGGTCTCTACCTTCGTTCCTTCGGCCAAGCATTTTCCAGATCCGTTTGGTCCTGTGATGACTGTGAACCCCTTCTCTAGGTCCAGGGTCGCCCTCCTGCCAAAAGACTTGAAACCCCTGACCTCAAGCCTCTTTATGTAGACCATCTGGACCGGCTCGGCTCGCTTTCCTTCTTGCTTCTCAAGCGCTTCCTGACTTAACTCTTTCCTGGAGTTCGTAGGCACTGAAAGTCAATGCTTATAAAATTCGAGCTAAAGGCCAAGCTCGATGACGATCTATCACGGCGATTTGAAGAAGAGGAAAAAGTCAGGAGGCAGGAAACACCCCTATAGAGGGTGGAGGAGGTTCGAGTTTGGCGGAACCGAGGCAAGCACAACGGTGGGAGAGACGAGCCGCGCCGTGGTGAAGGCAAGGGGTGGAAATCTCAAGGTAAAGCTTCTAAGGGAAAGTAAAGCGAACCTGCATGAACCTTCTGGGAAAACCGTAAGGACTGATATTCTCTCCGTGCTCGACAATCCTGCAAGTGTAGACCTAAAGAGAAGAGGTATTGTGACGAAGGGTGCGATCATACAAACCCCACTAGGAAAAGCGAGGGTCATGTCAAGTCCAGGTCAGAATGGAATAGTGAACGCCCTTCTGATTGCCGAAGGCTAGGTACTTGCGTAGGTCCGATCGAGTCGTCATATTTCCGGTCTACATCGATTCCTCGAAGACCAGAGGGGAAGGCAGGAAGGTTTCAAAGACGAAGGGCATCCAGAGCCCAAGGCTGAGCGAGTTAGCAGGAGCGTGCAGCGCACTAGGATACGATTTCTTGGTCGAGGAGAGCGCATCCCATCCAAGAGAGCCGACCGAAAGTACAGGCGTAGTACGCGTATTGAAAAAAGGTAGAAAGGCAGAGATGCTCGAGAGAATAGCAGCGCAGATAAAGCGTTCCAGGTCTGAAAAGACCGAAAAAGTAAAGGATAAATAGTAATGTCGCCGCGCCTGGTTTTTAACTGGGTGATAGTCGCCATTTTGAGGAGAATAGGCAAGATCCTTTCGGCGGTACCCAGCGGCCATTTCCTAGCAAGTGCGGAGCACGTGCCAAAGCTTGGCACCCTGCTCTTTTCATCCAGCGGGAAGGAACTTGGAAGGGTTGAAGATGTGCTAGGCCCGGTATCTTCGCCATTCCTCCTTGTAAGGCCGCACTCCAATAGCGTATTGCCTGGCGCCCAACTCTTCGTCAAGCGCGGAAGGGCATCTGAGAGGAGGAATAAGATTGGCTGAGGGAAAATTCCAATCAAGTCGCTGCACCAACTGCGGTAGCACAGATTTCATCAAGGATTACGAACACGGGGAGCTTGTGTGCGAGAGGTGCGGTTATGTTGCAGAAGAGCACATAGTCGATCGTTCAGCTGAGTGGAGGGCTTTTGATGAGGAGGAGCGTGAGAAGAGGGATCGAGCAGGAGCTCCCTTGTCCCTGATGATCCACGACGGAGGACTCTCAACCCAAGTTGGCAGAGCGCCTCCGAGCATGGACCAGGAACATGTCGACAGGATGGCTCGATGGCAAGACAGGGTTAGGGTCTCGAACTCCTCGGACAGAAATCTTTCACATGCCTTGAACGTCATAATGAAGGTAGGGGATTCGCTGAACCTCCCTAGGACGATACTTGAATCATCGAGCCTCATATACAGGAGGGCGCTTCGCAGCAAGTTGGTCAAGGGAAGGAGTATCCATGGTGTTGTTGCCGCATCGGTCTACATCTCATGCAAGCAGTTCGGAATGGCCAGGACACTTGAAGAGGTTGCATCGGCATGCGCCATTGCCAAGAAGGAGGCTGGTAGATCCTACAGATACGTGGCGTGGGAACTGAGCGTCCTTACCCCACCAACATCGCCCGAGTTTTACGTCACCAGATTTTCAGAGCAACTAGAACTTCCAAGAAGCGTTGAGATATTCGCCCTTAAGCTCCTCAAGATGGCGGTCGACTTGAAGCTGACGAGCGGAAGAGGACCAACAGGTCTGGCAGCAGCCGTAACATATGTCGCATCCCTCCTTGCAGGGGAGCACAAGACACAGCGCGAGATCGCCGAGGTTGCGAAGGTAACTGAAGTGACCATTAGGAATAGGTATAAGGAGCTTTTGGAGAGGATAGAGATCACGACTCCAATCTAGACTCCTTCGATGGTGAAACCATGAGGTTTGCAACGAAGAGAGACATACTTGAGAAGAAATCCCTCGACCTGATCTTCAGGGCTGGAGAGGAAGGGATACTGCAAACCGACCTCTGGAAGAAGCTCGACATGAGCAGCAGGGAGGGCTCGAGGATCTGTGTAAGGCTGGAGTCTTGGGGTTTGATAAAGAGGGAAAAGATACTTTGCGATGGAAGGTGGACATACAGGATCAAGTCCACAAGGAAGCC
>Ga0123519_10010202_pt1 | contig 14016 bp, 13 predicted proteins | sample YelNatPaOPRAMG02_FD_87396 | JGI IMG/M metagenome (GOLD analysis project Ga0123519, IMG submission 87396) | Hot spring microbial communities from Yellowstone National Park - Yellowstone National Park OP-RAMG-02 (version 2) | ecosystem: Environmental > Aquatic > Thermal springs > Hot (42-90C) ...
GCACTTGCACATGGCTGTACAGGCAAGGGAAACGACCAGGTAAGGTTTGAACTTACAACAAGGTATCTTGCCCCTTCTCTGAAGGTTATTGCACCTGTAAGAGAATGGGAATTCAAGTCAAGGGAGGAAGAGATTGACTATGCAAAGAAATACAAAATCCCTGTGCCTGTGACAAAATCCAGACCATACAGTATTGACTGGAACCTATGGGGTATCTCTATTGAGTGTGGAAAACTTGAAGACCCCTGGAATGAACCACCTGAAGATGCATACCAGATAACAAATTCTCTTGAAAAAGCACCTTCAAAGCCAGAATATATCACCATTGGGTTTGAGAAAGGATCCCCTGTATCCCTCAACGGGAAAAAGATGGATACACTGAAACTTATTGAAAAACTTACAGAGATAGGTGGTAGACATAGCATTGGAAGGATTGATATGGTAGAAGACCGTCTGGTGGGTATAAAGTCAAGAGAGATATATGAGGCACCTGCTGCCACAATACTCCATACTGCACACAATGAACTGGAAAAACTTGTCTTCTCAAGGGACCTTTTTGAATTCAAAAAACTTGTATCGCAGAGGTATTCACAACTTGTCTATTTCGGTCAGTGGTTCTCTCATATAAAAGAGTGTTTAGACGCATTTGTAGAAAAGAGCCAGAGATTTGTTACCGGTGAAGTTAAACTGAAACTTTATAAAGGGAACTGTATCGTCACTGGAAGGAAGTCCCCCTATTCTCTCTACAGTGAAATCCTTGCCACATATACAGAGAAGGATATCTTTGACCATACGGCAGCAAAGGGATTCCTTGAAATATTCGGACTCCCTTCTAAACTTGAAGGAATGCGGGAAAAGAAGTAAGGAGGTATAAAAAATGGAAGGAGAGAAAGAATTAAATGTAATGGTGATAGAAGATGATGATATAACAAGGAAATTACTTGTTATTGAATTGAAGAGACGGGGACATAATGTACTTGAATACACAGATGCTGCAACAGCAATGTCTCACCTTGAAAGAGAGAAAAAACCCATAGATGTTGCTATTGTTGACCTTATGAATATGGGATATGGTGGAAATATAGGGGACTACTTAAGAAAACATTCAGAATATAAAAGCACAGTTATTTTTTTCTACACTGCCCTTACAGAACAGCAGTTTAACACAAAGATACTTGATACTCCTAATACTTACTATATCCATAAAGAACCTGGAAGTATCAAGGCAATGATTGAAAAGATGGAATCTCTATTTTAAAAAAACAGCAGATATTATTCATTCATTTTATAATTTGTGTATGTGTTATAATATTAAAAAAAGAAAAACCCCACACTAGTTAAATAAATTTATATTTTCTTTTCCTCGCCACGATAGAAAGAGAAAAATAGAAAAATAAGGTGAGAAAAGTTAAAAACAAGAGAATAAAAAAGATAACACCCAGAATAAAGTGATAGAAGCAGGGAAGATTATAATGTAAACAAATCCTCGCACATATAAGGCAAAGATGAGATTTTCAGGAATCAGTAATGAAGCAGGTCAGGCAATAGAAATACAGATTAATGCACATAAAGAACTTGACTGGGAGTATTTAGAACTATGGAATGTGGCTGGAGCAGGTATTGCGCTTATGTCGGCAAAAAGTTTGAAGAGGTATTTGAAAATGTAGTATCATCCGGTCTCAAGGTATCCTGTTTTGCGAGTTGTATTGCAAACTGGGCAACAGAGATATCCGAGAATTTCCAGAAGGATGTGGATGAACTTAAAAGGGCCATACCGAAGAAGCACAAGTTCAATACAAGATATATAAGGGTTATGTCATGGCTTAACAATAAAGAAAACCCGTTATCTGATGAAGAATGAGGAAAAGAAGTAATAAGAAGGATGAAAGAATTGCTAAAATAGCAGACGATAGAGATGTTATCCTTGTCTATGAAAACTGCAGTGGATGGGGTGGATTAAGTATTAAGAATATGTTAAAATTTTATCAGGATGTAAACTCTCCAAATTTTAAGATTTTTATGATACAGGGAATGTTCTTCATTCCTAACAAAGGTGTGGATCCTTGGGAATTTTTTACTAAAGTAAAGCCATACACTGAATATGTCTATATAAAGGACTATAAGACACTGGAAAATGGAAAAGAAAAGGCAAAATATCCAGGTGAAGAAGAAGCAAAAGTAAAAGAGGTATCAAAAAACCTGAAAAAATCAGGTTATAACGGATTTATATCCATAGGACCGCACCTTGCAAGTGTTGTCAATGAAGGTAAGGTTGGAGACCCTGAGATAACATAGCAGACATATATCACATATGGCAGAAAACTTATGGATATAGTTGAATCATTCAAATGATTTAAATCCATTTTCTATTCTTCTACTTACTATGAAAGAAACGGTTGTAATAGCAAGATGCGGTTCTTATGAAAAAGGTGCGGTTGAAGAGGCAATAAAGAAGGTCATTTCTCTATCCACTCTAAAAATCCTGCCTGAAAAGGTTTTATTCAAGCCAAATATGCTATCTGCCAGAACACCTGAAGAAGGGGTCACTACACATCCTGCTGTAATGGAAGGAGCAATAAAGATATGCAGTAGCCCACAAAAAATTATGGGCGATAGTCCTGCAAATGTAGAAAAGCCCATAGACCTGTACTGGGAAAAGTGTGGATATAAAGATGTCTCTGAAAAGACGGGTGTTCCACTCGTAAAGTTCAGCAACTCGTTCCTTCTTAACATCTCTCTAAATGGTAAGCTAATAGAAGTTCCTGTAACTGAATATCTTAATAACTTTAAGGTCTTTAATATAGCGAAACTTAAAACCCACGGACTTACTGTTATAACAGGTGCCTTAAAAAACCTTTACGGGCTCATACCAGGATTTCACAAAAGTATTCTCCATAGCAGATTTATCTCCCCTTTTGAGTTTTCTCAGTTTCTTATTTATTATTATGCAGCAATAAAAAAATATGTTTTTTTCAACCTCATTGACGCGGTTATTTCTATGGAAGGAGATGGACCTTCTGCAGGTAAACTTAAACATACTGGTTATATTATTGGTGGTAGTGATGCAGTAGCCGTGGATATGGTATGCTGCTATCTCCTCGGGATAAAACCTGTTGATGTTCCTTATCTCAAGATATATGGTAACCTTTATGGACTACCTGAGCTGGATATTATAGGAGATGATTTAGTCCCTGTAAAAAGTTTTTTGGTTCCAGGGATACAGAGAAGCCGTCTTTTATCCAGCAGATTTATGAAACCGTTTCTGAAATTCCTCGCAAGATATTTCAGGGCAATACCCATAATAGACCCTGCTATATGTAAGAAATGTTATGCCTGTGAAAAGGTATGCCCCGTAAAGGCAATATCTCACGACTTGAAATTTAATAGAAAAAAGTGTATAAATTGTCTATGCTGTTTTGAGGTATGCCCTCATAAAGCAATAAGAGTTAAAAAGAGTTTTATTGCCCGTATCTTTACATAATAGAAGTAAATGCTCACTCAACGGGAGTTGAGTGAAAGGCACAGAGGGATGGATTATGCAGAGGGAAAGATGGGGAAGTAAATTAGGGGTCATTCTTGCAGTTGCAGGAAGTGCTATTGGACTGGGTAATTTTTTGAGGTTTCCTGTTCAGGCAGCAAGGAATGGCGGTGGTGCATTTATGATACCCTACTTTATTGCACTCTTTCTTTTAGGTATTCCCCTTATGTGGATTGAGTGGACCATAGGGAGGTTTGGGGGTGGATTTGGACATGGAACTGCCCCTGGTATTTTCCACTCTCTCTGGCGCAAAAACAATTTTATAAAGTACTTTGGAGTAATAGGGATCTTTGGCCCTATAGCAATTTTTATTTATTATGTCTATATAGAATCATGGTTGCTTGGATACAGTTTCTTTTCTCTTACAGGTAGATATGCGGGTATTATGGACCAGGCAGGAATGGTCTCTTTTCTGAGAGGGTATCAGGGTATTGTGAAAAATGAATATTTTTCAGGTATTGGCACTGCCTACTTTTTTTTTCTATTAACATTTATTCTTAACATACTTGTGGTGCTCTTTGGAATAAAAAAAGGTATTGAAAGGATATGTAAGATTGCACTTCCTACCCTGTTCTTACTTGCAATTGCTATAACGGTGCGGGTATTTACACTGAAGTCACCTTTTAACCCTTCCTGGACACCATACAATGGACTTGGCTTCCTATGGAACCCTGACTTCTCGGTATTAAAAGATGCAAGGGTATGGCTGGCAGCAGCAGGTCAGATATTTTTTACACTCAGTGTAGGCATAGGAGTTATCCTTACATATGCAAGTTATCTTACAAAAGATGACGATGTGCTTCTTTCAGGACTTACAGCAGCAAGCACCAATGAGTTTGCTGAAGTGATATTAGGAGGTAGTATCGTCATCCCTGCTGCATTTGTTTTCTTTGGACCGACTGGAATAGCTGATGTAGCCAAGCAGGGTGCTTTTGACTTGGGATTTGTGACTATGCCGTTGATATTAAAAACATTTCCTTTAGGTATGCTATTTGCTTTCTTATGGTTCTTACTTCTCTTTCTTGCAGGAATAACATCCTCTATATCACTTGCACAGCCAGCCATTGCCTTTTTAGAAGATGAGTTCAATATCCCGAAAAAGAAGGCAGTGGGTATATTTTCTATCGTATGCTTTGCCCTTTCACATCTTGCCATACTCTTTCTTCCAAAAGGGGCTGTGGATGAACTTGACTTCTGGGGAGGGACATTTGCACTGGTTGTATTTGCTACAGTGGAGACCATACTCTTTGCTTGGACATTCGGTATCGATAAGGCATGGGAGGAGATGCACTCTGGCTCTGATATAAAAATCCCTGTAATCTATAAGTTTATCATCAAATATATTACCCCGTTTTTTCTAATTTTAATACTCGGTTTCTGGACGTACCAGCAGGCAATTCCAACATTACTACTTAAAGGGATAGCAAAAGAAAATATACCATTTGTGCTTTTAACAAGATTTGTGCTTGTAGCAATGCTCCTTACAATAGCCATTATGGTTAAAAAAGCGTGGGAGAAGAAAAAGATATGAAGACAGGTGGACTTATTTTTATGGCTATATCGTGGATAAGCATCCTATATCTCAACATTTTCTGTATCTGGAAGATACTAAAGACAGATAGGAGGAGATAAATGTTAATACCAGCAATTATACTGGGCAGTATGGGGATTATCTTTGGTGCCTTTCTTACATACTTCAGCATAAAGTTCAAGACGGAAGAAAACCCGCTGGTTAAACAACTATATGAACTTATGCCCAATGCTAACTGTGGTGCCTGTGGACTTTCTGGTTGTAGTGCCTTTGCAGAAGCACTTGCCGAAGGAAAAATAGAACCAACAAAGTGTGTAATGATGTCTGAGGAAAATATGCACAGGATATGTTCCCTTCTCGGGATAGAGATAAAAGAAAGGGGAAAACTGGTTGCACGGCTGATGTGTTTTGGCGGAGAAAACGCAAAAAAGAGATTTGAGTATAAAACGCTTAAGTCCTGTAATGCACTATCAGCATTGTTCAACACTAATATGGAGTGTGCCTATGGATGCCTGGGTATGGGCGACTGTGTAAATGTCTGTCCTGTTAATGCAATCACTATGGGTGAGGATAATCTTCCTGTTATAGACAGTGAAATATGCATTGGCTGTGGAAGGTGTGTTGTGGAGTGCCCTAAAAACATTATAAAACTTGTCCCTGCAGATAAGTACATCTATATTGCCTGCTCTTCCAATGACAGGGGCCCTGTGGTAGTAAAGGTATGCAGGACAGGATGTATCGGCTGTGGAAGATGCGTAAAGGTATGCCCGCAGGAGGCAATAACACTGGAAAATAACCTTGCTGTGATTGACTACAGTAAATGTGATAATTGTAGAAAGTGCGTAGAAGAGTGCCCGAGGAAGGTTATATTTAATGCTTCATTGAAAGAAAAGCAGAATGTGCTTGCATAAAAGGATGAAAGAAAAAAATATAAAGCTGGTCCTCGCTTACAACGGAAGTAGATTTTATGGATGGCAGAAACAGAAAGATAAGATTACTGTTCAGGAAACTATTGAAAAAGCACTGAAAGTTATAACAGGTGAGGATATAAAAATTAATGGATGCGGCAGAACTGACAGGGGTGTCCATGCTATCTCATATGTGGCAAATTTTAAAACCAGTAGCTACCTTACATCACGACAGATTAAAAATGCCCTTAATGCCAATCTTTTCCCTTATATTTTTATAAAAAGTGCTGAGGTTGTATCTCCTGAATTTCACAGCAGATACAGTGCAAAAAAAAAGACATATAGATATCTTATCAAAACAGGAGAGAAAAATCCTTTCCTGAATGGTCTTGTTTGTTATGTAAAGGAGCCGATTGATATTATCCGTATGAAAAAAGCCGCAGCATATTTTACAGGCAGACATAACTTTTCTGCTTTTCAGGCATCAGGAAGTAGCATAAGAGATACAGAAAGGACTATCTATAAAATCACCATAAAGGAAGAAAGGTTCACCATTGACCCGGAAGTAAAGGTTATATCCATAGAGATAACAGCAGACGGTTTTCTTTATAAGATGGCGAGAAATATTGTAGGAACGCTTATCTATGCAGGGCTCGGGAAACTCCCTCCTGAAGACATTCCAGAGCTTATTGTATCCTGTAATAGAAAAAAAGTCCCTCCAACAGCACATCCAGAAGGGCTATATCTTAAAAAGGTGGTGTATTAAATGGACTGGATAAAAAATGCCTTGCAGGAGATATGTAAAGATACAGCAGAGAATTTTCCTCTCTCTTACATTACATCTTTAAAAACAGGCGGACCCGCAAGGTTCTTTGTTTCGCCTTACAATACAGAGGAAATAAAAAAGATCCTGGATGTATGCAGAAGGTATAACCTTCCTCTTTTAGTTGTTGGAAAAGGAACTAACCTTCTTATAAGCGATAAGGGATTTGATGGAGTGGTTATCTCTACCAAAAATCTTAATAAAATACAGGCTGAAAATAATACTATCTACTGCCAGGCAGGTGTCTTACTCTCCGCTGTATTAAAAACCTGCATTGTAAAATCCCTTAAAGGTCTTGAGTTCCTCTCAGGTATTCCCGGAACAGCAGGAGGTGCTGTTATATCAAATGCAGGGCTTAAAAAAGAGTGGATATCAGAAAAGATTGTTAGTGTTGATGTTATCTCTTTAGTGGACATAAAGGAACTGACACTCCCAAAAGAAGATATAACCTTTGGATACAGAACATGTAGACTTGAAGGATATTTTATAGCAGGTGTACTTTTTCGTCCGGAGAAGGGGAAGAGAGAAAAAATAAAAATGGCCATAGCAGATTATATGAAAAAAAGAATAAAAACACAGCCACTTGAATATCCCTCTGCTGGCAGTGTATTTAAAAATCCTCCGGGGTTATTTGCAGGAATGTTAATAGAAAAGTGCGGACTTAAGGGCTATAGTATAGGTGGTGCTTCTATATCTGATAAACATGCCAATTTCATCATAAATAAAGGTAATGCCACATCAGAAGACATATATAAAATCATATGCAAGGTTAAGGAAGAGGTGAAAAGGGTGTATAATATAAAACTTGAAACAGAAATAAAAATCATTGGCAGTTTTGGAGGAGAGAAAAATGAAGATAGCGGTACTTTATGGTGGAGATAGTCCTGAAAGAGAGATATCACTCCGTTCAGGAAGAGCAGTGGCTGATGCCTTGGAAAAAAGGGGACATAAGGTATTTCTACTTGACCCTTCAAAAAAGAATTTTATTAAAAAGATACTTAATATAAAACCATCTTGTGCCTTTATAGCGCTACATGGCGAAAAGGGGGAAGATGGAACTATTCAGGGTTTTCTTGAGACGCTGGATATTCCTTACACTGGCTCCGGCGTCTGTGCATCAGCAATCTGTATGAACAAAGTTATTACAAAAAAGATATTGCTTTACCATAAAATCCCCACACCTCTATTTGTAGAGGTGAAAAGGGGCTGTAAAGTGAAATTACCTTTTCCTTTTCCTGCTGTAGTAAAGCCAGCAAATATGGGCTCAACAATAGGAATAAAAATCGTTCGAAATAAAAAAGAGATGTTAAAAGCTATCAATGAATGCTTTAAACTTGACAAAGAAGTTTTTATTGAAAAATATATAAAAGGGACTGAAGTAACAGCGGGTATTTTAGGAAATGATAAACTGAAAACCCTACCTGTAATTGAGATAGAGACACCAACTGGATTTTATGACTATAAGGCGAAATATACAAAAGGAGGCAGCAGACATATCATCCCTGCACGGCTGGACAAAAAGACACTGAAGAAGGTGGAAAAGATTGCCCTTCATACCTATAAGATACTGGGTTGTTCCGGCTTTGCAAGGATGGAGATGATTGTAAATAAAGGCATCCCTTATATTCTTGATGTAAATACCATACCTGGTATGACAGATACAAGTTTGTTCCCTGATGCAGCAAAGGCAAAAGGGATTTCGTTTGATGAACTGTGTGAGAAGATAGTAATACTTGGACTGGAAAGATGGCAAAAACAGAGGAAAGAATAAAGGAAATAAGACAGCAGATATGGAGTAAAAGAAAACGTAGAATAAAAACAGTTTCTATTATTATCGGACTGCTTCTCCTTATTACAGTAATATTAAACACAGGAAGGATCTTAACCAGTATCTTCTGGAATATGGAGATATTTAAAGTTAAAAAAGTAGATATTTCCCCTGAAAAAGCACAACCATTGCTTGCAGAAGTTATGGAGATAGAAAACTCAGGGAATCTACTTTTCCTTGATATAGATGAACTAAACGAAAAGGTATCAAAAATAAGGGAAGTAGAGAACTGCTCTATAATGAAAGAGTTTCCATCTACACTGAAGATTACAGTAATCATCAGAAAACCATGGGTACTTATAGAAAGAAGCTGGGGGGGTATATTTATAGACAGAACAGGAAAAGTTCTTGAATCTCCTGAGACACCTTCCTCTTTTTTAAAGGTAACAGGAATAGAGATAGAAAGAGATAGTGTAGCAGATAATGATATGTGGAAATTAAACACTTTACAGGAGATTGAAAAGTGGTATAATTTTTACAATGTGCAGAGGTACTTCAGAATGGATAATATAACAATAAAAAAGCCCACAGAGATAGTACTGAATGAGGTAGAAAGCACCAGAAAGATAATAATAACAAGCAATGACATAGGAAAGACATTCGGAAAGATACAGATAGTTCTTGAAGAATGTGAAAAGGCCCGTAAGGAGTGGGAATATATCGATGCGAGGTTTACAGACATTGTAGTAAAATATAAATAATACAATGACGCCAATGAATGATAATATCATTACTGTCCTTGATATAGGAACAAGTAAAATATTCGGACTTTCAGCCCTTATAAAAAATACAGGAATTGATGTTATTGCTGCAGATATTCAGAGTCTACCCGAAGATGTAATAAAAAAAGGCAGGGTTGCTGATATTGAAGAGACAACAAATGTCATTTTTTCGGTAATTAAAAATCTTCAGACAAAAACTGGGGAAAGTATTGACTGGGTTACCATAGGAATCGGAGGGGGACACCTTAAAGGCGAAAATTATACAAGGAGCATCCAGATTGAACCAGCAGGAAGAGAGATAAATGAAAATGACATTCAGACATTACGAAGAGAAATAAACAGCACTGCAATTGCTGAAAAAGGGCCTGAGAAGAAGATACTTTACACTGTCCCTCAACAGTATAAGATAGACAATATGAATATAACAAAAAAAGAACCTGTTGGGATGCATGGAAATGTTCTGGAGATGTCTGTGCACAGTATAACAGTAGATGCTAATCCACTTAAAGATATCAAAAACTGTATAAAAAATGCAGGGGCTCAGGTTGAAAACATCTATCCACACTCCTGGGCAGCCGCAGAGGCAGTTCTTACAGAAGAAGAGAAAAAACTTGGCTGCCTTCTTATGGATATAGGAAAGGGGACAACTGATATATGTTTCTTCATAGATGGCAATATTGTGGTTACCGACTCAATAAAAATTGGTGCAGGTAATATAGATACAGATATCTCTATGTTACTGCATACTCCATTAACCTATGCGGAGGAGATTAAAAAGAAATATGGATATGCCAGTTATCCCTTACTTTTGAAAGAAGAAAATAACAATATACTCTCACAGACAGTTGAGATATTAAACACCTCTGGAAAACTATCAAAGAATGTAACTGTAGGGCAGGTTTCCCAGATTGTATATGATAGGATAGAAGAACTCTTTTCCATTCGTATAAAGTCCCTCCTTATGAAAACTGGAGCAGCAGGTCTTGCAGGTGCAAGTGTAGTCATAACAGGAGGCGGGGCTAAGATAAAAGACATAACCAAAATTTCTGAAGAGATATTCGGACTGCCATCAAGAATAGGCGTTCCTAAAAATCTTCTGGATATGGACATTGCTTTTCAGCAACCAGAATTCAGCACAGGTATAGGACTTGTTATGCTGGCATCAAAGCAGGTAAAAGAACATAAGAAAAAAGACCCTTTACAGAAGGTGAAAAAAATTTTTGAAAGATGGTTTTAAAAATGGAAAAACCATCCAGAGGAAAAACGCAAATGATTAAATATATAGAAGAAAATGATAGTAATGGAACAATAAATGTAAAGGTTGTAGGGGTTGGAAATGCCGGTAGTAATATCATCTCAAGAATATACGGGAAGATAGAAGGGGTGAAGTTTGTTGTCCTTAATACAGATGTAAATGCTTTAAAATATGCAAGGGCGGACTTCAAAATACAGATAGGTGAAAAGACAACCCATGGAAGAGGGACGGGAACTGACCCTGAAAAAGGGAAATTTGCTGCCAATGAGGACAAGGAAAAGATAACAGAAGCGCTGAAAAATACAAACATAGTATTCCTTGTAGCTGGACTGGGCGGTGGAACTGGCACAGGTAGTTCCCCTGTAATAGCAAAATTAGCAAAGGATAGCGGTGCCATTGTTATATCAATAATTACAACACCTTTTGATTTTGAAGGGGAGAAAAGGATCTCCTATGCAACAAGTGGCATCCAGATACTTGAATCCAATGTAGATACCCTCATACATATCCCTAACCAGAAACTTTATGAAATTGTGGAAAATAACATCTCTATGGCAGATGCCTTTGGCAGAATTGATGAAAGAATATTGAATATAATTACAGCACTTTCTGACCTTATATATAAACCCAAACTTCTTGATATTGACTTTGCCGATATATGCTCAGTGGTTGAGAATGCAGGGAAAGGTATAGTAGGACTGGGTTACGGCAAAGGCGAAGGGAGGATAGAAAATGCCGCAAGAGATACTATCAATGACCCATTGATAGAAAAAGTTGACATAATGGAGGCAAAGAACATCCTAATAAGCATTACAGGAAGTAAGGACCTATCCCTGAAAGAATTCGGAGAAGCAATGAGCATTATACAGAACAGGATATCATCCCCCTCAAGAAAACTCGGGGTAACGATAGACCCTGCACTTGAAAATGAAGTAAAGATTACCCTCCTTGCTACAGGCATCGGCAGCAGGCAGAAAGATATCTCAAAGAAACATATTCCAGAAGAAAAAAAGGAAGAGGAATTACCGCTAACACAAGATATAACAGAAAATGAAGATATCATAATAGATATTCCTCCATCCTTAAGAAAAAAACAGGGAGGATTTAAGTGAAAATTGTATATGTAACGAGATATTCAAGAGATGGGCACTTGAAAAGGTCTTTTCTTTTTGTCAATAAGGAACAGGCCCCCTTGCTTTTTACACTACTATTTACCTCCACTCTTTTTTGATCGCTCTCTATGTTCAGGACATTGATTTAGCTTTTCCCTCTTCACTTCTCCCTCATGGTGAGAGAAACGCCGGATTTTTGACTTTTTCAGGCAGAACCAGTATAATCCAATATCTAGGGAGAGGGGGATATATGCTTAAAAAACGGCTCTTCACACCAGGTCCAACATCAATCCCGGAAGAAGTTCTTCTGGAGATGGCTACACCGATTATGCACCATAGAACGGATGAGTTTATTAAGATTGCCTCTGAGGTTCTGGAAGACTTGAAGTATGTATTTCGGACAAAAAATGATGTTTTCATTATTACATCCTCAGGCACAGGTGCGATGGAGGCATCTGTGGTTAACCTGCTTTCAAAAGGGGATAAGGTTGTAGTTATATCAGGTGGTAAGTTCGGAGAAAGGTTTAAGGAGATTGCCACTGCTTATCAGTTAGAGGTTATACCTATTGAGCCGGAATGGGGTAAAAAACTTGCACCTGAAACAGTAAAGGATGCACTTGCAAAAAATAAAAGAGTGAAGGCAGTCTTCGGAACCCTATGTGAGACATCCACAGGAACACACTTTGATATAAAGAGTATAAGTGAAATAGTTGCCCGGTTTGAGGAGACTGTATTTGTTGTTGATACAATAAGTGCACTGGGGGCAGTTCCCTGTCTTACAGACGAGTGGAAGATAGACGTTGTGGTTACAGGTTCACAGAAGGCACTGATGTTACCTCCTGGTCTTTCTTTCATATCAGTAAGCGAGAAGGCGTGGAAGAAGGTAGAAAAGTCAGACCTGCCGAAGTATTATTTTGACCTTAAAAAGTATAAAAAGACTCTTGCAAAGAGTGATTTCCCATTCACCATCCCTGTATCCCTTGTCGTGGGACTTAAGAAGTCCCTTGAAATTATAAAAAATACAGGTATTGAAAAGATATGGGAAGAACACCACAAAAGGGCGGAGGCAACAAGACAGGCAATCATAGCAGCAGGACTTAAACTTTTCTCAGAGTTCCCTTCAGATGCGGTAACAGCAGTCCTTCTACCTGAAGGTGTAGATGGCGATAAACTGGTGAAGATTTTAAGAACAAAATATGGAATATCTGTTGCAGGAGGACAGGACAAACTGAAAGGAAAGATTATAAGAATATCTCATCTAGGATGGCAGGATGAGTTTGATGTCCTTACAGCAATCAGTGCTGTGGGTATCGGACTGAAAGAAATGGGTATAGAGATTGATATTGAAAAAGGTATATCTATCGCCCAGAAATATCTCTTTGGTTGATATAAATCCTCATTAACTCCGTTTTTGAGGCAGGTGGACACTCTTTCTATTTATGTCCATTACTGCCTCCATTATACCTTCTGCAAAGGTTGGATGACAGTATAAAATCTTTTCCATATCTTTTATCTGCAGCCCGCTGGCAATTGCAAGTGTCGCAAAGGAAACAAGTTCAGTCGCTCCTTTACCTATGATGTGTAATCCAATAACCTTTTCAGTATTTTTCTCTGCAATAACCTTCACAAACCCTTCTGTCTTTTTATCACAGTATGCCCTTCCTAATGCAGCATAGGGAAACCTGCCAACCAGTAGAGTAATTCCCTTTTCCTTTGCCTTCTCCTCTGTTAATCCACACACACCAATCTCCAGGTCTGTAAAAATTACCTCAGGCACAACATCATAGTTCATTGTCTCATCCTTCCCGCATATATTTTCTGCTGCAATCTCCCCTTCTTTTGTCGCAACATAGGCAAGTGGATATTTCCCGTTAACATCCCCGCACGCATAAATCCCATCAATATTTGTCCTCAATCTTTCATCTGTCTTGATACCCTTCCTGTCTGACTCAAGCCCTTCAAGTTCTGGAATATTTGGAGCCCTGCCTACACTCACAAAAATTTTCTCTTCTGTTATAGAACTACAACTGTCAAGTTTTTGATTAAGGTTTACCTCAATTCCTTTCTTTTCAAAGTGCTTTTTTAATAAATCTGTAATTTCTCTGTCCTTCCCCGGTAAGAGTGTATCCATCATCTCATATACCTTAACCTTCACCCCAAACTTGTTTAAGATTGAAGCAAATTCACACCCGATAAACCCGCCTCCAATGATGGCAACACTTTCAGGAAGTTTATGAAACTCCCATATATGGTCAGATGTTATAACCCTCTTATCATCCTTAAAACAGTCAGGGACAAA
>Ga0123519_10010204_pt1 | contig 14012 bp, 27 predicted proteins | sample YelNatPaOPRAMG02_FD_87396 | JGI IMG/M metagenome (GOLD analysis project Ga0123519, IMG submission 87396) | Hot spring microbial communities from Yellowstone National Park - Yellowstone National Park OP-RAMG-02 (version 2) | ecosystem: Environmental > Aquatic > Thermal springs > Hot (42-90C) ...
GCTGGCCGCGTACAACGCGGCCATTGGGGAGCTGAGGGCGCTACTGGAGCCCGGAGGCGCATCGGTGGAGGTAGATGATGGAGTGGCAGATCGTAGCGCAGGCGCTGCTTGAGCGGCTGGCCTGGATGGCTGTAGGGGCGGGAGTCGGCCTGATCGTGGAGTGGCTCTGGCACCCGATGGATAGGCTGCTCGCGGAGGCGTCCAAATGGACGAGCTCCGTGAGATCGTGACCATCGGCATTACCGGGGTATTTTTGCTGCTCTTGCTGGTGGATTGCGTGGATGACCTGTTTTTGGGCAATCACTGGGCGGGGGTGCCGGCCGAGCTATATGGATTGGTGGGAGCGATCCTGGCGGGGCTATATGGAGCCAAGCTCGTGCGCCGTAACGGCGATGGGAAGGAAGGACGAAATGATTGACTGGGCGACGCTGGCGGGCACGGCCGCGGGATCGGTGCCAGTAATCAATGCCCTGGTAGCGTTGACCAAGAGCCTGCTGCCAGGGCTGCAATCGCGCTATTACCCGGCCACGGCAGTGGCCTGGGGGATATTGGTGAACATCTGGGCATCCCTGCTGACTGGCCAGAGCGAGCAGCAATTGGCCGTGGCAGCCACAGCCGGCTTGCTGGCAGGCCTGACAAGTGCCAAGCTGTTCGAATACGGCAAAGGGCGAGAGGTGGTGGGGCGCTAATGCTCGGCATGCAGTTTCAGGCCGGCCCGACAAACAATGCCAAGGCGCCCCTGCTTAGAGCCGGCATCGTCAAGGCCATTGGCGAGGTCGGAGTCCTCAAGCTCGCCAAGCCGACGGCGATGAAAATCTATCGCCCTCGTATCCCCCAGTCAGCGGAGCAATTCGCCGCTGACCCTTACCGGCAGGGGCAGGAGTGCGCGGCCACCGCTATTGCGGAGCTCGGAGGGTGGAACGATCCTCATTTATATGTGGAGACCTGGAACGAGCCTCCTGGGCAGAGGGGGCCGGACCGGGAGAAGCTCCTGACTCTGGTAAGGGGATTTAGCGACCACTGCCACGCTCAAGGTTACCGGGTAGCCGGATACTGTTTCGCGACTGGCAATCCTGAGCCAGAGGATGTGCGATATTACGCAGCCAACGGGTGGGGTGGGGTGGACCTGGTGGCCTACCACGGCTACTGGGGCAACCAGGGACTGACGGACTGGCACGCGCTGCGCTACCGCAAGATCTGGACCTGGAGCGGGGGACGATGTCCACCCATCGTGATCACCGAGAGCGGGCGCGATGCCATTGAGGGAGGCAAGCGAGGCTGGCGAAACAGCTGCTCAGAGCAGCAGTACCGTTCCGAGTTGGCCCAGTATCGGGCTGCCCTCAGTAGCGATCAAAGGCAGGGCATACCGGTAGTGGGGTCTACCCCCTTCGTCTGGAGCCCGACGGCCGAGTGGCAGCCGTTCGACATGGAGCCGTTTGGAGACTTAATCGGGGACTGGGAGGTCAATTGGGCGCTGGTATCACCGGCAAAGCCCAAGGAGGCAACAATGGCTGTGACGCGTATCGGGAACAATTACGAGGTAATAGACTTGAGGGCAGCGCTCCCCCATCCTAGCTCCTATCCAAGGCGGGAGCGGAGCGCCATCAAATACCTCGTGATCCACCACTCCGGAGTGGCGGGGGACCAGACCGCTTTGCAAACGGCCAACTACCACGTTGACCACAACGGCTGGCCTGGTATCGGATACCAGTTCGGCGTGCACCCGGACGGCCGGACCGAGATGTATCACGATATCGAGGAGGCCAGTTACAACGTAGCGTACAAGAATAACGAGGTGCTGGGGATTATCCTGTACGGCGATTTCAGCGCGAGGCCGCCAGGAGACACGCAGCTTGCCGCGGCGAAACGGCTGTGCGCGGAGCTGCAGTACGATCTGGGCTGGTTCGTCCCCATCGTCGGCCACCGCGACATAGCCACCCCCCAGTCGCCGACAACGTGCCCGGGCGATACCTGGGCAACCTGGAAAGCGAGCGTGATCACCGCGGCGGCGCCCGCCCCTGCGCCGGCACCAACCGTGGACTGGCAGGCAGTGGCGACGGATTACAAGCGGCGCCTTGAGCAGATCCTGAGCCTCGCCAAAGTGTAGCGTGTAGCGTGAGTGAGCACATAATCGTGATCGCCGACCTGCATGTGGGATCCACTGTCGGCCTCTGGCCGCGCCGTCATGTCGTCGAGGGCGGCGGTGTCTATGAGGTGAGCAAATACCAGTTGTGGCTCCTGCGCTGCTGGCGGGATCTGCTGCGCTACGTTGCTGCGCTAGAGACCCGGCCGGTGCTCGTCATCTGTGGCGATGCGATCCAGGGCGTGTCGCCGCGGGATGGCCAGCTCATCAGCAACAGGCCGGATATCCAGTGCGAGGCGGCGGAAAAGCTCCTGCGCCCGCTGGTAGAGCAGTGCAGTCGCCTCTACTGGATCCGCGGCACGGAATACCATGAGGGGCGTAGCTCCGAGCACGTAGAGCAGCTGGCCAAGGCCTTGGGCGCCATACCGCACCATACCACCGGCCAGTATACGCGCTGGGAGATGTATCTGGATGTGGGCGGGAGCGTCATACACTTCGCCCACTCGATTGGCTCCACTAGCGTTCCTCATTATGAGAGCACCATTCCCACGCGAGACGCCCTCATGCTTCTGGCCGAGCTACAGCGCTTTTTTGGCAGCCGGGCTCCCAACGTGGAGATGGTGGTGCGTGCTCACCGACACCGGTACGTCCAGGTACAATTGCCACCGAAGCTGACGGCGTTGGTCTGCCCGGCCTGGCAGCTGCGGACCGCATTCGCCTACAAAAAGGCTAATACAATGCTGCCAGAAATAGGTTTCGTGGACATCCATCGCGAGGCGGGACGGCTAGTGGCAGTGCCACATATTTATCCGTTGGCTCCGATACACATTGAGAGACTGGAGGACGTAGATGTCATTCCCAAAACCGACGTTCAGCCTTGAGGAGCTGCTGGCGGAGCTGGAGCCGGCAGCAGACCAGCTGGATGGCTATTACACGACAGCTGAGTGGCGAGAGAAGCTGGGCGTGGGGGAGTATCGCATGCGGAGACTGCTGCGCCTCGCTCAACGCCAGGGTAAGCTGGATGCCCGTCGCATCCTGCGACCGGGCATTGACGGGCGACTGGCTCCCAGCTGCGCCTATGCCTTTCGGCTCGGGGAGAGGCAATGCGACTCGTCTACCTAGCCGGCCCCTATCGCAGTAATCGGGGTGAGCACGGCGTGTTTGCCAATATTCTCAAGGCGCGCGAGGCAGCTATTGAGCTGTGGCGCCTAGGCTACGCGGTGCTCTGCCCGCACCTGAATACGTTCCTGATGGGCGGGGCTCTGAACGAGACCGAGGACATCTGGCTCGAGGGCGACCTGGAGATGTTGCAGCGGTGCGATGTTCTTGTCGTGCTGCCAGGTTGGGAACAGAGCCAGGGAAGCCAGGCCGAGATTGAGCAGGCGCGGAAGGCCGGCCTTGAGATCTATTACTGGCCGGAGTTGCCGCCGAACTAAAATTCTCCCCTCCTCTCTCCTGCTGCTAGAGACCGGGGCACCCCGGTCTCTAGCGTTTTTGAGAACACCCCAAAATCTCAACCTGTTCTCAACTGCGAGGGCAAATCTCAACCGGATCTCAACCGGATCTCAACCGGATCTCAACCGCAGGCTCTTGACAGGGTGTCTACACCCTGGTATAGTGTAGGCACAAACAAAGGTGGAGGCAATGGCAATGGAGACCATGAATGGACTGGAGATCGACGCCGTGGGATTCACGGGGGACGGCGACCCGGCTAGTGATGAGGACCGGGCCGTCTGGTGGCTAGGAGGGGTGTGGAGCCCCTCCGGGCTTCTCCTGTATGAGGGAGAGGCCCGTGCCAGCAAGGAGCTGGCGCTGGAAGACGCGCGGGACTACGCCGCGCGTCTCAGCGCCAGCGAGGAGTGGGCTATAGCAGAGTGCGGACACGAGTGCATCTATTGCGGCCGCCGCGTCCCTGGCACAGATGATGACCCTGTACCAGCTGTGGGGGATGAGGATGCCTGGCAAGCGTTAGCGGCGCAGCACGCTAACGGCTGCGAATGGGTGTATACCCGCGCCCATCGTATCAACGTGGCCTGAGCCACCCCTCCCCGGCGGCTGGCAGCCTCGCGAAGCGCAGCCGCCGGGGACCAGGAAAAATTAATAAAGAAACAGGAGGGAGAATGGGAACTGTGTATCGGACACTCTGCGGATGCCTAGCATCCGGCGAAGAGCCGGAGCTGGGTACCCCAGAATGGGATGCCTGGAACGCCTGGTGGCGGGAAACCGCCACCAGGCACCATGAGTACTGCTGCCAGGAGAGGCAGCAGTACGGGGAACTGCGTCACTGCCTCGTCGGCAGTGATGGGGAGTGCCCGCATATAGGCGGGCAGTAGGCTCCCGCGCGGTTGGCGGACCCGCTTCAAAACCGCCCCTACTGCCCTATCCGGGGAGGGTAGGGTACGAGCCGGGCAACGGCTACCCGGCAGCAGCCCTGGGCTAAACGCAGGCCCCAGGTGGCGGGGTGGGATGGCAACCCAGCGCAACAGCCGATAGGCCCTAGCCACCCGGCTAGGGCCATTTTGTTATCAGGAGGATCACAGCAGGATGATCAGAATCGAATTTAGAGCAACCCGTTCTCGTTTAGGAGACGAGCTGCGCAGGCGCGCGCCTGCGCAGCAAAATGGCAACCTGACCCAGGTCGCCACTAGAGACCTGGAGCGCTATTACCACGCGCTCCAGGAGGCCCTGAAAACCGTCGAGCTCACAGAGCGAGAGGCGATCCTGCTCTGTGATGCCTGTAACGGCCTGCTGGTGGAGCCGCACACGGTGCAGCTGCTCTGGGCGCAGGTCGCCGACGCGATCCGGCTCGACGGATTGGACCGCAAATGGGGGGTCGACGGCGAGGCACTGGTGGCCAGGCTGCGGAATTACAGCTACTGGCAACAGCTCGCGATCACCGACGCCGTCGAGCGATGGTGGGCGCTAGCAGACAAAAGCGACCGAGCTGCCAGCCTGCGGGAGGTCGGGCTGGTCAAGGAGCCGGCAAATGGACGCTAAACAGATACAGCGGCTGGCCTTTGTAAAATGGCTGCTCGAGACAAAACGAGCTTATCAAGGGGACACCTTTGCCGTGGAGCCGGTCAAAGTCCCCGAGCTCGATTTCCGCACGCTGAGCTGGCGCGAGCGAGCTCGCCTGTATGGCGTGCCCGGCCTACCGCGCCAGTGGTGGTCGGGTGAATTCCGGCACGGGATACCGATCCCGACCGAGGAATACTTCCGCGCCGTCGAGCATATGTACGGCGTGACCTGGCTCGAGCAGATTCCCCGGTTACCCCAGGATTACCCCACCATGCCTAGCAAAGCAACCTAGCAAACACAATATATGGCCCTCCGAACCTTCGGAGGGCCATATATTGGTGTCTATGGGCAGGAGTGGAGGGACTCGAACCCCCGACCAACGGTTTTGGAGTGTCAGCATGACCCTGCCCTCCCCTACCCCTAGTGGTTCGCACTGTCTAGATCACTATATCTGGTAGCCGATTGGGCAAGAAGAGCAGTGAGCACAGCCGAGAATCACCCCAGTTACCCCAGGATTACCCCAGGCTAGCTATCGCTGCTCAGGAGCTCTCCCAGTCGCTCCACAGCCTCCCGGTGGAGGGTGGGCAGGGTATGCGTGTAGACGCCCAGGGTGACGGTGGGCGACGAATGGCCGAGGAGCTCCTGCAGGACCTTGGGGTGGGCGCCCAGGGCTCCGAGCAGGCTGGCCGTGGTGTGGCGGAGATCGTAGGGCCGGATACGGGGCAGGCCAGCTTGAGCTAGCAATGGCTGCCAGACACGCCTCGCTAGGTTTTGGGCCTCGACGGGCTGCCCCTTGGCGTTGGCGAAAACGAGGTCGGACGAGGCGGTGTACTGGCTTCGTAGCCGATGGCGCTTGAGGGCCTCCAGGGTGAGGGCAGGCAGGGCGACCGCGCGGGCCTGGTGGGTTTTGGTGTCCTTGATGAGCCAGCCGGCGCCCCTCACCCTGACCGCGCTCCGCTGCACGGTGATAACGCCCTGAGTCAGATCGCAGTCGCACCAGCGGAGGGCTCTGAGCTCGCCCGGCCTGAGGCCACCGGTCAGGGCCAGCAAGTAGTAGGCCTCCCACGGATGGCCCTTGAGGGCTGTCACCAGGGCGCGTGCCTGCTCAGGAGTCAAGGCGATACCCTCCCGCACCTGCTGCCGAGGCGGACGCACTCGGTCGCATGGGTTGTAGCTGATGAGCCCCCACTCGACGGCGGTGCGCAGGGCTGAGTGCAGGAGGCGATGGACCTTGAGGATGGTGGAGGGCTGGTAGCGCTCAGAGAGGCGGTTATAGTGAGCTTGCAGGTCGCGGGGATTGAGCTTATCAAGCCGGATATTCCCCAGGCCCCCGGTCTGGCCAGCCACCAGCTCGCGATAGCGCTGGTAGGTGCTGGCGGCGACGCGGGGACGGGCGACCTGCTCTAGCCACTCGGCCAGGTAATCGCCAACGGTCTGCTCGCTGGGCAGGACCAGCTGGCCCTTGCCGTGAGCGGCGATGGCCTGGGCCAGAGCTGCCTCCGCCTCGCGTCGGGTGCGGTAGCGACCGCGCCAGCGGCGCTGTTTGCCGTCGGGGGTTATCTCGATCAGGAGCTCGGCGCGCCAGCGGGCGCCATCGCGATAGATGGTGCCGGAGCCAGCAGCGCGATGATGAGTGCGGGTCATGCCGTTTAGCTCGTCGTGGTGTGCACCCGGCCCAGCTCGTCAACCTCGATGTAGAGGCCTCTTTGTCCTTTATATAGCAGGACGTAGAGGATGCCGGGCACGATCAGAAAAAGGCACAGGATGAGGGCTACCAGGCAGCTGGCACGCCGCTCCCGCACGAGCTGCGCTGTGGTATCGGTTCGCGTGGCGAGCCGCCAGCCTCCGCGGACAGCACGGGCTATCTGCTCATCAAGGATGGCCCGACGCTGCTCAATCGATATGACCGCTGATGTTGACACGAGCACCTCCCTTTTACTTCCTAGTCCCACCCCTACAGCCGTGGGCTGGACTCAGTCTACCAGCTGCAAATACCACACAACAAACTGAGCTCAAGGCCTACGCATGACCATTTTCACCACTCCCAACAGGCGAGTGCTTTCGTCGATCCGGATCGGTTTTCGACCCTGCAGAGCCACAAGCCAGAGCTCGCCGTCGCGCCGCTCCAGCTGCTTGATTATCGTCTCGCCATCGTGCACTGCCACAACGATATCGCCCGGTCGGGGCGACGCATCCTTATCCACGATGACGCGCTCGCCTTCGCGCAACCTCGGCTCCATACAATTGCCTACCACGGGCACGGCGACAAACTGGTGGCGGCGCTCATCGGCCGCGGGCATGTATGGCCAGTATTCTGCCTCAGCAAACACGCCGGGGCCAGCACTGGCAGGCTGGCTCGTCTCGGGCACCAGGATCGGCGCCTCTTCGCGTTCTCGCTCAATGGCGGCCTGCAGTTCCCTAGCCAGGTCCTCTGCACGTCTCGGTGGAGGCGATGGCTGGGGGCCGACACGATAGCCGGCAGCAGCTAGTAGAATCTCGGAGGGGACATGCAGGAGGACAGCTAACCGCTCCAGGCGTTCCCTTTCGGGCCTGCGAATCTCGCCCGACTCGACTCTGGCCACCCAGGGCCGGGAAACTTGAGCATATGTGGCCAGTTGGCCTTGCGTCAGCCCCCGCTCTGTACGCAAACGCCTGATAAGACCACCCAGGTTTTCAGTCGCCATACTCTCCCTTCGCTTGCTAGGAATGTAACACTTCCGGAGAGCGGGCGCACGCGAGTTTAGGAAAGCTGTTTGCAAAGCTATTGCATTTCCTCACACAATGTGTTACTATGATAACCGCACGAGGAGGAGCCAATGCTAGCCAGACTGATTGAGCAGCAGAGGAAGCTGGGAATGACTGACCGGGCGTTTGCTGGCCTGCTGGGCATTCCTCGCTCCACCTGGACATTGACCCGTTTAGGCAAGATCAAGCTGAGCAGGAGGCTGGTAGCAGCGGCCGGCCGGACGTTCCCTGAACTGATGCCTGATGCCATCGCATTTTTGCTCTCCGATGTGAGGCTGCTCACCTATCTGGTGAGTGACAGCACCAAGGAGCAATCCAATGACTCCTAAGCGTTTGCCAGAGGTTAGCTGAACGGAGGGCGCGATGAGCCTTATGTACGAGACCGAAAACAGCCCCCTGATCGAGGTGCCTGAGATGGCCCGGGCTCTTGGGATGAGCCTGACCGGAGTCAGGCTTTGGCTCCGGGCAGGCAAGATACCGTGCCAGACCATCAAGAACGGCTCCCGCGCCCGCTACATCGTCCATCGCGACGCCTTCTACCGCTGGCTGCGGGAGGGCCAGGAGCGACCCCAGACTGATACTGAGCAGCTGGCCCAGGCCCTCGAGCAGGCCGTCTACAACGGCGTTAAGCGAGCCCTGGGGGAGCTTCAATGGCGACCTTCCTTCTCTGGTAGCTACCTTCCTGGTAACGACATCCGTCTTCTGCATTCCTAGCGAGGCTGACGTACAGTCGTGCCTCGCTTTGTTGCTGCCTCGAAAGCAGCAATGTTGTCGGGCGACTCCTGGTGCGACCGTGAATAGCGTAGCACCAGTGGAGGGAGTTAGCAAAATCGTACCAAGGAGGGATAGTTCAATGCCAAGGGTAAGAGAGGGGGCCAGCCTCGAGACGGCGATCATCGATCAGGTGGATGATCAGGTCGCCATCTATTCCAGGGCCATCCACCTGGTAAGGCTCCTGGCTCAGTGCCACGACGACACCGGCCGTGAGCACATCCGACGAGACTGCCTAGCAGTCCTGGCGGAGGGCAAAGGCCATGCGCTCTACCTGCGTCGGAGCCTGGCCGACCTGCGCCAACTGCGGGCGCAATGGACGCAGCAGCTGGAGGCCAACGAGCCACCAGCGAGACAGCGACGGTTCGAGGTGCTGATGGGGGGACAGGACGAGGCAGCCTGAGAGGAGGAGATATGAAATGGGGTACTAGTGGCATGTGCGAGGCGTGCGGGGTCGCGCTGAGGCCCTCGGAAACAAAGATCTGCAGGCGGTGCATCAGGGCCATAGAGCTGGCCCTGATGCAGGGAGACCTTGGGCTGGCGCTGGCGGAGCCCAGGCCAGCCAGAAAAAAGGAGGAGGAGAAATATGCTCGGTAACAGTGTACAGCGGTATCACCGCCGTGTCAACCAGGCGGTGAGGATCAGCCGGGCTCTCGGCGCCCAACTCCTGGCCTGCTCGGAGGCCTATGGCGGCCTGGAGGTGGCCGCCCGCGATGCGGAGGCAGCAGGCGACCTCCACGGAGCCATTTACTACCGCGACCTGGCGCAGGCGATGGAGGCCACGGCACGGGAGCTGATCGGGCAGAGCCGACAGGCGTGAGGGGGCGGGACATGAGACACACAAGGACGCCTTTGGAGCAGGAGCTGTCAGTCTGCCTGGAGGCTCGCGCCGGCCTCGGGGTAGCCATTGATCAGGCAGAATCGGCTCACGATTACGACGCAGCCGCGTACTACCGCAGCCTGGCCCGGGCAATGGAGGCCAGGCTGCGCGACCTCATCCGCCGGCACCCAGAGCTCGCCAAGGGCCGCGCGCGGACGATGGGGGCAGGCCAGTGACAGACAGTCTTCCCGAGCAGGGCATCGAGTACGCCGATTTTCGGGCCTCACTGCCTGAGCAACCGACGTTCTCAGATGTCGAGCTCGACGAGTTGAGGCAGGTGGGCATTGTAAATAACCCCAAAGCGGGGTGGTATTACGGCGATGAGCCGAAGGGGAGGAAACCAAAACCATGAGCAGAGTGCTAACGGTATCGAATGCAGACAGCAGCGTCACGGTCCCGGAGGATGTCTACAAGGCGGAGGTGATCGGCCTCCAGGAGAAGCAGATGGAGTGGGATAACGTGATCCAGAACAAGATCGAGATCACGTTCCGCCTCGACGACGAAGAGTTTGACGGTGTGGAGGTACGCGGCTTGGCCTCGCTCCCGGCGAAGCTCACCCCGAAGTGCAAACTGCGGGCCTGGGCGCAGGCAATTATCGGGCGGGAGCTGGCCGAAAACGAGCAATTTGACCTCGATACGCTCGTCGGCAAAAAGTGCCGCGTGCGCATCACTAACAAGGAAGGGCGGCAGGGCGGTACGTTCAGCAACGTAACCGATGTGCTGCCCTTGCGAGCCAACCGATCTACGATGACCGCCAATTATTAGCCAGGATTTCGGGCGGGGGTTATGCCCCCGCCCGACAATGGAGTTGTCGTGCAGCAGAGTCAGTCCCCGTTGGAAGTGGCGCTAGCCGCGTGTCGCAAAGGCCTATCGGTCGTACCGCCCCGTGAGGACGGCAGCAAACGACCGATAGGCACGTCCTGGGAGCGATACCAGAAAGAACGGGCAAGTGCCAGACAGATTGCGGAGTGGTACCGCAACGGCCGTCGCGGTGTGGGATTGGTTTGTGGCACGATCAGCGGCAACCTGGAACTGTTCGAGTTCGACGAGTACGGCACCTACGAGGAATTCCGAAGGGCTGCCCGGTCGGTGGGGTTGGGTGACCTGGTGGAACGCATTGAGGGGGGCTATTGCGAGCAAACCCCCGGCGGCGGAATCCATTGGCTCTACCAGACTGACACCCGGCCAGAGAGCAAAAAACTGGCCGGGTGCCCCACCGATGAGGGGTACAAGACCCTCATCGAGACTAAAGGAGAGGGGGGATACGTCATCATTGCCCCCAGTGGGGGGCGGACCCACGAGACCGGCAATTCGTACCGGCTGCTACGGGGCGGCGTTGAGTCCATAGCCAGTATTAGTAATGAGGAACGCAGCCAGCTCTGGGAGCTGGCGAGTGCGTTCAACGTGCCGCCCCAGATCAGAGAGCAGGTCCATCGGGAGCGACAGGCTAGCGGTTCGCGGCCCGGGGATGAGTTCAGCCGCCGCGTCTCGTGGCACGACATTCTAGAGCCTCACGGCTGGACGGCGGTATACCAACGTGGCAACGTGACCCTGTGGCGACGGCCAGGGAAGCGCGACGGGGTGAGCGCTACCACCAACATCTTCGATAGTGATCTGTTCTACCCGTTCACCACGTCAACGGTATTCGAGGCCAACCGGGGCTACAATAAGTTTTCCGTCTACGCCATCCTCAACCACCACGGTGACTTCGGGGCGGCCGCCTCTGCCTTACGGCGGCAGGGCTATGGCAGCGATGAACAGCATCCGCGAGTCATCCTCTCGCACAACAACGTCAATGCATCCCTTGATAGCGGCGACGGAGAGGACTATGACCAGGAGCCAGCCCAGGGGGGGCGCTATACGCTGCACCACGTGTCGGAGGCCTTCCAACCACAACCACCAATTGAGTGGGTGGTCGAACAATTGTTCTCACGGGGGAGCGTTAGCATAATCGTTGGACCGCCTGGAAGCAAAAAGACGTACAGCATGCTGGACTGTGCGGTATCCGTAGCGCTGGGTGATGACTGGCTAGAGCGGGAAACTGCACAGGGACCGGTCCTGCTCATTGATGAGGAATCCGGTGTAAGGCGATTGAATCGACGCCTGCATGAGATCATGAAAGGCCACAGCGCTGGCCCCGATTCACCCCTCTGGTACACCTGCCTGGAAATGTTCGACATGCGCGAGACCGGCGACGTGAGCGCCATTGACGCCCTGATGGTGCGAGTCAAGCCGGTGATGGTCCTGATCGATGCTCTGGCCGATGTGATGCCGGGTGCAGACGAGAATACGGTCAAAGATACACACCCGGTGTTTCAAAATTTGCGAGCCCTGGCCGAAAAGCACCGCTGCGCCGTTGTCGTGATCCATCACGCCAACAAGGCGGGGGGATACCGCGGCTCCACAGCGATAGAAGGCGCGGTTGATCTGATGCTCATGATCGATTCGCCGGCCGGCAGCTCGGTCGTCACGTTCACAACAGGCAAAACCAGAGATACAGAACCACAGATGTTCGGTGCCAACATCGCGTTTGACGCCGACAACGGCACGGTCACCCTGAGGGTCCAGCGGGGCGTGCTGTCCATGGCGCAACGCAATCTGGCCGAGTCGTACGTCCTCCGTTATCTGACGGAGCACGGCCCATCGTCACTGGCCGACATCGTGGGGAATGCGGACGCGTGCACCGCTAAGGGCGCTAAGAACGCGGTCTACTCACTGGCAGACCGCGGCATTATCCGCCGGTGTGACGGCGGCGGACGAGGGAAGATGGCGATCTACGAGATCGCCTACAACAGCGGAGGGGAATTTTGATTGTCAACAAGTTGTCGGTTGTCCCCCAAGTTGTCCGGACAAGGTTGTCGGTTGTCCCCCCCCTTTTAAGGGGGGGACAACCGACAACCGACAACTTGCCGTTGTGAGCTAGATGTAGGCTGAAAAACTTTTTGGAGGCCACCGATGTTGGCAGAACGCGATGTGCGCTGGATAGAACAAATCGCCCTGGACCCGCGCCCCGACCTGGTTGAGGACACCGACCAGTGGTCGCGGTTGCTCCCTGTGGCCTATGGGCTCGACGGCACCGATCCTAACGGCGTATTTGGAGCATTGCACGGCCTGCGCTGTCTGGGCGCTCGATTGGTGGTCATCGGTGGCCAGGCGCGCCTGCTGCGTGGGGAGATACCGGAGATCGAGTATCTACAGATTCGGGACCGATGGCTGAGGCCGCTGCACGATAAACTGCAACGCCTGCTGACGATGCCCACCTGGGCGGTGCCGAGGGGGTGTGGCGATGGGGAGGACTAACACTTGGAAGAGCACCGAACGCGCCGTGGCCGCCCAATTGGGCGGGCAGCGGGTGCCGATCACGGGCCGGCAGCGCGGCGACGTGCCCGACGTGCAGCACGACTGGCTGGCGGTGGAGGTTAAGCACAGAAAAGCTCTGCCCGCCTGGCTGCATGACGCCATGGCGCAGGCGGTGGCGGCGCAGCGCGATGGGCAGTTGCCGGTGGTGGTGCTGCACGAGGCGGGCCAGCAGCACGATGATGACATCGTGTGTGTGCGGTTGCGCGACTTTGTGGAGTGGTTCGGGGGCGAGATTGGGGATCCTGAAGGGGACGACGTCTAAACAGGCAGGTTGGAGAATGGACACTGATACCATGACGCGGGAGTTGTTGGACGTGCTTCTCGACGTGCTCTGCCAGCCCTGCATGTACACCGACCGCGATGGCCAGATACGTTATAGCACGTTTGGCCTGTCGGCCTACGAGGTTGCAGTCGACATGCTCGCCGAGGATGGCTACGTCCAGCGTGCAGTCGGCGATCATTTCGTCAGGTTGGAGGTATAGACGGCAAATGTGGGTGTCGGAAAAGGTGACCGGCTTGCAGCGGGCTCTCTGACTGCGCAGCGGCAGAGGAAGAGGTGAGAAGGTGTTGAGGCCGATGTATCTATGGCGAGGCAGGCTATGCCAGGTCTTGAACCGATCCGGTAACGTCGTGCTGATCAAAATCCTGGACTCTCAGTACATACTGCGGGTCCCGTATGACTCGGTTACCAGACCAGCGGGGGATGCGTGCCCGCACTGCGGGAGTGGAGGCCTGGGTGCGAAGGAGGGGCAAAATGCTGCGACGCATATATGTGCGGCTGACGGATGACGAGCTGGCTGCCCTCGCTGAGCGGGCGAAGCGAGAGCGTCGCCACCCCTCGGCGGAAGCGGGGCTGCTGCTCGCACGCTTGCTAAAGCGTGAGGCGGAGTGGGAAGCCCTGGAGAAGCTGGCGGGGGAGGATGACCGCACCATCATCGAAATGGCCACCCGGTTACTGCGCCGAGCCCTGCGGGAGGCGCTGGCGGAGCGGAAGGCGACCGGCCAGTAGCGGGCTATCTGGACGCGCAGCGGCAGGGGAATAAGTGCGACTGTAAACTAGGCAGGAGGTGGCATGGCATACGGTAGGGCATCGGGTGATTGCAGAGTTATGGAGTACGGCGTGCCGTCCGCCGCCGTCCATAAGGGACTGCTGCA
>Ga0123519_10010208_pt1 | contig 14010 bp, 13 predicted proteins | sample YelNatPaOPRAMG02_FD_87396 | JGI IMG/M metagenome (GOLD analysis project Ga0123519, IMG submission 87396) | Hot spring microbial communities from Yellowstone National Park - Yellowstone National Park OP-RAMG-02 (version 2) | ecosystem: Environmental > Aquatic > Thermal springs > Hot (42-90C) ...
CCACTACAAACGGTTCGTAATGTGCCCGTCAGGGCATGAGCGCCTGACGGCGCCACTACAAACGGTTCGTAGTGTGCCCGTCAGGGCATGAGCGCCTGACGGCGCCACTACAAACGGTTCGTAGTGTGCCCGTCAGGGCATGAGCGCCTGACGGCGCTACTACAAACCCTATTTCTCCTCGATGACCACGGCCCTCACCGGCGAGCTGTCAAAGCCGACGACGCGCAGCGGCAGGGCGATGAGGTAGGCCTCCTTGCGGCGCAGCTGATCCAGCCCGCCCAGGTACTCTAGGAGCAGCACGCCGTGGTCAAAGAGCGCCCGGTGCACCCCTTGGGCGTGCTCGGCGCTGGTATCGATGGTGATGGAATCGTCAAAGCCCAGGAGCTTGATCCCCTCCTCCACCAGGAACCTCACCGCCTCCACGCTCAGGGCCGCGCGGGCGTCCTGGGCGGGATCTGTGCGAACGTGCGGCGAGCTGACCAGGACGATCTTGCCCCGCAGGTCCAGCCCCTCGGCGGCCTCCTGCACCATAGCCCGGGTGATCTCGCCCTTGGGCGGGATCTGGGCGAAGCGCAGATGGACCATCGGCCCCATGAAAAGCTCCGGCGGGTAGGCCGTCACGTCCGGCCCGTCCTCGTAGTAATGCGCGGGGGCCTCTACGTGCGTTCCCAGATGGGTGACGGTATCCACCTCGTAGCCGAAGGAACCATCCACCGGGAAGGTATAGCGCCGCAACGCCAGCCGGCGCCCTCCCTCGCCGGGCACGACCCGGAGCGAGACATCCACGAGGCGATACCTATCCCAAGCGATGTGGAACACGGCTTCCTCCTTAGCAGCTCTCCACGCACTTGAGCAGGGCCTTCATGTAGCCGATGGAGAAGGCCCGCCCCCGGTGGCCCCAGGGCGTATCGTTGACCACCATCGGGGTGTGATCGTCGATCAGCACCCCCTGGAAGTTCACCTCCTTATAGGCGCGCATGGCCTCCAGCATATCCACTTTGCCGTCGTCGATGAAGGTCTCCTCGAACTTGGGGACGACGCCGCGCACGTTGCGGAAGTGTACGTAGGCGATCTTCTGGCGGCTGCCGAAGTAGCGGATGGCCTCGTAGACCTCCTCGGCGGTCTGGCACCACTCGGCGACGGTCCCCTGGCAGAACTCCAGGCAGTTGTTGGGGCTGGGGACGATCTCAATGACCCGCTTGAGGGCTTCGGTGCTGCGGAAGATGCGCGCGGTGCCGGCGATGCTGGGCACGGGCGGGTCGTCGGGGTGCAAGGCCAAGACGACGCCCTCCTCCTCGGCCACGGGCACCACCGCCTTGAGGAAGTAGGTGTAGTTGGCCCAGAGGGTCTCGTCGTCCATGGGGCCGACGTCGGCGGTAGGGGCGTTCTTGACGATGTCGTGGTCGTAGCTCGTCACCCCGGCCCCGCCACGGCTGGTCGGCGTGGCGTCGCGCCCCGTGCGCCAGACGCCCACCAGGTTAAAGTCGTAGCCCAGGCAACGGATGCCCGCACGGCCCATGTTGCGGATCGTCTTACGCACCTTCTCCAGTTGCTCGTCGCGACCGGGGAGGCCCAGGCGCACCTTGTCGTAAAAGTTGCGCGGCATGTTCTCAATGGCATAGAGCTTGTGCCCGAAGGATTCCACGTGCGTGCGCAGGAGCACCAGGTCCTGGAACTCCCAATACCCGTCGCCGCGCAGTTCGGGGGTATGGATGATGATGTTGTGGATGCCCAACTGGCGGGCAAAGAGCAGCCGGTCGTCATCCGGCCGCGGGTCCTTGATGGACCAGTGAATCGCACCCAGACCGATTTCCATGAGATGTCACCTCCTTTATGATGTTTCGCCTCGCTCGATCAGCTGGATTCACAATAGGTCCGGCAAGAGCCGGTCGCGCAAGAAGAGGCGCTCCTCGCCATCGGGATCGTCGATCACTTGGCTCTGGCGGGCAAAGACCATCGTCGCCCGCCGGGGGATGGTATAGGCCGGCCACGCCGGAAGCCCACTATGGTTCGGATCGCCGCTGCGGGCGAAGGCCGCCCAAGCGCCGCTGATCTGGCGGGATAGCTGCTCCGACTCGGGATAACGCACCAGGCGCATGGCCAGGGGAAGCTCGGCGGTGTGAAAGGCCTTGATCTTGCCGTCGGCGCACGGCGTATCCCAGGCAAAGTAGTACATGTACACGTTTGCCCGCCCCTGCGCTAGCTTGAGCTCTGCTTGCCGGATGGCCCGCGCACGCAGCGTGCGGTCGGTGCGGATACGGAAATAGAGCTCGCTGGGGCTCTCCTGGGGGTGATCGCGGCGGTAAAGGGCGAGCAAATCCTCCACATCGGCCTCGGCGATCCCCTCTTGGAGGAGCCGGGCGCGCAGCCCGGCCCAGTCAAGGGCGAACAGCGCCGAGTCGGCGAACATGAAGAGCGTCGCTTCGTCCTTGCAGCAGCCGACGATCATCGGGATATCGGCGGAGAGCGCGGGCGCTTGGGGCTCCCAGGGTTGCCGGGGCAGGGATCGGCCGTCGACGACTGGGCCGAAGCGCATCAGGGTCGGCACCGAATCGGGTGAGCCGGAGCTTGCGAAAGCCGCCTCAAGGAGCTTGGCGGCGGGGACTCGCTGGAGCTCGTCCACCTGTTTCTCGTTCAGACCCAGCTTGGCCAGTAGGTCTCGGGCCAGCGCGGTGCCCTGCTCGGGATCGCCGGCACGCAGGAACGAGCCGCTCTCAACGATCGCCCGGTGAAAGAGCCCCTTGGCGGCGGGCATCCCCATCAGCATGCTGATCTTGCCTCCCCCGCCCGATTCGCCAAAGAGCGTCACGTTCTCTGGATCGCCGCCGAACGCGGCGATGTTGTCGCGTACCCATTCCAGGGCTGCGATCAGGTCAAGCTGCCCCACGTTGCCGAGGGCGTATTTCTCGCTCAGCCCGCCGAGATACGTGTAGCCAAAGACGTTGAGGCGATGGTTGACCCCCACGAGGACGATGTCCTGCTCGCGGACGAAGGCGTCGCTGAGGAGGGTGATGATGCTCGATCCGCCGACGTAGCCCCCACCGTGGATATAAACCATCACCGGCCGTTTGCCGACCGGCCCCGGCGTGAGCACGTTGAGCACCAAGCAGTTCTCGCTATCCACTTGCTGGACCAACTCCACCCGATCCGGGCGCCCGCCGCCGAAATACTCGCCGATGATCGGGTCTAGAAAGAGGTTACCCGGTGGCTGGAGGCAACGGGGGCCGGTGACGGTGGCGTCGCGGAGGCCGGCCCAGGGGATCGGCCTCGTGGGCGGCATGAAGCGTCCCGCCCCTTCCGTCAAGCCGCCATAGGGGATCCCGCGAAAGATATGTATCCCCTCTACCACCGCGCCGCGCACTTGGCCGTACTGCGTCTCAACCACGCTGGATGGTCGTGTGCTCATCCTCTCTGTCACCTCTCGTCCGAGTGATCTTGATAGGCCCGGCTCGTTCCATCATACGTTCGTTTAGCTCGGCGCGCAAGCGATCCCGCGGGGGCGGGTCTGGGGCGGCCCTTTACCTCGCGCCCGTCTCGGGTTAGAATGTACGTGTCGGCAGGGGTTATCTTTGGGGTCCAAAGGAGGTCTTGTGTTGCACTGTAGCGTGTATGCCACCGATATCTGGCGTCTGGATGAGCAATACGAGGAGATCGTGGCCGCCTGCCACGCCCAGGGGATCAGCCGCATCAGCATCTTTGCCGCCGGCACGGGCAAGATCATGGGCCACCCCAAACGCCACCGGGAGTATATCCGCCGCCTGAGCCGCGACGGGCTGAGCGTCTTTGCCATCGCCCTGGGGCTGGGGCATCCGGCGATGGGCGAGCACTATAACCCCGACGGCACCCCGCCCGACCCGCCCCACTTCTGGCGCGGGGGGCTCATCGTGGAGGAACGGCTGCCCGATAGCTCGCTCTTGCCGCTGGGCTGGCAGTACGCGGTCAACGAATTCGGCAACCCGGTCTATAGCAACGCCTGCGTCGACGAGGCCTGCATCCAGGGCAACCGCTGGGTGATGGAGCAACTGGCGCCGATCTATGACGAGATTTGGTTCGACGACGACTTTCGCAACGACTCTGACCAGGGCGCTGGCGCGCCGCACACCAGCACCGCCGCCTGCTATTGCGATCGTTGCCTGGCCGAGCTCTCCGCGCGGCTTGGCCGGAAGGTGACCCGCGAGGATGTGCTCGCCGAGCAGGCGGTCCACGACGCCTGGATCGCCCAGAAGGTGGAGAAGCTGGCCGCTTTATGGCGGGCGATCTGCGAGGCCGGCCGGGCGATCAAGCCCCATCTGCGCATGGGGATGATGGTCCGTTGGAGCGGCGAGGAGCGCGACGGCGTGGATATAGATCGCTGGTTGCCCGCCTTCGGCGAGAGGCCGCTTCTGCGCGTCGGCGAGGGCCACTTTACCCGGCGGGAATACGTCCAGCCGCAATCCCAGGCGATGGAGTACCTGGTAGCCTCGTACCACGTCTCCTGGTTCCCGCCGAGCGTATCCGCCTGGAGCGAGACGACCTACTTCAGCGGCGTCACCCGCCAGGATATCCGCAAGAAGGTGGCCTTGGCGCTGGGGGCGGGGGCCAAGGAGGTGGCCTATTGCCCCTGTGTGCCCGGCTGGGTCCTGGAGCAGAATTTTTTGGCCGAGGACCGGCTGGAGATGGAGCGCTGGGCGGCTGTGCTGGGCGATGCCGGGCGGCATTATCAGCCGATCGCCATCCTGCGCACCCCGGCGGCGGGGCGCGGGGATCGGCGGCCCACGCAGCGCGTGCGCGACCGACAGATCTTTCCCCTCTTCAGCATGGCGGGGCTTTTCGCGGTGGCCGTGCGCCAAGGGCATTGGCGCGATACCGGCGAGCAGCCGGTGCTCGCCGTGACGGGGCGCTCGGCCTGGGATTTCAACCTCGCCGACCTGGGCGAGCGCGAGCTGGTGGTAGATGGCGCGGCCCTCGTGGAGGACGCCCCGCTCAACGCCCAACTGGGGATCGGCGCCGTGCGCGTGGGCGAGGGCGGCGAGGTGCACTTAAACGGCGAGGGGTACCGGGCCGACGGGTTGCTCTTCACCAAGGGCAACGTGACGATCATCCCCTACATCTGGCAGGACGTGCCGGAGAGCCTCATGCCGGCGTTGCTTGAGGATATCCGCCGCGTGGTGGGGCCGAAGGTGGGCTCGGTGGTGGTGGAGGGGGATACCCAGGTGCTGCCGGTGCACGTCCGCCACGATACCTACGACGCGATCCTCCTGGTCAACCTGACCCACGAGCCGCGCCGGGTGCGCCTGGGGATCAAGGATCGGCGCAGAGAGCTGCTGGATGCGGACGGCCGGCCGCTGGGGGCCGAGCTCAGGCTGGAGGCCGACGAGATCAAGCTGGTCTTGGCGCGGGAGGCGGGTTGGGCGAGGCCGCGAGGATCTTGAGCGGCTTGGGAGGTTCATGATGCCGCGCATTGAGGATTATCGCTTCGGACGGATCGTCATCGACGGACAGAGCTATACGCACGACGTGATCATCTATCCCGACCGTGTGGACGGGAGCTGGTGGCGCAAGGAGGGGCATCGGCTCGCGCCGGAGGACCTGCCCGAGGTGCTGCGCCGGCCGCCGGAGGTGTTGGTCATCGGCCAGGGCAACCCGGGGCTGATGGCTGTGCCCCCTGAGACGCGCCGGCGCTTTGAGGAGGCGGGCATCGCCCTCGTCGTGGAGCCGACGGCGCGCGCCTGCGAGACCTATAACCGGCTGAGCCGGGAGAAGCGCACGGTGGCCGCGTTGCATCTGACCTGCTAGGGCGATGAGGGCGACGGGGCGCGAGATCCTCCTGGTCCCGGTTGGGGCGGATTTGCCGGAGGTCTGTGGCTGGCTCGGCGAGGCCTTGCCCGCGATTTTCGGCTGTGTTTGCCGCGTGAGGTCCGCTTTGGCTTGGCCGGCCTTCGCCTGGAACCCGCGCCGGCGGCAGTACCTGGCTGAGCCGATCCTGGCCCAGGTGCAAAAGGGGACGGCCTCTGCGGCGCTGGCCATCGCCGACCTGGACCTCTACGTGCCGGGCCTCAACTTTGTCTTCGGCTTGGCCGATCCCGGGGCGGCGCGGGCGATCATCGCCTTGCCGCGCCTGCGGCAGGGCTTTTACGGCCTGCCGGAAGACGAGGCCTTGTTCCGCGAGCGGGTGCTCAAAGAGGCCGTACACGAGCTGGGACACGTGTACGGCCTGGGGCATTGCCCCGAGCGGCGCTGCGTGATGGCCTTCTCCAACTCGTTGAGGGATACGGACGACAAGAGCTGGCGGTTTTGCCCGCGATGTCAGGAGCGGCTGCGCCTTTAGGTTCGTGAGGCTATAGGCCGTTCGGCTTGGGTGCGGCGCAGGAAGAGCGCACGACCAAAGTCGGCCGGAAGGTGTAGCGCAGCGGCGCATCCGGCTGGCGGCGGCCCTCGATCATCTCCACCAGCACCTCGGCGGCCTTGTCGCTCATCTCCTGAATGGGATAGCGCACGGTGGTCAGGGGAGGCCAAACGGTCGCGGCGAAGCTCGCATCGTCATAGCCCACGACGGAGAGCTCCTCGGGGATGCGCACCCCGCGCTCCAGGGCCGCCCGCAGCACCCCCAGCGCCAACCTATCCGTGGCCGCAAAGATGGCCGTGGGCGGCAGGGGCAGGTCCAACAGGGCGAGTGTAGCTTGGGTGCCGGCGGCGAGGCTATCCTGAGGGGCGACCTGGATATAGCCCTCCGGCAGGGCCAGGCCCCTCACGGCCATGTAGCGCCTGTAGGTCTCGGTGCGCCGGCGCAGGTCGGGGTAGCGCTCATAGGCGATGTGCGCGATGCGTTGATGGCCCAGCTCGTAGAGGTGCTCAAGGGCCAGCTCCGCGCCCTGGGCATCGTCCATGCCGATGGAGACGATGCCGGGCAAGGGCTCCGACTGGGCGATCCCGACCACATGTCTGACCTTGCCGGTGAGGACCGCCGTCAGGCGCTCGCTGCGCGGCGAATCTCCCAGGATGAGCACGCCATCGGAGACGCGGTCGCTGAAGAGCTGCAGGAAGTACTCCTCCTCAGAGGGGTCGCTGCCCACGTCGCTCAACAGCACCCGGTAACCCAACTTCTTGGCGCTCCTGGAGAAGGCCTGGATCGCCTCGTAGTTGAAGGGGTCGCTCACGTCCCGCACAAGCATGCCCAGGACATAGCTGCGCATCCGTTTGGGGCCTCTGGTGGTCAGCTCCGGCTGGTAACCCAGCTCGGCAGCGGCGGCGATGATGCGTTCAATGGTCTCTTGTCGGAGCGGGAACGGCGAGGGGCGATTGTTCAGCACGCGGGAGGCGGTCGTCTTGGATACCCCGGCGAGCTCGGCCACATCGCCCAATGTAGGGGGTCTGCGCGGTGGTAAAAAGCTCATCTTTGACCTTTCTCCATCTTGGAAATGGTGTCTCGGGATCCTTTCTCGTTCGGGCCGTTCTCTTTCGTCCCTGTGCGGGCCCAGCCCAAGCTATCCTCTCATGCCAATAATTATTATTATGACACAGATTTCGCCTCTAGCCAAATGAGCTGGACAGAATCTGTCGAAATCCCGACCGGGGGCGCTCGCCGGGTCGCTTGGGCAGAAGGCCCGTTCCGTGCTACAATGGGCGTCGGATGGCTACATCCAATATCTTCAGAAGGGAGCACAGGATTCACATGCCCGAGATTCGCAAGCTGAACATCACCGACCTGGAGCGCATCGCCCGCTTCCGCCGCGCGGGATACGGGGGATCGGTCTCCGACGCGCTCTACAGCCTGGGGGTGCGCGACACGGTCTTTTCCGATCGCTTCAAGCCCTTGCGCCAGGGGATGCAGTTGGTCGGGCGGGCCCTGCCGGTCAAGCTGCACTCCCAGGTGGACGTGAGCAACCTGCCGGGGGAGCAGGAGGCCTTGGAGAAGAAGTGGGAGGCGGAAGGGGGACACCCTCAGAAGCGCATGATGCGCGCCGTGGCCGAGTCGGAGCCGGGGACGGTGCTCTGTTTTGATTGTGGCGGCGACCTACAGCCGGCGCACTTTGGCGAGATGAGCTGCCAGCTGGCCTATGCCCACGGCTGCCGGGGGATGTTGCTCGCCGGCAACTGCCGCGACACCCAATACGTGCTCAAGATGCCCGATTTCCCCATGTTCACCTTCGGCACCCGCCCCAACGCCTTCGGCGGCTGGATGATCACCGAGGTGAACAAGCCCATCTACCTCCCCGGCCACCTGACCTACTATGTGAAGGTCATGCCCGGCGATTTCATCTTCGGCGATAACGACGGCGTACAGCTCATCCCCAGGGATTTGGTGGATGAGGTGTTGTTGCGCGTAGAGGCCACTTACGAGCACGAGAACAAGGAGCGCGAGCAGCTCGCCGCGGGGATGCCCATAGACGAGGTGTACCGCGTCTTTGGGGTGCTCTAGAGGGACGATCCCGTTCGTCGCGGCATCTTGCCGCGTCACGGGCTATGGATGCCCTTTGCGGCAGGATGCCGCGGCGATGGTGGGCCGAACTAGGCGATACATCGCAGCGATTTCAGAAGAGAGGAGGACGAGATGGATAAAAAGACGATCGGTTTCATCGGCTTGGGGATCATGGGCACGCCCATGTCCGGCCACCTGATCAAGGCCGGGCACCAGGTGATCTGTTACGACATCGTGCCCGCGGCCATAGAGCGCGTCGTGGCCCAGGGGGCCGTCGCCGGCAAATCGGGGCGCGACGTGGCCGCTCGGTCGGAGGTGGTCATCACCATGGTCCCCGATTCGCCCGACGTGGAGAAGGCCTACCTGGGGCCGGAGGGGATCCTGGAGGGGGCTAGGCCGGGCACGCTGTTGATCGATATGTCCACCATCTCGCCGGTGACGGCCAAGAAGGTGGCCCAGGAGGCCGCGGCCAGGGGCTGCCCGATGCTGGATGCGCCCGTCAGCGGGGGCGAGGTCGGGGCCAAAGAGGCCCGCCTGTCCATCATGGTCGGCGGCGACCCCGAGGTCTACCAACAAGCGGTGCCCATCCTGGAGCTGATGGGCAAGCCGACCTATTGTGGCCCCTCCGGCTCCGGGCAGGTGGTCAAGGCCTGCAATCAGATCCAGGTGGCGCTGAACTTTATCGGCATGGCCGAGGCCCTGGTCTTGGGGGCCAAGGCGGGGGTGGATCCGGAGATCATCCTCAAGGTGCTCAGCGCGGGCTACGCCCAGACGCGGGTGATGGACGTGCGCGGGCCGCGCATCCTCAAGGGCGATTACGCCCCCGGCTTCCGCAGCCGCTTCCACCACAAGGACCTGAACATCATCCGCGAGACGGCTAGGGCCTATGGAGCGTGCCTCCCGGCCTCGGCGCTGGCCCATGAGCTCTTCACGGCGATGGTGGCCAACGGCTGGGGCGACCTGGATCACTCGGCGGTCGTCAAGGTCATTGAAAAGCTGAGCAACTGCGAGCTGCCGGTCAAACAGTAGTCGGCGCCCGGCGGGCCGTGGAGGTCACGGCCCGCTGGGTGGCTTATAGGCCCAGTACTCCGCCGGAGCCTTCTCCCATTCGGGCATGCTCAGCCCGCGCGGGTCATAGACGATCTCCCCTTTGCGCACGGTGAGGATGCATTCCAGGCGCTTATCCCCGCGCATCTTGGCCCGGCCACAATCGGTGAAGACGAAATCGCCCTCGCGGAGGGCGAGCACAGCCACGTCCGCCTCGGCCCCCACGTCCAGCGTGCCCAGCTCGGGATGGCCGATCTCCTGCGCGGGGGTGACGGTGGTGCGGTAGATGACCTCTTGGAGCGAGAGGCCCATGTTGAGGAACTTGGACATCGTGGTCAGGGTGTCCAAGACGGGGCCGTTGACGTTCTTGATGTGCAGGTCGGTGGAGATGGAGTCGGGGATGAACCCCTGGGCGATGGCCCGCACCGCATGGCGGAACCAGAAGCTGCCCGCGCCGTGGCCCACGTCAAAGATGATCCCGCGCCGGCGCGCCTGGAAGAGCACCGGGTTCACCTTGCCCGCCTCGTCTATGATGGGGAAGTGCTGCCCAAAGACGTGGGTGTGGATATCGCCGGGGCGCAGCTTCTTCAGGAGCAGGTCCTCGTAGCTACGCTCCGGAGGCCGGGGCCAGAAATCCACCATCACCGGCTTCTGGGCCAGCTCCCCGGCACGCACGGCGCGCTCCACGTTATCCCAGGGGGCGTGGGTTGCGTCCCAGGGCCTGGCGGTCCAATAGTGGGCTGCCTTGATGCCCACGATCACATCGGGATACGCCTTGGCCACCTCCGCCGTGGCCTCGGGGAGCATGCGGCTCACGTCCTGCTCCCAATCGCCGCCCATGCCGTTATCCACCACGTTGAGGTAGGCCAGCACGCGCGTCTTGGATTTCTCCACCACGGATTGGAGGAAATCCTGGAAGTTGGCCACGCCGCCGGAGCCGGCATCCACCATCGTGGTCACGCCGGAGCGAAAGCTGTGCGCGTCGGCCACCAGGCTCCAGTCAAAGTGGCAGGGGAAGACGTGGACGTGCATATCGATCAGGCCGGGGGTCACGTAATAGCCCTGCACGGGGAGGACCTGCTTAGCCTGGGCCGGGGGGATATCCCGTTCCACCCGGGCGATGCGCTCGCCGGCGATGGCCACGTCGGCCAACTGCATCGTGCCGCGCTTGGGGTCGATGACCTGCCCGCCCTTCAGGAGGAGGTCGTAGGGGACTTCAGGTTGGCTATTCAGCGTGTTGCCTGTGCTCATCTCTCATCCATCTCCGTTGATTTGATTTCTCTAGCTAACTAGGGCAAAGATTACTCTATGAGCCGATGAGCGTCAAGCGCCGGTGGATAGCCATGGTGGATGGCGGGGATTGCGGTGGATGGTGGGGGTCATGGTATATGGTAGGGGCACGGCATGCCGTGCCCCTACTACACAACGCCGTGCCCCTACCGCAACATGTCCCATATGGCCTGCGCTAAGGGATCATCGGCGGCCCGGGTGGGATTGTAACGATCCAGATGCCAACGCAAAGGGTTCTCAGCGATGTATTGGCGGATGGCCTCCAGGGCGCGGTCGTTGCGGATGATGTGTTCGTAGTAATTGCGTTGCCAGAGAGGCGTGTCGAAGGCAGCACACGTTTCGTGGATGCGTTTGGTGACGGCGGATTTGAATGTCCGAACGATGGTCGGGATGGAACCAGGAACCGGTTTGCCGAATTGTTCGGCCGTCGGGATATTGACATGTGGTTGTGGGGGCACGGCATGCCGTGCCCCCATGATCCAAATGATGCTATGGACGTGGTTGGGCATGACGACGAACGCGTCCAACTCGACGTAGGGAAAATGCATGGGGATCTCATGCCAACACCCCTGGACGATCTCGCCCCAGGCGTTCACACGCATTTCCCCATCCACCACGCGGCCGAACAGGTGCGCCCGTTCGTGGGTGCAGAGGGTGATGAAATACGCACCAGGCTGAGTGTAATCGTAGCCCTTCAGGCGGATGGAGTGACGATGGTGGCGTTCTGGGTCCTATCGCTCGGTTGGCATCAGCTCCTCCGTTCGTCATCTCGTCCCTCTGGGTGTCGAGCCGGCCGCCTCAACGGCTATTATGCCCGGTCCGCCGAGGCTTGACAAGGGGCTTGGGCCAGGCCACAATGGGCATACCATCCGTAGAGAGGGGATCAGCGGAGCATGAGAGCACTCAGGTTGTACGGGCCGCAGGACCTGCGCCTCGTGGAGGAGGCCAGGCCCACGATAGGGCCGGATGAGGCCCTGTTACGTGTCCGCGCGGTGACGGTCTGCCACTCCGACATCCACTATTATCGCTATGGGCGCATCGGCGATACCGTCAGCGACAAACCCCTCATCCTGGGACACGAGTTCGCCGCCGAGGTAGTGGACGTGTACCCCGGCGTGCAGCGCGTCAAGGTGGGGGATTTGGTGGCCGCCGAACCGGCCCTGAGCTGTGGCCACTGTCGCTATTGTCAGGAGGGCAACCCCAACCTCTGCCAAAACCTCCTCTTCGCGGGCACGCCGCCCATGGACGGCGCGCTGAGGGAATATATCGCCTACAAGGCCGAATTCCTCTTTCCCCTGCCGCTCACCCTCTCCGCCGAGGAGGGGGCGCTGTTGGAGCCTTTAGGGGTGGCCATCCACGCCTGGGACCTGGCCAAGCTGCGCATCGGCGAGACGTTGGCCGTCGTCGGTTGCGGGCCCATCGGGCTGTTGCTCGTCCAGTTGGCCCGCGTGGGCGGGGCCACACGGGTGCTCGCCGTGGATCCGCTGCCCTATCGGCGCGACCTCGCCGCCGAGATGGGGGCCATCCCCTTGGATCCGCAGGAGGACCTCGCCGCCCGTGCGGAGGAATATACCGGCGGCCACGGGGTGGATGTGGCCATCGAGGCCGCCGGGGTGATGGCCGCCCAGGAGGAGGCCGCCCAGATGGTCAAGCGCGGGGGGAGGATGGTCCTGGTGGGCATCCCCGCCGAGGATCGGCTCCTGTTGACGCATCACCTGGTGCGCCGCAAGGGCTTGACCATCAAGCTCTCGCGGCGGATGAAGCTGACCTATCCGCGCGCCATCGCCCTGGTGGAGCGAGGGATGGTCAACCTGCGCTCCCTGATCACGCATCATTTCCCTTTGGAGCGGGCCGCCGAGGCCTTTCGCCTGGTGGAGAGCTATGGGGACGGGGTGGTCAAGGCGGTCATCTGCCCCTGATGCGCGGATGAAGAGCGCCCTTTCGCCTCGGTGAATCCGGAGGGCTCATGAACCGAAACCGGATGTGGATGGTTGCGCTCGGCCTGGCGGTGGGCCTGGCTCTCGGCAAAGGGATCGGGGCGACGGAGCCGAGCCCGGCGACCGCGAGGCTCTACCTGCCCATCGTCTGGCGCCCCGCGCCGCCGACGCACACGCCGACCCCCTCGCCGACGCCGACCCCGCTCTGTCGGCCCATCCCCGGCGCGACGTATGGCACGCTGACCATCGTGGGCTCGCCCAGCGACCGCCCCGCCGAGGCCCATGCGGACCTCAACCTCGCCCTGCGGGGCTATACCCCGGCCATGGGCGAATACGTCGGCCTATTGGATAACTGCTGGGCCACGCCGGACGATAGCCGCGCGCCGCAGCTGCGCGGGCTTTTCGCCGACCGTCGCCGGCCCGTTTTCGTGGGGGTGTACTGGGTGTACCAGTGGGATTGGGCCTGTAACTGCCGCTCGACGAGGGTGGAGGATCGCTGGGGGCCTTCCTTCGCCAAGGTGGCCGTGACGCCCGGCGAGGTGCTTTATGTGCCCGAATCCGGCTATTCCATAGATGCCCAGGGCTACGAGGTGCTGGTCCTGTACGCCGGCGAGGAGCGCATCACCCTGAAGTACACCCGCGAGGATAACGTCGTCCAGGGCTATACCCTGCACCTAGAGGATATCTGCGTGGACCCGAACCTGTTGGCGCTCTATCGGGCGTGCGACGCCGGCGGGCGGTGGATTTTGCCGGCCCTGCGCGCTAGGCACCCCCTAGGGCACGCGCGCGGGGAGGTCATGGGCTTGGCCATCCGCGATTCGGGCAACTGGATGGACCCGCGCCACTGTGCGGATTGGTGGCGCTTGCCGTGATCGGCTACGCCGCAAGGCCGGGTTCTTCCTGGAGCCTTGTTTGCAATTTAATGTCCCTCTACAATCGTCACGCTTGCTCATAAATGGCCTCTGCTTCGCGCAATACTTCGTGGCGAAAAAGGGACTCAGGGAATCGGGGGTATTCAGGTCAACCTTGCGTTTGAGGATTTCGCTGAGCTCGTTTTCAAGGCGAGCAAAGCCGATTAGCCCTATATGCGTATTCGGCTCGAACTCCACCAGCACGTCCACATCGCTATCCGGTGTCGAGTCGCCGTGCAACAGCGAGCCAAAAAAAGCGAGCCTGCAGATGCGATGGCGTTTGCAAAATGCCTCAATTTCAGCCTGAGGAATCGCGATCTTTGGTTTCATGTCGCCTCTCTAACCAATATATTATCTCCCTTCGGCCAAAACCTCAAATGGCGCGCGAGGGGTATACTCGTAGGGGCGTTCAATTGAACGCCCCTAC
>Ga0123519_10010210_pt1 | contig 14009 bp, 11 predicted proteins | sample YelNatPaOPRAMG02_FD_87396 | JGI IMG/M metagenome (GOLD analysis project Ga0123519, IMG submission 87396) | Hot spring microbial communities from Yellowstone National Park - Yellowstone National Park OP-RAMG-02 (version 2) | ecosystem: Environmental > Aquatic > Thermal springs > Hot (42-90C) ...
GGACAACCTCATTCAGATTGACAGTGAGTAAGCCTATTATTGACTACTATGACAAATATAAATCAAAAACAAAATGCGTGGGAGAAAATGAGATTCCTCGTTACACTCGGAATGACAAAAAAGCCGTCATTGCGAGCAACCGAAGGTTGCGTGGCAATCCCATTATTTGCTATTCCTGATAAAGTGAGATGTTAAATGCATATTTCTCAATCCATTTAGATTGAGATTGTAAGAATAAAAATAAAAACATAAAACCTCCTTTTTAATACTTAAAAATCCTTGGCAATCTTTTACCCATCCTTGACACAACTTCGTAAGGAATTGTTCCTATTATCTCAGCAAGATCCCATGCAGATACATTTTCTCCAATTATCTCAACCTCATCACCTATTGAGACATCTTTCACATCTGTAACATCTATCATAGTTCCATCCATCGTCACATTCCCTATTATTGGACATTTTTTCCCTTTCACAAACATATAACCTTTATTTGAAAGATGTCTGTCATAACCATCTGCATAACCTATGGGAACAACAGCAACCTTCATTGGTCTCTTTGATATGAATGTCCTTGAATAACTTATAGAAAAACCCTTAGGAATAGTCTTTATGAATGATATTCTTGATTTCACACTCATAACAGGCTGATAATTTATCCTCTCTCCTTTCTTAACAGGGATTCCATAAATTATGAGCCCAAGCCTGATCATATTGAAATGAGGGGTATTAAAATAAAGGAAACCTGCGCTATTTTCTATCTGATTTATTTTTAAATCAATCCCTATACTTTTTGCTGTATCTATAAGTTCCTTAAAAGTCTTCATCTGGTTCATAGTGAAATCTTCATCACTATCAGCGGATGGAAGATGGCTCATTGCACCAAGTATCTCTATATTATCACAACTTCTTGCTGTCTTAAGAAAATATATAAATTCCTCTGGCAAAAGTCCGTATCTTCCCATACCTGTATCAACCTTAACAAATATCGGGACATTTTTCTTTAGCCTCTTTCCTTCCCTTGATAATGCAAAAAGAAAACTCCTTGAACATACTGTTGGAATAAGATTGTATTTTATTATCTCTTCAACCCTGTCATCAAGTTCCTGTGATAGAATCTGTATATTACAAGTTATCCCAGCATTCCTCAATTCAATCCCTTCTTCAACAATACCAACACCAAGCCATTTTATACCAATTGCCTGTGCCTTTGATGATATTGCTATTGAACCATGACCATAAGCATCTGCTTTAACAACTGCCATTATTAACTTTTCTTTTGAATTCTTTATCACCTCTTTCAGATTTCTTTCAAATCTTGAAAGGTCTATCTCAACTCTTGAAGGTCTCATAGATTGAATATAAATTTTTTTAAGATTATGTCAAGATTTTGTCCAAAATATTTATTAAAAAATATAACTTGACAATAGTGAAAAGTTTTTTATATTTTTCAAAAACAGGAGTAATATATGGATGAAATAAAAAATCTTATAGAAAAAGGTAAAAAATTACTTGATGAAGGAAAAACTAATGAAGCACTTTACTATTTACAGGTTGCTGCAAAAAACAATCCTGAATATGCGGATATCCACAATTATATGGGGAGTGCTTTATCCATACTTGGAAGATACGATGAGGCTGTTAAGTCTTTTTTAAAATCTATAGAGATCAATCCAAGATATATTGAAGCACATGTGAATCTTGGTCTCACATACAGTTTAATGGGAAAGATTGAAGAGGCAGAAAGAGAATTTGCTATTGTTGAAGAACTTGAGGTTTCAAGAAGCAAAACAGATAAAGAGATAGGTTTTTCAGCAAAGGCGAAGATAGCAAATCTTCACAAAGATATTGGATTACTTTATTTAGAGATAAAAATGTATGATGAAGCAATTGACGAATTCAGAAAGGCATTGAGACTTACACCTGATTTCCCTGATATATCTTTTTATCTTGCGAAGGCTTTAAGCGAGAAAGGTGATATTGATAGCAGTATAAAATTACTTGAAACCCTTACAAAAGAAAAACCCGATTTCATATCCGCATATCTTCTTTTAGGAAGATGTTATTACAAAATTGGGGATAAGAAGAAGGCAAAAGAGATATGGGAAGAAGGTCATAAGATAGACCCAACAAACAAAAAATTGAGTTCTTATTTAAAGATGTTAGAGGGGAAAGATGAATTATAAAAACACTATAAATCTTCCAAAAACAGAATTCCAGATGAAGGCTGATTTAATTAGGAAGGAGCCTTTGATATTGAAAAAATGGGAAGAGATGAAGATTTATGAGAAGATGGTATCAAAGAGAAAGAAAAATAAGAAATTTGTTTTACACGATGGTCCACCTTATTCCAACGGTAATATACATCTTGGTCAGGCATTGAATAAGATATTGAAAGATGCAATAAATAAGTTCTATTCTTTAAAAGGTTATTACACACCATTCGTTCCAGGATGGGATAATCATGGTATGCCTATAGAGAGGAAGGTTGTGGAAGAGGTTGGTAAAGATAAAGACCCAATACTGATAAGAAAAAAATGCAGAGAATTTGCATCAAAATGGGTTAAAATCCAGATGGAAGAATTTAAAAGGCTTGGTGTTTTTGCAGATTGGGATAATCCTTATCTTACAATGAATCCATCTTATGAATCAAAGGAACTTGAACTATTTGCAGATATTGTGAAAAAAGGTTTTGTTTACAGGGGTTTTATGCCAGTGCACTGGTGTCCAGTTTGTGAAACTGCACTTGCGCTATCAGAGATAGAATATAAGATACTCCCTTCACCATCAATTTACTTTACAATGGAAGGGAAGGATTTTGATGCACTTGTCTGGACAACAACCCCATGGACAATAATTTCAAATGTTGCGCTCGCTGTGAATCCACATATAAACTATGTTGTTGGAGAGAAGAATGGAAGAAAATATCTTTTTGCAGAGGCACTTTTTGATACAATCGTTCAAAAAATAAATTTTGAAGGAATTAAGGTTGTAAAAAAATTTAGAGGTTCAGAACTTGAAGGAATGATATTCAAACATCCTTTCATTGATAGGAATTCACCTATGATACTTGGTGATTTTGTCTCAACAGATGAAGGAACAGGTATTGTTCATATCGCACCAGGTCATGGAAGGGAAGACTATGAGGTGGGTAAAAATTATAATCTTCAAGTTTTATCACCTGTTGATGAGAAAGGGAGATTCACAGATGAAGCACCTGATTTTAAAGGATTATCAACGGATGAGGCATCAATAAAAGTAACAGAGATTTTGAAAAATAATGGGAGACTGCTTTTGAGTGAGACGATTGAACATTCATATCCAAGATGCTGGAGATGTAAGACACCTCTGATATTCAGGGCAACAGACCAGTGGTTTCTATCCGTTGACCATAACAATCTGAGGGAAAAGGCACTTAAAGAAATAGAGAAGGTGAGATGGCATCCAGAGGAGAGTATAAATAGAATTTATGCTTCTGTTAAAGAGAGACCTGATTGGTGTCTTTCAAGACAGAGAATATGGGGTGTAAATATTCCAGCCTTTTATTGCGAAAATTGTGGAGAGGTTTTGCTTGAACCTGATTTAATAAAATTTGTTGCAGAAAGGTTTAAAGAAAAAAATTCTGATATATGGTTTGAAGAACCTGTTGAGAGACTCCTTCCAGAAGGAACAAAATGTCCAAAATGCGGAAGTGATAAATTTAGAAAAGAAACAGATATACTTGATGTCTGGTTTGATTCAGGAATATCAAGTATAGTTGTCCTTGATGAGAATGAATGGCCATCAGAGGTTTATCTTGAAGGTCCAGATCAGCATAGAGGATGGTTTAATTCTTCATTAATGGTTTCAATGATATTAAAAGATAAGCCACCATATAAAAATGTTATAACACATGGATGGGTTCTTGATGAAGAATATAGAACAATGCACAAGTCTCTGGGAAATGTGATCTCTCCTGATGAGATTGTGAAAAAATATGGTGCTGAGATATTGAGACTATGGGCATTGTCAATTGAATACACACAGGATGTTCGTCTTGGTGATGAAATCCTGCAGAGGCTTGTTGATAGTTACAGAAAGATAAGGAATACAATAAGGTTTATGTTAGGTAACACAGATGATTTTGATGAAAATATAAAGATAAATGAGGAAGATTTATTCCCACAGGACAGATTTATTCTTTTAAAATTTGAGATGTTGCTCAAAGAGGTTGAAAAGGATTATGGGGAGTTCCTTTTCTATAAGGTTTACAGGAATATTCTAAATTTTATAACAGATGAACTTTCCTCTTTTTACCTTGATATATTGAAAGATAGATTATATACATGGGGGAAGAATTCAAAAGGGAGAAGGTCTGCACAATTTGTCCTTTACAGTATACTTAGAAGAATCCTTGTTATTCTTTCTCCCATGCTTTCCTTCACAGCAGAAGAGGCTTATGGATTTATAAAAGGTAAGAAAGAGGAGAGCGTTTTCCTTGAGGATTTCCCTTCAGGAAGGGAACTAAATGAGGATGAGAAGGAATTTATTCAGGAATTTGGAAGGATTCTAAAAATAAGGGAAGAAATACAGAAACCAATGGAGAGTGCAAGGAGGGATGGATTTATAGGAAACTCACTTGAAGCAAAGATTATAATAAATGGTGATAAGGATTTACTCAATAAATATATTTCATACCTTCCGGAAATTTTTATTGTATCAAAGGTTGAGATAATGGAAAATCCGGAAGGAAAGTATAAATTTAAAGGTGAATATGGTGAATACGCTGTTGATAGGGCGGAAGGGAAGAAGTGTGAAAGATGCTGGGTGTATAGTGAAAGTGTTGGGAATGATGCTGAACATCCAACATTATGCTCAAAATGCTCAGATGTTATAAGGAGGAAAGATTATGAGAGCGAGTGATTTAAAGAAATTTGAGAAGATGTTGATTGATATGAAGAAAGATTTACAGGAAAAGTTAAAAGAACTTGAGGAGAAGATAGATGAGAATCCGTTAGATTCTTCCTTTGAGACAAATCCATATCCTATACATTTATCTGATCTCGGGACAGATGAAGAAATAAGGGAAAGTAATGCTGAGTTGTATGCAAGATTGTCCGAGAAATTGAAGGATGTTGAGTATGCATTGATAAAGATAAGGGATAAAACATATGGTATATGTGAAAATTGCGGGGGAGAAATTAGTGTGAAAAGATTAAAGGCGCTTCCCTTCACAAGATATTGTCTAAAATGCGCTGAAATACTCAGGGAATGAAAAAGTATTTATTACTCATCATAACCACTATCATAATTATTATTGACCAGATTACGAAAAGTATTATAAGAAATTCTTTCTGGCTTGGAGAATCAAGGAGTTTAATATCAGATTATTTAAGATTAACTTATGTGAGAAACCCGAATATTATATGGGGAATAAATATCGGTGGACCAAAAGTCTCTCTAATATTAACAGGGATAGCATTTATATTCGTTGTCTACCTTTTCATAAAATCAAAAGAGAAATTATTCCTTATCTCTTTATCCCTTATACTTGGAGGAGCGATTGGGAATTTAATTGACAGGATAATCCTGGGTGAAGTAACAGATTTTATAGATATGGGTATTGGAAATTTCAGATGGGCAACATATAACATCGCAGATGCTGCTGTTTCAATAGGTCTTGTTATTGGAATTATATCTTATATAATAGAATCAAATGTTAATCCTCCTTCTCGGAATTGAACAAACATCATTAGTTTATCCACCATTCTATCATACAATGGGAATAAACAGAGGGACATTGTCTTATGTAAAAATTATCACAGGTAAATCAATAGAGATAAAAGACCCTGATGCTATATTCGGCATAAAATTTGATTTTCTTGATGACCCAAAAACAAGTAAAGATGATGATGAACCTACAATCTTTCTTTTATCATCAGAGGATGCTAAAATATATTTTAATAAGGGTTTTATAAGTTTTGGATATTTTGATAAAAGAGGTGCTGGTGAAGATGAATTATGGTTCCCAACGGGTATTTCTGCTCTGAAGAATGGCTCTGTTTTCATTGTTGATATGATGAATTCAATGGTGAAGAAGTTTAGGTTTGATGGAGAGAACTTAATTTATGAAAAATGTATTGGGAGATTTGGAATTCTTCCAGGATATTTTAATGAACCCTACGATATATCAATAACTGAGAGAAATGAGATGTATGTATCTGATAAAAATAATAACAGAGTTCAGGTTCTTGATACTAATGGTGTTTTTATAAGGGAGATAAAAGACCTTGCATCACCAACCGCGATTTTTGCAAGGTCGAACGATGATAGATATTACAGGGAGAAAAGGAATTATGTATATGTGATAGATGATGATAAGAAAAGAATAAATCTATTCACAGATTATGGGGAAAGGATTACTTCAATTAACTATATTGATATTGGTTTAAAAGATGCCTCTTTTGAAAGAATATCTCTCGATAGTTATGGAACTGTTTATGTAACTGATTCAAAAAATCATTGTGTCCACATATTTACGGAGAAATTGAAATATCTCACATCATTTGGAAGAAAAGGGAAGAATGAAGGCGAATTCATTGTGCCTAAAGGTATAACAATAGTGAGGAGATTCAATCAGATATTCATTCAGGATTCCTGGAGTATACAATATTTCTGGATTGGTCTTGATATGTGGATAAAAGACATAAGGCCTTATATCTTTAAGCCAGGTTCTGGAACAACAATCTATTATTTCACAACACAACCTGCAAAGGTGAGTATTAATATATACAATGAGAAGGATGAACTTGTGAATAAATTTTACAATTCATCATGGGAAGAGCAGGGTGAACATTATATTGTATGGGCAGGAGATTATAATGATGGTAAACTTGTTCCACCAGGGAAATATAAGATTGTGATAACAGGTAAACCACTTTCTTATGCAAGAAGATTTCTTGAAAAGAAGATTATTGCAGAGGTTATTTGCACAGAATGATTCCTTTATGGTTAAGGCTAATTTCTATACAAACTCCTTTTCTTGATATTGATTTTAAAATAGACAGAATTTCTTCCAACTTTTTAGATTCATCTTATTATTACTATTTTTTTAATAAAGAAAATAATATCCTGCCTTATTATGAAATAAAATATACAAGAAGAAACTATTTTTATCCAGAAGGAAGATATTTTATTTACGAGCACCTTTGCGATTCGTTTTTAAGTTTTGTAGAATTTTTGAATGGTGATAGCAAGGGTATATCACTATTTTTTCAGAGACCTTTATCTTTTGTTAAATTTAATGTGAATCTTATGACTATAGATAACATAAATTATTCAAGTTTTACAGGTTTTTTTATTAACGATAACATATTCACAGGGATAAAAATAATTGATAGATTGAATTTTTTATTTTTTTCAAAATATTTTGGTATTTCTTATAATAAAGAAAATCTTCTTATTTATGGCCTTTTCAGGAATGTTATTTTATCTTATTCTTACAATGAAGATGCAATATGTTTATATTCTTATTTCTATTTAAGAGAACCTGTGATAATATCACATTTTTATATAGATACAAAGAAGAGATTCTATATATCGCCTGTTTTTCTCCTTGATATAGACAAATCTTTATACTTATTGTTATCAATGGAAACAGGGATTGGTTTCAAGTCTGAGAATATTTCATTTGAAACAGGTTATGATTTTGAGAAAAGATTACCATACCTTATTTCTAAAATAAAATTCAAAGAAAAATTTAAATTTTCCAGCATCTCTCTTAATATAATAACAAACTCAGATAAAAACTGGATTTCACAGATGGTTATCTCAAAAAGATTTTATAATGGGAATATTGAACCTGAGATAGATTTAACAAGGAGTAAAGATAATACTATTTTAACAATTATTACAAGATTTTATGGATTAAAAATTTATTATTCAATTCAAATGAATCAAAACCATCATTTTTCTCAATTCTGGGGTGCAAGGATAAAATTCATTGACTGAAATTTAATTCTTGACAAAAGGGGCTTTTTTATTAATAATTAAAATATGAAAAAAATAGTATATTTTTTACTCCTGGCATTACCTGCATTATCTCAAGTTGCACTATTACAATGGAGTGATGAAGGTTTTTATAAAGAACTTGAGACAAAATATCTCGCCAACTTACAATGGAATGTTGATGTTTACAATATCGCAGGGAATATTAAGGAACTACCAAATGTTGTATCAAAGATAAAACAGAGGGAATATAAGATTGTAATTGTTATTGGTGATGAAATACTTCAAAATATTGTGAACGATTTTAACGAAACACCTGTTATCTTTCTTGGCTGTTCAAACACTTCTAATATAATAAAAGATAAAAAGAACTTTACGGGGATTGAAAAAACAATATCGAGTTCAACAACAGTTTCAACTATTATTAAGATACTACCAAACATAAAAAAGGTTGGTATAATATTTAAAGAGATTACCCAATATACAGAAAGGCTTTCAAAGGCTTTTAACGAAAAGGGTATTGAGGTTGAGAAGATAATGGCAGAAAACCCTGGGGTTGTTAATACCGCTTTGAAATTTCTTACAGATGTTGATCTAATTATAATGGTCCCTGATGAACTGAATAGGGATAATGCGACTTTTAAATTTCTTCTGATGTATTCCACAAAATCATTAGTTCCAATAATGGGAATTGACAAACCTTATGTAAAAACTGGTGCATTATTCTGTATTGGTATAAAAACAAATTTTATTGCAGAAAAAGGAGCAGAATACACAAAAAAGATATTAAATGGTATTCCCCCTTCCGAACTTCCCGTTCTATTTTCAGAGGCATCATACACCATTAATCTGAAAGTTGCTGAAAAATACAAAATAAACATTGATGAAAATGTTTTAAAAGAAGCGGAGGAGATAGTAAAATGAAAAAGAAATATCTTAAAAATTTCAAAAGTATTGCTTTAATTATTTGTTTTTTGATTCTTGTTCCTTACCTTGCTCTGGGTATATTGAATTTTATAAATTTTAATTCCTTTTCAAACTTTTTTGTCTCAGAAGAAAGGGATATAATCTTTAAAATTGCAAGTTCTTCCCTTGAACTTGGTATTTACAGTAATGATTCCACACTTATGCTTTCAGGGATAAACAATCTTTTATCTTTGAAGAATATAAAGGGTATAACAGTCTATAACCTTTCTGGTGAAAAGATTTTTGGGAAAAGTTTAGTTGGATTAGGTAATCCGGTTTCAGAAAAAAAAGTGGGTAATTATACTTATATAAGGTTCAGGAATAGAAACTACATTTCAATAAAAGGACCTATTTTTTCCGAATCAGGTTCTGAACTTGGAATCCTTGAGATAACATTTAGTTTTGAAAATATCTCAAGATGGAAAAACAATATTATTTATTCCCTTATTTTCTTCCTTGTATTACTTGGAGTTTTTACAACATTTATTGTTTATCATTTGAATAAAAGCATATTCAATCAATTCAGATTTATAAACAGAGAACTGGAAAAAATTGCAGAAGGTAAAGGTGACCTTACAAAGAGAATGTCTTTTGAAGGAATAGATGAACTTAATGAATTGAGAGACAACATAAACAGATTTATTGATTTCCTTGCAGCATCTACAAGAGATTTGAAAACTGTATCAGAACAACTATTTGCACAGGGAGAACAGTTAAGTTCATCTTCTCAGGAAATGAGTGCTTCAAGTGAAGAGATATCATCAACAATTCAGGGAATATCTCAATCTTCTGAGAAACTTACTTCAGAGATACAGAAATCAGTTGATATGACAAAAAAAGCATTAGAAGTTGTAAAAAATTCGGTTGAAACAGCGATTGCATCTGAAGAGACATCAAAGAGTATTTATGCACTCTCAATAGATGCAGAGAAATTTGCCTCTGATGCACATAAAAAAATGGATGAGATCGCAAATATTACAAACTCACTTTTCTCATCAATAGAGGAGGTTGCTAATAAAACAAAGAAGATTAATGAAATTGCTGAAACAGTTTCATTTATTACAAAAAGAACGAATATTTTATCACTTAATGCGACCATAGAGGCTGCAAGGGCAGGCGAATTTGGTAGAGGATTTGCTGTCGTTGCAGAGGAGATAGGAAAACTCGCACAACGCTCACAGTCTTTTACAGAGGAGATAGGTGAGATTGTATCAGAGATATCACAATTGATTACATCTGTTGTTGAAAAAGCAGAAAACTCCATAAAAGTTATTGAAGATGGTAAGAAAACAATCTATGGTGGTGTGGAATATTTAAGAAAGATCTCTAATGAGGTTAAGTCAATAACAGATAATGCAAAGAAGATAGTTGAGATAAATAAAAAAGGTGAAGAGGAAGTTAATACAATTAACGAATCTATTGAGAATATTGCTGCTATATCCGAACAGAATGCCGCATCTTCAGAAGAGATCTCTGCCGCTGTTCAGGAACTGGTTGCTTCAATACAGGAATTGACAAAATCATCACAGGAACTTGTTGCTCTTGCTGATAAATTGAATCAATTTGTGAGCGGATTTAAAACCTAAATCTCTTCCTCAAAGACCTTATTTTTTATAGTATAAATTATTTTTATCTTATCAACAGGTATTGAGCAGTTCTGATTTATTTTAAGGGAAATTCTCATTTTTTTTACAAATTCAGATAATCTTAATATGTTTTCTTCCTTAAGGGAATTATATATTGCAGGATTTAAGAAAATAGATACAGAACTATTAGCAATATTTTCCTTCTTCTTATTGAACCAGGATTCAAGTAGTGATAGAAGATAAGATTGTGAAAAGACAACACCTTTTCCAGAACAATAAGGGCAAGCATCTATAAACTTACTTGAAACATTTTCCCTTATTCTTTTCCTTGTGATTTCAACAAGCCCCAATGATGTTATATCAATCACTTCAACTTTACTCCTATCATTGCTGAGAAATTTTTTCAATTCTTTTAAAAGGTGATTTTTACTTTTCTCATCAGGCATATCTATAAAATCCACAATTATTATACCTCCAATATCCCTCAGTCTTAATTGTCTTGCTATCTCTTTTGCCGCAAGAAGATTTGTTTCTACTATCATATTTTTCTGATCTTTCTTACCAGAGTATTTCCCGCTATTCACATCAATCACATGCATTGCTTCTGTTTGGTCTATCACAATAAAACCACCATTTTTAAGCCATACCTTCCTTCTGAATATCTTTTCAATTTCACTCATAATATTAAAATGCTCAAAAATATCCTTTTCTCCTGTATAAAGATTTAACTTACCCTTAAAATTCACATTCTTTTCTCTAAGATAAAGTAATATCTTTCTAAAAGAGTGCTTAGAATCAACAACCATTTCGGAATATTCTTCTATAAATAAATCTCTTGTTATTTTTATCTCAAGTTCTTCTTCCCTTCTCAAGATTCCAACACCATCTAATTTTTCAAATTTATCTTTCAAAATCTTCCATTCACCATAAAGATGCTGTATCTCCTTTTTTATTATATTTTCATCAACGCCTGATGATGATGTTCTCAAAACTATCCCCATCTTTTGAGGAAGAAATCTTTTTACTATCTGAAAAAGCCTTGTTTTTTCTTCTTTATCTTTTATCTTTCTTGATATGCCAATTGTTTTTACATTTGGCATAAGAACCACATATCTTCCTGGAATACTTATTGCCATAGTAAGCCTTGAACCCTTTGTTCCATAAGGTTCTTTTGTTATCTGGACTAAAACATATTCCCCAATCTGTGGTTTTCTACCATTTGTGAAATAATGATAATCGTTTAAAGGAAGAAAACCATCTATATCAAGGCCTATATTTACAAAAATACCTTTAAGTTCTTCTCTAATAGATGTAATCCTTCCCTTAAAAATATTCCCAACAGGGCTTATATCGTCTTCACTTTCTATGTAATATTCAACGAGTTCTTCATTCTCAAGAACTGCGACTTTTACTTCGTCATTTCTCCTTGAAAGTATTATTTTTCTCTTTATCATTACTCAAGAAGAAAATCTATTTCTTCTCCAATCTCTTTCAAAAACATTTCTCCCATTTGTTCGTTGAATCCAACATGCCTGAACTGAATAAATCCATTTTTATCTATTAAAATATTTGTTGGAACTCCATAAACATCATAGAGTTCTTTTATATTACCTAAAAGTATGTGAAACTTATGCTCTTTCTTTTTCAGAAAATCCTCCACTTTATCTTTATCCTCATCTGTAATTCCATAGAATAAGATATTTGGATTATTCCTGTATTTCTCATATATAATATTCAAGTAAGGTATTTCCCTTTTACAGGGACCACACCATGTAGCCCAGAAATTAAGGAAAACAACCTTCCCTTTTAATTCACTTAAACGAATCGTATCACCTTTTAAATCGGGAAGTGAGAAATCCTTTGCAGGTCTATTCAACATTTTCTTTTTTAAAATGCTTTTCTTTCCATCTGAAATGTATTTTTCGAAATCATCCCCTTTATAGGTCTTTTTCAGTTTATTTAAACTAATTGTATCCCTTGTCTCTATATAATGAACAAGATAATATTCATTAGCCTTTTCATAATCTCCTATTTTTGAATATATATCACCTGCAAGGTTGTATTCTGTCTTAAAATCTTCTGTCTCATTTTGTAATGATAGTTCTATGAATTTTTTCGCTTTTCTTATATTATTCAATTCATAATAACATTTTGCAATAATAGAGAAGAGAAAACAATATGATTCTTTCCTCTCTCTTTCCCTTCTTTCTTTTTTATAATTCCATAGTCTTCTATTATGATAGTCGTCTTTGTAAATAGAATAGGCCTTTAGTGCTACCTTCAAAGCATTACTGTAATCATTATTTTTTAGGAGTTCATAAGCATAATCGGTTAGAAATAATGGGTCTTTAACCTCAAAAACATCATCCAATTTAAACAATTCTTTTATATCTTTCCATTCAAGATAGTTAAAGATAATATTTCTTAACATATTTTTCTCTTCAAAATCATAGTTTTTATAAAGTTCTTTTAGAATATTTTTAAAAATAGTATCCTTTGGTGAAACCCTTTGTAAAACATAATACAACATAAAACTTGCAACAGCAGGTATTTTAATATTATTGATTTTTAAACTATCAAAAATTTCAGGGATATAATTTATATCTATTTCCGAAAGAAGGTCTTTATTATAAATAGAATTTGGGAATTTTTTTAAGAAATCAATTAACTCCTTTTTGTAATCAGTATTCTTAGAGATATCATTCAATATTTTTAAAGCGTTTGATAATTCTTCATCCTTTATATCGTCAAAAATAATATTATAACTTTCATTTTTGATACTTTTAATCCAGAACTCATAGTATCTTACCCATTTATTCTCAGGATATTCATTCTTTTCCTTTTCAATATAATACAATGCCTTTTCATAGTTTTTATTTCTTCTATTCAAAAGATAATTCGCATATTTTAAGTTATTTCCCTCACCCTTGAAGACATATTCAAAAGGTTCAACTTCAGGTTCTCTTATTCCTTCTGTATCTTCAAAATAGAAGAGAATAAAATACGGGTTTAAAGGAATTCTTATAAAGAAATTTTCTCTTTTAATATCTGAATAATCTGAAAGGATTGTATCTTTTGTATGGATTTCGTAAAAGATTTTAAGACCTTCTTTGTTTAATTTACCATCATATTTTATTTTCAGGTAATTTCCATCATAAGTTGCAACAAAACCTAAAACAAATAAGTAAAACATTATATTATAATATAATAGAAAAACAAAAAGTCAATATTTTTATAAAAAAAATGGATTGGGGTCAGTTATGAACCAACAACGATGTAGTGGCAAACCTATGTGTTTGCCCTCTCTACTCCGAAGGTGTCATACCGAACATAGTGAGGAATCGCATATTCTCCCGCATAGTGACACCCAAGGTGTCATTCCGAACATAGTGAGGAATCGCATATTCTCCCGCATAGTTTTGGTTTTTGAAAAACATTAACACCATTCCATAGTAGTCAATATGCGATCACC
>Ga0123519_10010213_pt1 | contig 14006 bp, 11 predicted proteins | sample YelNatPaOPRAMG02_FD_87396 | JGI IMG/M metagenome (GOLD analysis project Ga0123519, IMG submission 87396) | Hot spring microbial communities from Yellowstone National Park - Yellowstone National Park OP-RAMG-02 (version 2) | ecosystem: Environmental > Aquatic > Thermal springs > Hot (42-90C) ...
AAAAAACTCAAAAGGAATATCAGTCCCTCTTCCAACAGATATATTTGTTGCTTCAAAACATCCAATCCCGCTATATAAAACCGCTGCATTTAAGTTTCTTATATTAGGTGATGGATTTATCCACTTAAGTCCTGTCTCATTATAAAACATGCCTCTTTTGTAATTTTTCATCTTTATTATTTTCAGTTTTAGATCAAGGTTCATTTTTATCTTATGAAAAATAGCCATCTCTCCAGCTGTAAGTGAGTGCCTTGTTGGAACTTTAAAATAGGCAGTAAATGCTGATATATCATCACGAAGAACAGCACCTTCAATTATATCTCCAACAGGATTTGGTCTATCAAGAACAATAAACTCAATATTTCTTTTTGCTGCCTCTTCCATTGAATATCCCATTGTTGTTAAATATGTATAAAACCTTGCACCAACATCCTGTATATCAAAAACAAGAACATCAATATTTTTTAGCATCTCATCAGTAGGTCTTTTTGTCTTTCCATAAAGACTGTATATTGGAATTGTGTTATATGTTGAGTTTTCAATATAATACCCACCCTCAATATCTCCAAAAAAGCCATGCTCTGGGCTAAATATTGCAACAAGATTAATACCATTTTTTATAAAAAGATCAACAAGTTTATTCCCATTTCTATCAACTGATGTATGATTTACAATAACCCCAACCCTTTTATTTCTTATCTCAGAAAAATTATTTTCTATAAGAACATCAAGCCCAGTTAAAACCTCAGAATATATATTTATTGAGAAAAACAAAGAAACAAAAATTAGATATCTCACCTACCTTCCTTTATAACAAAGATATAAAGGTTCCCCTTATCCCAAACAGAATATGCAAATTTTTTTGCTCTATCACCAGTTCCAGCAAAATAATCAATTCTTGCCCCTTTAATTGCACCCCCAGTGTCATGAGCAAATACAAATCTTTCTTTATTTGAAAAACCTTTTATATTAAGATTTTCATCAACATCAGGAAGTTTTAAATTTACATAACCTATAATTCCAAGTGGAATTATTGAATTATCAACCGCAACGGATCTCTGTGCAACAAGATTTAAACCATATGTTCCTATAGGTCCTTCATCAAATGATTTAACCTCATCAAGCATAAAAAAAGAATATCTCTTATTTGAACCAAAAACCTCCTCCCAAAGTTCCGGCCTCGAATTTATAAAACTAATTGCTCTATCATAAAATGTCTTATCCTTTCCAACATCACCCTCTCTCTTAATATATCCCTTTTCAACAAGATAACTCATCCATCCCTTAAACTTAAGTGAATTTGTTGCGGCAAATTTTGCTCTTAAATATTTTCCATTATCTAATCTTAAAATACCAGAGCCCTGTGTATGAAGATCTAAAACATCAGTCATAGTTTTTAAATAAGCAATTTCATAACCTTTATTTCTCAATACACCATCAAAATCAATCTCTTTTCTTGAATAATAAGGAACAAATCTTTTACCAACAATTCTTCCTGTAAGTTTTTGGCCTTTATATTTATCTGGATCAAACTCTTCAAGATTTATCTCATACAAATCATCTGGTTTTTTATATATAGGAAATTTGTAAATATCATTTTTAGAAAGAGATGCATCAAAAATTGGCTCATAATAGGAACTAAAAAGAACTGGTTCTGTTCCTTTTCTAAGTTCATAAATATCAAAATTCTCACGAAGTTTCTTGTTAAAATCCTCATCATCTTTTGAGTTCTCAAGTATTTCCTTAAGTTTTAAAACAGTATTTTTGACTGTCTTTATATCAACTTTTCTTGTTCCAAAATCATATGAAATATTTTTATCAAGATTTTTATCAAGATACTCAATTGTAAGATCATATGCTTTTTTAAATGACTCATCAAAGTCCCTCTTAAAAAATGGAATTTCTTTTTCATCAAGTTTATAAAGTTCAGCTTTAATTTCAATTTTCTTACATACCAAAATCTCATCAGGAGCACACTTAATAGTTAGTTCACAAACTGGACATGGTAAGCATTGGGGCTTTACACTTTGAGTTTTAGTCATTTTTAAAAAACATCCGCTTAAAAATAAAACAATTACAAAAAGAAATTTCCTCATAAAACCTCCATTAAATAGTATGCGTTACTTTGCTAAGCCCTTTTGGATTATCTGGATTTAGTCCTTTGATAACAGCAAATTTAAGCGCAACAAGTTTTAAAAGAATATCTATCTCAAGAGAATTAAATGGATAGTTATTAGAAAAAGGAGTTATAACCTTATAATCTACATTTTTTTCTTTCAATTTATTTTCAACAAGAACAAGATCTGGTGTAAGTTTTTTTGATGGGGATAATATGAATACAAAATCCCCTTTTTTATATGCTCCAACAGGTCCATGAAGAAACTCAGCAGCTGAATATCCAAGAGAATGCATCATTGCCATTTCCCTAAATTTAAGAGCAGAGTCCTCACTTATAGCATTGTATGGTCCTCTTCCAACAAAGCCGACAACAGTAGAATTTATCGCATCCTCAAAACTATAATCTTTATAAATTTTTTCAAAATTCTCTATTATATAATTTAAATTTTTGATTGTCTCATTAAACTTCTTTTCACTAAAACCAGCACCAAATATATTTGCAATTCTTAAAACAAACCACAGCTGAAGATGAAAACTTTTAGTTGCTGCAACAGGAATTTCCTTTGAATTAGATAAAAGTATATGAATATTTGAAATCTTTGCAAGTTTATTTTTTCTTAAATCACTCTCATTTGTAACACCAACAAGAAAAACTCCCATTGATTTTATAATCTTAGAACATTTAACTATATCAGGACTTTGGCCTGATTGTGAAAAAGATATAAGAACCTTTCTTTTAAAATCAAGTTTCTTTTTACAATTAAATATTGAAAATGGATGAACGATATTGCTTATAACCCCACAATACATCTCCCAGACATATTTAGCAAAAAGTGTAGCATTTCCAGAACTACCTCTCCCAAGAAGAAAAACCTCCTTAAATTTACTAAGTACCTTTGCATCATGTGGAAGTTTAAAATTCAAGAGAAGTTTTGGTATCTCAGATATATCAGAATATGTTAAAAAATTCTTATAGTCCATAATATCTTTAAGTTGTTGATTTTAGTTTTGGAAGAGCAAAATAAAATCTGCTTCCCTTCCCCTTCTGTGACTCAAACCAGATTTTTCCATTATGTTTTTCTATTATTGTCTTTGCAATACTTAAACCAAGTCCAGAGCCATCTGTATTTAGCATTGTGTTTTTCGCTCTAAAAAATTTCTCAAATATATATTTCTTATCCTCATCATCTATTCCGTAACCAAAATCTTCAACCATGCATACAACAGCACTTTCCCTGTCATAAACCTTGATATTGATAGTTGAAGAATTTGGTGAGTACTTTATAGCGTTATCTATAAGATTGTTTAAAACCTGAAGGAGATAGTGTCTGTCGCAAAGGACATACAGTTTATCAATAGTTTTTTCAAAATTAATATTTATGGACTTAGTATACGCCTTTATCCTCATAGTAGATATCGAGTTTTCAACAATTTCTATTAGATCAAATTTTTCAAACTCCAGCGATTCTCCACTGTTGAGTTTAGATATATCAAGGAGATTTGTAACGATATTTATTAACCTGTTGGTTGCCTGATCAATTATATTCAGAAACGATAACTGCTCGTTATTTAAATTTCCCCCTTCTCCACTTAAAAGAAGTGAAGTAAATCCCTTTATCGTTGTAAGCGGTGTTTTTATCTCATGGTTTAATGTCATTAAAAAATCATCCTTTACCCTGTTTAGGTCAGCAAGTGCTTTAGCATCCTCACTGACCTTTGCATAAAGTTCAAAAAGATATATCATCATACCCATTTCCTTAGAGATTATATCAATAACTGAAACATCGTCTTTAGTAAACATATTATTCTTATTCCCAGCTATTACAAGAACACCATATCTGTTTAAATATCCTATTGGTACGCTTACAATTTCATTTTCATAGCAAATAGTGTTATTTACAAAGGATTTTACTATCTGAGAATTATGTTCAGAAAAGCTAATATTATGAGGAAATTCAGTTTTTGCACCTAAATTCAGAGATAAAACAAGAGAATCTGAAAAATGAGAAAATGAATAATAAACTATATATGCAGGATTTAAAAAATCATATAGAAGGTCAGCAAGTCTTTTTACAGGATTTTCGTTTCCTAAATCAATTTTTGATATCCCATCATATATCACTTTGGTCTGTCTGTGTTTTTTTATGAGTTTTGACTCTTGATTTTCAAGTTCTTTGACAACACTTTCCAGTTCCAGTTTAAGTTTTTTGTTTTCGATGTTTATGTATTCGTATGTCTCATAATAATTTTTTAAAAAGTTTAAAAAATTGCTTATAAATCTGACATAGTTGATTATAATCTCTTTTTCTATACTGTATATAAAAACAAGTATGTATAGGTTTTTCGAAAAAATTCTGTATGGTATTATTATAAACCTGTCTTTTTCACCTTCAAAAATTTCACCGTCCTCAACAAAGATTATTTCCTCCTTATCAGAATTTATAAAATTTCTAAGACCAGAGAAATCTTTCAATGTATTTGAATTGTTAACCCCCTCAATATATAGAAAACCATCAGGATTTTCCTCAAGGATATATATTTGAATTTGAGGAAACTGGGATTTGAGTTTCATAAACACCATACTGCAAAGGTTCAGATAATCGCTTTTATGGAAATTAACAGCAACACTTAAAACAGAGTAAACAAACTCATCAAACTTAATATAAAACTTTTCAAGGTAATCAACCTTATTCAAGAGTGGTAGAAAATATCTAAATTTCATAAACCAGTAAACAAAAAAACAAACTATAATAAGAAGCGTCAGATAGACGATATGTATCATATCAATTCCAATAAAGAATTAAGATAAGATGAGTCCCCTTTAAGTTTTGTAAAACTTATAAAGCCAAACTTAATGTTCATGCTCTCACATATCTTTTCAGAGAGATGAGAAAACTCAATCTCTTTTGAACTTAAAGGAGCATTTGAAGGAGGTCCAAGAATTATAACACCGTTAGTATTCTTATCAAGAAGATAATTACCAATCTTGAATGGAAGACCATAGGTTTCATCAGTATCATATTCTTCAATAAAAACCGTATTCCATATCAGGTCCATTGAAAGATATTTCTTTGAGACATCGTTAAGTTTAAAAAAAACATAATTTAAATAATCCTTCATACCCTTTGGATAAAAGAAACCCCATTTATAAAAACATCTGCTATCTTTAAATCTTTCAATATCAACAGACATATTCCTCAAATCTGCCTCAGTCATTAAAGATGTATCATCCTTTTCTCCTAAAAGGATTGCAAGGATATCCTGATGGAGAAGCGATTGGGAAAGAGATATAAGATACCTTTCAAATTTCTTCATTCTAAAAAGATATTTACTTACATTCTTAAAATTCATGGACCTACTCACAAAGAACTTATTTATATCACCCTCAGCAAGCTTTACATCCATATTTGATAACAACTGATTAAGTATCATACGATAAACCTGTGGATTTGGCTGTTTTATATCAACCATCCACCCCTGGGAAAGGTTTATTCCAAGAAGATTTTCAAGAGGTTCGAGCTCAGATGGTGGAAAAAGCGAAGAAAAAACAACCTGTTTGTTTGCCTGCATTGAACCCTCAATAATTTTGGAGATGAAGTGTTTGTTATCATTATTAATAAGCATCAGATGAAGGTCATCCATTATTATGACCTTGCACTCATTTATAATTTTCTCAAGTTTATCTATAAATCCTTCTTTAATAGCAAGACTAACACCTATGGAAAATTTAACACCGTTTGTTACAAATATATTCTTCTGACCTATACGAGAAGAAAGTCCATATGAGATCGAATGTATGAAATGTGATTTACCAGCCCCAATTCCACCGTATATAAGGATTGGATTATACATCACCCCAGGATTTTCAACAACAGCCATACTCGCAGCATGGGCGAAGCGGTTGTGTGAACCAGTAATAAGTGTTTGAAAACTCAACATAGGATTTAAAGGTAGTTCTATCGACCATTTCAACTTTAATCTCTCATACTCTTTCTCTTTAAACTCTTTTTTTTCTTCAATTTCTTCCTTTTTTATTTCTTTTCCTGTTTCAACAGGCTTGGCTTCAAATTTCTTTTCAACAGACGCTTTTCGGGGACTAATAGGTCCAAGCAAAACCTCCTTTATTTTTTCTTTTTTCTCCTCCTTTGCCTCTGCTTTTTTAACCTCTATAGGAACTGGTTTTTCTTTTATCTCAAGTTCAGGAACAGGTATGTTTATCTTTTCATTGATAGTTTCAACCTTAGGTTGGGGAGGTCTTCTTCGAGTACTTTTTGCAGAAATGATTCTCTCAATCTCGGTTTTAATTTTTTCCTCTATTTCCTCATTGTAATCAAGAAGATATATCACAAAGTTATAATCATTTGAGACCAATTTTTCCGGTCTTGAACAGACCGCACCCAGTCTCTTTACAATACTTAGTATATCCCTCAAATCACATTTTAAAAGGAGTTTATGCTTTTTTATTTTCTCATCAGGACCAAGAATTGTCCATTTAGTTATCATAAACTATCTTATTATCAGTTCCATTATAAAATCTATTACAGCACTTTTATTTAAGTTGGTTTTATTGAAATTAGCAAAATATATTTTCGCCTCAGAGAGAGAGCTTTCAAACTCATATTTTTTATCAGATGGAAGTTGACCAACAAAAACTACAGCACAGACATTTTCTTTTTTTGAATTTAAAATAACAACATCGCTATTTACATTATCATCATACTTGATGACAAAACTTCTTTTAACAAACATGGGTTTTTCCTTCGAACTTAAAGATATCTCATCTATGTTTTTAAGTAGATTTACAAAAACATCCTCATCATAAAGATAGATAAAACCAACATTTTTAATTCTATCAGGCGGAATATTTGCAGGTGGAAGCATGTTTATAAGAGAATCAAGTTCATCATTTACAGGCTTACCTTCTACACTTTCCTCATCAATCCTAAATTCTTTAATAACTTCTAATGGCTCTACCTCCTCTTTTTTGATGTCCTCATCTATTTTAATCTCTTTATCAACATCTTTATTTTCATCACTCTGGCTATCCCCAATTTCTATTTTCAATTCGGATATCTCTTCGGTCTCCTTAATTTTTTCATCATTTACTACTTCTCCACTACCTAGTACTGTCTCTTGACTATTTAGATTCTCTCCAAGATTATTTATCCCCTTATCCAAATCAACATCACCGGTTTTGGGTTCCTTTTCTTCTTCTATTATCAGTGCTTCATCTTTCTCTTTTTCAACTTCTTCTTTTTTTTCTTGAAGTTCATCAATAATATAACTTTCTGCTTCTACTTCCTGATTATTTTTTTCTGTCTCACTCAAATCATTCTGTTTTGGAGTTTCAATATTACCCACGTTTTCATTAGAAGGATTTATACCTTCATCCAAATTACCAACAGTCCTATCCTTTTTTTCTTCTCCTACTACCACTTTATCCTTTTCTTTATTATCATCTTCCTTTTTTTCATCCACACCTTTCTTTTCAAATAAAGGTGGCACCTTTTCAAGTATCAAATTAAGTTCATTTAATATTTCTTCAAAACTCTTTTTTTTCTCATTATTTTCTTCCATTGTAACTCCTTTATAAAAATTATACCAATTTTAAAGGTTAGTTATTAAATTTTATATAATTATTTTATGATAAAAATAACCGACCTAAATCCAAACCTCTTAAATGCCAATTATGCTGTGCGAGGAAAAATAGTTCAGAGGGCATACGAACTTGAACAAGAAGGCAAAAAAATAATATATACCAACATAGGAAACCCTCAGGCACTAAAGCAAAAACCACTTACCTATGTAAGGCAACTTCTTGCTTTAACAGAATACCCATATCTTATGGAAGACAAAACAATTGCTTCCAAATTTCCAAAAGATGTAATAGAGAAAGCCAAATATATTCTATCTGAAAATCCACATGGACTTGGAGCATATACTCAAAGTGAAGGAATGAGTTTTATAAGAAAAGCAGTTGCAAGATTTATATCAAAAAGGGATGGAATAGAAGCAGATCCATCAAAAATAATACTTACGGATGGGGCTTCTAAAGGAATTCAATCAATATTTACACTCTTAATGAAAAACTCAAACTCTGGATTTATGATACCAATTCCACAGTATCCATTATACAGTGCAACAATTGCATTGTATGGCGCAAAACAAATAAATTATTACCTTGATGAAGAAAAACATTGGGAGTTAAATAAGGATGAACTTGAAGAAAGCATAAAAGAAGCAAAAAGAAAGCAAATAGAGCCAGTTGCAATAGTTGTTATAAATCCAGGAAATCCAACAGGAGCGGTTCTTTCAAAAGAAAATATAAAGATGATAATAAACTTTGCAAGAAAGCACAATCTTTCTATCCTTGCAGATGAAGTTTATCAAGAAAATATATATACAACAACACATAAATTTTATTCTTTTGCAAAGGTTATGGAGGAAATGAATATAAAAGATGTTCCACTTTTTAGTTTTCACTCAACATCAAAAGGATTTTTAGGGGAATGCGGTCATAGGGGTGGGTATCTTGAAGCAAGAAATATAAGTGGTGAAGTTTATAATGAACTGGTTAAACTTCAATCAATAGGTCTTTGTGCAAATACAGCAGGCCAGATTGTAACATACGCAATGGTAGAACCACCCAATGAAAGCGATGAAAGTTATGAATTGTATCATAAAGAAAAAACAAAGATACTATCAGACCTAAAGAAAAAAGCAGAGATACTCGGTGAGGAGATAAACAAAATAAAAGGTATGAGTTTGAAAGCACCTTATGGTGCAATGTATGCTTTTGTAAAAATAGATCTACCACCAGACAAAAATATGAAAAATATGAACCAGAAAGAACTTGTAGAATATGAGGCAAAAAGGGACTTTAATTATTGCCTCGAACTACTTGAAGAAACAGGAATATGCGTTGTTCCAGGTTCGGGATTTGGACAGAAACCACATACATATCATTTCAGAATGACAATACTTCCTCCTATTGATGAGATAAAAGAACTTGTTAAAAAATTAAGGGACTTCCATTTAAATTATCTAAAAAGATTTGATTGAAACTTAAATTATTATAAAATATAGTTAATTAAAAGGGCTGGTGGCGGAAATGGTAGACGCGACGGACTTAAAATCCGTTGGCTTTTAAAAAAGCCGTGCGGGTTCGAGTCCCGCCCTGCCCATTTCTAATTAAACTTCTATTGTCCTTCGCCTTATGTTTTATTTTCTTTTTTGATATAATTTATTTATGAAGATAGTAAAAGAAGGATTTTATATTCTTATTTTTTCTCTCGGGGCAATTATAATCTCACTTTATTGTGCAAGGTTATATAAGTTCCTTTATGCAATAACATTTATATCTGGAATAATTCTTCTTTTTTCCCTTCATTTTTTCAGAGACCCCGCAAGAAACAGAAAATTTGATGAAAACGAAATAGCATCTCCTGCAGATGGAACGGTTTTGTCAGTAAAAACTGAAAACGGGATTACAGTAATAAGAATATTTATGTCGATATTTGACGTGCATATCCAGAGAGCTCCTATTGAAGGAAAGATTAAGGAGACAAAATTTACATATGGAAAATTTCATATAGCATATAAACCCCAAGCAAAAGACAACCAAAGAAATATGATAAAAATTGAAGGGAAGAACGGAAAATGGGCATTTGTTGAACAAATAACAGGAGCAATTGCAAGAAGAATAGCATGCTATGTAAAAGAAGGAGATACTGTTAAAATTGGTCAAAAGATTGGAATGATATATTTTGGTTCTCAAGTTGCTTTATATCTCCCTCAAAATGCTGTAATTACCGTTAAAGAAGGAGACAAGGTTTTTGCTGGTGAAACTATAATAGGATTATGGAAAACCAATTAACTAAAATAGATTTAATAAAAACAAAAACGAAAAACACAATTCCATCCCTTTTTACACTTACAAATATGGCATTTGGAATTATGGCAATCTTGAGTGTTAGTGAAGAACAGTTTGTAAAAGCATGTTATTTTATAATTGGGTCATATGTAATGGATATTCTTGATGGAAGGGTTGCAAGAATGATAAAAGCAGAGACAGAGATGGGAGTTGAACTTGATTCATTTTCAGACTGGCTTTCATTCGGTATTGCTCCAGCATATATGATATATGAGTTTGCCTTAAAAGGTTATGGTGCTGTTGCATATCCTGTGGTTCTAACATATATAATATGTGGTGCATTAAGACTTGCAAGGTTTAATTTAAAATCACTCGCAGGGCAAAGTTCAAAGGAATTTTTTCAAGGTCTTCCAATCCCTGCTGCAGCAGGTGTTATAATATTTTTTATATTATCATACTCTTTAATTGAGGATGATACACCAGCAAAATCAATCAAAGTACTTTCAAAACAGATGCCATTTCTTTATGGAATATTTCCTTTTATAATAATAGGCATCTCAATTTTGATGGTTTCATCAGTACCTTATGTTTCAATGAAATCGGGAAATATATTTAAAATAAAGTCTCCACTTTCTTTGATAGTATCTATATCAATAATATTTCTAATTATTTTTTATCCTCAAAACTCATTATTTATATTTTTTGTTCTTTATGCACTTTCTGGAATAATATACTTTTTCTATCGCCTGTTCTTTAAAAAACCAGAAGAAAACTAATCTCATATTAAGAAAGTGAGCAAGTGAGAATCGTTAGAAATTATGGATTTTGGATTATGAATTATAAATTTAAACTTTTAAAATTGAATAGAAACAAAAAAAAATCAATCTTTTTTAGGAAATAGCGGTGATGGTTTTGTTGCCTCAACACCTTTTGTATGTGATTTCCCAATAGCAAGATACATATTCATTTTTGCTGATGTATCAGGCATAAAAGGATAAATCCATCTCGCAATTAATCTCAAACACCAAACCATCTCGTTTAAAAATTTTTTAAGTTTCTCTATATCTGTTTTTGCAAGTTCCCATGGTTTTTTATCACCTATTTCCTTATTCAAATATGCTATCGCATCCCATATTTCATCAAGAGCAAGATTGAATGAAAGATTTTCTATATGTCTATAAATTTCATTTTGTTTTGATAAAAGATAATTAAACATCGGAGAGTCCTTTGGTTCATTTGGCATTTCATTATCAAGATATTTTATTATCATATTTATAACCCTTGAAAAAAGATTTCCAAGCCCATTTGCAAGATCACTATTATATCTTACTTTAAACATCTCAGTTGAAAAATCACCATCCTGACCAAAAGGAACTTCACGAAATATAAAGTATCTAAAAGCATCAAGTCCATACTCACGAACTACTTCCGAAGGATCTATAATATTGCCTCTTGATTTTGACATCTTCTCACCATTTACAGTCCACCATCCATGAGCATAAATTTTTTTTGGAAGAGGAAGTTTTAAAGCCATAAGTATACTAGGCCAAATAACTGCATGAAATCTAAATATTTCCTTTCCAATAAGATGAACATCACAGGGCCAGATACTTTTGAATTTTTCATTATTTGGGTTATCAACATCGTAACCTGCACCTGTTATATAATTTAAAAGAGCATCAAACCAAACATATATTGTGTGTTTTGGATCTGGAAGAACAGGTATTCCCCACTTAACCCTTGTCCTTGAAACTGATATATCTTTAAGTCCCATCTCAACAAATCTTATTATCTCATTTGCTCTATATGATGGAGATAGAAAATCAGGATTGTTTTTATAATGATTTAAAAGTGCTTTTTCATATTTTGATAATCTAAAAAAATATGTCTCTTCACTAATTTTTTCTACATCCTTTTTGTGAACAGGACACTTTCCATCTATAAGTTCAGATTCATCATAAAAGTTCTCACAAGAAGGACAGTAAAGCCCTTCGTAATTTCCTTTGTATATATCACCACTCTCTATAAGTTTCTCAAAAATCTTTTGAACTTGTTTTTCATGATACTCATCTGTTGTTCTTATAAAATAATCATAATCTATATGAAGTATATTCCACATTTCTTTAAATTTAACAACAATCTCATCAGCCCATTCTTTTGGTGTCTTTCCATTTTCCTTTGCGGTTCTCTCAATATTTATACCGTGTTCATCAGTTCCTGTTTGAAAATAAACATCCCTTCCATTCGCCCTTAAGTGTCTAGCAAGAATATCTGCGGCAATTGTGGTGTAAGCATGTCCTATATGCGGCACATAATTAACATAATAAAGGGGAGTTGTTATGTAGTATTTTTTCATATCATTGCTCCTTTTTCAAAATAATTAAAAACCCTTAAAAATTTATAGAGCAAAAGTGTAATTATTAGTTTATAGTTTACATTGTGCCTGAGATAGGTGGCATATCTTTTATTCTCTTTTATAAGCGAAAATCCATCTTCCATAGAAACCATCCCTTCCTTAATACCCAAATAGATGAATGAATTTACAAAGTTGATAAGCATCTCTATATATCCTTTCAAATCAGGTCTTTTGAGAATCTTTGAAGAAATAATAAAAGGTGAAACCATTCTGTAGTTTAAATTCTCATTTATAAGTTCCATTATCCCGTTATATTCAAGAGCAAGTGATACTGACCCATTTGAAATTTTTGAAAGGATCATTGCTCTCTTTAATTCAAATCCTTTTTTAACAAGTATATCCACAATATCATCTTCACTAAGTTTAGAAAACTTTATATGAGTAGTTCTCGAAAGTATCGTTGGAAGAAGAAAGTTTTCCTTTCCTGTGACAAGAATTATTATTGTTGAAAGTGGAGGCTCTTCAAGTGTTTTTAATAAGGCATTTTGAGCATCAACAGTCATTGTATCTGCATTATCAATTATTATAACCTTTTTATTAGAATAAGATGGAGCAAGATGTGCAAATTTTATAAGGGACCTTATCGTATCTATCTTTATGCTTTTCTGTTCTTCCTCTTTTTCATCAAGTAGATCTGCCTGATATGCAAAATTGACAAGAAGAAAATCTGGATGAACATTTTTCTCAAACATTCTTAAACTCTCTTCATTTATACCCTCTCCATAGAGACCATTTTTCGTGTATGAAAGTATATATTTTGCAAACTCTTTTGCAACCATTACTTTACCAACACCTTGGGGTCCATAAAAAATAAACGATGAAGGAATTTTTTCATCTTTAACAATATCTTTTAAAAATTCAATTATTTTTTTATGTCCTTTTATATTCTCAAAAAACATTTATAAGTTTTAAAACCTCTTTTTTTATAACCTCGTGTATTTCATCAATTGAAAGCGATCCATCTACAACAAAAATATCATTTCTTGATAAATATATCTTTTCATATGCTTTAAAAACTATCTCTCCAAAAGCATCATCCTGCTCTATTCTATCTGCAGTTTCTCTTTTCCTTTTGATATAATCCTCTTTTTTAATTTTAAAACCGATTATAAGATCAGGCTTAATTCCATCAGTTGCTATATCATTTAAGGTTTTAACTGTTTCAATATCAATTCCCCTTCCATAACCTTGATATGCCTCAGTTGCAAGAGTAAATCTATCGCAAAGGATAATTTTCCCTTCGCTAAGCAATGGCTTTATCTTTTGATTTATATGTTGTACCCTTGATGCTTCATATAGAAAAAGTTCACAAAGGGGAGAAATTTTATTTGATGGATCAAGTATTATCTCTCTTATTTTTTCACCAACATCTGTCCCACCAGGCTCTCTTGTAAGTATTACATCAAAACCTTTTTTTTTAAGAAAATCAAAAAGAAGATTTATCTGTGTTGTTTTCCCACTTCTATCTGGACCCTCAAAAACAATAAAAAATCCTCTTCTTTTACTCATACATAATATTTTATAAAATTTAATTATAAACATTTTTTTAGGAGAAGATTATGGCTATTGAAAAAACACTTATCCTCATAAAGCCAGATG
>Ga0123519_10010214_pt1 | contig 14005 bp, 8 predicted proteins | sample YelNatPaOPRAMG02_FD_87396 | JGI IMG/M metagenome (GOLD analysis project Ga0123519, IMG submission 87396) | Hot spring microbial communities from Yellowstone National Park - Yellowstone National Park OP-RAMG-02 (version 2) | ecosystem: Environmental > Aquatic > Thermal springs > Hot (42-90C) ...
AATAAGGTCTTATGTATTTATGCCATATCAACTGGTTAAAGACCATCGCACCGGGATAGAAACGAGCGATGTTCAATCAGTAATGGATGGAGAAATTGATTTATTCATATATGCTTTCCTTGAAAAAAAATTAAAAAAGTAGTATAATTCTTGGAAATGCAGAAGATGGCCTTAATCGTTGAAGACAACGATGAAACTAGGGAACTTTTAAAACTCATTTTAAAAAAGGAAGGCTATTTGGCATTTGAAGCAGAAAATGGTAGAAAGGCGCTTGTTTATCTTGGACTCGAAAGTCCAGGTTCTGAAGAAGAAAAAAAATTGCCCTGTGTTCCTGATTTGATTCTTCTTGATGTGATGTTGCCAGAAGTAGATGGTTACACTATACTTTCAAGGATTCAAACTGAGAATGAACTTTCAAAAATACCTGTGATTGTAATCACTGCTAAATCTTCTGTTGCGGATTTATTTGTTTCATATCCAAATGTCAAACATTTTTTTGTCAAACCATTTGATGTAGATATCTTAAGAAAAAAAATTAAGGAGATATTAGGTTGACAGAGATAGAGCAAATAAGAAAAGAAAAACTTGAAAAAATAAAGTCAATAGGTATAAATCCTTATCCTTCAAAATTTGAGTATACTCACTCACTGAAGGAAATTGTAAGGGACTTTAGTAACATTGCCCAGGGTGAAACTTCACAAGAATCGCTGAAAATCTGTGGAAGAATAATTGGCAGAAGAGAGATGGGCAAGGCCACTTTCTGTCATATCCTCGGACAAAATGAAAAATTGCAGATATATATAAAACAGGACACTGTTGGCAAAGAAAACTATCAGAATTTCTTAAGTTTGATTGATATAGGCGACTTTGTTGGTTTCAAAGGCAAAATATTCAAAACAAAAACAGGTGAACTTACATTATATGTTGAAGAATTCAAAATTCTTTCAAAGTCACTTAGAACCTTACCTGAAAAATGGCATGGTCTAAAAGATATTGAAACAAGATACAGACAGAGATATTTAGATTTAATATCAAACCCTTCAGTTAAGGAAATTTTTGTCACCAGAGCAAGAATTATTGAAGCAATCAGACAATATCTAAATAGCGCTGGATTTCTTGAAGTTGAAACACCAATAATTCAACATCGTGCAGGAGGGGCAATTGCAAGACCTTTTAAGACACATCACAATGCCTATGATATGGATTTTTATTTAAGAATTGCACCTGAAATATTCTTGAAGATGCTGGTAGTTGGGGGAATGGAAAAAGTTTACGAAATTGGGAAGTCCTTCAGAAATGAAGGAGTTGATAGAAAACACAATCCTGAATTTACAATCTTAGAAGTTTATCAGGCCTATTCTGATTATAGAGATATGTTAGAACTTTGTAAAAACATTTTGTTATACATAACTAAGACACTAAACCTTGAAAACAAGGTCGGAGAATTTAAAATAAAAACTTTAGATGAACTCTTTAAGGAACAATTTGGAAATGATACAGAAATCTTAAAAATTATACATCAAAGAAAACTAAGAGATTTCGCCCGTGAAATCAAACTTGAAGAACAGGAAGAGACATCTGAGAAAAAAATTTTTGACCATCTATTTGAAGAGTTTATACAAACAAAACTTATTGAGCCAACTTTTGTAATTGATTATCCTGTTATGTTTTCTCCACTTGCCAAGGCAAAAGACGAATATACTGCAGAGAGATTTGAACTTTTTATTAATACAGAAGAGATTGCAAATGCTTATTCTGAGTTAAATGACCCTGAAGAACAGAAAAAAAGATTTCTAAATCAGAAGGAAGAAATTCACCCAATGGATGAGGATTTTATCACGGCTCTTGAGTATGGGATGCCGCCCTGTGGTGGACTTGGCATTGGAATTGATAGATTGACAATGATATTGACAGATTCCAACTCTATAAGAGATGTGATTCTATTCCCGCTATTGAAATAACATAGCAGTACGGATGACCGGCGCACAAGATAGAATATCTTGTAGTTGCACCGCCTTGCGGTGCTTTCCTTACATTTCCTCCCTTTTGTAAAGGGAGGTCAGGAGGGATTTATGTAGCGGTGCGATTACAATCGCACAAGATTTCATAATGCTGATCTCTACGAAAGAAAGGATTAAAAAATGAGCAAACTAATTTATCTCGACGGTAAACTTGTAAAAAAGGATGAAGCAAAAATTTCTGTTTTTGACCATGGCCTTCTATATGGAGATGGTGTATTTGAAGGAATAAGAGCATACAACGGCAGAGTTTTTCGATTGAAAGAACATCTTGAGCGACTGTACAATTCAGCAAGAGCAATAACACTTGAAATTCCAATATCCAGAGAAAAAATGGAAGAAGCAGTTATTACAACAATAAAAGTAAATCGACTAAAAGACGCCTATGTACGGCTTATTGTCACAAGAGGAATTGGTGACCTTGGCCTTGACCCAAGAAAATGTAGCAAACCAACAATTATTATTATTGCTGATAAAATTTCACTCTATCCTGAAGAATATTATACCAAGGGACTGGAAATATCAACCGTTTCTGTGAGAAGAAATATTCCTGAAGCGCTAAATCCCTGTATCAAATCTCTTAACTATTTAAACAACATACTTGCAAAAATTGAAGCAATAAAAATGGGAGTTCCAGAAGCTATTATGCTAAACAAAGATGGCTTTGTTGCAGAATGCACAGGAGATAATATTTTCATACTAAAAGAAAATGCGCTTATTACTCCACCGACATGGGCAGGAACACTTCCTGGAATTACAAGAGAAGTAGTTATGGAAATAGCAAAAACAAAACTAAAATTGCTGGTAAAAGAAGAAATATTTACAAGATATCATATTTACATTGCAGACGAATGCTTCTTAACAGGAACAGCAGCGGAAATAGTCCCCGTCGTGAAGGTTGATGAAAGAATAATAGGAAATGGCAAACCAGGAAAAATAACTCTTGAACTTATGAAAGAATTTAAGGAATTGACAATGTCAACAGGAGTGCCAATTTACTAAAATGCTTTGTAATATCTGTCACAAAAACGAAGCAACAATTCATTTTAAGGGAATATTTAATGACCAGGTTTTCAAGATTGATCTTTGCGAAGAATGTGCTATGAAAAAAGGAGTTGAAATAAAACCAGAACTTGCACTTGCAGAATTTATATCTACACTCAGTGACCTTAATAACGGCTTAGATATAAAAAAAGAAAAAAGAAATATTGTCTGTAAAACCTGTGGCCTGAAATATTCCGATTTCAAAGAATCTGGCAGATTGGGATGCAGTAATTGTTATACTGAGTTTGCAAACTATTTAACTCCTCTTCTTGAAAAAATTCACGGAAGTACAAAATACAAAGGCAAAGCAGAAATTTTACAAACAGAAATTGAGAAAATAGAAAACCTGAAACAAAAATATCAGGAATTAAAAAATAACCTAAAAGAGGCAGTTGAAAAAGAACTATATGAAAAAGCAGCAGAAATAAGAGACCAACTTAGAGAATTAAAAAAGAGAATTTTAGCAGAACAAAAAAATGAAACTAAATGAACTTGCTAAGAAAAAAATTGGCTGGATAGAAACTGAACCCAAAAAAAATTCAGGAATTGTCTTGTCAACAAGAATTCGCCTTGCAAGAAATCTATATGAAAAGCCATTTCCCGGCAAAGCAAACAAATCCATTCAAATTGAAGTTTTTGACAGATTAGTTGATACTATAAACGAAATTCCTCAACTAAAAAATGCCTTTATAGTAAAACTTATGGAATATGACAAAATAGATAGAAGATTACTTATGGAAAGACATTTAATTTCCTATGAACATGCAGTCAAAAAAGAAGGCGAGCCAGGAGTAATTTTTACTCAGGATGAAAAAATCAGTATAATGGTTAATGAAGAAGACCACTATAGGATTCAAATTATATCTTCAGGACTTTCATCAACTTATCTATGGAATATTATTTCAAAAATTGACGATGAATTAAATAAGAGATTAAACTTTGCTTTTCATAAAAAATTTGGATTTTTGACCGCCTGTCCAACAAATGTGGGTTCAGGACTTAGAGTTTCCTGCCTCATGCATCTTCCTGCACTTGTTCTCACAAATGAAATAGATAAACTTATTCATGGGCTTCAAAAAGTAAATTTATCTGCAAGGGGTTTTTATGGTGAAGGGACAAAACCAATAGGAGATATTTTCCAAATATCAAATTCTGTAACTCTCGGGAAATCGGAATTGGAGATAATAGAAAATTTTGAAAAAATAATTCTGACAATAACAAAATATGAACAGGAAGCACGCAAGAAACTTTTACAAAAAAATACAAGATACAAATTGGAAGATAAATTTTACCGCGCATATGGAACATTACTCTACTCAAAGGAAATTGACTCTGAAGAAGCAATTCTACATTTATCAAGATTGCGACTCTGGCCAGAAATAGACGAAAATATAAATATTGAAAAAAAAGAAGTTGACCAGTTGATTTTTACAATACAACCCGGCCATTTACAAGAAATTGTAAACAAAGAACTTACACCAGAAGAAAGGGATATCATAAGAAGCAAATTTATAAAAGAGAAACTTTTTCATATGGTCGAGGAGGCAAAGGATGAACAGATTCACTGAAAGAGCACAGAAAGTAATCTTAATAGCACAGGAAGAAGCAAAACGACTGAATCATGACTATGTTGGAACAGAACATATTTTACTTGGACTTGTAGCACTTGGAGAAGGTGTAGCAGCACAGGTTCTCTCTAATTTAGGAGTTGATTTGAAAAAAGTAAGAACTGAAGTAGAAAAAGTTGTAGGCACTGGCGATAACATAATGCTCCTTGGAGAAATTCCTTTTAGCCCAAGAGCAAAAAAAGTTCTTGAACTTGCTGTAGAAGAAGCACAAAATATGGGGCATTATTATGTTGGAACAGAGCATCTTTTACTTGGTCTTTTAAGAGAAGAAGAAGGTATAGCAGCAAGGGTTCTTGAAAATCTTGGAGTAGATATTGAAGATGTCAGAGAAGAAATACTGAGTTTGTTAGGTGAACCAACTAAATCATATACACCACACACTCATAAACAAACAACCATAGGAAAGATAAAGACAAAAACACCTACATTGGACGAGTTCAGCAGGGACCTAACTCAACTTGCAAGAGAAGGAGCACTTGACCCAGTTATAGGAAGAGAAAACGAAATTGAGCGACTCACACAAATTCTTTCAAGAAGGACAAAAAATAATCCTGTTTTAATAGGTGACCCCGGGGTGGGAAAAACAGCAATAGTGGAAGGACTTGCACAAAAAATTGCAAACGGGGATGTTCCTGAAATATTGATGAACAAAAGAGTTGTAACTCTTGATTTATCAAGCGTTGTTGCAGGAACAAAATATAGAGGAGAATTTGAACAGCGACTGAAAAATATTATGGAGGAAATAAGACGCTCAAAAAATACTATTATACTTTTTATTGATGAATTGCACACAGTTATTGGTGCAGGAGCAGCAGAAGGAGCAATAGATGCCTCAAACATGCTTAAGCCATCTCTTGCCAGAGGTGAACTTCAATGTATAGGTGCAACAACCATGGACGAATATAGAAAACATATTGAGCATGATCCTGCACTTGAAAGAAGATTTCAGCCAATTATAGTTGATCCGCCATCTGTTGAAGATACCATAAAAATCTTAAAAGGGCTCAAAGAAAAATATGAAGCACATCACAAAGTTAAATATACAGACGAAGCACTCATAGCAGCAGCACAACTTTCAGACAGATTTATTTCTGATAGATATTTACCTGACAAAGCAATAGACCTTATAGACGAGGCTGGCTCAAAAGCACGACTACAAACTGCACATATTCCCCCTGAAATTAAAGAAAAAGAAGAAGACCTTGAAAATTTGATAAAGGAAAAGGAAAACGCTATATCCCATCAGGAATATGAAAAAGCTGCCCGTCTTAGAGATAAAGAAAGAGAAATGAAAAAAACCATTGAAGAAATGAAAAAAAAGTGGCGTGAAAAAAGAGAATCATTTTATCCAACTGTAACTGAAGAAGATATAGCGCAGGTTGTATCAAGATGGACAAACATCCCAGTTACCCGACTTACGGAAAAAGAACAGGAAAAACTTTTGAGAATGGAAGAAGAACTTCACAAAAGAGTTGTTGGACAGGATGAAGCAATACATGCAATTTCTCAAGCAATAAGACGCTCAAGAACAGGACTAAAAGACCCAAAAAGACCAATAGGAAATTTTATATTTCTTGGTCCAACAGGTGTTGGAAAGACAGAACTTGCAAGAGCACTTGCTGAATTTTTGTTTGGCGATGAAAATGCGCTTGTCAGAATTGATATGTCAGAATATATGGAAAAATTTTCTGTCTCACGACTTATAGGCGCTCCCCCAGGATATGTCGGGTACGAAGAAGGTGGACAACTAACTGAAAAAATAAGAAAACGCCCATATTCTGTTGTTTTATTAGATGAAATTGAAAAAGCACATCAAGAGGTCTTTAATATTTTACTTCAGATAATGGATGAAGGAGTCCTAACTGATAGTTTAGGGCACAAAGTGAACTTCAAAAATACCGTGATAATAATGACTTCAAATGTTGGAGCAAGATTAATCTCAAAAGGAAAATCGCTTGGTTTTCTTGTTCAGGAAGATGCTCAAACTGATTACAAATCAATAAAAGAGACAATCTTAGAAGAAGTAAAAAAGGTTTTTAACCCTGAATTTTTGAATCGCATAGACGAAATGATTGTCTTTCATCCTCTTACAAGGCAAGATATGAAAAAGATATTGGATTTACTAATTGAAAGAGTTCAAAAAAAACTTAAAGAGCAGGGTTTTACATTAGAACTATCTGAGCAGGCAAAAGAATTTCTGCTTGAAAAGGGTTTTGACCCGAACTATGGGGCAAGACCTCTACAGAGAACTATTCAAAAATATGTTGAAGATGCTATAGCAGAAGAAATACTATCAAAAAAAATAACACAGGGAACATCAAATAAACCAACAGAAATTTTTGCTGAATATGACCCTGAAAACAAAAAACTTATTTTCTTTTCTAAGCACTCTTCAAAGGCAGTGAAAAGTTGAAGTTTCGTTATTTGTTAATAATAACTTTATTCATACTCATTTCTGTAATATTTGTCTTGTTGAAAGTCATACCAAAATATTTAGAAAAACATCTAATGGACTATTTAACAGCACGCAATGTAGAATTTCATTTGAAGAGTATATCAGTATATTTGCCAAACCGTCTTTGTATCATTGGGCCTGAAATTAGAAAAGACCAGGCAGAACTGAAATCAAAAGAAATCACATTTTATTTTGACTTCTCAAAGTTTCTTAAGAAAAGAGATCTCATAGATTCGTTCTACGAGATTTTTTTTATAGAACCAGAGATAAATTTCAAAAATGAAATTGAAATTTATAATTTAAAAACTTCTACTGGAGCACTGCCAGAGATAAATATAAGATGGAAAAATGGAAAATTATTTTTGGCAAAACCAAACATTAAACTTAACTCAAGATATGGAAAAATTTCTTTCACTAAAGAACTAAATTCAATAGTGGCTGATTTCTCCTTACATGAAAGTTCTGAAAGGTTCAAACTGGAATATATTCTAAACAAAAAGACAAAAAATTGGAATGCAAAAGTTACTGTCAAGGAAAATAAATACCTGCCAGATTACAATTGCCAATTACAACTAAGTGGAAATCTAAACGACACAGAAAGCAAAATGTCATTTAATTTGGAGAATAAAACAAATACAAATTTATTATCTGGCTCAGGGAATTTTTCTATAACATATCCTGAAAATGAAATTTTAATTATAGCAGACATAAATGAATTAAAACTAAAACTTAATGAACAAAATTTTTCTGGTAATTCAAAAATCACATTTTCAAAAAAGGCAGTGACTCTTGAAAATCTAACTCTATCTGACTTAAAGAATGAACAAAAGATTTCAGCAAAAGGAAGTTTTGTAGAAAGTATGTTTGATTTCAAAATAAAAACTGAAAAATTTCAAATCAATAACTTATCTAAAAAAATTAAAGGCGAATTAAATTCAGATTTTTATATTCAAGGCCACCCTAAAGAACCAGAAATTTCAGGAAATATTTCTCTTCAAAAATTCATTTTTTCATCTAAAATACCCGAAATCCAGATTTCCGCAGGGAGATTTTTTTATAAAAATGGTGATATAAAGATAAATGGCGATCTAACAATATCACAGGATAAATATTCATTTTATGTCTCAGGGAAAAACATTAAAGATGAGAAAAATGACTATTTTTATTGCCAGGCAAAAGCGACTGGAAAATATATTATTAAAAGCGACCTGAATATCTATAGAGAAAAACTTGAAGTGAAAAATTGCAAAATTGAAAGTAAATCTGGAGAAAATTTATTAATTTTTTCTTTTTCTACAGGGCTGAAAAAAGATTATTACAATGATTTTACTCTGAATTTTGAGTTTGACAACTTGAGATCCCTGAAAAGACAAACCAGTGGCACAGGATACATAATAGGAAAATTAAATTTAAGTGAAGGTCTCAGCGCAGAAACACTTCCTGAAAAGACAAAAATTGAAATAGATGGATATGAATTAAAAGATATCCAGATGAAACTAAATTACAAAAAAAATATACTGGAAGTATCTAAATTTGAAAGTGACAAAAATATCTCTGGTTCCTGCACTTTAGATTTTGATAAAAACACAATAGCAGGCAACATAAATCTAAAAAAACTTGAATTAAAGAAAATTATCAACAAGGACTTCTCAGGCACCATAAATTCTAATGTTACCTTATCAGGAGATATAAACAAACCAGAAATAAAATTTACTCATTTTACAGAGCAATGTGCCTATAAGAACTTTCAATTTTCGAGTTCTGGAGAAGGAAAATTCAAAGGAAAAGAAATTTCAATAAATGGGAAAATTAAACTTACAAAATCTGAAATTGGTGATTATGAAATCAAAATCTACGACTTAAATGAACCAAAAATTTACTCAGAAATCTTTTTTGAAGAAATCAATCTTCTTACAATAAACTCACTTACTAAAGATTTTCTAAATGAAGTTTTACCCATATCCGGGATTGTGTCTTGTAGAACTAAAATTGAAGGTTTTTTCAACAGGCCAAATATAACATTCGAAATCAATTCAAAATCAAAAATTCTATATTCAGGAAAAATCCTGCCTGAGACATGGACAAATTTTGAATTGTTGGCTTCTTTAGAGCGACAGAAAAATCAAGTCAAAATCAATAAGATGACTATTGAATCCGATTCAGAAATGATTTCTGTTTCATCTGGAAGTACAATAAATTTTCTAACAGGTCAAACTGGAGAATTTAATACTACATTCAAACTTCAAAAATTTTCACTGTGGCCTGCTTCAATATTTGGTGAGATAACTACAACTGGCGCCTGGGAAAAATCAAAAGAAGAATTAAAAATTAAATCAAAACTCTGTGCAAAAGACCTCTGGATAAATCAGCAAAAAGTTAAAAATTTATCTTTCAACATAGCATTTTTATCTACAGGGAACAAAAGATTAATTGAACTCTCTTCAGATAAAAACCAGACCTATCAAATTGGTGGTAAAATTGATTTCAGCAGGCCCGAAACAGTTATATTCGAAAATATATCAATTCAACAGAGAAAAAGAGAGTCCACTTATGGGACATTCAATTTCAACGGAAAATATACAAAACCTCAAATCGATTTACAAATAGAGGGGAATAACATTCAATTAGATACACTGACTGGGCTGATGGATTTGCAGTTAAATTTAGAAGGTTTGACTGACTTTGTTATTCTTGTAAAAGGCAGTAAAGATTCGCCATATATAACTGGCACAACAAATATATCAAATGGAAGTTTCTTCTATATTCCATTTACAAATGCAATTTTGCAGTTTAATTATAAAAACAGAATTCTGAATCTTACAAATGCAAAAATAATTCATAGAATAAAAGACAAAGAGAAACTTGTAATAAGTGGGCATGGTAAAGTCCCAATTTTTGGTGTAAAAGATAGACCAGAGGAAAACATAGATATTATTTTTCAATTAGAAAACGGTGATCTATCTATCTTAGAATCTGCGTCAGAAGATATAAAATTTGCCGAAGGTAAACTCGATTCAAAATTAAAAATAACAGGGACAGTAAGCAAGCCACAATTGGTTGGATATTTTACTATAACAAATGGCAACATTGAGTCAAAAAAATATTTTAATAAATTAAGAAGATTAAACGTAGGTATCACTTTTGCTGACAATAAACTTGAAATAAAAGAGTTTTCAGGCAGAATTGGAGATGGAAAGTTTGAAATAGGTGGTTATCTTGTTTTTGGCGAGATGTTTGGAATTGAAGAATGTAATTTAACTTTTGAAACTCCAGAAAAGAAAGGAATAAAAATATTTATCCCTGAACTACCTATTCCTATCGGGCAACTTTTTAAGACAACACTACTTCAGGATTTGATAAAAAACTATTCTTTTGGTGAACCGCATGCAAACTTAAAATTAGTAGGCAAGAAAGACAATCTAACTTTCAAAGGATATATACAACTTGACAATACACATTTCTCCTATCCTCCTCAAAAAACTTCAAGGAGTAAGTTGTTTCTTGGGATTCTATCAAAAACTAACTGGGATATAGAAATAAGAGCAGGCGAAAATACATGGTATGAAAGCGAACTTATGAGCGCAAATATTACAGGAGCGCTAAAAATTACAGGGCCATATTCAGATTTAACTACCAATGGAAAAATAGAATCTACAAAAGGAAGTATAAACTATATCAACAAAATTTATGAAATAAAACATTTCATTTTCGAAGTAGTTAACGATGAATGTTTTCTTCAAGGGAAGGCAGAAACTTCTGCTGTCTTCAGCACAACAAAAGAACCACTCACCACAAGAACACAACAAGAAAACATTATTACAACCAAAAAAATAGGAACGGTTGAAATGAATATACCAAGGGCTCCTCTTGGACAAATTGTGCCTCAATTCTCTTCAAAGGACTATCCCGATTTGGAATCAGAAAAATTATTTCAGGCAACATACGGCATCACAGAAAGTATGGATGTTCGTGAAAGAGACATCTTATTTAGAAAGCAAATTGTTCAATTAATTGACTCTACTCTTGCATCACCTCTGGCAAGAAATTTGCTTCAAAAAAGTGGCTTAGTTGATTCTCTTAGAGTTACATATTCACCTACAATAGAAACTGAATCAGACAAGACCAATACAACTGGTGCTCCAAGTGTTTTAGATATGTTTTCAGGAACAAAATATATTGTTGAAAAATATCTCACGAAAGATTTTTTGCTCGGCTACGCCCTTACGCTTGGAGAAATGCAAAGAAAACTCGATTTAAGACACGAAATAGAACTCCAGTATAGGTGGAAGAGCAACATTTTTGTCACAGGAATATATGGTTATGAACCAAGAAAGACATTTGATAGAGAGGACTGGCAGATTAGAGTTGAACCTCACTGGCGGTTTGGCTGGCCAGACGAAAAGAAAAAATGAACTACAAAAAAATCAGATACTTAAAATTGCTTTTCCTTTTTCTGATTAACGGAAGTATTTTGTTTTCTATTGAAAGAGTTAAAGAAATAGAAATTAAAGGAAACATAAATATAAAGGAAAAAGTTATTAGAAACAAAATAAAAACAAAACCCGGGGATATATATTCACCAGAGAATTTGAAAACAGACCTGAATAGTATTCTTGAACTTGGCTATTTTGAAGATGTGACTGTAGAAATGGATACAGCAACTTATAAAGCAATATTTGTTGTCAAAGAAAAACCATTGATTAGAAAGATTGATTTCAAAGGAAATAAAAAATTTTCAAAAGCGCGACTCAAAGATGAAATAAAAAATAAAGAAAAAGAATACCTTGACAGAATTCAACTTGAAGAAGACAAAAGAAAAATTGCTGAACTTTATAGTGAAAAAGGATATTCAGACACTGAAATTGACTGCAATATCTATGTTGATAAAGAAACCAACAAAGCAGACCTTACATTCTTTATAACAGAAGGCAGGAAAGTCACTGTTTCACAGGTAAAAATTGAAGGCACAAAATATTACACTGCAAAAAAAATCTTAGGAAAAATGAAAACAAAAAGGAAAAAAATATTTACAGAAAAAACTCTTAAGGAAGATATGGAAAAGATAACTTCATTTTATAAGAACAAGGGATTTGAAAGCGCTGTAGTTAACCAACCTGAACTTGAATATAACGAGGATAGAACAAAAGTAAACATAAAAATAAAAATAGATGAGGGGCCAAGATATCGTATAGGAAAAATAGATGTGGAAGGAAATACTGTATATTCCAAAAAAGAAATAATGAAAGTACTCACAATAAAAAGCAAACAATACTACAATAGTGAAAAAATAGATTTTTCAAAGCAGTCAATATACGAACTATACTCTGACAAAGGATACTTGCGAGCAGAAATTTTACCCGAATTCAAAAAATATCCTGAAAAAGGAATTATGGACATAAATTTTAAGATAACAGAAAACAACTTAATATATGTTGACAGAATATATATAGACGGCCTTACTCATACAAAAGAATTTGTTATAAGAAGAGAACTTCTGATAAAAGAAAAAGAACCTTTTAGCGGAATTAAACTCAGAAGAAGTATTGAAAAAATTTACAATCTTGGTTTTATAGATGAGGTAAATATAGATGTGCAGGACACAGGGGTAATTGATACTGCAGACCTTGTTCTTACAATAACTGAAGGAAAACCAGGAATGCTTTCAGCAGGAGCGGGATATTCAAGCATAGACAAACTCGTAGGAACTCTACAGGTTTCTCATATGAACTTATTTGGAAGAGCACAAAGATTGAACCTTTTGTGGGAATTTGGAGAAAGAAGACAGAATTATGAAATTAGCTGGACAGAGCCATGGTTTTTACAGAAACCAGTGAGTTTAGGTGGAAGTGTCTATGACCTCACAAGAAAACAATATTATGGAAATTCTTATGCCTACACTTCTCACAGACAGGGAGCAGATGTCAGGTTAGGTCCTCGATTATCAGAATACTTAAATCTTTTATTCATCTATGGCTATGAAAGAGTAACAATTTCAGATGTCCAAACAAGTGTTACAACAACTCCTGAAGGAACCGACCTTACATCAAGTTTCACTGGTCAGATAATCTATGATTCAAGAGACAATATATTTGACACAACTAAGGGAAATAGAAATTCCTTTTCTTTACAACTTGCCGGCGGACCTCTTGGCGGAGATGTCCATTTTTATAAACCAATTGTAAGATCAAGTTGGTTTTTACCAACTTTCTGGAAATTTGTCTTTTCTACAAATTTTACTGCTGGAATTGTGCAGGCGTTCAGTACATATAAACTTGAAGATCCGTATAAATTTCATGTTGGTGGACCTGAAACTGTAAGAGGATATGTCTATAATGAAGTAAGTCCACCTGCAGGTGGAGAAGTTATGTTTGTTGGAAATATTGAATATAAATTTCCGATTGTTCAGGAAAAAAAAAGGACAATACTTCAAGGAGCAATTTTTTATGATTTTGGCGGTGCATGGGAAAATTATAAAAGTGTAAAATTCAGAATAGGCGAAACAGAGGAATGGTCAAAATATGGAAACTGGGACAATCTTATGAAATCCGGCTGGGGTTTTGGAATAAGATTTACAACCCCTGTATTTCCTATACGGCTTGACTGGGGCTGGCCATTTCAACCAAGACCCGGACAGAATCCACCTGAATTTTATTTTACAATTGGCCAGATTTTCTAATACGAAAAATGGAGAAAAAAATGAATTTTAAAAACTTATTACTTGTTACTAGTATCTACTTTCTTTTTTTCACTTCTTATTCTTTTGGTGTAGAAATTTCACTTGAAGGCACAGAAAAAGGAAAAACATTAAGTATTGCCTGTGTTGACATGGAAAAATTATATAAAGAATATCCAAAAGTTGA
>Ga0123519_10010221_pt1 | contig 14002 bp, 9 predicted proteins | sample YelNatPaOPRAMG02_FD_87396 | JGI IMG/M metagenome (GOLD analysis project Ga0123519, IMG submission 87396) | Hot spring microbial communities from Yellowstone National Park - Yellowstone National Park OP-RAMG-02 (version 2) | ecosystem: Environmental > Aquatic > Thermal springs > Hot (42-90C) ...
CCGGCAATGGCCCCAGGCCGCCGAACGGTGCATGACACTCAGCCCCCAAGCAGTGGATATATCGGACCCTATCGGTGGGCCGGTCGAGCGGTACCAGCGATGCGCGGAGCAAATCCAGGCGGAACTGGCAACCCGGCTGGCGGAACTGGAGTTGTAACCATGCGGATTGCGGTAGGTACCGATCATCGCGGATATGGGATTCGAAAGCGGCTGATCGAGTCGCTCCAACGCCTCGGGCATGAAGTGGTGGACCTGGGAAGCGACTCGCCCGAGCCGGTGGACTATCCCGACATCGCGGCACGCGTGGCCGGCATGGTCAGCCGCGGCCAAGCGGACCGCGGTATCCTCGTATGCGGTACGGGGCTGGGAATGTGTATTGCGGCCAACAAATTCCCCGGCGTACGCGCCGCCCCCTGCTACGATGAACTCAGCGCGGAAATCAGCCGGCGCCATAACGACCTCAATGTTTTGTGCCTGTCCGGCGACCTCATGGGCGAACAGCTCCTCCACCGGGTGGTCGAAATCTGGCTTACCACCCCCTTCGATGGCGGGCGCCATGCCCGGCGCTTGGAGAAAATCCGCAAGCTAGAGGAGAACCGTTGTAACGAAAAATAGTCGGCCGCCCGGGTCCTCTGCGGTGGAAAGCAGCCCTCCAAGGACGGCTATTGGCCAGAAAACGTCCGCACAGGAGCCAATCGGTTAGGCTCTTGGGGGGCGACGATGGCCACCAGGTTGCCTTGGAGATCGAAGGCGGCCCAAGGCGTGTTTCTTGCAACGGGGTGATCCCAGCGGTTGGACAACGGTTGGCCTTGGCGGAGCCGCTCGGCATCGTCGGGTGTAACCGTAATCTGGGGCAGGTGTTCCACCGCGCGCCGCATAGATACCACGTGCTGCCGCCACGTATCAGTGCTGAGGGTTTGAGGGTCCACTGCTTCGGCGAGACTGAACGGGCCGATGCGGGTCCGCACCAGGGCCGACATCACCGCCGCCGTGCCTACCTTTTCGGCCAAGTCCCGGCCGAGGGCACGTACATACGTACCGGCCCCGCACTCCACGGCCAGTCGCAGTTCGGGATACTGGTAGGCGACAAGTTCTAGGCGATAGACCACGACGGGTCTCGGCGCTGGATCGATGTTACAGCCCCTCCGGGCCAAGTGGTAGGCGCGGTGACCGCCAATCTTCACGGCCGAGTAGGCCGGCGGCCGCTGGAAGATTTGGCCGGTCAATTGCTTGGCCGCCTCGGCCAGGTGGTCTGCCGTGGGCTGTGGGGAGGCGGGAAGTTCTGTCACCGGGCCTTCGATATCGTCCGTGGGACTGGACCGGCCGAGCAGAAAAGTGGCCTCGTAGTGTTTGGGCATTTGCTGGACATACTCGATCAGCCGAGTGGCTTGCCCGATCGCCACCACAAGCACCCCAGAGGCCAAGGGGTCCAAAGTGCCGGCATGCCCGGCTTTCCGCTCTCCCGTAACCCGAACTACCAAGTCCACCGCTTGGCGTGACGTGATGCCGGTGGGCTTATTGAGAACCAAAAGTCCGGAGGTCATGCTTTGTGACGGTCCCGGGTATGAAACTCTCGCAGGGGCCGCGGAGGCAGGTTAGGATGGACACAGGGGGGTATTGCGGCCATGGGTGAAGCCATGCATCCGGAACAACTTGGCCCGTATCGGATTGTAGGTCTCCTCGGCCGGGGCGGGATGGGAGCGGTGTATCGGGGGGTCCATGTCGATACGGACGAGCCGGCAGCCATCAAGGTATTGGCGGCCGGGCTGGCCGAGGAAGAGGGCTTTCGCCAGCGGTTCGAAGCCGAGATCGAGACGCTCCGCAAGTTGTACCATCCCAATATTGTGCAGCTTTTCGGCTTCGGCGAGCAAGATGGGCTTTTGTTTTACGCCATGGAACTGGTGGAAGGGCGCAGCCTTGAGGAGGAACTCCGCAGGGGGCGCCGGTTTGAATGGCGTGAGGTGGCGCGGCTTGGGGTGCAAATATGCCGGGCCTTGCGTCATGCCCACGATCGGGGGGTCATCCACCGAGATATCAAGCCGGCCAATCTGCTTTTGTCTGCCGACGGGCGGGTTAAGCTTTCGGACTTCGGCATCGCTCGTCTGTTCGGCTACACGCGGATGACCGCAGCGGGAAGCGTGTTGGGCACGGTGGAGTACATGGCCCCGGAGCAGGCCGATGGCCGAGCCGTGGGACCCCGGGCCGATTTGTACAGCTTGGGGGGGGTGTTTTTTGCCTTGCTGGCCCGCCGGCCGCCGTTCCGCGCCCGCAGCCTGGCCGAAATGCTCGAAAAGCACCGCACGGCCACCCCCGAACCGGTGCGGCGGTATGCTCCGGAGACGCCTCTGGAGTTCGAGTATCTTATTAACGAGCTGCTGGAAAAGGACCCGGAAAAGCGGGTGGCCAATGCCACGCTGGTCGCCCGGCGTTTGGAGGCGATGCTGCGGGCGTTGGGCGAAGCGTCAGTTGCACCTTCGCCCGCCAGACCCCCTGGCGAGGCGCAGGGGCAACGCGGCCAGGAAGGGCCGCAGGCGATCCTGGGAGCGACTATTCCCAACCCCCCTCCGGCCGAGCCGGCGGCTTTGGCCGGCCCCAAAGAGAGGATGGCCGACGGGTTGGCCACCTTGCCGGCGCCCACCATCCCTTTGCCGCCAGTTCCCCCTGAGGGTTCCGGCTCGGCCCGAGGCGAAGTGGGTCGCGCACCCGCGAAACCGTCATTGCACGAGTGCCAGGGCGGTGCATACATTCCGGGAACGCCCGCCGGCAGGCGGCCTCAAGGGGTGGGAGCCGTTGCCAGCGGCTTGGCCCCCACGGTAGCAGACGAGCAGGCGCCGGCAGTGGGCGAGCCGCCGGGGGGACCTGCCCGGGCACTTGCGGCGGTGGCAGAGGTATTGCCCCCCACCCGCGAAGATTCGGCCGAAGACGCGGGGGCTGTGCCAAAACCGCCTGTCGCCGACCGCACCGTATTGGGCAGGACTGCTGCCCGCGGAACCTTTGTAGCCGTCCCCGAGGAAGAACTGGACCGGTACGAGCCCGAGCGGCCACGCCCCGCCCTGATCTCGGTGCACACGTGGGTGCTGGCTATCGCGCTGGTGGCCTTGGGGGCCGGCGCGTGGTATTTGTTGCGGCCGCTGTCGGCCGACGACCTGTACGAGCGTATCGCCCGGCACACGCAGGACAAGTCGGTCGATGCGTATTTGCGGGAAGAGCGACACATCGACGAGTTCCTCAGCCGTTTTCCCACGGATCCGCGGGCCGAGCAACTCCGCCGCTTCCGCAGGGAAATCGAGCTGTACCGTCTGGAGCGTAAGCTGGAACTCCGCGCCAAAGGTCGCGCCGGCAGCGAGGGGCTTCTGCCCATCGAACGCGCCTACATCCGGGCGATCAATCTAGCCCAGATCGACGCCGAAGAAGGCTTGGCCCGGCTGGAGGCCTTGCTGGACCTTTACAAAGATCGAAGCGACTCCTCGGGCCCGACGGCCGAATGTCTGGAACTGGCCCGCCGGCAACGGGAACGTTTGCGGCGGCAGCTCGAAGGCGTGGCCGCCGACACGCTTAGCGAACTGGAACTCCGCCTGTCTCGAGCCGAGGAGTTGCGTTCGACGGATCCTGCCACGGCCGGGGCCATTTGTCGGGCGGTGATTCGCCTGTACCAGGACAAGCCATGGGCTTCTGAGGTGGTGCAGAAGGCGCGTGGGCTTTTGGAAGCCATGGACAGACCCGCGCCGCAAGACAACAATCCACCGAACAAGTGACGTGGGGCGCTCGCACGCGCCGCACTATGGTCCTGGCTTGCAGCGCAAAATGAGCAAATGCCGCTTATGCCCATCATGCCACACCAGAATGCCCGGCTTATCGGTCCCAAACATGCCGTAACGCCCGTCGCACGCCGCCGGTTCCTGCAGGTGGGCGGGGCTATGGTCGCAGCCGCTTATGGCCAGGCGCGGCTTCCGGGGGCTGCGGCCGCCGAGGATCAGTCATCTGCCGTGCCTCGGGTGGACCTCCACGTGCATTTGGATCGCAGCACGATCGACCAGGTGGCTGCCCTGGGACGCCAGCGCCAAGTCCGGCTGGGAGTCGTCGAGCACGCGGGCACCAAAGAAAACCGGTATCCCGTAGTGCTTTCTTGCGACAGCGACCTGGCGGCCTGGCTGGCCCAGCTCGAGGGCAAAGGGGTGTATCGCGGCATCCAAGCGGAATGGACCGATTGGATGGGCTGTTTCTCCCGGCAAATGTTGGGCCGACTGGATTACGTCCTCACCGACGCCATGACCTTTCCGGGCAAGGATGGCCAGCGCGTCAAGCTATGGGAGGCCGAGGCCGCCCAACGGGTGGATTTCTCCGACCCCGAGGCATTCATGGATCGCTACGTGGCTTGGCACATCGAGATCATCGAGGGGCAGCCCATCGATATCTTCGCCAACACCTCGTGGCTACCGGCGCCTTTGGCCCCGCACTACGACCGGTTGTGGACGCCAGCCCGAGTGCGGCCATCGCCCGGGCGGCGGCGCGCCGGGGGGTGGCATTGGAGATCAGTGCTGGCTATCGGCTGCCCAAGCTCCCCTTCCTGCGGACCGCGCGCCAGTGCGGGGTGAGGTTCTCGTTTGGCACCAATGGGCGTTATCCGCACATGGGCCGCATCGATTACTGCTTGGAAATGGCCCGGGAACTGGCCCTGGGCCCCGACGACGTGTTCGTACCGCAAGGTGCCCCAAAGGCAGCCCGCCAAGGCTGAATCCCCGAAAGACCACGCGCCCGCCGCTGAGATCACCTGCGGAATGGGCTGATCATTGCCCGGGCTTTTCCTCGCCCGGTGACGTCTCCGGGGCGAAGTACTCTTCGAGCACAGCGCCCAGTTGCCGGCCAAAATCCATCCATGCCTTGGCGCTCGGATGCTGCTGGAGGCCGGCAATCCAGTTGCAATTCAGTTCCAGGATGCAGGCGTCGATGTGGTAGCGTTCCAAAAGCCCTTCGCCGAAGGTCCCGGGGTTGCGGAACTTCTCGCCTGTCGTCCCCTCAGTGAACCACGTGTGCTTGCGGAGCAGCGTTTCCAGGCGGTGCATCCTGGCAAGGTATGGATCGAGTTGCGGAATAGGCGGTCGCGACAAATGCAACATGCCGGACTCGTCGTTGTGGAAGTCGATAGCCAGGCGGGGCAGGCGGTTCCGGCCCCGCATCTGCTCGAGCCAAGTCTCCAAGGCGTGGTTCTCCGGAGCGAGCGTGGGGTCGGCCGGCCGGTCCCAGTTCCGGTTCAGATCACGCCCCAACACATTGAAGCGGGTCATGCCCCGGGCCACCCCGTCCTTGTTGGCCAGCGGCATGGCGTAAACCGCGTACCGCTTTCGGCAGCGCCGGGCCGCAGGATCGTCGCTTGCCAGCCAGCGGAGCAGCCCCTCCAGCACCCAGTTGCCCCCAGGCTCCCAGGCATGAGCCCGGGCGCGGAAGAGGGCCCCCGGGGTCGCCGGGTCGCCTACGCGGATGATTTCCAGCGGCCGGCCTTCTACGGTTTGACCGATCGGTGTGATTTCTACCTCCGGCCGGCCGCGGAGATCGGCCAGCAGTCGTTCCAGGTCCGAAAGGCGGTAGGGTTCGAGCCGGGCCAGGTACAGGCGGCCCGTCTCCAGCCGCACCCGGATCCGCAGCCGATTGCCTTCAAGAAACTCGGTGGGAATGACCCGCCAGGCTTTGCCGTCCTCCGAGATGTAACAAATGCTTTTCTTGGAGACGGGGCAGCCAGGCCGGCCATTATAGATGTTCTCAAAACCTTCCAGTATCAAAATAACCTCGCTCTGGGGCTTGCCCTGGAGCTGAAAGTGCCAGTGGCCGGCAGCCCGGTTGGGCGAGTTCCGCTCGTAGTCGTACAGCAACCGGATTTGCACTGTGCCGTCCGGGGCGATTTCCCATTGCAACGGCGAGCCATTTTCGAATGCGGTACAGATGAACTCGATAGCCGGCGGAACGGGCGCGGGTTTGGAAGCGGCCGTTTCTTCGGCACCCCAGGCCAGCGACCCGGTCGCCAGGCCAAAGGCCAAGGCTGCCGCCAGTCGTCCGGAGCCCACAAAGCTCAGCGCGTGCATAGCAAGTCCCTCATGATGCGGGCAAGGCGGGATGGGTCAGAGGCAAAAAAGCGGGTAAAACCGGTTTGCAAAGCGCGGCATTCAACAGGCGCGCTACTTGCGCCGCAACAGCACAGCCCATGCCAGCGCCCCGGCGCGGTCCTCCTGCCGGGTATCGAACCGCGTGGTCTTCAGCCACTCGAACTCGAAATCGGCGGAAAAATCCTTACGCAACTGCTCCTCGGTCACACGGGGCGGACCGCCACTTCGCGGTTCGTTGGCGTTGCCGGCCACGATCAGCACGCGGGTGCCCGGGCGCGATAACCGCCGCAGCGCTGCCACATATCCGGCAGCGTTGCTTTGCCGTACCCCGTGGTAGCAGCCGCGGTCGAAGATGAAGTCGGCCGGCGGCGTTCGAGGCGGAGCCAACACATCGGCCAGCAGCCATCGGACCTTCACCCCGGCCGCCGCAGCCTTCTTCTCCGCCACCGCCAGGGCAGTCGGTGCGATGTCGATGGCCGAGACCTCGAACCCCTGCTCGGCCAAATACACCGCATTGGTTCCGGTACCGCAGCCCAGTTCCACGGTGCGGCCGGGCGCAACGGTCTTGGTTTGCACGACCTCGCGGAGGATGCTGTCGGGCCGGCCTACATCCCACGGGGGCGTTTGTCCGCCACGGTAGGCGCGGTCCCATCGTTCCAAAAGCCCGATGCTTTCGGGCGAATAAGGCAAGATGCCCGCGGGCAACAACCGCCGCGGCACCAGGGGCGTTCCATCCACCCCCGCCGCCTCCAAATGGGCGGGCCCGTCGCCTTCTTCTGGCAGCCAAAGCGTGTAACGCCCTTGGGCCGAAGTGATGTGCAGTTCCACGCGGCCGGTAGCCCGGGTGAGCCGGCATTGGGGAATATCCGCTTGCCGGGCCCGCTGAACGGCCAGCACGTGCAGGAAGCGGACCCGCGGAACCGGTTCCGCCGGTGCGACCTCGATCCGCCAATGGGCGAGCTTGCGGCGCCCGCCACTCTGCGGCGAAATCCGAATATCAGCCCGTTCCGGCAGAAGCGATAGCACCGCCAGCCGCGCCTTGCCGTTATCGATCATCACTTGGCGGCCGGAAAGGTCCGGCTTCTGCTCGGCGTGCAAAAGCCAGCGCAAGGGGCCTTGCCGGCTCCCCAACGCCGCCAGGTCATCGACCAGAAATAAATCGGGCTTGAGAAACACGACGCGGCGAACGCATTGGGGCACGGGCTCCACACGCTTCCCCTCGCGGAACTCCGCATAGGCGTTGGAAGCATCGCCTACCACGCAGGTGAAATACGGGTGCTCCTCGAAGGCCAGGATGTCGCCGGTATCGAAAGGCGAGTTGGCCGCCGTGGGCCCCACGAACTGCCGCGGATCGTTGCCGAAAAGGCGCTGGGGCCCGCCAACCAGAAGCGTGTTATGGAATTCAGTAGCCTTGGCGCCGTACTGGCCCGCGTCGATGGCCAGCGGCCCCTGGCAGCCGATAATCAGGCTGTTCTGGTCGCTGTGCTGATGTCCCGCATAATAGTCGCCGCAGATAAACAGTGCCCAGGTGGCCTGGGCGTCCCAGGTGCTCCGCATGGCCGCCCAGCCCAAGCCGGAAAACAGCGTGCCCGCCGGCAGCTTGGCCGGGTCGGCCGGCGCAACTTTCGGGTCCAGCCAGAGCACAAAGGGCCAGGCCCGCGCAGGGTGTCCCGGCCGCACGCGGAGGGTTACATGCTGCGCAAGCCCATCGCGGTAGCGGGCCGCCAGCAACGGCATCAAAGCCGTCTCCTGCCAGCCCCAGCGCACCGGCGTATCGATGTCGCCCACCGGTGCCAGCGAGTTGTCGTAGGGCTGCGTGCAATACACCAGCCACCGGGCCGCCCCCCGCAAACCCGAACACCGCGCAAACAGGTCCTCCCCCGTCGCCGTGCGCCACGCCTCCATCTGATGGGCCAGTTCGTAGGCGAAAAAACTCCAGTAGCTCATGCTTTCGTGCCAGCCGCCGTCCCCCTGGCCGCCCACTTGATTCACCGCCGGCAGGAAGTGCTCTTCCAAAAGCGAGTGAGCCTGGCGGAGGCAGTCGTCGGCCAAAGCGTCGTCCACCCCATCCCCCGCAAGCACCAGGCCCGGATACACCAGCGCCCCATACTGAAGGTACACGTGATTGTTGTAATCGCTGTGCCGATACCCTCGCCGGATATGCCCGACCAGTTCCCGCATCTGCCGGGCCAGCTTTTGACGCTCGGCGACGGCCAGGTCGGCGTGCAGCCAGTCGTATGCGTGAGCCAGGGCCTTGAGCATACGCGGCCGGGTCCATTCGTCTCCCTGGGCTTGAGCGAAAAACTCCAGATACCCTCGAGCACGGGCCAACAACCGCGGGTCGCGGTTTTCAACCATGTAGGCCACCAGCACCGTGGAAAGCTCGTCGGGCGTTACCCACAGGTTCGGATTGCGGGCGTCGCTGTACGCGAACTTCCGCACCAATGCGTAGGCCTCCTTGACGACCGGATCGGCCGCACAACGGGCCCGCAGGCCAGGCAGGTCTTCGGCACGCAGGAACAGCCGGGGATGCTCGCTCACCGGCCGCACCACTGTCTTGGCTTGCGCGGGCGCAGCGCTTTCTGCGCCGGTCGGCTGCGCCAACGCCACCGCCACCGCGCCAAGCAGGCCGAGAACCAAGCCGCCGACCCGCCGAACGCGGCCTATACCGCGACGCCCCGTTCCCCGGCCCCGCCAATAAGGTCCGCGCCGCTCGGTTGAACACGAATCAAAGAGATGATGCCGCTTGGCCATCGTCGAGCCCTCCAAGTGTGCCACCCGCTAGGTTATAGGGGTTGCGACCGTTCGCTCCCAACCAGGGATTCCGACCGGGCGAGCTAATCGCGGCCCGCCTGGTTCCTTTGGCCGACCCATTATAGGAAAGAGAAGCCCGCTGGCCACCCGCCTGGGCATCGCTGGCAACACGTTCCCAAAACCCATTGACCCGGCTGAACCCCGGCCAACACACCTCTGCTGCTTCGGATAGTGCTTCCGCTGCATTCCGCCTCAGGCCCGCCATATTTCGGAATATCTCGGAGTTCCGCCATCCGATCGCCGGAGTCTCGCAGGCCTCCGCACTACGCCTCATTGTGCGCAGGGCATGAACCGGCTAGATTGAGGCGGTAACCCTGGAGGGACAGGTCCGCATATGACCCCTAAGGCCTTGGACACCGAAATCACGGTCTTCGTGGTGGACGATGACGTCCAGGCGCGAAAGTCGGTCTGCGCGCTGGTGGCATCCATGGGGCTGGCTGCGGAAGGGTTTTCCTCGGCCGAGGAGTTTCTGGCTACCTACCGGGAAGGCCGACGCGGATGCGTGGTGACCGATTTGCGGATGCTTGGCATGAGCGGCCTGGAGTTCCAGCAGGAGATCATCCGGCGGGATTGGCCGCTTCCGGTGGTCATCTTGACCGCCTACCCCCGCACCTCAGTCACGGTGCAAGCGATGCGAGCCGGCGCGGTAACCTTGGTAGAAAAACCTTATCGTGACGATGAGCTTTGGGACGCCATCGCCAAAGCCATTACCGAAGAAGCCGGATTGTGGGCCCAGCAGCAGCGCCGGCGTGACATTCAGGCTCGCATGGCGTCGCTGACTCCTTCGGAGCGCGAAGTCCTCGAGCGGCTGGTGGGCGGCATGCCCAATAAGGCTATCGCTCAGGAACTGGGGCTCGGCCTGCGGACCGTCGAAAGCCGGCGGCATGAAGTCTTCCGCAAAATGCGGGCCAACTCGTTGCCCGAACTGGTCCGGCTGGTGATGGAAGCCAGGCCAGGCGGAACCCGGTAAGCGACCGCTTCGCCACTCACCCACTGCTCGCCAATGCCTTGATCGCCAAAGAGAGCTTATGGTGGACCTGCCTGCCGACATACCCGTCGTAGCCAAACAGATTCTCGCGAATGTTGAGCGGGTGATCGTAGGCAAGCGCCGGCAGATCATCCTGGCCTTGGTCTCCTGGTTCTGCGAAGGGCACATCCTGCTGGAAGATGTGCCCGGCGTGGCCAAGACTATGCTGGCCCGTGCCTTGGCGGCCAGCGTTGGGTGCACCTTCAAGCGGATCCAGTGTACGCCCGACCTGTTGCCCACGGACGTGACCGGGGCCTCGGTGTTCAATCCGCGGACGACGGAGTTCGAGTTTCGCCCTGGGCCCATCTTCGCCCAGATCGTGCTGGCCGACGAAATCAACCGTGCCACCCCCCGGACTCAGTCGGCACTGCTGGAAGCAATGGCCGAAGGAAGGGTGACCGTGGACGGGGTTACCCATACCCTGGCTCCGCCGTTTCTGGTAATCGCCACGCAGAACCCCATCGACCACGAGGGGACGTTCCCTTTGCCAGAGGCCCAGTTGGACCGGTTCCTCATGCGGTTCAGTCTAGGCTATCCGTCGCTTGATGAAGAGTTGAAGATGCTGGACATGCTCCAGCGGCGGCATCCTATCGAAGACCTTCAACCGGTGGCAACCGCCGAGGATCTCCGTGCGGTGCAGCAGGCGGTTCGCCACATCCACGTGGACCCGAAAGTCCGCCGCTACCTGGCCGAAATCGTTCACGCCACCCGCAAATGCGATGACTTGGCGCTGGGCGCCAGCCCCAGGGCGTCGATCGCGCTGTTCCGGTGCGCGCAAGCCCTGGCGGCCATCTCCGGCCGCGACTACGTGCTGCCCGACGATGTCAAGCGGGTGGCCGAGCCGGTGCTAGCCCATCGCCTCCTCCTGAAACCGGAAAGCCGCCTCCGTAAGGTCCGGGTTGCCGAGCTGCTCGAACACATCATGGACCAAGTCCCGGTTCCAATGCTCGCCGGACGAGGGGCCTAGGCGGCTCGGGCCCCGCGGGTCGCGGCCGGATCGAATGATGGCTAATCCAGGGCGAAGTTGATTGACACCGACCCCCGCCACCATTAGGCTAAGGGATGTGGGGGAGTCTGCGCACAGGTATCGGGCAACGGAATCAGGGCCACCGGGGGTGGCTCGCTGTGACGCTCTCTTCCTACCCCCTTTGCGTGTGGAGCGGATCCGCCGATGGTCGTCAAAACGAAAGCCAAGTACACCGAAATCCTCATCCGGCAGGGGGTCCTGACACCGGACCAGATTAGCGAAGCCGAGCAGATGGCCCGGGAGCAGAATATCAAGCTCCAGGACGCCTTGGTCCGTCTGGGCTTTGCTACCGGCGAGGAAGTGGCTCGGGCCCTGGCCGAACAGCACGGCCTGGATTATGTGGACCTGAGCGAAGTGGTCATCCCCCAGTCGGTCATTGAGCTGGTCCCTGAATCGGTGGCCAGGGAAAACGTGATCTTGCCGCTGGCCGAAGAGGACGGCGCGCTGAAGGTCATCTCCAGCGACCCGGACGATTACGACACTCTGGATAAGCTCCGTTTTATCCTCAACCGGCGCATCGAAACTGCGGTGGCCCCCCGCGACGCCATTCTGGAGGCCATCAATCGGCATTACGGCCAAGCCGCCAGCGACGGCACGGACTCGATGCTACAAGAGTTCACCGATACGGCCATCGATTTCACCGAGACGGAGGAGGAGGCCCGCAAGCCCGACGAGGTCATCGACGAAAGCAGTGCCCCCATCGTCCGGCTGGTGCATCTGATCATTACCGAAGCAGTGCAATTGCGGGCCTCGGATATCCATATCGAGCCCTTCGAGGATCGGATCCGAATCCGTTACCGCATCGATGGCGTGCTGGTAGAGCGCGACAGTCCCCCCAGAAGGTTGCTTGGGGCCATCCTTTCCCGCATAAAGATTCTAGCCAAACTAGACATTGCGGAGCGTCGCCGGCCGCAGGATGGCCGGATCAAGGTTACCATCGGCAACAAGGATCTCGACCTGCGGGTGAGCATCATCCCGACGAACCATGGGCAGTCGGTAGTGATGCGGATCCTCGACAAAGACAATATCCGCATCGGTTTGCGGCAGCTCGGATTCTCCGACGAAGACTACCAGAAGTTCCGCTCGCTGATTCGCCGGCCGAACGGCATCCTATTGGTGACGGGTCCGACGGGCTCCGGGAAGACGACATCGCTGTACGCGGCACTCAATGACCTGAACACCCCGGACCGAAAGATCATCACCGCGGAGGACCCGGTCGAGTACTACTTGCCGGGGATCAACCAAGTGGAGATCCGGCACGAGATCGGGTTGGATTTCGCGCGGGTGATTCGTGCGATGTTGCGGCAGGCACCGAACGTCATTTTGGTGGGGGAGATGCGCGACATCGAGACGGCGCAGATGGGGATTCAGGCATCTTTGACTGGACACTTGGTTTTCAGTACGCTACATACGAACGATGCGCCCAGCGCTATTACACGTTTGATTGATATGGGCGTACCCGCCTACCTGGTGGCAAGCAGTGTGATCGCCGTCATGGCCCAGCGACTGGTTCGCGTAGTGTGCCAGAAATGCAAGCAGCCGTACCACCCCAGCGAGGCCGCGCTGCGAGCCGCCGGTATTACCCCAGAGATGCAGGCCACCGCCACCTTCGTGAAAGGCCGCGGCTGCAACGCTTGCAATGGCACTGGCTACCGAGGGCGAATCGGCATTTTCGAGCTGATGCTCATGTCGCCGAAAATCCGCGAACTGACTTTCAACGAGGCCCCGACTGTCCAGATCCGTCGGGCCGCGGTCAGCGAAGGTATGAAGACCCTTTATATGGATGGCCTGCAAAAAGTTTGCCGAGGTATCACTACCTTAGAGGAGGTAGTCCGTACCGCCAAGCCGACTGATGAGGACTAATCGCTGCTCGGAATACCTATACCTATTAGCCCCAAGCCACTGCCTCCTTGGTGGAACGCCACGCCTTGCCGTGGGCCGGGCCTCCCAGGCAGCCATTTCAGCCAGGGGATGATTGCGGAATGGGCAAAGCAAACAGAAATTTTCGATGGGACGCGCCTGATAGGCCTTCTTGCTTGAGCGCGGGCGCATTGGAGCGAATAATCGTGGTGCCGCCAGGAAGGAGGGCACCGGAGGTAACTGACTCCAGGCCGTGCGCAGGAGCATGCCAGCTATGGCTACAATCCTGATCGACAAACTTCTGGAAACGGTCGTTCAGCGCAAGGCAAGCGACCTGCACATCACCACTGGCCAGCCGCCGGTGGTGCGGATCGACGGCCGGCTGCACCGCTTGGAGACCAAAGTCCTCGAACCCGAGGACACCGTGGCCCTCATGAAGAGCATTACCCCGGAGCGGTGCCAGCAGGAACTACAGGAGGTGGGGGGCACAGACTTCGGATTCGCATTCCACGACGTGGCTCGGTTCCGCGTCTCGGTGTTCAAGCAGCGGGGCCACGTCGCGATGGTGCTGCGGCAAATCCCCAATAAGCTGTTGGGGTTCAAGGAGCTTGGTACGCCCGAGGTGTTCGCCAAGCTCATCATGCGGCCCCGCGGGTTGATTCTGGTAACCGGGCCGACCGGCTCGGGCAAGACGACCACGCTGGCCGCGGCCATCGACTATATCAACGAGAATATTGATCACCACATCATCACCATCGAAGACCCGATCGAGTTCTATCACAAGCACAAGAAGTCGCAGATCAATCAGCGGGAGATCGGGGTGGATGTGCCTTCCTTTGCGGAGGCGATCCGCCGAGCGTTGCGCCAGGACCCGGACGTGATCCTGGTGGGTGAAATGCGCGACCTGGAGACGATCGAGGCAGCCATCACCGCGGCCGAGACCGGGCATATCGTCTTCGCCACCCTGCATACCACGGGTGCCCAGGGGACAGTCAACCGAATCATCGACGTGTTCCCCACGAACCAGCAAGAGCAGATTCGCACGCAGTTGTCCACCTCGATCATCGGGATCCTGTCGCAGACTTTGCTCCCGCGGATTGGGGGCGGCCGGGTGGCGGCGTACGAGATGCTGGTCGTTACGCCGGCCATCGCCAACTTGATCCGCGAAAACAAGAC
>Ga0123519_10010223_pt1 | contig 14002 bp, 9 predicted proteins | sample YelNatPaOPRAMG02_FD_87396 | JGI IMG/M metagenome (GOLD analysis project Ga0123519, IMG submission 87396) | Hot spring microbial communities from Yellowstone National Park - Yellowstone National Park OP-RAMG-02 (version 2) | ecosystem: Environmental > Aquatic > Thermal springs > Hot (42-90C) ...
AGCCCGATGGCACAGGGGAGCCATGACGCTCCCAGCCCCGCATTTACGGGGATACTGCACCTTTTTCCATCCCAGGATTCGCCCAGGGGCGATAAATCGCCCCCACCCGAATTGAACGGGTGGGGAGGGAAAAAACTCAGTCCACCCCCTCCGCCGTAGGGAGTGGGTGGCGGGCCAACAGGAGTGTGCCAGGTTCCAGCCACTCCAGCCGGAGGGGGCGGTGCTCATTGCTGAGCACCTCTACCTCTGTTGTCCTCTTCCCCCCTGAGAAGAGGACCTCCCGCTCGGGGACTATGATGCCCCGAGCCTCCTCGCCCTCGAGCCACTGGGCAATAAAATGCCCGCCGACCACATAGTGGTTGAAAAGTATCTTTGGCCCCCAGAGGGCGGCCTCTCCGTTCAGCCGCCGGTGGAACTCGGCGGCCTCCATGGGGGCTACTGGCACTACCTCTAGATGTCCCTGTTGCTCCGCTTTCGCTGTTGGGCAGAGCAACGACCGTGCCAACCCAGCCACACGAGAAGGGCCGTAGGGGACCACTTTGCCCAGCAGAATCCATCCGCCCCAGGCGGAGTGATATCCTGGTGCGAATGTTTGCCAGATAGCTCCGTCATTGTGGAGATATTCCTCCCCGTGCTGACGGAACCTCAGTTTTCCTTCTTCTGTTAGGATTCCCACGAATCGTGGGTTATATTTGCCCGTGCCATAGCGCAGGTACGAGGGACAGTCCCAGTCCGCTCCACCGCCACGGGTGGATATTAGCCGTCCGCCGACTATTGTTCCTTTGGGGAGGGGCACCTCTCCCAAGGGGGCCAATTTCTGGCCCCCCCATTCGGTTTCACGAACCATGATGGGGAGTGAAACCCCATCAAACACTATTTCTGTCCCATTCTCTTCCATCACCATCATTTTTTCATTCCTCCTTCTGGGCCTCATGAGCCCGATGGCACAGGGGAGCCATGACGCTCCCAGCCCCGCATGATTACGGGGACTATGCCTACGACATTCCGACCATTTACTCTACCCACTCTGCTCGTCGTGAGCGTCTGAACGGGCAGAAGTTGGGCCGGAACCAGGGAGCTGTGGCGGCACCTCTACTGCCTACATACAGCACGCACGGTATTCGCCCACCACACTTCTTACAGCGCCAAGCCTCTAGGCTTTTATCCCTCATGAGTTTCCCTCCAAATTTTTTAACCACTGTACCTACACCTACCCTCCATTCCGTTGAAATAAAATAAGAGGGCGAGTGCAACTCGCCCTCACCACTCACTCACCACTCTTCTACCACTCTTCTAGGGTGTCCTCACCAGGACACCCCTCCTCAGAGTAAAACTCTGAGGGGGGGCTCTCTGGTGGCCCCCTGGTCCCATTACTGCCCACCCACTCACGGGTGAGCGGACAGTACTTACACCTCAGGACGACGGAGTATTCTCCGTCGCCCAACGCACTCGTTTCCTCTTCCCAGCGGTGATGCTTCATACTCGTTTCCTCCGATATTTTCTAACATTAAGCATGCTGTAAATTTTTTTAACATTTAGCATGGCCTTTGTTAGAATTATATAACGTATGGAAATAGGAGATATATATACTTTTTTGTTAAAAAAATCGTCATTTTCAGATTATTAAAACCTCAGCCTTTATCTAAAGTTATGTTATTACAAACAAGAAAAAATTCCTCTATTCCTTACTGTCGAAATTTCATACACCCTTTCTGAATAACCTCAAATTTTATTATGCATAGAGCCATGGTTCTATACATCACTCATACCATTTTAGGGGAGTGATGTTAAGAAGATTCATCTTATTTAAAAACTTCTGTCTATTTAAAACTATCTAAAGTCGTTACAGACAAAAAATTTTTAAATTCTGACCTCTCGAAATTATAGATAATATATTGGTAAAACCGCTGAGTCTTTCCACTGACAGTGTATCGAGTTTTAATTTTTAAAAATTTATTTCTATGCCCAGCATATAATCGTTTCACCATGGGATGATAATCATACGACAGAATATATTTACCATCTATATTTTTTAGAATCTCTGCTAAATCTATATGGTCCTTTTTAGAAAAAGTGCAAACATAGGCTTCGTTACTGCCATAATATGGGGGGTCTAGGTAGAATAGAGCATCAGAATGGTCATACTTCTTTATCAATTCCCTAAAGTCAAGATGCTCGACAGTTACTTTTTTAAACCTCTGATAAATCTTTTCCCATTCTATCTCTCTAAAATTTTCTGTCGAATAATGATAATTTTTAATTCCATATCCGAATGTCCCCTTCGTCTGGTGATAAAATCCCCCAAATGCGTTCTTAACTATATAATAAAACTGAAATGCCCTCTTGGCTGGATTTTTTGACCTTCGCTTCTTAAATTCCTCGAATAGTTCCCTGCTTTTGATAAAGTCTTTTCCATAATCATAGAATTGCTGTATTTTCTTTTTGCTCTTGATTACCCTAAACAGATTTACTAACTCTGAATTAATATCATTATATATTTCGATTCGACTGGGGGCTTTCTAAATAGCACCCAAGCAGCTCCACCAAAGACCTCTATATATGTAGTATGTGTGGGCATCAGAGATATTATTTTATTAGCAATTAATTGTTTCCCTCCTACCCATCGCAAAAAACTATCCAATCTAACACCCCTGGAAATTGAACCTTTAAAAGTGTTCCGGCTTAATAATAAACATTGATGGCATTGATGGAAGTGAGAGATATATATACTTTTTTATTAAGAAATATAGAAAAACAGAAGGACATAAAAAAGGGAGTGCAGCATAATGCTATACTGCACTCCTACTACAAAAGGGGGGAAAGGGTTTCATATTCAGCAATGATTTCATTTCCTTTTGCTATCTTTTAATAGAAACAGTCTTTGTTTAAGTCCTTCGCCATCGGTGCATACATATGTAGACTCAGAATCAAAATGTAGAGTCTTTCTTTCACCTGACGGAGTGGTATAATTGATTTCGACCAGTTTGCCTATTTCGGATACATAACTGGGTATGTCATAATTAAAACTTTCATTTGGGGGAGGATTTGGCTCATCTGAGTCATCAATACCTACATCCAATACCTTGCATGTGCCACCTATATAATACAGATTTCTTTCAGGATGCTTAAGAAGATGCATCTTATTCTTATTCCATCTATGAATATAATTTACATCAACATTTTCAGGAATAATATTATATTTGTCCTTAAGATTTGCTTTAATTCCGCCTCTGCGTGACCATTTGGAAGTGAAATAAACCAAATGATTTATTTCCCCCAGATATTTCATACTTGAAGGGATATCTGAGACCTCTAAAACAATTTCTCTGCTAACTGGCAATTGTTGAAACGTATGCCAAGCAGCAATGGCTTTTGCCCGTGGCGAATCATCGCTTGCTGGATGCCTCCCCAAAGTCGGAGGTTGTGGACCGAAAGGATATACAGCATTTATTTTGGGATGCCTCTTAATATATCTGTATACTAGAGGGTGAAACTCCTTTTTTATTTCTTTTAATGTATACTGATTACTTATCTCTTTTATTTCGTCTTGAAGTTCGAACAGAGACCTTTTGAATTTAAGGAGTTTCTTAAGGCGTCTGAGTTCTTTTATTTCTCGTGTTCTTCTTTTAGAGAGTAAAATTTTACTCAGAATATCTTTCAATTCTTTGATTTTAATTCTGGATTCTGTAATGCGGCTGTCTGCAGTTGCTGAAGATATCATCTTTCGTGATTTTCGTTGCTTCAGATATTTAATATAGTTCTGTAAAAATTTAATTTCTTTTTTCAGTATTTCCATCATTTGGGACCACCTCCTCGCTCAATCCATTCAGTATAGGTATCCATGACCATTCCATCAATCACCTGAGATATCACATAGGATTTCTTGTTCAATTTCTCCCGCACACGCTGCTCGATGATTCCTTGATTCACTACGTAAGGTATATAAATTTTTGTTTGTTCTGTTTTCTCTAATCTTATCAATCTCCCTATTCTCTGTTTCACCCATGTTGAGTTCCAAGGAAGGTCGTACAGAATCCCTATATTGACATATGGGAAATTCAGTCCAAACTTTCCGACATCTGTCATCACAAGAATATTATATCGTTTGCTCGTCCTGAATTTTTCAATATATTTGCCCCGCTCACGGGAAGGAGGAGATTTACCTGTCATCACCATACATGGCCTATGGAGTTCAATTTGAATTCTATCAGCAATGATATTAGCCATCGGTTCGTATTCAGTGAATATTATTATTTTATCCCTTATATCTGTCTCTTCTTTTATTATTTTTAGCGTCATATCTAACTTTGGCGACAGGTGCCTCACTTTAAAGAACTTATATGCTGCTTGTGCCATTTCACTATTGCTAAATTTTTTGCTTAACAGGATAGGATGGTCGCAATAGCGATGAACTATTTTCAGATAGCCTAGCAATCCTCCCATGCCAGCAATCTTTTTTCTTCTTTCACGCAGTTTTCTCAATTCCTCTTCAACATCTTCAGTAATTTTCAAACTCTTTTCTGTTATTTTTTGCTCAACGAGTGCCAGTTCTTCTTCTAACTTTTCAATAGCACTAACAATCGAATTATAATCCTCCAATACTTGACCAGAAAATTCTATTGGCCTTTCTATAATCAACGGCTTTGGCATATCTGGTCGAACTTTACGCATCGTCGTCCGATACATGATAGTTTTAGATAGATAATTATGCAAAGATGATAACGCCTGTTCTATTTTATATCTGGTCTTATAGGCCATATATTGCTGCTTGAAACTTTCATAGGTTCCAAATATTTTAGTCCCCAGCCATTTTTCTATTGTATGTATCTCTTTCATAGACCGTTCTAAAGGTTCTCCAGAGAGGCCCATCTTGTATTCTGCAGGAACTGCCATCAATCGTTTAGTTCTTTCAGTTCCCATATTCTTTATATTTGTGCATTCATCTGCAACTATCAATAAACGATTCTTTTCTGCCATTTTATAGAACGCTTCATCCTTTGCCTGTTCATAGTTGGCGATAAAGAAGCGCTTTTTGCTTCCCCATTGTCTTGCCCTTGCAGCTGGAGTCCCATCAATCCATTGAATATTCCTGCTGAAAAACTTATCTCCAAAGAATCTTTTAATTTGCTCTTCCCAGACATATTTAACTGCTATATTAGCAAATATTACAGCTTTATCTATTTTTCCATATTTAAACAATCTTAACGCATGTAACAATGTTACAAGTGTTTTACCTGTTCCGATATCCATCGCTAGGAGTGCATTATGCCGTGTCTTTAGGAATTGCAAGGCCTCTTTCTGATGGGGATATAGTTCTCCTTTAAATTTAGGCACTGAAATTTTTTCTTGTTTCCAGGCGTTCAACTTAAGAATCAATGTCTCAAAAACAGAATATCCATATTCTTCACGCCAAGATGTGGTTGAATGCAGCCAGAAGGAACTTAAAATATTTGCTTTATACCATCCAGTTCTATCTATTTCTTCAAAAGAAGAAAGCACCTGAGGATTATATGTCCAATATTTAATATACAGGTCGCTTCCAAGAGGCACGACCTCCAATATATCTCTGCAACCTCTCAGTCTACCCTCATGCATTTTTTTGATACTTACTGCTTCTAATGAATAATTCCTTATATAACATATTTCTCCCTCATAGAACCATTCCCCTGCCCCCTTTTCAATTTCATGAAATTTCTGTAGTGCCTTCACTTTTTCTTTCTTGAGCCGTTTCTTGAGATATACAGGTAGATACTTTTTCTTCAATTTAGCAAGTTGTTTCTTCCAGAATATATCAAAAGATGGCCCCCCATAAGGTTTAAATATAAAGTCTCCATCTGGCTCTTTCCCTACTTGTTTCCACCTTCTAATTTTAACCAGGAATTGACCTTCTTTTATTTGTTTTAATAAATCATCCCCAACAGAATCATCATCCGATGGATACAATTTAAAATTACCAATCAGAGTTGGCTCTTCCCCAACTATTTGGAAATTCTCCTGATTGGCTATAATATAGAAGGATACTGGCGGTTCAGGTTTAGGAACGATGGTTTCTTGCTTGATTTCCTTCGGCTGAATCTCGCCTGTTGGTGACACCCGACTTTCTTCGGCCCCTCCTTCTTTTACCACATCTTTACTTATCTCAGGAGGTGGAATCTTCAAATCAGTATATAATTTATTTACAGAATACATTATTGTATCCTCCTTACCTGATTCTACAATTTTGTACCAGTATTTATTTGCCCTATCAAATTGAAAACCATTTTTCCTCAGGAACGGGATTACATTATTTTGAAAAATATTCCATTCAGCAGACGACATTCTTGGGGTTTTTATCACTATACGGACCAGCTTATAAATTGATACAGGGTTTTGAAGGCTCATCTAAATCACCTTTTTTGTTATCCTTTCTGGTAATTCATGATATTTAACAGGATGCTCCTTTTGCCATGCCTCGAACAATTCAGGATGCCGTGCTTTAAAAAATCTCCATTGGGCCTTCGAGCGGATGGGGTTCCCTCTGGCTTTTTTACATCCCATCAGCTCTATAAGTTCATCCATATGTTCCCGTTCTTCATCTCGAATGTGCCTCAGGATTCTCTTTTCTTTATTGGAATCGGCCTTTGAAATCATATCTGCATAATCACCAATGGCCCATCCTTCACCTTCAACTGCTTCTTTATAATCTTCATAAGTTAAGGGATTATTTTTAGGAACTTCAGTCTTTCTTCTTGCTCCTAAAACCCCTTCAATTATCCCATCAGCTATTTCACCCATTTTTCCTGAATAGAGATGTTTCTCGTTCAATTCAATAAGAACTGGTCTCCCTCCTTGTTTATGCGCCGTTATTTGAATCCAATTCCATCTCGCTGCTGGAGTAATTAAAACCCTAAATCCTCGGAGATTCAGAGCCGTCTTTATGTTACTTACTAACTTGCAATCCGTTACTTCTGGAACTTTAAGAATTACTACATCATAATGTTGCCATTTCTCTTCACGGCTTCCCTTCTCAGGATAACTATGAATGTCCAAAACTACATCCCCAATTTTTACTGATTTCCTTAAATCTACATACCATTGAGTTTCATCTGCATGTGGGCGATTCAGGTCTATGATTGTTCTATCAATATCTCCCACCATTATTTTTACTGGGTTGTGATGGTTTGCCATTTCTTTAATTTTACTCTCGGCCTTCTTCAGAATTGGATACAGTTTCTCCTTATAAATATACCACTGAACAGCATATAATGGCAATGCCAGGAATGCCCCGACAGCTCCCGCAATACCGCCTATTACGATATCCTGAACTGTAAACGGATTTACAACATATCCAGATTTCTCCAATCTTTTTAATTTGAGATAAATGGCATTAGCCAATGGTTCAGCAGCAAAATCCATTAGATGAGTTCCCTTAACGAAATGGGGATATGCGTGTGGAACAGTTAATAGCACGGAATTTTCCCTTCTCTGAAGAACTTGTTTGTATGCTAATTTAACTGCCACATTCCTTGGATATCCAGCATCTATATACCATCCCGTCCAAAATCGTATATCTTTCTTCTGTTTAGGCGTTAATTTGGGATTTTGATAGCGAACAAAGTGTTTGAATATGGATTTATGTTTCCTGAAGAAGTTACGCATCTTAACTGGCATTTGGTCCCATTTGAGTTTACAGTACAATTTAATCATCTTATTACGACCAGTTGGCCTAAACCTTACTTTCGGACCAAACAGTTGTTTTGATAGCAAACTCAATTCTGGGTAAGAAACATCGCCTTTATCTATCTCCATCTCAAGAAAATCAGTAAATGCCAATTTCCTCTCCTCTTCTGTGAGAACATTCCAAATATCCCGAAGATTTATCACTGCAGGATTTCGTATATCTATCATGTTCAGTCTCCTCTTTGATTTACTCAGCGCAACCTTCATGCCTTCTTTGAATCCCTCTCTGTAGGATTTTGAAGTATCCTCATAATAGAGTTTTTTACCATAAGTCTTTTCAGATAAATATCGAAGGAAATGATTTATCCAATGGTTGACTGATGTTTTACTTATACGAATGGGATATTTCTTTTCTTTCAGCAAGCATCCAATAATTTTACCATCAGAGAAACCTTCCGCAAATAGAGAAGCAGGTGTTCTTAAAGTTGTCATTGTTTGAGGCATAGCAGATGCCATAGTTTTCAATCTTTCAAATATTTCTCGTTGTTTTGTCTCCTTCTCCTTCATCTGAATACCTTTAATTATTTTTTTGATTCGTTCAAATTGGACTTGTTCTACCACTGAAATTGGAATCTTTTTCCTAATTCGTCTGACGACATCTAGATAGAATCGTTCAACACCTTCAGGAACCGAAGGATATTTTCTGCGATAAAGTTTTTTAGGCAATCGTGTATTCTCTCGTTGAATAGATAAAACTGGTGTTATATCTTCCCAAAATTCTTTGCCTGGCGAGGGTTTATAAATAATCCATTCCTCTGATACTTGCCACTTTTTAAGCCATTCCATTCGTAAACCAGCTGTCTTTTTATATTTATATCCCTTTCTTTTCAGGAGTCTCAAATATTTATTACGGACAGATTTATCTTTGAACACCAGTGCTATGAATGGATGCCCATCATGGCCTGAACAACTACCTGTTGTGGCTAAATCGGGATTCTTGTTTATGGTTTCTATATTTGATATTATACTCTGGTCTATATAATCTCCCCAATATTCTTTTTTGGGATATTTCTGATAAATTAATTTCGAATCTTTTATCAAGTTATCAGTGTATTCCTTTATATCTTTTAAATTAATCTTTGCAGGATTGCTTGGAGGCATCCATTTCCGCAACTCTGGAATCTTTTCCTTACAAAACATTGACAGGTATATCTTTGCTCGTCGGACATATTCGCTCGTTCTTAAAATGTCTTGACCTAGAGTTGATTCTGGAGTTACAACTGCCCCCCTTTTTCGTTCAACATCTCTTTTAATCCCTTCCAGCTTTTTCAATGTCCTCAAACCTTCTTTCCCGTAAAGAAAACCCCATGCCTGTTCACATGAATCAAACCATGAGATGGATTCCCAAAACTTTTTAGGTTCCTTAACACAGTAAACTTTAATTCCTAACGATTCTGCCATTTTACAGTTCTTTTCTTCGTCATCATAAAATTCAACGATATCATATTCCTTCATCAGTTGTCTTAATTTTTTTTCTTTATAGATTTCACTCTTAATATAGCGTTCTTCTGGTTCCCTTAAAATATGTAAACCGTCAGGAAATCCATGAATGTCGAGCCATTTTGCCATACCTGGTCGCATACTTGCAAATCTTCCAGTCAAATAAATTATATAATATTTCTTGGATTTGCTCTGAAGATACTCTGCTGCATTGGGATAGGGTTCATCCCATTCCTGTAACTGATTAGACATAAAAATATCCCAATTAATTTTTTCTGGGCCACCCGCATATTTTAGTCGTTTGGAAACGTCAGCAATCGTAAAATCAAGGTCCACAACGATTGCTTTGGGCTGCGTTCCCCCATTGGACTTTGTATGATGAAGTGGCATCAGAATCAACCCCTATTTCAACCTGGATTCCATAGATTTGAGCCATTTCCTCACAAGAAAGACCAGATTAGCATGATGCTTATGCCCTATATCTTCCAGATGTAATTGTATATATTCCAAAGCGTCTTCTGCCTCCTTAAATGACTCGATTTTTTCAGGATTTTCCTTTAGCCATTCCCTGAATAGTTGCTTAAAAACTCGCTCTTTTTCAGCATATGATTTTACCATTGCATACCTCCTTACTGCATGTAGAGATTCACATTCCTCAGGAAGGGTTTATCGAAATAGGAAATATCAGCAAGTTTCTTACGCATCTCAGCTGTCATTGGTTTAAATCCTAGCCTCCTATACTGAGATATTTCCATAGGAGATGCTATTACCCCTATCATTTCTAGCCCTTTTATTTCCGATAGACCAATCAGGATAGTTTTAAGTATTTTTCTAGCTCTTTTCTTTTCCTTTTTACCCATAGCAGAGCGTAATATTTCTTTCAATTTGTATTCCTTCATGTAATCCTCGAACATGATTTGTTTCTTCTGGAACTCATCCCGTATTAACTTTATTGCTTTTTGAGATTCTGCCTTTGTCATTTCGCCCGTAATTACCTTCTTTTGAATTTGACCTATTTTTTCTTTCAGCCCTTTTTGCATTTTAGACAATTCATCAGGCCTAATTTTCGGTTTTTTTGCCAGTCGTGATAATTCTTTCCGATATTTGGCTTCCTCACCTTCAGGTAGAGGATGCACTGTTTCCCATATTATTTCTTTCTTTATGAACGGGCCTGGCCGTTCCTTCGCCATTTGATATTCAGTACCCCATACAACTAATGCCTTACCTGAAACGTCATAATCTACTGTAACCCTCATGTTCATCCTACTGATGCTTATAGAATCACGAAAAACCTTCGGTTTCTCTTCAGGTTTCTCTTCTTTGCTTTCTTTAGGCATGATTTTCCGAGGGATTAGTTTCTTGCCAGTCTTAATCTCTATCGCACGAAGCATTTGGCTGAGAGACATCCTTGAAATTGGTTTAACCCCTTTGTGCAATTTAGAATAAGGCAGTTTGGTATTCTTCTTCATACCCAATTCTTTAAACTTCCTCTGAACTTTCTTGTAAGTCTTAACCGTTTCTTTCAACACTTCAGAAAGTTTTCCAATAGGAACATCCCTGTAAGGCAAAGAAGTTCCAGGGATTAAATCTCTTTCAAAGTTCACCTTATATCTTCTGAATGATTTAATTAATTTATTGACTTCAGACATTTTTTCATTAAGATACCTAGCATACTTACGGCTAAACTTTACAGGAATCCCCTCTTCCATCCCCTCCTTTAAATAGTATCTTAATTGGTACACAGTCATTCCTAATACTTTCTTTTTCGTCCCCTTTGACAGCTTAATTTCTCTGATTCGTTTGGCCCATTGGAACCCTTCTGGTTTCTTCTTTACAGTCTTTGGCTTCTTCTCTTCTACCCTTTTAATTAGTTGAGTTCCTGTTAATAGTCTAAATGCTTCTATCATTTCAGAGAAACTCATCTTGTTAAGGGGTTTTTTCTTCATAGAAGGGCCATATCTTAACATATCTGTTGTTTTAATTTTCCTCTTCGCAAACTCTTTCATTATACTGCGATATACTTTTTCAGCCTCACTAAAAGAAATCATTTTCTGATGTATGCTCAATTCCCTATATTGCTTCCCTGTTATCGGGTCAATATCCACTACAGGATTTATTTGAATCTTCATAAATTCTTTATCCAATAGAGCGACCCTCGATAAAGTTGATTTTACGAATTTCCTATATCTGGGAGAATATCTTATATCCTCGGATATTTCTGTATCATGCATTTGAAGTTGTTCTGTTGTCATGTCCAATATAGAATTTCGTGTCTTCTTATTATAAAGGTACATCTGATTCAATCTTAAAGGTAATTGGAGCATTGATGGACGATTAGATATTTTAGAACTATATTTAGCATCAAATAAGATTCTTTCTTTAGTTAAACTGCTTGTAATATTCCGATGGAGGGGTTCTGAAAAGTTGGAAAGAATCGCATTCAATACTGCAATTCTTTTTTCAAGAGGCAACTTTCTTTTCCATCTCAGTATTCCATCTTTTATTGTAATCATCTTCAGTAAATCAAGTGGTTCTTGTCTCATCGCCCAATACATTTCTTTGTGAATATCAGGAATTGATTTCCTCCATTCCTTATACTTTTTAGCCTGCATCCATCCTTCATAAACCTTATCGGATAATACAGAAGGCATTCTTTGTCCGACTTTAATTTTCTTTCGTCTTAAATACTTTCTGAGCCTAGCAGAACTTTTCTTATCAAAATCCTCGTAGTCGAAGATTCCAAGTTCCATCAGTTCGGCGTATATCTTCATTTGATGGATTGTATCAATATGCAGAGGAGGCTTTTGATGCTCTATCTTACCATACCTATCTGCATTCTTTTTTACAATATTGAATATGCTTTGAACTGTTCGATATTTGCCCGTAACAATATCATAGGGAGACATCTTCCGCATGGTCTTTATATGGATATAATTAGTATTCAGATAATTTAAATCATTCCGTAGTTCATTCACCAGAATGCTATAATATGGTTTAGTAGACCATTTCATATATTGAGCTGAATAATAATTTATATGGCGTTTCAGTTTATCAAGAACTATTTTTCGATTCTTGGCAATTCTCGATAAAAGTTGGATTCTGAGGCGAACCTTATCTTCGACAGAAATTTTACTTGCTAGCATCTTAAATTTCCGTTTGACTTTCTGGGTCTCTATTTCCATCTTCTTTTCAGCAAGTTTCCTGGCCTTCGGCCCCATCTCTTTGAGTTCCTTCTTTGAATAGATTTTTTTAGTGTGAATGTCTAAAATTTCTAACTGTTTCTCATTCAATTTGCGATATGTTGCAGGAAACGTCTTTTTAAACCATAATCTGCGAATATGAATTACACGGCCCTTCTTTTTAGATTTTGCTGGAATCCGAGCAATCCGCTGAGCAAAATAATTATCGTCAGTTTCTCCTATACAGGCCAATGATTCAAAAGATTCTTCAATTTCTGATGGGGTATTTCCCTTGATTGGCCTAGTTCTTCCATACAGCCAACAATAAGGTGGGAAATCAGTAGATTGCGTCTTTTGTTCTTCAGAAAAATGCAACCAGGGGCATTTGCTGCATTTAAGCCCCCGTTGCAGCATTGACCTACCAAACATATTGCGTTCATTTTCGTTTAACTGTTCCTCGATTTTTCTCCTTCTCGTTAGATAATCTTCTTTAGATTCTCTTTCCTGCGGAGTTAAATCTCTTTCTGAAATCGGTATCAACTTTCCCTCTTTAGGTAGATATATTTGTGCTTCAGGTTGTACCATCGGAATCCCTCTGTTCCTTTGCCTTACAGCTGTTCTAAATCCTTCAATCCAGAAACCCTTTTCCACATAGGCCGTCCCCTGTTTTCAACGGCCTTGAATTTCGAGAGCAAATATTCTCTTCCTGTTGTTCCATAAAACTCTGGTATCTGTTCAAGACGAATGTCCTTACTGTTCACCCCCTTATCGGGGCGGTCCCTAACGAATTTGAGACCAGCCCTGATGCTAAATGGTTTCAATTTACGATATTCAGGTGGAAGTGGTATAGGTTTCAATCTTCCATCTGAGCTCACCTTAAATGCATTCCAATACTCCCTTCCAGGAGCTGTTTCTAAATATGTTACTTCAACCACATATCTGGGTTTTACATAGAGTTTGCCACCTATCTGCTTGACCTTATCTTTCTCCAGTTTTTTCCTCATTTTAGCCTTCCACTCGTCCGTCCCACCAGACATTTTTCCAATCTCAATGATTCGCCCCTTCTTATCCATCAGACCTAGATACAATGAGCCGAACATTCCCCTCGGCCACATCTTCCCAGTGGTATCTATTGCAAGAATGACAGCATCAATATTTTGCCAGGTTTTGACCTTGACTATCCGATACAACGGCCCTTTCTGCTCAGTTATGACAAGCCCTTCGAAATTTCTGGAGAGAACCCAATCTCGCCATATTTCCTGAATTTCCTTTATTCCGCCAATTTTATATGGTATCACCCTGATAGTCATGAGACTCTCCCCAAACAAGGGGCAGATTTCTTAAGGGGAAAGAGGGATGAACCTCAAAAAATCTGCCCCACAAATAATAGTCAGCTATATCTCCAAATCGTCCTCTTCGGGCTTCTTCTCTTCTGGCTTCTTCTCTTCTATCTTTTCCTCAGACTTCTTCTCTTCTGGCTTCTTCTCTTCTATCTTTTCCTCAGACTTCTTCTCTTCTGGCTTCTTTTCCTCTATCTTTTCCTCAGATTTCTTCTCTTCCTCTGAACTTTTCTTCTCCTTTATCTTCTTTTCTGCACTCTTCTTTTTACTAATCCTTATTTCAGACTTTTCTTCATGCTTCTTCTTTTTGGTTTTCTGTTTTTG
>Ga0123519_10010227_pt1 | contig 14000 bp, 1 predicted proteins | sample YelNatPaOPRAMG02_FD_87396 | JGI IMG/M metagenome (GOLD analysis project Ga0123519, IMG submission 87396) | Hot spring microbial communities from Yellowstone National Park - Yellowstone National Park OP-RAMG-02 (version 2) | ecosystem: Environmental > Aquatic > Thermal springs > Hot (42-90C) ...
AATTAATGGAGATGTTTGGATTGAGAAGGATTTAATAGTTTCGGGAACTATCGACCCAAAAGTAATTTATTTTGACCCTCAAAATACAACCCCTAATGTAAATTCTACAAATGGTGCAGTTTATTTTGATGGTCAAACTCAAAAATTAAAAGTATATGCTAATAATCATTGGGACACTTTAATAACCCAAAATAATGCTAATTATTTATGGTCTACCTTAGGAAATAATGGTTTAAACCCAAATACTCATTTTATAGGAACAACTGATAGCACTGATATGCTTTTCAAAACAAACGATTCAACCGTAATGACATTAAAAGCAAACGGGAAAATAGGAGTTGGAACAACATCGCCACTTTCAACATTGCAAATTAATGGTTCAGTAGGTTATAGTGTTGTTACTTTGACAGGTAAAACAACAATTAAAGCATCAGACCCATATTATATTATATTCGCCAAATTTACTCAAAGCGACACACTTTTTTTACCTATTGCAAGTACCGTTAAAGGAAGGTCCTATATCATCAAGCCAATAGTTGCTACAGGCATAAAAATCTCTTTAGGAAATGGCATAGATATGATTGACCAAACATATTGGGAATATATTACAAGACTAACAACCTTTATTACGATTGTGTCTGATGGTAATCAGTGGTATATATTGCAAGCACAATTCTGATTGTGCCTGATGGTAATCAGTGGTATATATTGCAAGCATTATAAGTTTATACTATTTGGTAAAATAATATTATTTAATAATCAAATTCAATAATCAAAAATGTTTATGAGGTTTGTTAAACAAAATATAAAAATTTTCATAAGGAGTATCTTCCTCTTATGGGGATTTCTTTTTGTTTTTAATAATGCCTCTGCAATAGATATTTATATATCTCCCAATACAACTTTTTCACTTTCTCCAAATTCTGTAATAAAAATTAATGGCAACCTACAAATTAGCAACAACAGCACTCTGATACAAGATTCAAGTAGCCAACTCTTTCTTTATGGAGATTTGCTTAATAATGGTTTGCTACAATCTAATAAAGCAAATATTATCTTCTTTGGTGATTTAAATAGTACAATATCAGGAACTGGCACTACTAATTTTTATAAATTAATTTTAAATAAAGATATAAATTCTATAATTGTCTTTATTGACCAATCCTTATTGATAAATTCTGATTTAGATATTCAAAATGGATATTTAAGATTTTTAAATAATTCGTCCAGGACAATTACATTAACCGGGAATTTGTTAATAGCTAATGGTTGTTTATTTGATGCTTCTACAACTGGCTCACAAACCCATTCTTTATTATTTAGCGGACTCTTCACAAACAATGGAACTTTGAATTTTACCACAACTGGTGGCAAAATTAATACCACTTTTTTAGGTACAACAAATGTAAATTTAAATGGCTCTGGCTCTTTTAATTTTAATGAAGTTATTGTAAACAAATCAGATACAAGCAATTATGTAAATTTTGATAAATCATTTACAGCACCGGATAATTTTTTAACTTTAACAAAAGGCACTTTCAAAGTTACAAATAATTACAATATTTCCAATACATTTTTTAAAACCTCAAGCAATGATTATATAATTCCACAAAATTCAAAATTTATATTAGATAACCCGAATGCCATTGTTAATGGTCAAGCAGTAGCAGGAAATGCGATTTTGAGAGGCAGTTTACAAATCAATCAAGGAGTTTTTAATATTGGTTCAACAGGAGAAAGTAATTTAATTTATGATAATTTAATTTCAAATGGCACATCAAATTTAGTAGTCAACAATGGCACTTTAAATATTTATACTGCAATTACTTGTCCAGATACTAATAGAGCAATAAATTTCTCATTAAATAATGGGAATGTCAAAATTGGTGTTGGTAGTCAAGCATCTACAAATAATGCTATGTTTGATATACCCAATTCTAATTCATCTTTTACAATGAGTGGTGGAACAATTGAATTGCAGCGTTCAAATACAAACAATTCATTCCCAGATTTTCGGATTTATTCATTGAACAATAATGTTACAGGTGGCACTTTAATAATTAATTCCGCAATAGCTAATCAAATCTTTGAACTTGACTCCAAAGCAAGTATATTTAATTTTACTCAAAATGCACAAAACAACGCAAATGTAACTTTAAGAAATGACTTTACAGTTTTAAATAATGTAACTTTAAACGGAGCCGGCACAAATCTGTTTACATCAAATAACTTTACTTTAACAGTTGGACAAGATTTTACTAATAACTACTTTAATATTGATGGGTTTAATGCAGGTATTGGGAAAGTATTATTTAATGGAACATTAGACCAAAATATTTCAGGGACACAAACAACAACCTTTAATATTTTATCAGTCAATAAATCAAATGGAAAAGTTATTCTTAATGTGCCTACCGGTATTGCAGGTTCGTTAAGGTTAATTTCAGACACGCAATTTGATTTAAATGGTAATGATTTAACACTTGGAACTACTGCAAAAGTTTATTCAGATGATGGTTTCTCTTTTGCATTCAACACATTTTCAGCCAGCAAATGTATATTAAATTCTACCAGCACAACAGCCGATAATGGAGCATATTTAATTAAATATATAGATAAAACAGCTTCCTTCCCACTTGAACTACATTTCCCAATCACAACACCTAATGTTTATACACCAGTTGAGATAAGATTATTGCCAAGTGGGGTTAGTTATGGTTCTAATCCTTATATAAAAATAAAACCTGTTCCTTTAGAACATCCAGCGGTAGAAACACCAAACATATCACTAACAAAATATTGGGTTGTCAAAACACAAGATTTAACAGTAAATACAAAAGGAGCAGAAATATTTGGATATTACAATGAAGCAGAAGTTAAAGGAAGTGAAGGTAGTTACAAAGTTCTTTTATATTCACCAAATTGGAATACAGCAGGAGCATATTGGCGAATTCAACCGGGCTTCAATAATTATATAGATATAAATCAAAAATATTGGTATGCTCAACAAACAAGTATTTTAGAAGGAGATTGGACATTAGGCGAACAAGACGCAGGACAGGCTACTTATTATGCTCGTGCTGATGGAGATTACAATAACCCAAATACTTGGTCAAAAATATATTATGATGGTCCTGTTTCTAATACTATTCCAAATAAACGTTCCGATAGAGTAAAAATCCAAAATCACACAGTAACTATTTCAAGTGCAATTGCCGATGCAAATTTAATTGCAGTTGAAACAGGCACAGAAGGTCGCTCTTCTGGTACTTTGAAATTTAGTGGTAATAATTATTGCACTGGCGATACATTCCGATTAGAAAACAATGCACGATTATATATTGCTCACACCGATGGAATATCTATTACTCCAAATATGACCGGCGCAATTAGAACTGATGTAAGACTACTTTCAAGTTATGGAATATATAGCTTTTGGGAAGGTCAAAGTCAAATTTCAGGCGATGCTTTACCAGATATTGCAAGTTCCGTTATTGTTGAAAAAACAGCAGGTTCAACTATTGCATTAAGTAAAAATTCAGCTATACGAGATTCTTTGGTAATTAATAGTGGAACTCTTGATTTATCTAACAATTCTATTAATGGATACTCCGCAAACCGCACGATGATAATGCGAGGTGGAGAAATGATTATCCGTAGTTCATTCCCTATTAACTACCTGTCCCCTACTTTCACTGTCGGTCAAATTACTTTTGATGGAACTGGAAATGCCGTTATCCCAAGTTCTGGTTCTATCCCCGGTGTTATGCAATATAATAATTTAGTAATTAAAGGAACACGCTCTGGTAATATCAATTTTGAAAGCGCAGGTGAAGTAAAAATTATCAATAACTTTGATATTTCAAATCTAAATTTTGTTAATAATACTTATAGATTTTATACAGCAGGTTCAACTATACATTTTGCACAAAATGGAGGAATACAAAATATTCCATTTCAACCTGCTTCGCCAGCAGATAGTTTAGTAAATTTATCCTATTACAATTTGATCATTGACAGCACAGGAACAAAACAAATTATTAGTGCAAATAAATCTACGTTTGTAATTACAAATAATTTAACTTTGCAAAATAATTCCACTTTTGCACAAGATACTAATAATATAGAAGTGCAAGGTAATTGGCTAAATACTACTAATGCAAAGTTCAGCCCAAAATCAAATGCCTTTGTAATAATGTATTCTCCAACAACATCGGTTACAACAACAATTACTTCAAGAGATACAACAGATAATCCTTTTGAAAACTTACTGCTACGAGGAACTGGAAATATTTCCATTAATGATAATTTAAAAGTAAAGGGCAATTTAAGCCTTGCCGCTGGTTCTAATTTCAATGTTGCTAATTCAAATATATATTTATATGGAAATTGGATAAATTTAGGTGGAATTTTTACTCAGACGAATTCAACAATAGTTTTTGAAAATAATACATTGCAAAGTATTAGTGTAGCAAATGGTAATGAAACTTTTTATAATTTGGAACTTAGAAATGGTGGCAATCTAAATGCAAATTCGGTTGGAACAACAAACAATAATGGAATAATAATAAATAATAATTTAGATTTAACTTATGGAAGAATCGATGCTCGAGATAGATTTATACAAGTCAATGGAACAATAACACGAGCCGGTGGTGGTTATATTAACTCGAAATTAAGAAGGAATATCCCGACAGGAACAACAACTTTACAATATGAAGTAGGTTACGAAAATTCTTATACTCCAATCACACTTTATTTTAATGGAACTGGCGGTCTATCTGGTTTAGTTGATATAATTTCGGATACCGTAACAACGACAACTTCACCAATAAGTTGGTCTGATGGCATTCCAACTTCAATATTACCATCAGGTAGTAATTTAAGTACTGACAAACATATTGCAAGGCAATGGATAATATCTAAACCTTTGAATAGTAATTTTGCAATTGGGGACCAAAGAACATATAACGTAGTTCCACACTTTATTTATAGTGGAGATTTACGGAATGGAACAAATACTGAATTACTCGATGTTTTGCTTTATAACAACGTGAATTGGATTCCTCCCCAATACTATGGCACAACTCCATATATATCAAATAGACAAAATGATTCCATTACCTATAACGAGTTAAGGGAATTAGGAACGGTTATCATAGGTGAGCCTACCGCTTTAACTTTTTATACACGTGCAGATGGAAATTGGGATAACCCTGCAAATTGGTCTTTAATGCAATATAACGGTGCAGCGGCTAATATTTATCCGGGACAAACTACAACAAACTATCGAGCATTTATTGGTGCAAGCCACAAAATTACTATGAATATTAATCCTGTTATCAACAATAATGGCACAGTAAATGGAATTATTGCTGTTGATTCGAGCGGTGTTATCGATCTTCAAAATAATACAATTACAGGAACAGGCGAATTTCGTTTATATAAATATTCAACTATAAAAATTGGCAGTCCTAATGGTATTACTACTTCTGCCGCTTTAGGTAATATTCAAACTACAACTCGCTCTTATAATTACAATCAACATAATTTAGGAACTTTCATCTATAATAGCTCAAATGCTCAAAATACTGGTGATGGCTTACCTTCACAACCTGATACGGTTAATGTTTTGATTATTGATAAACCAAGCAATACTTTAACCGTCAATACAACTAATAGTTTACATATCCGAGATAGCATTTATATAAAAAATGGCTCTTTTAGTTTAGGAAATAATGATTTTTATTTATATGGAAATTTAAGAAAAGCATCAGGAACTAATTTTATCCCAAATGGTCGAACATTCAATATTGCAGGGTACAATGGTGGAGATACTTTATCTGTTGAAAACTATAACGATGGTATAACATTTTATAATTTGACAATAAATAAATTGGCAAATACTGGTAATTGCTTTTTAGATACTTTAACTTGGGTAAATATTACCCATAATCTTACCTATACCTCAACTAATTATGGAAAAATAGATGCTTTTACTCGTTCAGTTGATATTACACCTTTATATGTAATTTTTGACCCATCTGCTACCGTTACAGGTGCAAGGCAAACAACTCCAGCTCAAGGAGGAGGTTGGGTAAATGGACAAGTTCGCAAAAATATTGCCGCTAATGATGCTCCTAATACCGTTTTTGAAGTTGGAGATCAATTTTATTATACTCCAATGGAACTCGATTTCGCAGCTGGAACAGGTAGTGTTGCAGGGTACCTTGCGGCAGTACCTATTGATGGATTCCACCCCAAACTTTATAATACTCCTCAAAGTCTTTATCCTGTTAATCCGAATAGAGTTATTACTGTTTATTGGAGATTAATCAAACCAAGTGGCTCAACGTTTATAAGAGGAAATAGAAATTATAATGTAACAGTAAGGTTCCCTCATCCACAATATACAACACTCCTCGATTGTGTTGGTTGTGCTGATTTGACTTATTATAGAGGTGGCGATTCGTTGCAATGGTGGCAAACAATGGCTCGAAATAGTAGTTACGATAATAGTGGAACTGAAGATGTTTGTAGTGATACTCGTATTGCACCGCATCCAACTCCAAATTTTAATTACAATGGTTCAACTTGTACATCACCAACAAGTCCTACTTCTTACATCACAGTTATAGGATTAACTCCTGCACAAACATTTGGTAATACTGAAACTTACGCAAATGGCGACACTCTTCTGGCTGATTATGTTGCAGGAAATAGAAATTCAATTAAATTTTATAACTTTTATTCCATTAAAGATGGAGATTGGACTGACCCTACAACTTGGTCAACTGTCTCATATAATAGTACTGTAAATGATGCCTTATCTGATGCTGATCCAAATGTTTACCCATTTCCAGTTCGACAATACGATAATGTATTTATTGGCAATGGTAAAACAGTTAGATTAAATTCGGATATTGGTCATAATATTTATAATGCTGATATAAATGTTTATACTCTTGCTGGACCTTCAACAAAAGTATTTGCAACAGGAACTCTTGATTTAGGAACACGGACATTGAGAGGTAATGCTTTCAATTTGTTTAAAGATGGCAAATTAATTATAGGTTCTATAAATGGTATTGCACTTTCGGCAAATAGTGGAAATATTATATTAGGATATAATCAACAACGCCAATACAGCGACACTGCAAATTTTGAATACACAGCAGAAGGGTATAATTCCTCTACATCAACTTATAATGTGATAAACCGCAACGCCTCTACTCATTATTTAGAAGCTGTTACAGTTAGAAATAATTCTGATAATAGTATTGTAACACAATCAGTTACGGGTAATAAAAGAACGTTTTCAAGCTACGGGCATAACTATATTTGGGATAAACCAATTTCACTTGTCGCAGGACAAACTTATTATATCCAAATTAACCCAAGTAATTCAGCTACCAATAGAAGATATAAAGCTTGGATAGATTATAATTATAATGGTAACTTTACTAATGCTGGTGAACAATTATTTAGTGTTACTTCGAGCGATACTACAAATGTAACAAGTACTACATTTACAGTTCCAGCAGGAACTAATCCAGGCACAACACATTTAAGAATTGGATTGCGAGAAAATAATAATGATTTTGGTCCTACTAATAACGGTATAGGTGAATTTGAAGAATATACTGTAAATATTATTAATCCGGCTACATCAATTACACAAATAACTGGAGATGGATTACCCTTAAAATTAGCCTCACTTACCATGCACGGAAAAAGAACAAATGCTACTACAGAATTACAAAAAAGTATTGAAGTTGTTGATTCCGTAAAAATTATTAGTGGCATCCTCAAAGCAAGTAACGGCTCGAATAATTACAACATTAAATTAAATGGTTGCTTTATTAACGATACTTTAAACGGATTCAACCCAGCTTCGGGAACCGTTGAATTCTTTGGTGAATTCCAAGATACTGTCCGTGGAAATCAACCAATTACTTTTTATAATTTAAATATAAATAAATATAATTCAGATACATTAATAACAGTTGATAATAATATCAATGTAAATAATACATTTAATTTTAATACTAACAATAATGTCATTGTAAAAGATAATAGGAACATTACTTTTGGGCAAAATAGTGTATTGAATGGCACATTTTCTAAATACAGAATGTTTGTATTATCAGGAACAGCCAATGCAGGAAAATTAACTAAAATATTTCCGGCCACAACAGGATTGGCAAATCCAAAGATTTTCACTTATCCAATTGGATTAGATACAATTTATCATCCAGTACATCTTTATGATACAGCATCAACATATATCAGTTCTCCTCAAATGACTTTATCATTAAGAAATGGCAAACATCCTTTAAGATATACTGATTCAACTTTAAATATGTATTGGGTATTAAGTTCATCAAATTTTGTAAATATAGATACATTAACTTTTGCTTACAGTCCAGTTAATGTTACAGGAGATACAAATAAATATATCCCAGGATTATTAAATGCCAATACAAATAGTTGGTATATCGATTTAGGTCCGTTACCTTGGGCAAAGACATCTCCAATAATCGTGCATAATACAATATATTTTAATGGAGATTGGACAGCTGGACAACCACGAACATTTTCAAAGGGTCTTATCTTCTATTCAAAGAAATCAGGTTATTGGGATGATTACAGTTGTTGGTCAACTGATAATGTTTTAAAACATTTAGGACCAGATGCATCTTATCCACCTGGTGCATTATTTATAACTGATACTGTAAATATTGATGGTCATACAATTACTTTTAGAGGTGATTCAATTTATGTAGATTCACTCCGTATCGGTGGAACAAATCCAATACCCGCTAATGGTCAGTTAGTTTTTGCTAATTCGCCACAAAACAAAAAACTCAGTATGCGAGAACTTTTTTTAGATAATGATAACGGTTCAATTATTCCAGAAGCAAATGGGACAGGTGTAGATACTTTAGAAATAACAGGAAATATTACAAATAATGCTTTAACTAATGGTATTAATTTTACAGATACCGGTGGCAACCATACATTAGAAATACGATTCCCATCAGCAGGCAATTCTTATATAGCGGGAAATGGTCTCTGGTCTAATATTCAAAATGTTAGAATTAATAAACCAAATGGCTTATCTGATACATTAATTATTAGTTCTCCTACATTTTCACAAGGAAGTATGTCTTCTCAACCAAAGTTCTATTTCCAATCAGGAATTTTGGAAGGATTTTCAGGTCAAACAACTTTGATTGGGGGCGATGCTTTTCCTGTTATTTTATTGCCGAAAAGCGGAATTTATGTGAAAAATGGAAATTTCCAAACTAACTCCACTCTAACATCAAGTTCTAATTCAACTATAAACCTCGATGGAGGAAATATATATATTGGCAATGCACCTGATGAAAATTATTATTATCAAACAGGCTCTAATTTTAAAATTATTTCAGGGAACTTTATTGTTGCAGGGGCTTTTTTAAGACAAAATCCTTCTGCTACGTTAGATTTAACTATAAATAACTCTTCATCAATTGTTGTTGCTAAATATGGCTCAACAGGACCTGACCCTTCCTTTGATTTAAGAAGTGTTGGTTCAACAATAACTATGACAGGAGGCAGAATTATCGTTGCTAATGGAAATAATAATACGGAATCTGACTTATCTATCAATGCTGCTAATGGCGGAGGTATTACCGGTGGTTCAATTCAAATGGGCGATTCTGTATTAACAACTTCTACCAATAATTTCAAAATATCAGGCTCTACACCAATATATAATTTACATCTTGTTTCAAATGGTTCTTCTAATATCTTCCAGACATCAATTAGTTCTTTAAATTATACAATTAAAAATCAAGTACTTGTCGATCCAAATCAATCTTTCAATATTAATGGTAATATTTTAACTTTACAAGGTGATTTGCTGAATTATGGAAAAATCATTGGTACACCGTCATCTTCATCGTCTCAATCTTGGGAATTAATATTAAATGGCACAGGTAACCAATATTTGAAAAATTACAATTCATCGGTAAATAACTTAGAATTTTATAGTTTAAGTATTGAGAAACAAACAGGCAACATAATATTAGGAGATGCTACTGCTACAAATTCCAATTTAAAAGTAAATGACCATTTTGAATTTGCTCCCAATAATACTGCTATTGTAGACGCAACTACTTATTCCCAAAAAGTAATAATAGGACCAAATAGTTCATCAATTGGCACTTATCAATTTACCAGAAATGGATTAGGACATATTTGGGGAACACAGTCTTATTATATTCCAACGGGAAATCAAACAATTACTTATAGCGTAGGAGCAGATACATTAGCGAGTTATAGACCTATTACACTTAATGTAGTTGGCACTTCAAATATAGCAGGTTATATAGAAGTTACTCCACATAATGTAATCCACCCAGATATTGCTAATTCAGGATTGTTAATAGCGACTTCACTACCACGATATTGGACTGTTACTCAACCAACAAATCAAGCCTTTGGATTAGGAGTTGATGGTAGCTACCAAATTACTACAACTTTTATCAATCCGGGAGATATTCCAACAGGTGCTACTGTAAGTTTATATGAACATAGGTTATACTCACCAGCCTATCCTGCGGCAGGAACTTGGTCTACTCCTAATTTTGTTTCAAACTCCTCAACTACGGTAACAACCAAAGGAAATACTAAATGGGGCGATTTTATTGTAGGTGAACCTAATACTGTTACATTTTATAGTTTTAATAATGGAAATTGGCAAAATCCTAATTCATGGTCATTAAGTGGTTATACTATTAACGATCCACCAACAAGAATCCCAAATCAAGTAGGTGATATTGTCCGTATTGGAAATGGTAAAACAATTACTTTACAAGATGATGGAACTTACCCCATTGTAAGAAATGTAATTGTAGAAAAATACAACAATTTACCAGGTTACTTCCAAATTAATGGTCAATTAAATTATTTCCGTGGACTTGTTTTCCAGCTTGATGATAGTTGTTCCTTGGGAATCCAAAATGTTGATGGAATTAGACCCGTTTCTGATGGAAATGTTGGTCCAGTACAAACTAATGCAAGACAATTTGGAGTAAGCCGTTATATTTTCAATAGCTCTTTGGGTAACCAAATTACAGGAACGGCTTTGCCTAATTATGTTAGAACAATTATTGTTGATAATAGTTCAAGTTCAACAAATAAAAAAGTCTTTTTAAGTAATTATCCCGGTGCACCAAATATTAATATATTAGATTCTTTATACATTCGCCAAGGTACTTTTAATTCTGGAAACCGTAATCTTCGTATTCTGGGAAATTTTGTTCTAGATTCAATTCAAAATGATGGAAAATTTGAAGCTTTAAGTTCAAAAGTAATTATTGATAGTAATTTAACACATAATATTGTTCTAAAAAATAGGACTGGCTTAAGTTTATTTGATTTAGATTTAACCAATGGATTGACCAATGTTTATCGTGAAGGTTCTAAGGTTACATCAAATACTCATTTATACGTTTCAGATATATTAAACTTTGCAGGTCAAGCAATAATTGCACTTAACGATTCGGTCAATTTATCAATAACAAATTCAAATGTAAATGCAATCACTAATTATGCTTCTGATAGATACATTAGAACATCTGAAACAAGTGGGATGCTAATTCGTAATTTATCTTCAACAGGTTTGCCGCTTAATTACACTTATCCGATTGGTTCTTATGAAAGTGCAGACCATTACACTCCAATGGATTTAACTTTAACTTCTGTAACAACTATAGGGAAACTTGGAGCAAGAGTTTCACCAGGCGATAAAGGTGGTTTCCCCGGTGGTCATTCACAAATTTCGTCATCTCCAAATGCAGAATATTTAAAACGATTTTGGAAAATTGATTCTGTTACTGCTGTTTTCCAAGGACAAGCAAAATTTTATTATCTAAATAGCGATGTATTTGGCTATGAAACAGATTATACAAGATTAGGACGTTGGCGACCATCAGGCGAAGTAACTCCCGGTAGTTGGACGCAATATTTAAATCCTACTATTGATACAGTGCAAAATTACTTCTTAACTTCATCAAGTTTTAATAGTACTGAATTTTCGGGTGATTGGACACTTGGCAATCCATTTGCTTTCCGTAGAATATTTTTCAGCCGTCAAAGTGGTTTGTGGGATGACCCAAATTCTTGGACTTATTCGCCCACTCATAGTGGTCCTATTTTTGGTGCTGGACTTTGGCCCGATAATACGCTTGATTCCGCTGTAATTGGTGGTGGAGATGGAATGATGACAAACCCACACGAAATAGTCCTTGATGTTGATGCAAATATCCAAGGAACTGCACTTGGAACAAGTCCTACCGATAGAGGTATTTTAAATACTTCTGTTCATACTCTTTCAGGCTTATATTTTACGATGGCTGATTACTCCACTTTAAAAATTGGCTCATCACAAGGAATTAGTTCGCTCGGAAATAATAATGGAAGTATTTTAACAACTCAAACTCGTAATTATAATATAAACGGAATTTACGAATATAATGGTACTTCTAATCAAATCTATGGCTCGGGATTACCAAATATAGTTTATGATTTAGTAATTAATAATTCTGGTAATATAAATAACAATACTGTTTTAGCAGGTAATAATATTAATATACAACGTAATCTTTCTGTTTTGCAAGGTGCATTTAATTTACAAACTTATTCAGCTAACTCTTCAACAGGGAGCGGTAATTTTCTCATTAATCCAAATGCAAGATTAATTATTGGCGGTAACAATAATTTGCAAACTTCCATAAACAATTATAATTTATATAATATCGATACTGATAGCTACATAGAATTTAACGGAATTACTGGTAATTCTCAAATAATCAATATTTTACCTAATAATTTAACACTCGGGTTGGGTAATGTCGATTTAACAAATAATGGTACAAAAATTGCAAATAGTTCGTTGATTATTAGGGGAAATTTGCATAATTATTCTCCATCTATTTTGCAAATTAACCAAATTGATGCTTTGCAGGTAAAGAAAAATGTAATAAATGATTCTCAAATAATTAATTCAGGAATTTTAGAAATTGGAGAATAAAAAAATAATAAATAATGAAAAAATGTTCATAAATATTAAAAAAATATGCAATTTACGTAAATTTATATTTGCTAATTATTAAAAAAATTCATAATTTTGTATGGTTAGAATTTATTTTTCTCTTTTTTAATTTAAGAGATTGAAAATGTAAGTAATTATACGTAAAAAACAAGTTAAATAAATCGTCTTTAAAAAAAGGAAAAGATAATGTTTAAACAAAATCAATTAACAAAATCAGAAGGGGGTCTTTATATGAAAAAGACAAACAACTTTTTAACTGCTTTAGTTGTTTTAGCAGTTATTTTAGTAAGTTCTCTGGATGTTTATTCTCAGAACTTTACAAATAACACAGGTGGTACTTATACCGCAGGTGCTTGTACTGCTGTAATTAAGATGAAAGCTACTGGAGGTACATTTAGTGGAACAGCACAGCTTGGTACAGCAAATACAAACAGAATCGACGGTATCGTCGATTGGGCAGCTACATCAGGCGGTCAAACAGTACAGGCATTGTATTACACAAATTTGTTCGTTTCTGGCGGTGCAAAAACAATACCAGATGCCGTCTATGTTAGTGGTACAGGCTGTCCTACAGCATTTACTGCTTACTCTCAATTACAAACCCCAGGAGTTGGTTACGCAGTTGCTTCTGGAACAGGAAATAGAACTTACGCTGGTACTTTCCATTATGATGGAACTTCTGCTCAAATTATATTTCCAGAAAATGGCGGTTCTGCTGGCACAAACAGATACAATAATCTAGATTTAGCAGGTAGTGCAAAATCAACAAATGGCGATGTTATTTTAGATGGTCTTTTAACCGTACAAAATACTGCTACATTAACAGCTGCAAATAACTTTACAGTAGGTACTGGGGCATCTGTTGCAAGTGGTAATATTACTGCAAACGGTTCAAGCA
>Ga0123519_10010228_pt1 | contig 14000 bp, 12 predicted proteins | sample YelNatPaOPRAMG02_FD_87396 | JGI IMG/M metagenome (GOLD analysis project Ga0123519, IMG submission 87396) | Hot spring microbial communities from Yellowstone National Park - Yellowstone National Park OP-RAMG-02 (version 2) | ecosystem: Environmental > Aquatic > Thermal springs > Hot (42-90C) ...
GTTAGTGCGGTGTACTTGTCACCTTCCGGGTATCTCCAACACGGCTCCCCGACTGGCGCTGGTCACCATGCTCGCGTAGCGTGCTAACCACCCTGTGAGATGGAATTGTGAAGGTGGTTGCCAGGCAGCACGTCGCCGTGCCATTTCTTCGTCGGACAGGGCCACGTTCAGCTGGCCGGCCGGGATGTCGATCTCGATGATGTCTCCATTGCGCACGAGTGCGATGGGGCCTCCCGCAGCCGCCTCCGGGCTCACGTGCCCGACACAGGCACCGCGCGTGCCGCCGGAGAAACGGCCGTCTGTCACCAGCGCTACCGAGCTTTCCAGCCCCATCCCGATGATGTTGCTGGTGGGCGCCAGCATCTCTTGCATCCCCGGACCTCCGCGCGGACCCTCATTGCGAATAACAACCACATCGCCTGGCCGTACCTCTCCGCTCAGAATGCCGGCGTTTGCTTCATCATGGCTCTCATATACGCGCGCAGGACCCCGATGGTGTAACATTTCGGGCAAAACGCCTGCGGTTTTGACGACCGCTCCTTCGGGGGCGAGATTGCCGAAGAGAATGGTCAAGCCACCTGTGGGACTATAAGGATCGCGCACCGTACGGATGCATTCCAGATCCTGGCTGTCACACCCGGCGATGTTCTCCCCCAAGGTCTTGCCGGTGACGGTCATCTGATCCAGGTGCAAAATGCCCGGCTTCTTGCTGAGTTCCCAGAGGATGGCGCTGACGCCTCCGGCGCGATCCACGTCCTCCATATGATAAGGCGCGGAAGGGCTGACCTTGCACAAAGTGGGCACCTGGTGGCTGAGCTCGTTCAACCGCTCCAGCGGATATGGGATGCCCGCTTCCCACGTCAATGCGATCGTGTGCAACACGGTATTGGTGCTGCCCCCCATCGCCATATCGAGCGCGAAGGCGTTATCAATGGCCTCGCGGGTGACGATATCGCGCGGTTTGAGGTCCATTTCGATCAGGCGCATGATCTGTCGTCCTGCAGCGCGGGCCAGCTCCTGGCGCCGCGGATCAATTGCCAGGATGGTGCCATTGCCGGGCAGGGCCAGGCCGAGCGCCTCACACAGGCAGTTCATGCTATTGGCGGTGAACAGGCCGGAACATGAACCGCACGTGGGACAACCGCTATCTTCGATTTCCTTCAGCTGTTCTTCGGAGATGAGCCCTTTCTTATAGGCGCCCACGGCCTGGAATACGCTGATCAAATCCACCACCTTGCCGCTCGGCGTCCGACCTGCCGCCATAGGGCCGCCGCTGACAAAAATAGTGGGGATGTTACAGCGCAAGGCGGCCATCAACATGCCGGGCACGATCTTATCACAGTTGGGGATGCAGATCATGCCGTCGAACCAGTGCGCCTTGATCATGGTCTCCACGCAATCGGCGATCAGCTCACGACTGGGCAGACTGTACTTCATGCCGATGTGGCCCATGGCGATCCCATCGCCCACCCCGATCGTATTAAACATGAATGGGACACCGCCCGCTTCGCGCACTGACTGGCGCACCATTTCACCGAATTCGTTCAGGTGAACGTGCCCTGGGATAATATCCACGTAGCTGTTCACAATCGCAATGAACGGTTTGCCCATATCAGCATCAGTGACACCCACCGCTTTCAGAAGACTGCGATGAGGTGCCCGTTCAAATCCTCGCTTGATAACGTCACTACGCATGGATGAGCTCCTTCTCACAAGCTTCTACAACCAGGTCTCCCATTGCCCGGGTGCTTACCGTATGCTCACCCGGCGCCGCCAGGTCAGCGGTGCGGTAGCCGGCGGCCAAGACGGTCTCCACAGCGCGCTCGATCACCTCTGCTTCGCGCGACAACCCCAGCCCGAGGCGCAACAATATGGCGGCGCTGAGGATCGTGGCGAGGGGGTTGGCAATGCCCTTGCCGGCAATGTCGGGTGCTGAGCCGTGGATCGGCTCAAACAGGCCGGGGTGGCCCTCTCCCAAAGAGGCCGAGGGCAACATCCCCAGTGAGCCTGTCAACATGGACGCTTCGTCGGAGAGGATGTCACCGAACATGTTCTCGGTGGCGATGACATCGAAGTTGGCAGGGCGGCGCATCAGGTACATGGCGCACGCATCCACCAACACATCCTCATAGGTCACATCGGGGTAATCCCGCGCGACTTCGTGGGCCACTTCCCGCCAGAGGCGCGAGGTTGCCAGCACGTTGGCCTTGTCCACCGAGGTGAGCTTGCGGCGGCGCGTGCGCGCCAGGTTGAAGGCGACGCGCATCAGGCGTTCGATTTCGCGCTCATTGTAGCGCAACGTGTCCACGGCGCCGCGCCCTTCGGGAGTCTGTTCGCGCCCCTGGGGTTGCCCGAAGTACAGACCGCCGGTCAGCTCACGCACGATGACCAGGTCGACATTGTCCACCACCTCAGGTTTGAGAGGACTTGCCGATATCAGAGCCGGGATGACCCGGACCGGGCGCAGGTTGGCAAACAATCCGAGCTCCTTGCGGATCTTCAGTAGCCCTTGTTCCGGGCGCACTTCGGCACGTGGGTCGCTCCAGCGCGGTCCGCCTACGGCGGCCAGCAGGACCGCGTCGCTGCGCCGACACATCTCCAGCGTCGCATCCGGCAGCGGATCGCCCGTTTCGTCGATGGCGATCCCGCCGATCAGGCCTTCTTGAAACGTCACGGTGTGACCGGCGCGATGCAAAACCGTCTCAAGCACCTTGCGTGCCTCGGCGATAATCTCCGGACCAATGCCATCCCCGGGAAGAAGTGTGATCGTGTAGTGCATAGTGGATCGTTACTCCGTCTTTAGGTCTGCAATGGTACCCTTGGTGGCACGAATGAGATCGTGGGGCGCGATAGCAAATACGCTGTGAGGCGTTCCGGCAGCGGCCCACACGACATTGAAACCCATCAGATCGGTATCTACGTACACCGGCAGCGTGGAAGTATGTCCGAATGGTGGGATTCCCCCGATGGCAAAGCCAGTGATCATCTTAGCGGTTTCGGCGTCTGCGCGCTTCACATTTTGAGGGGTAGTGCCACACAGCGCTGCTAGCTTTGCCTCGTTCAACCGATTAGCGCCTGACACAAGTGCGAGTACGGGCTGACCGTCGGCAAGAAAGAGTAAACTCTTCACAATCTGGGCGACTTGGCAACCTATGGCATTAGCAGCATCAAGTGCTGTGCGCGTCGTCTCGGCAAACTCGACGATCTCGATGGTCAACCCCATCTCCTGCGCGGCCTGGGCCACCTTTTGTGCGGATGGATGCATCATCTCATCTCCTTTTTTCTCTCTGCCTCGTGCAGCAAGGCATACTCCATACTATCTGCCAGCGCCCGCCAGCTTGCCTCGATAATGTTGGTACTGGCGCCAACGGTGCTCCAGTGATATGCACCATCGCGTGTGTCGATGAGCACACGCGTCGTGGCGCCTGTCGCCTTGTCGCTGTCCAGGATGCGCACTTTGTAGTCCACCAATTTGACGGTGGCAAGACTCGGATACACGTCCAACAGTGCTTTGCGCAGGGCAGCATCCAATGCGTTGACCGGACCATTTCCCTCGGCGGCGGTATGGACGATCTTAGGACCAACGCGCACTTTAACGGTTGCCTCGGCCAGCAGCCCACGCCCGCGCCGCCGCTCGACCAACACCATGAAGTCGATCAGTTCAAAGGGGGGCACATAGCTCGGCAGAGCACGACGTAGCATCAGCTCAAAGGAAGCCTCCGCACCTTCATAGGTGAAACCCTTCGCTTCCATTTGCTTGATTTGCTCCAACACCTCGGTGATCTGCGCACTGTCCACTTCGATGCCCAGCTGGCGTGTCTTCTCGATCACATTGCCACGCCCGGAGAGCTCCGAAACCACGCTGCGCCGCTCATTGCCCACCCATGCCGGATCGATATGCTGATAGCTGGACGGGTTTTTCAGCATGGCCGCGACGTGCAGCCCACCCTTGTGGGCAAAGGCGCTGGCTCCAACGTAAGGTTGATGATCGTCGTGTGTCAGGTTGGCGATCTCGGCGACGAAGCGCGACAATTGGGTGAGATGCGCGAGGTTCCCAGGTGGCACGCAGAGGATGCCCATCTTGAGCTGCAGATTGGGGATAATCACACAGAGGTTGGCATTGGCAACACGCTCGCCATACCCATTAATCGTCCCCTGAACGTGGACGGCACCGGCACGCACTGCGGCCAGCGTGTTAGCAACGCCACAACCGGCGTCATCATGACAGTGAATACCCAACGGTGTGCTGAGTCGATCTGCCACCGCCCTAGTTATTTCTTCGATTTCCCATGGGAGGCATCCACCATTGGTATCGCACAATACCAGCACATCTGCACCTGCCTCGGTAGCTGCCTTCAGAGTCGCTAGGGCATAATCAGGATTCGCTTTATACCCATCGAAGAAGTGCTCTGCGTCGAAGTGAACTTCACGCCGCTGAGATTTGACGAAGCTGATGCTCTCACGGATCATGGCAAGGTTTTCTTCCAAGCTGGTGCCAATGATTTCCATAACATGCATGTCCCAGCTTTTGCCAACCAATGTGACAACAGGTGTCTCTGCCTGCAGAAGTGCAAGCAGGTTGGCATCTTCTTCCGGACGTATCTCCTTGCGTCGGGTGCTGCCGAAAGCGGCCAATCGCGCATGGGAAAAGGACATTGCACGCGCCCGTCGGAAAAACTCTGCATCCTTGGGGTTGGAGCCGGGCCACCCACCCTCGATGTAGTGAATGCCGAACTCATCAAGACGATGCGCGATTTTTAGCTTGTCATCCACCGACAGCGAAATCCCTTCGCGCTGGGTGCCATCGCGCAAGGTGGTGTCATAAAGGAACACCCGGACTTTGTCCTGCTGCGTCTCCATTTACTCCTCCATGATGCGTATGTTGACGCGTGCCGGATGCGACGCCTCGTACGCCTGGATGAGCGGCTCTTGCTTCAGCAGGTATCCCAATGGGTCAATACCTTCCAATAGGCATTTCTTGTTGAAGGCATCGATCGGGAAGTGCACCGATTTCCCGTCGGGCAGAATGAGACTTTGCTCGGCCAGGTCCAGGGTGAGGACGATGGACGGGTCAGCCTTTGCCAGCTCGAAGAGCCGGCGATGGGTATCCGGGTCCACCACCACCGGAAGCAAGCCGTTCTTGAGCGCATTGTTGCGAAAGATATCGGCAAAGGAAGTGCTGATGACGGCTCGGAAGCCAAAGTCAATCAATGCCCACGGGGCGTGCTCGCGGCTGGAGCCACAACCGAAGTTTTCTCCCACGAGCAAGATGTGGGCCGCGCGCGCCTCGGGCTGATTGAGAGGGAAATCCGGCTTGGGGCTGCCATCGGGGTTGTAGCACCAATCGGCAAACAAGTGTTGCCCCAGTCCCTCTTTGTGGATCGTCTTCAGAAAACGTGCCGGGATGATTTGATCCGTGTCGATGTTGTCGATGGGCAGGGCTACGACTCGGCTGGTGATTCGCGTAAAAGGTTGCATCGTTCAGCTACTCCAACAGCATACGTGGATCGGTGATTACACCGGTGATGGCCGCTGCAGCGGCGGTCAGCGGACTGGCCAGGAAGGTGCGACCGCCCGGCCCTTGGCGTCCTTCGAAATTGCGGTTGCTGGTGCTCACAGCATACTGTCCCGGCTGCAGCTGGTCGCCGTTCATCGCGATGCACATGCTGCACCCCGATTCGCGCCATTCCGCGCCGGCTTCGAGAAAGATGCGGCCTAATCCCTCGGCTTCTGCAGCGCGCTTGACCGATTGCGAGCCCGGCACCACCAGCACACGAACGCCCTCCTTGACGTGGCGTCCTTTGAGCACACTCGCAGCTTGGCGCAGGTCGGAAAGCCGCCCATTCGTACAACTTCCAATGAAGACCACATCTATGGGGTGACCCAGAAGAAATTGCCCAGGTCTAAGATCCATGTATCGAAGTGCTTTCTCCATCGCCTGGCGTTCACTAGCATCGGATACGCTGGCAGGATCCGGGACGATCCCGGTGATCGGAATGGCCATAGCGGGGTTAGTTCCATAGGTGACCATCGGTTCCAGACGAGTGGCATCCAGCATGATTGTATGATCAAAACGGGCGTCGGGATCGCTGGGCAACGATCGCCATCGTTTCACCGCTGCTTCCCACGCTTCACCTTTCGGGGCATACGGCCGACCGGCAAGATATTCAAAAGTGATATCGTCTGGGGCAATCATGCCAGCACGTGCACCGGCTTCGATACTCATATTGCACACGGTCATCCGTTCTTCCATAGACAGAGATCGAATGGCTGGGCCGGTGTACTCAAAAACGTAGCCGGTGCCTCCCCCACTTCCAATTTGGGCGATTAAACCTAGAATAAGGTCTTTCGCCGTCACCCCTTTGCTCAGATATCCCTCTACATGCACCTGACAAGTACGCGGCTTGCTCTGCAGCAGGCACTGAGTAGCAAGCACATGCTCAACCTCGCTGGTACCGATGCCAAAGGCAAGCGCCCCGAATGCCCCGTGGGTTGAGGTGTGACTGTCCCCGCAAACGATCGTCATGCCGGGTTGAGTCAGACCTAACTCGGGCCCAATGACGTGAACAACACCCTGTGTAGGGCTGCCGATGCCATGAAGTGGGATGCCGAACTCACGACAATTCTCCACAATCTGTTGGATCTGACGTGCAGCCTGTGGATCATCAATTGGTATCCTGGTTGGCGTGGTCGGAATACTATGATCGATTGTGGCGACCGTCTGCTGTGGGCGACGCACTCGAAGGCCACGTCGGCGCAGGCCATCGAATGCTTGGGGTGATGTGACTTCGTGAACAAGATGCAGATCAATATACAACATCGTAGGGCTGTCCGGTTCCTCAACCACGACGTGATCATCCCATATTTTGTCGAAGAGGGTGCGTGGTGCAGAGGTCATGGCTTCTCTCCCATGGTGTTCATGATGTGCATTTATTTCGCTGACTGGGGTGACGCTTCAGCTGGGGCTGCCTTACGCAAACGGCGCTCACGGTCAGCGATCAGACGGTTTAGCGCATTGATGTAAGCACGTGCACTGGCTACGATAATGTCAGTACTTACACCGTGGCCGCTATAGGTGCGCGCAGTAGGTTTGCCCGTTTGGGGATTGATGGGACGGTCTTGATCGTCCTCGGCCGGCTGAATACGGATGGTCACTTCACCGGCGGCATCCATCCCCTCTGTAATCGCCTTGATGCTGAACTCGTTCAGTGTATTGGGCACTTTCACAATGCGGTTAATCGCCTTGTAGAGAGCGTCCACCGGGCCGTAACCCAATGCTGCTTCTTCGTACACTTGGCCATCTGGACCGGTCAAGCTGACGCTGGCAGTGGGGATGCTGTGGTCACCACAGGAGACCTGAATATGATTGAGATGCCAGATCTCAGGTGGTTGGTAAACCTCATCGGCAATAATGGCTTCAATATCTGCATCTGTGACCACCTTCTTCTTATCTGCCCATCTCTTGAAACGCTCAAAAGCTTGATTGATCTCCTCCTCGGTCAGATCGGTGTACCCTAATTCCTGGAGCCGTACACGAAAGGCATGTCTACCGGAATGTTTGCCTAGCACCAGACGCGAGGTGGACAATCCGATTGTCTCCGGCTGCATAATTTCGTAGGTGAGATGGCTCTTGAGCATACCATCCTGGTGGATACCAGCTTCATGGGCAAAAGCATTGGCACCCACGATTGCCTTGTTGGGCTGTACTACAACGCCGGTGTACGAACTAACCATGCGGCTGGTGCGCATGATCTGGGTAGTATCGATATTAGTTTTCAAACCGAATAGATGCTGGCGCGTATAAATGGCCATAACTACCTCTTCCAGTGAGGTATTGCCGGCCCTTTCTCCGATACCATTCACGGTTACCTCGGCCTGACGGGCACCCGCACGGATGCCGGCCAGGGTGTTTGCGGTTGCCAACCCCAGATCATTGTGGCAATGCACCGACCATACCACTCGATCTGCACCGGGTGTGTGGCTGATCAGATAACGTATCAGCTGAGCGAACTCCTCCGGCGTCGTATATCCAACCGTATCGGGAACGTTGATCGTGGTGGCACCCGCCTGGATGACTTCGCCGAGCACGACGGTCAGGAACTCCGGATCGGAACGCCCGGCGTCTTCCGGCGAAAACTCGACGTCGTCGCACAGGCTGCGCGCGTAGGCGACGGCTTCGACAGCGCGTCGAACGCACTCCTCGCGGCTGATTTGCAACTTATGCTGCAAGTGGATATCACTTGTGGCCAGAAAAGTGTGAATGCGGTGACGCGGAGCCGCTTTTACTGCTTCGTAAGCGCGATGGATGTCCTTCTGGTTTGCACGCGCCAGAGCAGCGATGACCATCGGTTGGCCGGTCTTACGGCCCTCTGTCAGGGGACCGATCTCAGAGGCGATCAAGCTGACCGCCTCGAAATCACCAGGAGAAGCAATCGGGAAACCCGCTTCACAGATGTCTACTCCCAGTCGCGATAGCTGACGGGCGATTTCCAGCTTCTCATGGACATCGAGCGTAGCGCCAGGTGATTGTTCTCCATCACGCAACGTCGTATCGAAAATGAGCAGAGTATCCTGGGGTACGTTATCACCCATTATGATTCCCTCCTTCAGTGGTGATTATAGTACGCTCACAGTTCACCGATCTCTTTAGGGTTGAGCCACGGCATCATACGGCGCAGCTGACGTCCAACTCGCTCAATTTCGCTGCGTTGTGCTTTACGACGTTGTTCTTCAAACCATGGGCGGCCCTTGGCATTTTCCTCGATCCAGGTTTTTGCGTAAGCACCCGACTGGATATCCGCTAGGATCTGCTTCATGGTGGCGCGCGTCTGATCAGTGATGATCTTGGGACCGGCGGTGTAGTCCCCATGTTCCGCCGTGTCGCTCACGCTGTAACGCATATAGTTCAGCCCGCCCTGGTAGATCAAGTCTACAATCAGCTTCAGCTCGTGCAGGCACTCGAAGTAAGCAATTTCAGGCTGGTATCCCGCTTCTACCAGAGTATTGAATCCAGCTTCGATCAGAGCACTCACACCGCCACACAAGACGGCTTGTTCACCGAACAGGTCGGTCTCAGTCTCCTCGGCGAAAGTGGTTTCGATGACCCCAGCACGTGTACCACCCAGTCCCTTGGCATAGGCCAGCGCAAACGGCTTCGCTTGACCGCTGGCGTCCTGGTGAATTGCCAGCAAACACGGGGTACCGACGCCCTCTATGAAGAGCTCACGCACGCGGTGTCCAGGACTCTTGGGCGCTACCATACTGACATCCACGTAAGGCGGTGGCACAATCTGGCCATAGCGGATGTTGAATCCGTGGGCGAACATGAGGGTCTTGCCCGGGGTGAGATGCGGTTCGATCGCTTCCTTGTAGACCTTAGGTTGGCTGGTGTCCGGGATGAGCAACATGATGACATCAGCCTCAGCTGCAGCGGCTGCCACGGGCAAGACACGCAGGCCCTCTGCCTCTGCCTTGGCCCACGAAGAACTGCCTTCGTAAAGTCCTACGCGCACATCCACGCCGGAGTCGCGCAGATTGAGCGCATGGGCATGCCCCTGGCTGCCATAGCCGATGATGGCGATTTTCTTGCTTTTGAGCAGCTCCAGATCGGCATCTTGGTCATAGTAGATGATGGCCACGGTCGTTACTCCTTTGCATGCAATCAGAGATTTTCCAGGGATTGAGTGCCAATACGGCCTATGATACTACAATCCACCCGATTACGATACTCCGTTGTGTCGGATGGGCGGTTTCGTGTTGCTGCCACGCACCATCGCCACCTGTCCGGTGCGCACCATCTCCAAAATCCCAAAATTATGTAACAGTTTGACGAGCGAATCGATGCGCTCCTCGGAGCCGGCAATTTGGATGATTAACGAATCTACGTCGACATCCACAATGTTCGCGCGATATATGTCCACCAGCTGAATAATCTCGGCGCGATTACCGCTGGTGGCACGCACTTTGATCAACGCTAGCTCCCGGACAACAGTCGGATCATTGGTGACATCTTCGATCGCTGTGACGTTAATGAGCTTGAATAGCTGAGCTTGCACTTGATGGATTTGTCGGTCATCTCCGTCCACCACGAAAGTCATACGGCTAATGCCGGGGGTCTCACTGTGTCCCACCGTCAAGCTCTCGATGTTGAAGTTGCGTCGGCGAAATAGGCCCGCCACCCGGCTGAGCACGCCGGGCTTGTCTTCCATCCATGCGATGATCGTGTGTTTCATAGGGCTCACTCCTCCTCGACTTCTGTGGGTAACGGCCGACGGATCATATCGGCATTGCTCTTGCCAGGTACCACCATCGGGTAGACATTTGTGAAGGGCTCGACCTGAAAATCGATCAGGAAGGCGCCGTTATGTGCCTGGGCTTGGCGGATGGCCGGCGCCACTCCTGCGCGATCGGTCACGCGTGTGGCCGGGATGTTATATGCCTCAGCGATCTTGACAAAATCGGGGTTGTAAAGCGCCGTGCTGGCATAGCGTTTATTGTAGAACACGTCTTGCCACTGGCGCACCATGCCCAGGTAGCCATTGTTGAAGATGGCGATCTTGAGCGGCAATCCCTCCTTGGCCACGGTGGACAGCTCACCCATGGTCATCTGGAAACCTCCGTCGCCGGCGATCACCCAGACCGTCTCGTCAGGGCGGCCCAGTTGCACACCGATCGCTGCCGGCAAGGCAAACCCCATGGTGCCCAGTCCACCTGAGGTAAACAGACCTCTTCGTTTGACGTGCAGGAAGTATTGCGCTTCCCACATCTGGTGTTGCCCCACGTCGGTCACCACGATGCAATTCCCCTCATCGGCCAGATGCCACAATTGACGCACAATGAAGGGGGGCACCAACTCATCCGTCTCCTGGGCCAGCAGGTCGCGTCGGTCGGTATCGCGTTTCCACTCGGCAATCTGGTCCATCCACGTAGTGTGCTGGTTGGGTTCCACCAGGGGGATGAGTTCGCGCAGGGTCAGTTTGGCATCGCCCACCAGCGGGACGTCGATGCGCAGGTTCTTGCCCAGCTCCGCCGGGTCGAGGTCCAGATGGATGATGCGCGCCTTGGGGGCAAAGGTGCTGAAGGCGCTGGTGAGCCGATCGTCCAGGCGCGCGCCGATCACCAACAGCACATCGCTTTCTTGCAAGGCGTAGTTTGTGAAGGCCTCACCGTGCATCCCTCCCCACCCGATGGAAAGCGGATGGATCTGCGGGATGGCGCCGATGCCGAGCAGGCTGGTCGCCACGGGAATGTGCGCCTTTTCGGCCAGTTGAATCAGCTCATCTTCGGCGTTGGCGATGATCACCCCATGCCCCGCTAGGATGACCGGTCGCTCGGCCAGGTTGAGCAGTTGTGCCGCGCGTGCTATACCCTCTGGGTCGGCGGCGGTCAGCGTGGGGCGATAACCGGGCAGGTTGACCTCGTCGGGATAAACGTACTCAGTCTCAGCTTGCTGGACATCCTTGCAAATGTCAACCAAGACAGGACCAGGTCGCCCCGTGCGCGCGATGTAGAATGCCTCTTTGAGCACCTGGGCCAACTCCCGCACATCGGTCACCAGATAATTGTGCTTGGTGATGGGCATGCTGACGCCGTGGATATCCGCTTCCTGGAACCCGTCGCGCCCCAACAAGCTCGTCGGCACCTGACCGGTGATGGCCACCACCGGCGAGGAATCCATGTAGGCGGTGGCCAATCCGGTGGTCAAGTTCGTGGCGCCCGGTCCCGAGGTGGCCATGCACACGCCGACCCGGCCGGTAGCCCGCCCATAGCCGTCGGCCATGTGCGCGGCACCCTGCTCGTGGGTGACCAATACGTGGCGGATCGGATACTCATACTTGGCCAGCGCATCGTAAATGGGCAGCGTGGCGCCACCGGGCAAACCAAATACCACTTCGACCCCTTCACGCAATAGACTTTCCCAAACAATTTGTGCTCCGCTTTTCCTCTCCGCCATTTCTGCACCTCCTCCAAGTAGCTTTACAGACTGATTTAAAATGTGTTATCTCTATACGGACAGGCGCTCGGATGAGTCTATACTGCCCCGAGTGCCTGCGCTCCTGACCGGCTCCTTGCCGGTCCATCAACTTGCTCAGACCTTCAATCCGGCGCTGAGCTGCTATATAAACCGAAGGGCCTCCCTAGTCTGGGAGGCCCTTGGTAATCTACTCCTACATCGCTTCAGTCGCGCGTCATCCTCCCAGCAGCACAAAAGTGCTCCCAATAAGAAGTACTACAACAATGAGGATGACGATATTTATATCAAGCAGAACGCTTAACTTATTCACATCCATTTCTCAAATAAACCATAAATGGGTTCTAACTACAAATGCAATGATAGCATAAGTATTATCTTTTGTCAAATCTCCACTTGATTTTTCGCAAATCTGCCCGATAATGAGTAACGAGCTCTGAGGAAGGGTGATGCAAGAGAATAGTTAGAGGTGAGTGATTGGAGCGTTTTGAGGAGGGTTAACATGAATTGGGAACGATTTAACTATGACGCGCTACCGGTCACGTCATTGCCGCTGGTGGATGAAAATGGCAACAGTGTACAGGTGGGTGACTTCCGAGAGCGCAATAACCTGGTGCTTCTGTTTTCACACGGGTTGGGTTGTCCAGGCTGTCGCCAGCTGATCGAGCAGCTGGTTATACGATCCCGGGAGTTAAATGAGGTGGAAGCTCACGTGTTCATTGTTCAACCTCCTGGTTCGGTGGAAAAGGCAATTTTGCCTCTTCCTATGCTCTTACTGTGGGATCAAAGAGGGAGTGTGCGGCATAAATATGCTAGCCTGTTGAAAAGCCCAGTGGCTCAGGATGAGCTCCTCGTGTTCATCCTGGATCGCTATGGCGCTCCCCAAGCTGCCTGTTCGGTCTCTCACGGTGATGATGCTGATCTCGTGGCGGAGATATTGGGGCATCTGAAGCTCATCACCATTCAATGTCCGGAGTGCGGGGCACCAGAGTGGCCTGTTGGGTTGCCAGAATGAGAGGAGGTGCCCGTGTGCGATTGAGATGTACGGTGCAACAAATCTTGGTTCTGATTCGGTTGCCACGGGTAAAGAAAAAAGATACCCCCAGGTTCCTGGGGGTATCTTTTTGTATCACGCAGCAGCAACCAACGGATTCTAGCTGATCTGCTCCGACAAGTATACCTGAAGGCCCATCTGGTTGATCTGATCCAACTGTGCTTCTAACCAATCAACGTGACCTTCTTCGTCCAATAGAATCGACTCGAGCAGCTCATGGCTGCCGACGTCACCCACCTCCATAGTAAGCTTGATGCCATCGGTATAAGATTTCACCGCCTCATATTCTGATTCGAGGTCGTGCTTATGCATCGCTGGTACATCCGCGCCGATGTTGATCTTCTTGAGATTGCTGACAATGGGGCGACCTTCCAGGAACAGAATGCGCGCAATGAGCTTTTCAGCATGCCGCATCTCCGTGATGGCACGTTTTTCGATGGCATCGGCTAGTTTCTCGTAGCCCCAATTTTCACACATTTCCGCATGCACCATATACTGGTTAATGGCTGTCAACTCATCGGATAATAGGTCATTCAGCTTTGCGATGACGGCATCATCCCCTTTCATAGTTTCCTCCTCGCTTTATTTTATGAGATTTGCAGTGGCATTGATTGAGTTTACAGGCATAGAAGCAACATGTCCAAGTTCTCTACTTGACCACTGTGCCCTACGTGATGACTGGTAATTGCAGGTCGGAAAAACTCTATTATTCTCATCATACATCAGAACCGCTCGACAAGGCAAAAATGGATTGTGATCAATGCAGTAATGAGGGTGTTGAAAAAGTGGGCTGAAAAATGTTATGCTGCCCTGGCAGCGCGTTTATGGGCTTCATTCAGTCCGGATGATCCACCCCATTTGGCGCCATCGGCCCATCTTTTGGCCTCCTTGCACCCGTTGCATCCCTCTTTTTCCTCTTCCAGGCAGACTCCACCCTGGGTCAGGCCACCGCGGTAGCACGTCCGCGAAACGGCA
>Ga0123519_10010231_pt1 | contig 13996 bp, 20 predicted proteins | sample YelNatPaOPRAMG02_FD_87396 | JGI IMG/M metagenome (GOLD analysis project Ga0123519, IMG submission 87396) | Hot spring microbial communities from Yellowstone National Park - Yellowstone National Park OP-RAMG-02 (version 2) | ecosystem: Environmental > Aquatic > Thermal springs > Hot (42-90C) ...
ACCATAATTTCAAAAACTCAATCTAATATAAAAACTTTTAATGAATTTTTGGACAGATTTAAACATATTTCCTTCTACTTATTAGATTTTTTTGTCAATCTCGTTTCACGACTCTAAATTGAACGTCTTTATTGTTTTTCAGATAATTATATATCCAATTTGCAATACCTTCACTTATTTCGTTTTTCATTTCCGAAGTAGCGTTAAGAAGGATAAATTTAAAATAAAACTCTCCTTCCCAAGTTATCAATATCGTATCTTCCATACTTTTTCTTGTAATTTTAAATTTTTTCGGTTTGAGCGTAGGAGGAGGTTTAATTTCAAGAACTTCATCTTTTATATCTTCACTTTCTTCATTTTTAGAAACTTTTTCTTTCACATCTTCTTTAACTTTTTGTTTAATTGATTCAGCTTCTTTTTCCTTATTATCAGAATCTTTTACTTCATTTGTCGGCAGATTCAAATGTTTTTGTATTATATGTACTTTTAACCTATCTTCATATTGAAAACTAGCTTCGCAAAACGGACAAATAAATGCCATAATAGTAGATAAATCTTTTCTATTTGAATTTTGCTGACTTTTTCTTTTTGAAATGATCAGACAAAAACTAAACTTTTATAAAAATTGACTTAGTTAGTTAATGAAATAGAAAAATCAATATAATGTCATAATAAAAAATTATCTGCTCAAGTCATAAATCAAGTAAATTACTTGAATAGATATTTAATTGAAAATCGATAGTTCATTATAGTTTTAACCGACCAATCAAGTAAATCAAGCAAGTAGTATAAAATAACAATACTCAATGTATTAGAAGCAGTTTACCATTTCGCTAAAATAAAAGTTTAGCATTTTTTGCTGACGAACTATAGACTAAACTTTTATAGCTTATATATGGAATCTTGTTTTCCAGAAATGTTATTTTTCAATGTTCGAACTTGAACTAAAATACTAAACTTTTATTTTTAAGACTAAACTTTTAATAAAACGCCGTTTTTCAGTATATATACTAAATATTACTCCCGACTTGATTTACTTGATTATATGGTTCAACTTTATGATGTAACATTGATTTTTAACAAAATATCTAAACAGGTAAATTTGCTTGAGTATTACTTGAGTAGTCAATTTTTATTTGAAATAATATATCGATTTTTCTAGTTCATTAACTAATCAAGCCGATTTTCCTTAAAAGTTTAGTTTTCGTATAAAAGTTTAGTTTTTGACGACATGAGATTATTTTCAAAAATTTTTAAAAGTTTAGTTTTTACGTAAAAGTTTAGTATTTTTTGGCAAATAAAAGTTTAGTTTTTAATGTATGATTTTTCACTGAAATAATGAAAAATCATGTCCTGTTATTTTTTTCCTGACAGGCTTCTCAGTTTTTTCGCCTTCTGAAAAATTTTTAAAGAATAAAGTTACCAACAAGTCATCATTGTGATATAACTTTACGGTACGTTGGTTAACAGAGTAACTTGTCACTTCATATTTCTTCCCCAGTTTTTCGACATATACTGTTCCATGTCTATTAGACCTAAACATTCTATCTATTTCATGTTTAAATTCATACGTACTTGTTTTTGTCATTTTTTACCACTATATACTATATTTCAAACTAGTATATGAACTTATTGATACGGTCATTAATTAAACAAATATAATCAAAAGACCTACCGTTTACGTACTTCCTTAAAATTTAAAATCTTCCCCTCAGTTATCATTTTTTCAAGCGTTATAATTACGTCATCTACATAAACATATGGGCACAATATATAACCAGTCCTTTTTTTAATATATGAAATTTCAAATCTTACTATTTTATTTTCTTCTATCGCATGAACTATTGCATTCTCTCTATGGAAATTTTCCCATTTTTGTCCTACAGCATTCATAACATCACTTTGATTAATAAAGTGCGGTAGATTTTCGCATTTCTTTGTGACATAATTATATACTTTCTTTGAACGTTCAGCTACATCCCTATCTTCGACAGTAGAAATCGCCTTAACATAGTTTTCAACTATCCTCTCCATATAATTTTTCGCTTCAATTAAATTCTCTTTTGTTAAAACTAAACTTGAATATTTCTCTTTTCTCATCATATCCCACAACATTATATTTATCGCAATTCGTGTAACTAATTCTACAGATTCGTTAGGATAGAGTTGTCTCTTTTCTTGTTTAGCATTTTCCATTGAAGTAGTATATAATTCCTTAAGAAATTCTATTGCTTCGTCATTGTATTCAAAATTAATTGGAATGTGTTTATTTTGCTGAATATAATCATATTCATTATTATCATCCATTTTCAGTTCATATGTTGGTTGATAACTCCATTTAACGAGATTTGCTCTCGCTTCAGACATAATTTTTACAATAGCTTCTTCAATAGCGTTCGCTAATTCATTTGACTCTTTATCGTACACTATCGGATCTGTTACTACACTTTCATAAGACAAATAAACAATAATACTTCTTCTAATTATACCCACTCTGTACATTTCATTTGTCATTTCATTTTCGTGTATCGCACCAAAAAACGTAATATATTTCCCGTCCGGAACTATCAAATCTCTGCTCTTACTACTTTCCTTTCTTTCGCCATCTGTACCTATTGATTTTATCTCTCTCCTTAAACTTGCAGTTCCTTTCTTATAATAAGCGTTATTTAATATCTCCAATAATCCTGTTTCGTACGTTCCTCTCGCAGATGCAGATAACACGCGACCAAACTCATCATTATATAAATCAATCTTATCGCCCTTTGTTAATCGTTCCATAAATCCTTCCATACTACCTGCTAATTGTATGTTGGTAATACTTTTAACGTAATCTTCATTTTGAACTAATTCTGTAATTTTTTGTGTTATATATTTTGTACGATTTATTACTGTACTTTTATGATGTACTCCTGGAGGCGCAATAAGGATAATAAAAAGATTGGGGTAGGCAGTAATTCTGGGATAGGTAGGGATGTCGATATAAATTCCAAGATTCTGACTAGTTATCATTAACATTTGCGCAAATATGAATTCCCATGCGTCGCCAGTTAAAGATGAATAATATTGCGCAAACGATGTAAGAGAGGAGGAGCGAATAGTATTGATCATACTTAAAACATAAGGTCTCTCTCGAGTCTCATCTAACATTAAATCGATAAAACTCTAAGCTATTTAAAAATTTACTTAACTTTTGTCAATCGTACAAATGAATAAAATAAAAAAGAAAGAATTAGTAAACGTTCGCAACACTTCTCAATAGTACATGCAATTCATAATTTTCTGATCCTAGCCCTTCATATTTCAGATCTACGAAAACGATCGCGCCGTGATCTGAAATACTATAGTCTGTCGCAACTACACGTTCCCCCGTTTTTAATTCTACCATAGCCCCCGGAATATCTACTAATCCCCTCTGTCGTATTGCTTCATCAAATTTCTTTTTGAATTCTTCTTTATTCATTTTTCTTCACCTCCCCGCCATTTTAGGCAGACACTCATAAAAATGAAAAGAGTGTTTCGTCCGAGTTTCACGGACTCATCAGTACCCTTTCTATTCTACCGCTTTCACATTCTCAGACCATACTTGCGCTACTTTTTCGTCGCCGCTGTACAGATATATGTAACCCGTATCTGTCGTAACTAAGATTTTGAGATCATAATTGTCAGCATAGATATGCGTAAGCGAATCGTTTATCGATATGTCTTTAATGCATCGTTTCGATTGATCCCATACATTTTCAAATTCACTGATTCTCAACTTTTCACCTCCATATAGTATATTTCAAACTAGTATATAAACGTATTGACACATAATATGCGGAATAATATAAAATTAAAAATATGGTTTAGAATAGATTTGACGAACTTTTAGACGTATTATATTTGGATTTCTATCAACCCAATTTGCCAATTTTGATATTCGTAAAATAAATTGAAATGCGCTCTCTTCTTCCAACCCAAAAGATTTTACTGCTACTACAGATCTAAACCTAACAATATCAGGAGGGCTATTTTTCATCAGTCCCTCAAAAAGATTGGTAGAAGAATTTAAAATTAACCGCGCAAGAATTAAAAAATCATCATCTGAAAGTAAATCTAAATTAATGGCGGAGAATAATTGATTTACTCTCAAAGCTTTGTCTTTTTCGACTAAATTTGAAACATCTAATAACTTCCCATATTGCGTATTAATATGCATAAAATTACCTTGTAAACTCATTTCTTTAACATTTTCCAAATCATATAAGTCCTTTTCCCTAATGGGAATGGTATGTCTTAAAGATTTTATATACGCACCTCCAATTTTTTTCACATATCTAGCTAATAACAATCTAGTTAATTTTTTAGGTTCGACTGTCGATACATCAAGAGTTTTCAAACTCAATTTTTGTTTTAATTCGACTTGAAATCTTTTGACCTTCAAATCGGAAGATAGAACAAAAATAGGATTAACCCTTATAAATACGTGTATTCCATTGCCAGTATAGTTTACTAATTTCTTATACTCCTTAAAATGTTCAATAAAATTCAATACATCGTCCCTTACTTCCTCCTCTTCGCCATCAAAATCAAACATCATCATCCTGTAAAAAACCATGTTTTTATGATGCTGATTATGACTTATATATAGAGGAAGTTTTCCCGAGTATTTCTCCCTTAATTTATCGATTGAATTTAAATTAAAAATTTCCCATTGAGATGGGGTTCCCAAAGTACGTGGTAAAAAATTATAATCATAATTGGAATAGAGAACGTCAAACATTCTAACTACACGTTCCAATCATAGCTTGTATCCTCTTTTTTAGGTTCTTCAACAGTTTTAACGATTTCTTTTTCTTCTTTCGCTTCAATATTTGTAGTTTGATTTTGGGGAATGTTTATTGTATTTGGTAAGAACATAGTAGGAGTGAAAAGAACTGGATAATCGGTTACATCAAACAACTTCCCATATGGTAATATGTTATCATACTTAGTTGTAGAGACTCTTGCAAAAAATCGCTCTTTGCCTGTTTTAGAGTCGTGAGCAGTAAAGATTTGAAACGCGAAATCAGTCTCATACATCACAAGGTCTGCCCATTTAGGTTTTTCGATTCTTTTCGTTTCGCCATGTCTATCTACTTCTTCGACTAAATAAGTAGTATTGTAAATTACTCCTACTTTCGCGTTCCTTTGCGCTAAACGGTGAAGTTGTCTTATATATGCATTTCTCTCTTTCCATAAATTCAGATTTTTAAAGCCTTCAAAAGGCATCATTCCTTGTCTTTTTCTCATATACATCTCACAATGTTGGACCAACAAATCTTCGCCATCGAACAAAAACCAATCAGGCTTATAATTAGTCAATACATACCTCGTTTGTTCTACAACAAGTTCTCCTGTATCTAAAATAAATTCTGGCGCAATAGAAATGCTGTCATCTTTATAGTCGGGGATTGTCAAATCCTCAACAATTATCCTATCTTTATTTTTAGGATCAATATCAACAAATTTCTTTTTAATTATTCTCGACTTCCCATCATATGATAAAGCAACTATCGTTCCTGCAAATGCACTGTAAGCAAACGAAGTCTTCCCTACACCTTTATCGCCCCAATTAGTAAAAGTAGGTTTAAAATAATAATCATCGCTCGTTCCTTGCAACTTAAAACCATACTTTTTTGCTAACTCTTCAAGCGCCATTTGTACCACCAAACAAACTTTTTACTTCAGCTTCAGTCATATTAGATGTTTCACTAGTCATAATAGGACTAATATTTGTTGTAGCATTTAGAGGGAAATTCAAATCAATCGCTATTTTAGCCAGCATTATATAATCTAATTGTATTTGTTGATTCTGCCCACCACCGGAAGGATTTGCTTTTATTATACTTCCTATAACAATTATAGGATCGCCATCGTGTAAAATATCAGCTGGTTTTGGAATACCTATTGTATATTCCATATTGCTTTCATCCATAAATTTTATCAGCCCAAATTTAGGATTCAACTTGTTTATCAAACCCATTACGACATAATCTCTTTTTGTTGATACAGCCAAGTCAAATGGAGGCTTAAGCTTGGGATAGGATGCAAGTAACGTTTCGGCAACTTCATTCCAATTTATCTCCTCGTTCAATTCATTAATTATTGGATTATCTACAGCGTAATAAGACCCGCCATTACTTTGCGCCAAACTCATTTCATAAACCTTCCCTACTTTAACATTATACTTTTCTATTTGGACACCTGATATTATAATGACATGTACTCTCTTATCAATTATAGCTGTAAAATTTCTAATCTTCCTCTTCATTCCGTTATCCTCTATCTGTTTCGTCTCGTTTATTTGTCCCAAATAAATCACTCCGACTTTCTTTAACATACCTTCTTTTTTTAGGAAGGATTCGACAGCACCGTTTACCCACATAAATTTCATTGTCTCAGACGCTATAGTAGGTTTTAACTCAAGTGGTCGTTGTATAGATTCGAGAAAACTATTTCCGTACTTCAAATATACGTAAAGCATCTTTGTCATTAATTCTGGCTGCTTCAGAAAAGGGTACTGCTTTACTAATTCTTCGACTACCTTCTTTCCTTCCTCTACTTTATTAGGCAGAGTTTGTTTCATATTTTCTATTCGTTCTCTTATATTAAAGCTCATAAAAATGAAAATTGAAAAAAGTATTTAATAATTGTTTACCCATCTCAAAGATGGTATTCACTAAAACTATCTGGCGTTTCTTGTACCATTACTTTTACTTCAAACGATTGTAAGCGTACTTTTAACACTTCATTAAATTTTTCGACAAAATATTCAGAAAGATATTCAGATGTCGAAAATGGTTTGTTAATTACATAACAGACATCTTTAGGTAAGACGTAATCTCTTCCTCCTGCTTTCACTATATATGAAATTCCTTCTTCTCTAATAATTTGTTTTTGAGTTAAAATAAATTTATGATCCAATTCATCAATAATCTTCTTCGCTTCTAAAAAATCTAAAACCATTCCATCTTCTCCTATATCTCCTGTTATTTTTACATAAATAAACCAATTATGTCCGTGTAAACGTGAGCATTTTGTATTTCCATCGACAATATGACCACTTGATATCATTCTTTTTGTTTTAATCATCATTTATATCACTTCCCCATTAGTCTCAGCGCTTCATCCTTCAAATGTCCCAAAGCGATCGAATCAAATCTTTCTTTATTCCATCTAATATCACTTGTTACCATTATACTATTCGACTGCTTCACGCCCCTCATAATCATACACAAATGCTGAGCTTCGAATACTACCATTACAAAATCTGTATCTAGCTCCTTCTTCAAATATTCCACTACTTCAGTTGACAATTTTTCCTGCTCTGTAGGTTTTGAAGCAAATTTGGCGACAGCGCGCGCTAACTTCGAAACTCCGGCAATTTTCTTCCCCTCTTTATCATCTTTAGGCTCCTTTGGAAGGTAAGCGATATGTGCTTTTCCAAAAAATGGAAGGAAGTGATGTGCGCACATCGAATAAAAACTTATATCCTTCAAAATTACCATATTTTTCGTCCCATCAAGCGAAAATATTTTAAAATCAAATTCATGATTATTTACCCATTCTTTATAAAAATTCAATATTCTTTTAGGTGTATTTGCAACTTCTTCGTCGTCAAACCACCCTAATTCATTATGTAAAGTTGAGACATATTCATTTAACATACCTTCTACTTTTTTCCAATTTTCATTTTTTATGTTGCTCATAAAAATAAAACATTAAAAAGTATTTAATTATTTTTCAAAACATATCCGTAATCTTTCTCCTTAATAATACTAATACGCCTGCAACAATAATTCCAATTCCAATATACATTCCTATATAATCATGCGACAAAGGTAGAACGTTAAATAATGTCGTTTCATATATTTGCGAACTTGAGTTAGTTGATTGAAGGTATAATGTTACATTGGATGTAGCAGTTATATCTAATATAACATAATATTTAAGCACTGAAAATTGTTTAAATGTATAAAGATGACCGTTTATTTTAATATAAGCATTTTCGAAATTAACATTACTCGTCATATTGTAAATAATAACATACTCCCCAGAATTCATAAAAAGAGGAGTAGTCGTAATTCTAGTCCAACCTACAGTATTATTCCAATTTTTAACATAAGAATGTATCAAAAACTCTCCTACGTTTAAAACGCTTACACTTACAAACTTCCCATAGAACGTTATATTTTTTAAATATACATAATAAACTACTCCACTCACGTTATATGTTAAATTAACATTCCATGAGAAAGCGTATTCAGTTTCATCAAATCCCTGAAATTGAGTAGAAGCTTTTAATATTATCATTATATCATACGCATTATTATTATAGATAATAGAGGTTGAAACATGTGGGAAAAGGGTTGATGTTTGAGAATTATTCAAATCTTTAATTTTCAATGATATTGTTTCATTTTTTAAAATTGGCACGATCGTCCCGACTTTATATTCCAACTCAACGCTTATATTTGTCGAGTTTGTATAGGGGAATATGGTAGGCAAATTTTCGCTATTTGAAAAAGGATTAGCAGAAATGATTTTTAAATTATTGTTTGTGATGTCAGAGGGAATTTGATAATTGAAATTTGCGTAAGAAAATAATAACACTATAACGCCTACTATAATGATAAACGAACCGATTTTCATATTTAATATATAACAAATTAATATTTTAACTTTTTTAATGGAAAGTTACTTTTTTAATAGAAAGTTGAAAAAATAAAAGAATAAAAATTAATTAAAAATTACTTCTTAAAGATCCATACCGCACCGATAATCATTAAGGCTCCTCCTACTGCCATCCATTCATACTGCGCAAGACTAAATGTCGGAGGAGGCACTGGCAACCCCGTCATGTTTGAACCGAAATCCATTAATTCATATGGCGAGCCCTGTGCGCCATTCGCAACCACGTATCCCTGGAGGAATAATGTAGTTGGAACAGGTATTGTTATTGGTGCGGTCGTATATGCTGTATATCCGTTGAGCGTTGTAGTTGTAGTAAGCGTCACCTGTATATTAGTCGTGCCGTATTGGTATATCATGTAGGCATCGGTAAACGGAGTCGTAACACCATTATCCTCTACATACCATACCTGGAAGGTTGTAGATGTTCCGCTTACATTATAGTATAGCGAAGTTGCGCTATTCGCTATCTGTACTGGAGTCGTGCTGGCTAATTGGAAGTAGAAGTGTCCCAGATTCTGTATGGATTGCAATGGGAACTCGCCGTATGTTGTAATTGTTTGATAATTAAATGTTCCGCTGCTATAAGTTGCAGACCCAGAGAAGACGAATGTGTAAATGTTGCTCTGAGTCGGATACGGGTTGGTGAAATTGTAACTTGCCTGAGCGGAAAAAATCTCGGAATATGCTTTCGTTATTGGATTTTGGACGTACTGTAACGTCCATGAATTCTGCATGGTTTCAGTTGCCGAATAACCTGCTGGGTCAGTTATTTGTACGGTAACACTTCCCGTCCCTGAAGTGCTGACGCTGCTTATCTGACTTATAGTACCAGACCACATTGCGCCAAGGTTCTGGTATCCGTTGGTCGCAAATGTTGTTGGAGTGGATGAAGAAGTACTGCTTGGCATTGAACCGGTTGAGGGAATGCTATCTGTGTAATCGTTTCCGACTTTCACTACTGTCAACGGGTGTCCTGCATATGCAGCGCCAAATAGTAGTGCTCCTATTAGAATCAGTCCTATCGCAAAGTAGCTAATTTTCATATACTTATACAATAAACATCTACTATAAAAACTTTTAAGGAAAATTTAACCATAAGAGTTGATGTAATTTGAATCTAACAATCTTTTCGATATCTCTATTTTTGCAGATATTTTCTCCATCATAAACGCCTCGATTGAATCGTTCACTAAAACGTATTGAACGTGTACCACATCTTCCTGACCAATCCTATGCAATCTATCTTCAGCTTGAACTAAATCTGCTGGACGCCATTCTATTTCAACAAAAATAGCTAACGATGAAGTAGTCAATGTAATACCTAACCCCATCGCTTGTATTGACCCTATAAAAATCCTAATATTAGGATTGTTCTGAAATTCATAAACAGCTTTATCCCTTTCAGTTATATTTTCTTCTCCGGTCGCCTTTACTGCTATATCTTTAAATTTTTCGTAAATACTATTAATTACATCGTGATGATGTCCAAAAACTACGATCTTCTCCTCACTCTCTAACGCATTTTCAATGATTTCAATTGCATATGGAAGTTTTTCTAATGCGGTCTTATGTCTTATCGACGATATCTCCTCAAACGGAACGATTGAAGATTGTAACGGGTTTAAATTTTCGTCCCAATATTTTTTGACCAACTCTACTCCTCTTTTATTCTCTTCTAATTCTTCTTTTGAAAGGATTGATTCAGGTAAGAGTAAAATCTGTCTGATTTTTGCAGGAAGTTCTTTTAACACTTCCTTCTTCTCCCTTCTTAACATACAAGAAGATCTCAATTCACGTTGTAACTCTTCTATGTTTTTCCCGCCTATTGGGACGTTGTAACGTAAATCATATACTATATATTCATCTCTAAATTTTTGATAACTTTGCGCTAAAGGATGATTCAATACTTTTAACTGTGTATATAGTTCATGAGGGTAGTTTAAAATTGGCGTTCCTGTCAAAAGTATTTTTTGTTTTGCATAATCTTTCATCCCATTAACTATCTTCCCGCTATCCCTAAATCCTACTATTGCCTTCGTTCTCTTCGCCTTAAAATTCTTTATATATTGCGATTCATCAAGAATTAACAAATCCCAGATTTTTGTTTTGAAAATTGAAAGGTATTTGACAATCATCTCATAATTCGCAATAACGAAATCCGTCATCTTCGAATTATCTCCGTCGAAAATACTAACATCAAACTGCCGTATTAACCATTTTCTCGCTTCTCTTTCCCAATTCAATTTTAATGATGCAGGGCAGACTACTAAAACGTTTTTTATATTTTTGTCAAAGTTGATGTATGCAAGAACTTCAATCGTTTTCCCTAACCCCATTTCATCCGCGAGAAGTACATTTTTATTTTTCGCGATAAATTTTACTGCAATTTTTTGGAAAGGGTAGAGGTTAAGACTTTCTGGAAGTGGAACGTTAAAATCATTCTCAATTTCCAAATCTAAATTCAATTTCATATTTTCCTTCCTTCTTTCAAACCATCTATTAATCTCTTCATAAACGCTATTATCTACATTCAAACCTCCATTATTTCGTATAAAATCAATAATCTTAGTATAGTCTTTTGTGTACCAACGTTTTTTTGCCGGATCCCAATAAAAACCATTGGATTTTAAAATATCCTTTTCCTCATACGCTGAAATGAAATAGAAACATTTATTTTCAGAATCATACTTTGCTAACATATAATATGTTAATATGAATATACTATATAAACTTTTAGTACGTACAACATTTATATTTATACTCCGGTTAACTTATCCCAGATAATAATCTGTAAACGTGTTGTAAAATTAAATCCAAATTCTTTTGCTAATTCAACAGTTGATAAAGAATTTTTCAACAATTGTTCTCGATTTTCTGACGCAGGCATAATGTGTATGGAAGTACGATTAATATTATATTTTAACCTCCACTCATCTACATTTTCGATATCGCTTCTTGAAGAAACGACAAACTTCCATACTACTTTCTCCTTTTTTAGCAATAAAAGGTCGTACCATTTTTTATTTATCCAACTCTCATCAGGAAGAAGGTAAAGTTTTGGACTTATGTTAAAATTATCAACGAGGGAAAAGATTAAAGAAGGGTCAAGCGTTCCATTTGTTTCTACTTCTATCGTTCCTTTGTAATTTGGAACGAAGTTTATTAAAAAATTCCTTAGTTCGTTGATTTGTAACAAAGGTTCCCCGCCGGTAATAACTATATTCGAGTAATTATACCTTCTCCCTTCTTCTAACAAGAATGAAACGATGTCATTTGTTAAATATTTCTTTCCTTCCTTCCATACTCCAACTGAATCACATATCCAACTGCCTTTCTTATATTCCTCCAAATTGTTTTGTGTAATTTTACTCAAATCTTTCAAATCAAAACCACAATGTAAATTACATCCTGTTAAACGGATAAAGTAAGAAGGAACACCAATTCTCTTTCCTTCTCCTTGAATTGAATAAAACATTTCACTTATATTCATACATTTCAAGAATGTAAAAAAGTATTTAATAATTATTCGTTTTCAGAGTTTGTTTCATCTTCTTCAATACCATTTTCGATAAGGAATTCGATATCACTTGCAATTAAATTTTCATCTAACCATTCGCTAAACTTCTTAACATATTCCCTTTTAATGATTTTTGCAAGAGTTTCCTTATCTATCATTATCAGTTCCGAACTCATACCCATGAATAATAATTACAAAAGAGTATTTAAATTTTATTTTATTAAAAAAATAAAATTACCTATACGTATTATGCTTTTCCTGACGGAACGATTAAACTTATGAAATATCCAAATGTCTTCCCGTCAAAAAGTTTCATCTTATATAATTCATCTCTATAATCAAAGAATCTCCATTTATGAACATCTACTCCATCATTAATATTATCATAAAATAATATTGCATAATAAACTCTCATACCATTATTAACATATTCCTTTAAACTCTTATACTGCTCAATTTGATTAGGTTGTGAAAAAGAGAACGTTTTACTCTTTTTAACCCTTTTTACTTCAATAACTATATTTTTCAAAGGAACGATAATATCTCCTGCAATGTTGGGCGAAAGAGGTAGGGAAAATATACCTCTCTCCCTTAATAGTTTAATCAAATCTCCTTCTGCTTTTACTCCATTTTGCCTATTTCTCCCCCAACTCATTTTCATTCACTCTTCTTTAAATACTCTGTATATAATACATCCCAAAAATTATCTTTGCATACCATAATTTCCTCTATATCTTCATAATTAACTTCCGCAATTATAGAATTTCTACTGTCCATCAACCATAATATATTGTTTGTACCCTCTAGATAAGAACAATGAATTCCACTGCACGGACAATCTTTTATTATTACGTGATATCTCTTATTTCCAGGTAAACTATCTTTTCCGTAATTTTGAATATTTCTTTTTAATTCTTCGATTTTAGTTACTACCATCTTTAATCACTCTCCTTTAACTTCTCTATATAATATTTTAATTTGTCAATTTTATCCATGACATTGCTACCATTTAAAATTACCCAATTTTTAAATTCTATATCTATTTCTTTGAATAATTTGTCAATTGTAACGTAAATTTCCTCTTTTTTATTTGTATCTTCCATTTTCTCATTCACTCTCCTTTATTAAAAACGAATTTGTTTAAACAACCTAAACAAATATGCAATGTTTCAGTTTTTCCGTTCTTTCCGTTTTTTCTTATATAATGTACAATATCACTTTGATTTTTAAATTCCCTGTTACAAATAGAACAATACTTTACATCTAATCTACAATCAGCACATTTCATTTTTATTCACTCTCCACTTTTATCTTACCTCTTTTTATTAAGTCCTTAAGAGCGACTGTTAATATTAACATTCCAAATGGAATCAGCATTAAAAACACTAAAAATACTAAAACAGGCATGAAGAACGCTATAGTTTTTGTTAATAGTGAAGTGTAGAAAGGAAGAGCGATTATCTCAAATACTAATATTGCAGTTATTATTAATAACGAAGAGAATGTTAAAATTGACAGACGGGCTAAGCCTTTATCTGAAATTGAGTTTATAAATCTAAGAAATGAATTCCTAAAATTACTCATTTTCCTTTCCCCCTTTATTATCATCATCGATTTCTACCTGTATGTGACAACAGTCTGACAAATCAGTTATCTCGATATCGAAATAGACAAGTATTTCCTCTATCCTATCAAGTCTATCCCTTAGCTTGTCTATTTCTATTATTGCCTCTTCTAGTGTTGTTATTTTCTGTCTCTTCT
>Ga0123519_10010232_pt1 | contig 13995 bp, 15 predicted proteins | sample YelNatPaOPRAMG02_FD_87396 | JGI IMG/M metagenome (GOLD analysis project Ga0123519, IMG submission 87396) | Hot spring microbial communities from Yellowstone National Park - Yellowstone National Park OP-RAMG-02 (version 2) | ecosystem: Environmental > Aquatic > Thermal springs > Hot (42-90C) ...
CAAAAAGTTCTTTTATAGATTGGAATCAACTCTTTGTTATTCATTGTTCAACTATTTTTCGTTGTGATTTGCTTTCAAAAAGTTCTTTTATAGATTGGAATCAACTCATTTATATATAAATCATTATTTTACAATGAATTACGAAACAAATAGGAATAAAAATTTAGTCGAGTTGGTTCTAATCTTTTAGCAAAATGCCGATTTTGAGCGATGAACTATTTTCTTTTTAGTTCATCGCTTTTTTTATTAGAATAACTCTAATTGCAAAGGATAATCGAAAGGCTTATCATCTTTTTCTTTTCCATAAAAGAGTTGCATTGAACCAAATTGCTTATCTGTGATAGTCAATATTCCAATTTTTCCTTTAGGAGGCAGATTATTTATTACCCTTTGAATATGAACTTCTGCATTTTCTCTACTTGCACAATGACGGATGTACATTGAAAATTGAAACATTTCAAAACCATCTTTTAATAAATTATTTCTAAATTTTGTAAAATTTTTTTTATCTGCCTGTGTTTCTGTTGGTAGATCGTATAAAACCATTACCCACATAGTTCTATATTGATTTATCCTCATTTTATTTTCCCGATTTTCAAAGTAAATACTGGTAGTAATAATTTTCTCTGTTCACCAGCAAAACATTTTGCTAATGAAGAGGTAGTTCTTTGAACGGCAATCATTAGTGGGCTATTTTTACCGTCAATTATTACATCAAGAGCAGGAATTTTCAAAAGTTGTTCCTTTATTGATTTACTTAATTCTGTGAAATCTTCTCCGTTATATACGATTGTAGCCACAATATCATCAACAAATGGTCTATAAGGTTCCATCATATCATCAGCTAAGCAAAATGCATTATATTTACTATGATGATGAATCCCTAAGGTAGGCAATAAACCAGAAGCAACTAAACTTCTAGCAACAACGGACCTCAAAATTGCATAACCATAATTGAGTAAGTTATTTGGTGGTTCACCTTCTTTATCGCGATTAAAATTTAAATCTTCAGGAAATAAATTTTTCCAATAATAATATGAAGCTCTTGCTTCTAAATTTGTTGAATCACCAGATTTGATTTCCCGTGACCACTTTTTCAAGTTATCTGATTGCTTGCCGTATTTATTTAGCACCATTGCTTGATTTAAAATCTTTGAGCTAATCACTTGTTGCCATAGTTGCTTTTTCAATGGCTGAGATGCTTCAATTTGTTCTTGAAAGTGCTGACTCTGTTCAATGTTGTGATCTAAATTTAAAAACATTCCTTTAGGCATATGTCTTTCATCACAAGTTACAATGGCTACATTATGTTTTAGTAAAGCGAGCATTAAACCCTGTGTAATTGTAACTTGTGGATTATCTATGATTAAAAATCCTACATCCTCAATTGAAATAGAATTTTCAACTTTATCAGTTTCCTTAGCTTCTGAATTATCATTAGTATCAGTATAATCACTTTTAATGGTTTGAACAATCATCTGTTCATTTCTTTTAGAAAGATATGCGGGATTTCCAATGTAAATTGTTCTTTTAATCATAAAAAAATTATTCCTTATTCTGGATAAACATTACCAAGTCTGTCTACATTTAATTTTATCAAACGATCTCTTATCATTTTCCCTTTCCAATCTCTTTCAGATTTGTTATTAGAGCCTAATTCTTTAGTTTCTATAATAGGTTTTGCAATAAAGTGGGGTACAAAAAATATTTGTCTTCCTGAGAAGCTTACTACTTTGTAAATTTTATTGCTTAAAGCTTTTCTATTATTCCAATCGATACTTTCGATCACCTCACCATCATCAGGAACATAAACCAGATCATTTGGTGATAAAATTATTTTTTTGTAACCAGGTTTGTTTTCACCTAAGTCGGAAATTTTCTTACCTTGTATATAAGCATCAATTACATCTAATAATGAGATGGAAGATTCTTCGGTTACAATTCTATCATAAGGATCATGGATATTTTGATAAATAATAAAGAATACATTTCCACCTTTATCGATTTCAAGTAGCTTATCATTAAGATTAATTTTATTACCTACATTTTCAGTCCTTGTAACTTTTCTAATCACAATACCAAATTTCTTATAAAGTTTTTCGAGCCCTTCGCCTTTAAACGCTTCGGAAGTCTTATTACCATATTCAGAAAAATGTTCTTTCAATATTTTAACAATTCGATTGTTAGGATGATTTGCGTATGGAATTTTGTCTATCTTAGTCAAATCAAAAGATTCATCTATGTTTACCCTTTTAGCTGCATACTCTTCAAAATAAAGAATGGTTATTTTCTTTAATTCATTACCTTTATTGTCTTTGAGTGGATTTTGTTTTAAGTAGTTTAGTGTTTCGTTCAAATCAAACGAACAATTTTTAATTAATTGATTAACTTTGTGCCTTAGATTTTTATCAGCAATCCTTGGTTGTAAATGATTCTTAAAATTGGTTAAATATTCAAACTGAAGCCTAATTGCCTCAGTTAGTGGAACATCTTTATAAGACGCAAGATGAATTATACCTAAGGGTTCTTTAAAAAGTGATTTTCTGATTGCGATTAATTTGGAACGATCTTGAAGAACAAATTTTTTAACCCATTTACCATTTTCAAAAACCCATTTCTGGTATTTATTGTAACCTCTTTGTACTAATCTATTTTTCTTTTTAAATGAAACAATAACAGAATTCAAATGTTCTTTTGCCTCTTTAGTAAAGGAGGGCCAAGGTAGACGAAATTCTCTTATTCCTTTTTTGACCAATTGATACTTAATCTTAATGAGATCTTCTTGGTTCGCAGCATTCAACGAATTCAAATATCTAATATGCTCTCGAGTTGTAGCTGCAATTACAAGTGCATCGAGTGCATGGTGTCGATGATCTATTCTTTTATCATACTCAATATTGAATATAATTTCATTTGTCTCTTTATTTATTGTTATAATTTTTTCGCCCAAAATTTTTTCAAGTCTTTCAAATCTTGGTTTCAGAATTTCTTTCCAGACTCTAATTAACCCCCAATTTTCTTTTAGTTCAGCAGTTATCTGTCCGGTTGTAAAAACAACATCATCTTTGGCAATAGGATATAAGAGCTCACCGAGTTTTCGAGTAATATATCTTGTTTCTTGTAATTGTCGATTAATAAAATCCTTTGGTATTTCCTGTTTTAGAAAATATCCTTTTTTCTTTCCCTTAAATATTCCATCAATATGTTGTTTAAATTCTTCAAGTGTGAAAAGTTTAATTTTAGTACCAGGCACAATTGTTCCACCATACATGCTTATAAATTCATAAGCTGTCAAGTCGCCTTTGAATTTATTAACTGAGGCTTCTGCTATGGTTTTATTCGCAAAAGAATTATCAAAATATCTTGATCGAGGAATGATGTGTTCAACTTCATATTCTTGAGTAAACAATTTGCTTAAAGGAATAACTTTCCCTGTATAGGGTGATATGTGATTTTGTTCACCCCATAATAAATACTTTTCAATTTCTTCACTGGTAGGGTTAGTTGAAATTTTTGGCATTGCTTTTTTATGCTCAGGTGTTGCAGTTTCTTCCCAAAGTCTTAACTTTTCAATATCCTTTTCTGAGTTCGGATTTGCATTTTTAATATGTTTCAATATTTCAACAATCCTTTTTCTTTCCTTTTGATTTTCTGACATCGCTTTTGTCAATTGTTCACGAATTTTTGCATTGTTCTTTAATTCTCTTGCTAATTCAATATGTATTTCATCAGGTTGTTTAAATTGTTTCCAGACATCCTGCACAACCTTCAGTGTTTCTCTAATTACTTGCTCTACGATTGGGCTACGCAAGGAATTATTTGGAATAAGTTTATCAACTTTAATCTCATCTGGGTTATCATATTTTTCGTAATTTTCCCTTTCGGAATGAAGACCATATACGATATAAGTTGCTAAATACACTGGTAAACCTTGAAAATCTTGAATAGTCATAAAATTTCTTTTTGAAATTTCTTCTCGAACTCTTTCAGTAAATTCTGAGATTAATTCGCCAGAAATAATTTTATTAATTCTTTCAATCGCATCATCACTTATATCTTCTTGATTCCAGTATTTCCCACATCTCATAAGTGGTAGTAACTTTTTAATGGCTTTAGAAGAATAGGCTGCATATTCTTTTTTAAATGGTTCAAGTTGTGAAATATAATTCGCTAATTCTTGACTAAATCCAAATTTCTTTTGCAAGACTGATGAAATTACTTTCTCATCATCAATGGAATAAAAAATATGCCAGAGTTCAAATAACTTATTCCTATCCTGTAATAATTCTTCACCTTCATTATAATTGAACTTTTTGAATGCATTTCTGAATTTAGCTTTTGTCTCATTACCTTTGAATTCCCTATCATCTGGAAAATTTATTCTATGTGTTTTTTTAGAAACTGGATAATCTGGTTTTGATAACGCACTTAAAATGTCATCTATTTTTATGTTAGTTTTTGAATCAAATAAATCAAAAAGTTTTTCCTTACCTTTAGTATCAAGCAAAAAATTAGTTTCTTCAACATCAAAAATTCTTGAACCGTCATCTAATTTCTTTTCTTTCAGGTAAACTCTTAGGTTGTGAATATCCTGCCATATTCTGAATTCTTGAAATAAAGGTGAGCTTTTTGGAGCAACTTTATAACCAGGTTGCCTGCCTAAATCATCAATATAATTTTTCTTTTCAAATCTACATTCCGAGATCAACTTTTTTTGTGATTTAAGAGGTCGTTGATAATAAATGATATCGTCCTTTATAATTTCAAGAAGATTTAATTTTGATAATTCTCTTTGTTTTTGAATGTTATGAGGATAAAGGGTCTCAGCAATCAAGGGAATTTTAGATGTATCATTTAATTCTGGATGATACTCAGCTTGTTTTTTCCAAATTGCTTTGAATTCTTCTTGATAAAATTTTCTGCTAACTACTTTTTCTTTCACTCTGTAGTTTGGATCAGCTAACAAATTTTTAAAATGATATTGTCCTACATATAAACCAGAACTTACTATTTCCTTTTCTAAAGCTGTTATTTGTTTTTTCCAATCGGATTCCAAAACTCTATTGAACTCAATTTTTACTTCGCCGCTTTTCAATGTGGTCTTTTTTATTTCAAAAAGTATAGTTTTTCCAATCCAATCTTTTGGCAAATCTTTTCTTGTTATACTTCCTTCATATTTTATGTTGTCAGGCGAAGTAGCTATTAATTTGAATTTGTTTTTGTTTCCCACTTTTTCGTTTGTATCAATAATCTCTTCGACTTTTAAATATTCATATAAAATCTCTTTACTTTTATCATTCTGTTCCTCATCTCCTTGTTTAAACGTATCAATTTCTTCTGTTTTTCTTGTTGATAGGAAGCCCCTTCTTTGATTAAAGTGATAAATAATTCTTGCAAGTTCAGACAGAGTTATTTTTTGCTTTAAAGCTTTGTCTCTCAAATAATAGATCGTCCAATCAATAGGTAAATTATCCACATTAAAAACTTTTTTAGCTTCTTCAATACTTTCTTGTGAGAATGGAACGTATTCGTTTATATTAAAATGATTGAGTTTGTCGAACTTTTCAGGAAAATTTTCAGGGAACCATCCAAGAACTTTAAAAACCTTAATTAATCTTTCTCTTCTTAATTTATATCTTGATTTTAATCTCCGCATTTGACGAAACTTTCTTCTTTCTGCTGCCAAAGAAGCAGATCTACCAGCCTCAAAATTTTTTATTAAATCTGAGTCAAATGGAATTATTCTGCTCCCCATCCCTAAAATTTTCCCTGTCTTATTATTTATATCTTGTTCGATTAACGCCCAACCAATAGAGTTTGAGCCAATATCTAAACCGAGTATGGTTTTCATAACATTAGCCCTTTCTTTTTTATTTAAAATTAAATAATTTTGCTCAGCAAATCACAATAAGGATTATTCCGTAGTGAATAACTTACAACAGTCCCGATGTAAACCATCGGGATTGTTGTTTTAAATAATTAATCAACTTTATAATCTATTAAATAAGTCAACAAGGTTTATATCTTATCCTAAAAATTGTGGACATTAAAAAAGTAAATATTTTTGAAAATCATACTCTCTTGAACTCTTTTCTTCTCTTAATTGTTCGTCAATAAAAAATGGAGGTTTTATGGAACGCCTTTTACAAAACAAATACTTCATCACTAACTTGTTTGTAATTTTTGTCGTTCTCTCATCTTTTCTTTTTTATGGATATTCATCGGGAATTACAAACAAGACGCGGAAAAATGGTGATGGATGTACCTGCCACGGAAGCTCACCTACAACTTCAGTTAATGTGACAATCTCCGGACCAAACACACTGTCAATTGGTTCAAAAGGAACTTATACACTTACAATAAGTGGTGGACCACTCGTCAGAGCAGGGACTAACATTGCTGCAAGTAATGGAACTCTATCAGTAATTCAGGGAAGTGGTTTACAAAAAATTGGAGATGAACTTACGCACACATCACCAAAAGCACCATCTGGTGGAGTAGTGAGTTTTGATTTTGAGTTTACTGCACCTAACACAACTGGTCAAGTTACATTTTATGCTAACGGCAACTCTGTTAATTTTAACGGTTCATCAAGTGGTGACCAGTGGAATTTCGCTCCAAATTTTGTTGTAAATGTAACCACAACTTCGGTTGAGAATGAGAATTCTATCATTAAAGATTTTGAATTATATCAGAATTACCCCAATCCTTTCAATCCCACAACTAAAATTTCATATCAATTAAGGAAAGAAGGTTTAGTTAAGCTTCGTCTCTTTAACTTGTTTGGAGAAGAGATAACAACATTAGTTGATGATTTCAAAAAAGAAGGTTTCTATGAAATAGATTTTGATGCAAGTAAATTTAATCTTTCATCAGGGACTTACTTTTATAAACTTGAAAGTAATGGACAGAGTGAAATCAAGAAGTTAGTTTATATCAAATAATTTTGTTGGAAGAGTCTCCTCGTCTTGAGGAGACTCTTGATTTAATTACATCCACACATTCCACCAGAGCAACAACTTGAACCCGAATAATCATCATTATCATCTGAACTAAAGTCAGATGAGGCAAAATCTGAATCTTCTGAAACTGGTTTTGCAATTCGAGAGAGAAGTTTCACATAATTTTTTGAATTGCATTTTGGACAAATAATTTCGTCAGCATTTTCTTTTGTGAGATGTAAAATTTCAAATTTTGTATTGCAATCTTTACAACGATATTCATAAACAGGCATAATTACCTCCAGAATTTTTTTATTCGTTATCTTCTTTCCAATGAAATAAATGATACATTCGATGAACAATAGGAGCGAAAATTACTCCGATTGCTACGAGAAAAATAAGGCCAGAATACAAAGCATAAAAACCAGCGAAAATCTTTCCCGCAACAGTTTGAGGTATTTCAATAGGTCCCATCCCGCCAAGAATCATAGCTGCATTAATAAAAGCATCAATCCAACTAAGATTTTCAAAAAAATGATAACCCATCATTCCGATCAAAAGAGAAATAATCATCATTAAAGTTGAAACAACAAAATGATTAAATACTCGATGATAGAATTTTTTAACAGTAATCGGTTTTGAAAATTTTGACTCATACATAACTTTAAAACTTTATGAAATTTTTATCTGTGGATTTAAAATCACTTGTGATTTGATCGAGTTAGAAATTAAACAATTAGCTTCGGCTTTGTGAATTATTCTTTCCGCTCGATCAAGATCTTTTTCGTATTTTATTGCTATTACAGGCTCAACTGTAACTTCGGTAATCATAAACTTGTTTTCAACTTTTTCGAGTTTACCTTTCGCACGACTTTCATAAGAGACAAATTCAAGTTTTGAAAGTTCAGCTATTGCTTAGAAAGTTGTCATAATGCAGGTTGCAACTGAGGCAACAAACAAATGTTCTGGTGACCATATACCCTCGTGACCACCAGAAAATTGCGGTGGAGTTGCAACTTCCACATCTGGTAAACCAGGTGATGATAAAAGTCCTTTTTTCTGTTCTGTCCATTTGAGATTTATTTCGTAAATATGTGCTTCACTCATTTTTGTCCTCGTTTTTTGATTTACATTCATCACACTGACAGAGTTTTCTAAGATATTCCCAAGTGTAAATTCCTGTGTTGTGTCCATCTTTCCAGGAAAGTTGTATCGCATAGTTTCCTACGACTTGAATTCCTGTCAGAGTGATTTGATCAAGCATTGGGATCATAATTTGTTTAGTTGGTCCATAATGTTTCCATAAAATTGTTTCGCCATTACAGGTTGCACAGGGGCATTCAAGTCTTAAATGTTTCAATTCGTATTTGCTGATGTGTCCATCAGACCATTGAATTTCCAGTAACTCTGGTGAAATTTGTTTGATTGAAGTTGGATAAATGTTCATTTCTCTCTTGATCTTTTTTTATTGCCTTGACTTCCATTTATTACAAAAATTAAAGAATTAATATTTCCATTAAAAATTGAGCTTGTCTAAAAAAATAAAGCGGTTTTTAAATCAGCTTCAACAAGTAAGATCCAATTTTTCTCAATCTCTAAATTTTTCATTCTATTTCCATACCTTCTTTTAGAGTCTAATATATATAATTCTTCCCACATCTTCTTTGCTTTCTTCTAATTCATCATTGGATTTTATAAAAATATCGTTTGGTATTTTTAGTCGAGCTAATCTGAGTTTTATACCATCTATAATTGACCATTTTTCTTTGAAGCTTAATTTTTTATTAACAATAATTTAAAAATCCCAATCGCTATCTTCCTTAGCTTCGCCTTTCGCTCTCGAACCGAAGAGAATTACTTTAAGAATTTTTAATCCTCTTCTCTCTATTTCTTCTTTTATAACCTGCAATGCTTTCGTTTCAATGGTGGAATTCATAAAACTTATATTTGACTAATTTCTTCTAATTCACTTTACATATTTTTTGAATTAAAAGTCAAGCAAAGTTGAATAACTAAAAGGGCGCCAAAAGACTAATTGTGAAAATTTAATCTATTCTGATTTCTTTATTCAGGATTTTTTGAATTTTAATGAAATGGAATTAATACAATATCTCTTTCCAGTAGGTTCTGGACCATCATCAAAGACATGACCTAAATGAGAACCACAGGAAGCACATTTTACTTCTATTCGACGCATACCAAATGAATAATCCATTTCAGTTTCTATATTGTCGTATGAGATTGGTTGATAAAAACTTGGCCAGCCGGAACCTGATTCATATTTTGCTTCTGATGAAAATAATTCATTACCACAAGCTGCACAGACATAAATTCCTTTTTCTTTATGATAATAATATTTTCCAGTGAAAGCAGGCTCAGTTCCTTTTTGTCTAAGTACATAATATTCTTCTGGTGAAAGAATTTTTTTCCACTCAGCTTCCGTGCGAATAACTTTTTTCTTTTCGGACATAAATCACTCCATTTTTGAAGTAGAAACAAAATGCAATTAGTAAAAATTCAAAATTGATTGAATGAATTACACACAATTGTTTTCAATTTCATAAAGTCAAAATCGAAGTTTGCTCTTTTAGAATTTTCAAAAACCAAACTAATGAAAGCAAATCTCAGTTCTTTGATTTAACTAAATACTCTCTCGATATTCACCAAATACTTCTCTTAAAGTATTGCAAATCTCGCCAATTGAAGCATAAACACGAACTGCATCGATTATGAAAGGCATCAAGTTAGCGTCACTTTGAGCAGCTTCTTTCAATGACTTAAGTTTTTCATTAACAAGCGAATTATTTCTTTCTGCTTTAATCTTTTTTAGAAATTCAATTTGATTTTTTTCGATTTCTGGATTGATCTTCAAAATTTCTGGCGTCTCTTCTTCTTCAACGATGAATTTATTTACACCAACAATTACTCTCCTTCCTTCTTCAATATCTTTTTGATATTGATATGCCGATTTCTGAATTTCTTTTTGAATATAACCAATTTCAATTGCTGTTGGTGATCCACCAAGTTCGTCTATCTTTCTGATGTATTCTTCAGCCTCTTTCTCAAGTTCATCTGTCAGAGCTTCGACAAAAAATGACCCTGCAAGTGGATCAATTGTATTTACAACACCTGATTCGTATGCAATAATCTGTTGAGTTCTCAATGCAATTTGAGCAGAATTTTCTGTTGGTAATGCAAGTGCTTCATCTTTTGAATTTGTATGAAGGCTCTGCGTTCCACCAAGCACAGCTGCAAGTGCCTGAATCGTAGTTCGAATAATATTGTTATCAGGCTGTTGTGCAGTTAATGAAGAACCAGCTGTTTGAGTGTGAAATCTTAACATCATTGATCGTTTGTCTTTTGCTTTGAATCGTTCTTTCATAATCTTTGCCCATAATCGACGAGCAGCTCTAAACTTTGCAACTTCTTCAAACAAATCGTTATGAGAATTAAAGAAGAAAGAAATTCTATTTGCAAATGAATCAACATCAAGCCCTGCATCAATAGCAGCCTGAACATAAGCAATTGCATTTGCTAAAGTAAATCCAATTTCTTGAGCTGCAGTTGCTCCTGCTTCTCGAATGTGATAACCTGAGATGGAAATTGTATTCCACTTTGGAACTTCCTTCGAGCAAAATTCAAACAAATTTGTAACGAGTCTCATTGATGGTTTTGGTGGAAAGATATATGTCCCTCGAGCGATGTATTCTTTCAAAATATCATTCTGAACAGTGCCTGAAAGTTTATCTCTCGAAACTCCATTCTTTTCGGCTGTGACAATATACATTGCCAGAAGAATTGATGCTGGTGCATTAATCGTCATTGATGTTGAAACTTTGTCGAGTGGAATTCCTTCAAAAAGAATTTCCATATCGGCAAGTGTATCGATTGCCACTCCAACTCTTCCGACTTCACCTTCTGAATGTGGATCATCACTATCGTAACCAATCTGTGTTGGCAGATCAAAAGCAACTGAAAGTCCTGTTGTTCCCTGACTTAATAAAAACTTGTATCGTTCATTAGATTCTTTTGCAGTTCCAAATCCAGCATATTGTCGCATTGTCCAGAATTTTCCGCGATACATTGTTGGTTGAATTCCACGAGTGAATGGATATTCTCCAGGAAAACCAATTTTCTCATCGAACTTTTCTAAGTCAAAATCAAGCGGAGTATAAAGTTGCTTAATCACTTTGTTTGAAGTTGTAACAAAGTTTTCTCGTTGTTCTGGATTTTTTTGAATGAAAGGATTTAGAGTTTTCTCTTCCCAGTTTTTTAGTTTCTCGATAAAGTTTTTTCTGTATTCTTCAAAAGTCATAACTCTTCTCCTTCAGAATTATGAATGAGCTGCTTTTTTCAGACGATTCATTATTGCAAGACCTAATCCACTCTCAGGCACACTCTGACAAAAAATTACTCTAATCTTTTCTTCATCACATTTGCGGAAAAAATCAAAAATGTTTCTCGCATAATCTCTTAAATCATTAACTCGTTTTATTTTTTTCAGACCTTTGATTTTCATCAATCCAATAAATGCTGATTTATTTTTATCATAAGAAATCTTTTCCAGATCTTCTTCTGAGTTGATTAAAATCACCTTTGCTTTTGGTGCGTAGTGTTTATATTTCATTCCGGGAGATTTTGGGTTCTTAACATTTTTTGGTTTATCCACTTTCACTTCGGGAAAAACTTTTTGCAAATCTTCAATTGAAATAATCCCAGGTCGAAGTATAACTGGTATGTTTCCTGTACAATCAACAACTGTCGATTCAATACCAACTTCACAATTTGGTCCTTTCAGAATGCAGGGAATTCTTCCCTTCAAATCATTGTAGACATGTTTCCAACTCGTAGGACTTGGTGAACCCGAAAGATTTGCCGAAGGTGCGGCAATTGGAACTCCACATTCATCAATGAATTTTCTCGTCAATTCAAGTGAAGGCATTCGAATAGCAATTGTATTCAATCCACCACTTACAAATTCTGATATTGCATCATTCTTCTCGAGAACAATTGTAATTGGACCAGGAAAAAAATTTTCAATGATAGTCTTTGCGCATTTGTTCATTTTCCTGACCAGTGATTCGATTTGATTTACATTTGAGATGTGAACAATCAGTGGATTATCGGTTGGTCGTTTTTTTGCAATGAAGATTTTTTTAATGGCTTCGTCATCATAAACATTTGCACCGAGTCCATAAACGGTTTCCGTTGGAAAAGCAACTATCTCGCCCTTCTTAATAAACTCAGCTGCCTTTTTAATTGAGGATGTAACTAAAGTTTTCATTTGTCTTCAATCTTTATTACGAAAATATTAAATTTGTTCAGTTAAAAAGATGATGATAATGAATAAGAAGAAACTGAAATTCAAAATTGAAGACCTTCCATTATATTGCGATTACAGTTGTGATTTCGCAGATTTCACCGAACCAGAATGCGTTGGAGCCTGCAGAAGAGATTTAGCAGTCTGGTGTAAAATTTTAGACAGATATAACAATAAACACGCAAAGTGTCTTGTTAGAAAACAAAAATCAAAAGTTTAAATCCTATGGATCAGACATCATTTAAAATTTTAGTCGTTGAAGACGAAGAACCAATTCGTGAACTTCTCAAGTTGGAACTTGAGAACGAAGGTTTTATTGTCGATGTAGCAGCAAATGGTGCCGAAGGTCTTGATAAGGTTAAATCTTTCCACCCAGATTTGATTGTGTGCGATGTAATGATGCCAGTTATGGATGGATTTACTATGGCTGAAAGATTAAGTCAGGATCAAAGATTTAAAGACATTCCCTTGATCTTTCTCACTGCAAAATCAGATAAAAAAGATATTCGATTCGGCAAATCACTTGGTGCAGAAGATTACATTACCAAGCCATTTGAATTCGAAGATTTGCTTGTTTCAATAAATGCAAAGCTTAAAAAATATGCTGAACGAAAACGAACATTGAATGAAAGACTTGATGAAATTCGAAAGTCAATTCTGTATGCACTGCCACACGAATTTAAAAATCCACTCAGCACAATGAATGGATTTTTATCTTTATTACTCGATAGGCAATATGAAAAATCACCAGAAGAACAGGAAGAGTTTTTAAAATACATAAAACAAAGTAGCGATCGTCTCTATCGTCTTGTAATGAATTTCTTAAAACTTGCTGAATTGGAAATCACAGAAACAGATGAAAATAAAGTTCGTGAAATCCGATCAATCAGAAATCAAAACTGGAAGGCTGAATTCGAGACAATTTTAAATGATCTGTCTGAAAAGTTTAATTACAAAATCAATTATACTCTTGAAGGAATTAATTATCCTTGTCCTTTTGATTACAATTCATTGAATATCATTTTAACCGAGCTTGTCAGTAATGCAATTAAATTTTCTCCTGAGGATAGATTGGATGTTTTCATTTACGCAAAAGCTACTCCGACTTTTTTTGAATTAATCGTTGAAGATAAAGGAAGAGGAATACCTGAAGATGAAATTGAAAAAATTTTAGAACCTTTTTATCAATACAATAGAAAATATTATGAACAGCAAGGCGGTGGACTTGGATTAACAATCGTGAATAAACTTGTGATTATCTTCAATGGTAAATTGACAATCGAAAGTAAAGTTGATGAAGGAACAAAAGTAAAGATTTTTGTTCCTCTCGAAGACTTTTCTCAGTAAATCTTTAAATCTCTTTCCTTAAAATCGTTACTTAAAAACTCAGTGCGATGAGAATTTAAATTCCAATGTCAGGCTGAGCCAGCCTGCCTTGAGCTTGTCGAAGACTGACGGGAGAATGCTTGGAGTTTCGAAAAAGCTTAATGTCACACTTCGATTAAACTCAGTGTGACATTAATATGAATGTCACCCTTCGACGGGCTCAGGGTGACAGAAGGTTTTAAACTTAATGTCAGTCTGAGCTTGTCGAAGACTTACGGGAGTATGTTTGAAGTTTCAAAAAAGTTTAATGTCACACTTCGATTAAACTCAGTGTGACATTAAGAAATTATCACACATCGACTATCGCTCAGGGTGACAGAAGGTTTTAAACTTAATGTCAGTCTGAGC
>Ga0123519_10010234_pt1 | contig 13994 bp, 13 predicted proteins | sample YelNatPaOPRAMG02_FD_87396 | JGI IMG/M metagenome (GOLD analysis project Ga0123519, IMG submission 87396) | Hot spring microbial communities from Yellowstone National Park - Yellowstone National Park OP-RAMG-02 (version 2) | ecosystem: Environmental > Aquatic > Thermal springs > Hot (42-90C) ...
CACAATCTGGGGTTGGGATGTAGGCGATTATTCAGGTGATGGAAATTTAGATGTAGCATTTACTTATAAAATTAATGGCGAGAAAAAAAATGTTGTTTATTTAGATTTATTTGTTGATATTGATGGATACTTTGTGAAAGTGGGCGAGTTTCCTTATCAATTTATTGATTTACCGCTTGAAGTTGGAACATCAATCAAAAATGATGTGTGTTATGTTACACAGAAAATTGCTAATGCAAATTGGAAAATGGACGGATACCAATTAGTTGATGGTTCGTTAATTTTAAGAAACGATTACTCTTCTGAAAAGCTTGATTTTTATACGATAGACAAAAGAAATGACTATTATAATTTGAAAAATAGTGAAAAAATCTATGAAAATACCAAAGGAATGGAAAAATATAGCCGTTCTTATTATGTAATTCCTTGTTATAATCGTGGAAGATTAATATATCACGGATTTTCAGATATTGTAAAAGTTGACGATATTGATTTTGTTACCAAAGGAGCATATTATTGGGATGGACCAAAAGATGCAAACTTTGAAGTTTCTTCTGCCTACGACCAAGAATATGTGTATTTCCAAATAAAAGTGTATGATGATAATGTTGTGGTAAAAAAATGTGATTCTTGTGCTGGTGATTATGTGAGTCTGTGGTTCGACGCTTTAAATGTTGGAGATACTTTACAAAGATACCAAATTAAAGATAAAAATTTAACTATATTAAATCAATTAAGTAAAAGCGTTTATAATTTTCAAATTTTTCCGGGTGATTTTGTTGATATCCCTGCTTATGTTAATACATTTTCTAATGATATTTTAACTTCTTTACAGCAAGTGTCAGCATCACATATAAAGGTTGCGGCAAATAAAATTGATAGTGGCTATGTTGTGAAAATTAAAATTCCGTATGAAATATTAGATATTGACCCTATGAATTTTACAAATTCTTTTTATAGAATTTCTTGCACTATTCAAGTTCATGATATAGATAACGGATTTCGTCCAGAGGAAGAAACTGTTTTATCTACTTCGCAATTTGATATAACTAATGCTTCAACATTTGGGACATTATTGTTTGTGCCGAACAATGATTGGTATGGACGTTCTACTAATATTTATAAACAAGATATATATCAAACTTTATTAGAATTTGGATATTAACCAATTTTCAGTGTTTAAATATATGACAAAAGAAGATAATAAAAAGAATGATAACGATAAAGACAATTCTAAAAATAAAGAAGAATCTTTACTTAAAGCATCAGGTCCAGTTTTAAATTTAGGTGTTGAACTTGTAGCTCCAATTATTCTTGGAGTGCTTTTTGGTCATTGGTTAGATGTAGATAATAATACAGGTGCACGTTGGACTGTAATTCTTCTTATTGTCGGAATAATTGTCGGAGTTTACAACTTTTGGAAAATAATTAGAAAATTAAATAATGAAAATAAATAATTTGTCTATTAATTCCTAAATAATATTCTAATATCTTGAAATTTGATTTTTTATCTTTTGCAATTGCTTTATTAATAAATGGAATTATATTCCTTGCTTTTTTGCTTTTTTTTAGAAAGTTGAAAATTACTGATTGGAATAAGTTAATAAAAAATATGGGAACAAAAGTAGTGATTAAAGCAATTTTGCTTTTCATCTTACTAATTATTGCAAATCATTTTTATAAAATTCAAAATCCTACCTTTGTTATAAGTCTTTCAATTTTCTTTTTTTGTGAAATAATCGGAGAAGTATTATTTATTAATAAATTTAGAAAAAAATGAGATTAGAAATTTTGTTTAATTATAAAAATTCATTAAATTTGTAAATATTTTAATTACAAAACTTATGTCAAATTTATCCGAAGTAAAAATTCAGCAAAATGTAGGAATAGCACAGACGCAGAGTTCTAATTTGCAGGTAACACAAACAAAATCTGTAAATTTAAAAGATACAACCCAAAGCCATAGCGAAGCTAAACAAGAAGAAGGGAACGTAATTTCCGATATTTTGCAAGAACATTTGCTTGACCATCATAGTTACAATTTTTTTAATGTTTTCCATATAGATTTGCCTATAATTTTATATGATAAGCAATTATACCTATATCCATCTGTGAAATCAATGATGGCTGAGGGAACGTTCACTGAAATACATCATCAAATTGTAAGAAAAGATACACAACAACCTCCAAAGTTAGATATGTCAGTAACAGCATTAGTGATGTTCCAATGGCTATCTATTTTATTGTTGTTATTTGTATTTATTACATCAGCAAAGAAGTATAAAAAGCAACCGAAGGCAGCACCGAAGGGCTTGCAAAATATGCTCGAAGTAATGGTTCTTTATATTCGTGATGAAATTGTAAGACCAAATATATCAAGTAAGCGATTGGCAGATGTTTTAAGTCCATATTTTGTTGCTTTATTCTTTTTTATATTAGTAATGAATTTGTTTGGCTTAATTCCAGGTGGGCATTCGGCAACAGGTAATTTAGCTGTAACGGCGGGATTAGCAATAATAGCATATTTTGTAATTAATGGAAGTGCCGTGCTTCATGTAGGTTTTTCACATTGGTTAAAAGAATTTACTGGCGGAGCGCCTTGGTGGATTTGGATTATAATGATCCCAATTGAAATTTTATCAATGTTTACTAAGCCTTTTGCATTGACTATTCGTCTTTTTGCTAATATGACTGCTGGACACGTAATTATTTTTAGTCTACTTGGCTTAATTTTTATGTTGCATACTTTTGCCATTGTTCCAATTTCAATTGGTTTTTCTTTGTTTATATATGTATTAGAGTTATTAGTTGCATTTATTCAAGCTTATGTTTTTACAATTTTAACTGCTGTGTTTGTAGGCTTAACAACAGCAGAACATAGTTTAGAACATTAATTTTAAAAATTTTTTATAAATATATTAGGAGTTTAAAATGGATCCAAAAGCATTAGCATTTTTAGCCGCAGGTTTAGGTGCTGGTATGTCAGTTATCGGTGCAGGTGTTGGTATTGGTAAATTAGCTGCTTCCGCATTAGAAGCTGCTGGACGTCAACCAGAAGCATCAGGTAAATTGCAAACTATGATGATTATTGCTGCCGCTCTTATCGAAGGTGTGGCTTTGTTTGCGGAAGTTATCAGTTTGTTATTAGCTATTAAATAGTTTTTTACTTTGTGATTGATTACTTTTACCTGTTGTGAAAGAGGCTTTTTCTTTCGCAACAGGAAGTTTAAAAATGAAATTTTAAATATAAAAATAAACTTTAAATATAAAAATTATGGAAAAATTATTATCAGTTGATCCTGGACTATTAATTTGGACTATGATTAATTTTTTAATCTTTCTCTTTTTACTCCTTAAATTTGGCTTTAAACCGATGATGAATGCTTTAAAAACAAGAGAAGAGAGTATTCAAAATTCTATCAAAAGTGCTGAAGCCGCAACAGAGAATGCACAAAAATTACTTCAAGAAGCACAAAATAAGTTAAATGAATCTTCCAAAGAAGTTTTGGCAATTATTCAAAAAGGCAGAGAACAATCTAATGCAATTATTAATGAAGCGAAAGAAGAAGCCGAAAAATTAAGACAAGAAAAAATGGAAAATGCGGTAAAAGAAATTACTCTTGCTCAAGAAGCGGCTTTTAAACAGCTTAAATATGAAATTGCTGGTCTTGTTATTAATGCTACTGAAAAAATTATTAACGAAAAGTTAGAAAAAGAAAAAGATTACGAACTCATTAATAAGTATATTGAAAATTTATCTAAAAATTAAATAAAATAATATGGTAAATGATAAAGTTGCAAGTCGTTACGCAAAAGCTTTATTGATTATTGCAAAAGAATTTGATTCTACAAAAATAGTTCTTGATGACTTAAAAAATATATTAGGTCTTTTGAATACTTCAAAAGATTTTTATTTATTAACACAAAGCCCAGTTATTAGACCATCAAAAAAATTAACAATATTTAATGAAATTTTAAAAGATAAAGTTTCAACTTTAACTTTTAAATTTATGGAATTGTTGATTAGAAAAGGCAGAGAATCGCATATTAAAGCAATAATTACAAGTTATAGAGAACAATATAACGAATTGAATAATTTACTTGAAGTGCAGATTTCAACAGCTAAGGAACTTTCACAACTATTGAAAGTAGCAATAGTTGACAAGGTAAATCAATTGACAGGCAAGACAATTTTACCGGAATTCAAACAAGATGTAGCAATAATTGGTGGTGTGCAAATAAAATTTGCCGATTTCTTTTTTGATGCATCAATAAAAAAGCAATTATCTGATTTGTTTGATGAAATTGCAAATTAAAAATCAAAACTTAAATAGAAAATAAAAAATTAGGTATAAAATGTACGAATTAAAACCGGAAGAAATATCTTCAATAATAAGGCGACAAATATCAGGATATGAAAGTGAAACAGATGTCTATGAAATAGGTACAGTTCTACAAATTGGTGATGGTGTTGCACAAGTTTATGGTATGCAAAAAGTAATGGCATCTGAACTTGTTGAGTTCCCGAATGATGTGGTAGGAATGACTTTGAATTTGGAAGAAGACAGTGTTGGAGTTATTTTGTTTGGCGAAGAAAGCCTTGTAAAAGAAGGCGATACAGTTAAAAGAACTGGACGTATCGCATCAGTTCCTGTTGGGATGAGTTTACTTGGTAGAGTAGTTAATCCTTTAGGCGAGCCAATTGATGGGAAAGGTAAGATTGAACATAAGGATTACTATCCTATTGAGCGCAAGGCACCAGGTGTTATTTTCAGACAACCTGTGAAAGAACCATTACAAACAGGTATTAAAGCAATTGATGCAATGATACCAATTGGTCGTGGTCAAAGAGAATTAATTATTGGCGATAGACAAACAGGTAAAACGTCAGTAGCAATTGATGCAATTGTAAATCAAAAATATACTCATACATCTGAGGCAAAGGAAAATGGAATTGACCCAGTTTATTGTATTTATGTTGCAGTAGGTCAAAAGGCATCAACAGTTGCTCAAATTGTAAAAACTTTACAGGAACAAGGTGCAATGGATTATACAATTGTGGTAGCGGCAAATGCTTCTGATCCAGCTCCTTTGCAATTTTTAGCTCCTTATTGCGGTTGTTCAATGGGTGAATATTTTAGAGATAATGGTATGCATGCCCTGGTTGTTTATGATGATTTATCTAAACATGCCGCTGCTTACCGTCAAGTGTCTCTTTTATTACGTCGTCCTCCTGGACGTGAAGCTTATCCAGGTGATATTTTCTATTTGCATAGCAGGTTGCTCGAAAGAGCGGCTAAATTATCAAATGAATTAAAAGGTGGTTCTCTGACTGCTCTGCCTGTAATTGAAACTCAAGCAGGTGATGTTTCTGCTTATATCCCAACTAATGTTATTTCTATTACTGATGGGCAAATTTATTTAGAGCCTAATTTATTTAACGCCGGTATCCGACCTGCAATGAATGTAGGTATTTCTGTATCTCGTGTAGGGGGTAATGCTCAAATTAAAGCGATGAAGAAAATTGCTGGTAAATTGAAAATCGAACATGCTATGTTTAGAGAACTTGAATCTTTCGCTAAATTTGGTTCTGATTTAGATAAATCTACTCAGCAAAAATTGCGACGTGGCTATGTGATTACTGAAATTTTGAAACAGCCTAATTTGCAACCTATTCCAGTAGAACAACAAATTGTTGTATTTTATGCGGCTACTAATGGTTATTTTGACAATTTAGATATTAAAAAAGTGCGTAAAACAGAATCTGCATTCTTAGAGTTTATGAAGTCTCAAAATAAAAATATATTGAAGACTATTTTAAAAGAAAAACAAATTTCAGATTCTCTTGAAAAAGAACTGAAAGAAGTGTGCGATTCATTTTTTAAAACTATAAATAATTAAGGAAATGATTATACTTACCGGCGGCGCTGGATTCATTGGTTCATGCTTTTTGAAGTATCTTAATAAGAAAGGATATAGCGATATTCTTGTTGTAGATAATTTGTCAACAAGTTCAAAATGGAAAAATCTTGTCGGTAAAAACTTTTCTAATTATATTCAAAAGCAAGAATTTATTAATAATTTGAATAAATTTGCCGACAAAGATATTGAAGCCATTTTCCATTTCGGAGCTTGCTCCTCAACAACTGAAAAAGATATTGATTATTTAATGTGGAATAATTATCATTATAGCATTAAATTAGCTGAATTTGCAATAAGTAAATCTATTCCTTTTATTTATTCTAGTAGTGCGGCAACTTACGGTAATGGAGAAAATGGATACAATGATGATACATTCCATTCTTTACGCCCTCTTAATGGCTATGGCTTTTCCAAACATTTGTTTGATTTGTGGGTCTTAAATAATAAATTTGAATCTCAATTAACAGGCATAAAATTCTTTAATGTGTTTGGACCTAATGAATACCATAAAGAAAATATGGCAAGTATGGTATTTAAAAGTTTCCATCAAGTTTTGGATACGAAAACAATCTCTCTTTTTAAATCGTACAATTCAAAATATGCAGATGGCGAGCAATTACGTGATTTTATTTATGTAAAAGATGCTATTGAAGTTGTTTGGCAACTATTTGATAAAAAAATATCAGGGATATTTAACTTAGGAACTGGAGTTGCACATACTTGGAATCAACTGGCAACTGCTATATTTCAAACTTTAAAATTGCCTGTCAATATTAAATATATTGAAATGCCTGATGATATTAAAAAACAGTATCAATATTTTACACAAGCTGATATGCAAAAACTAAAACTTTCAGGAGTTGATTATCAATTTTCTTCTCTTGAAGAAAGTGTAGATGATTATATTAATAATCATCTACTACAAGACAATATTTATTTTTAATTTAATAGGTTTATTAAATGGCAACATTAAGAGATATAAGAAGCAGAGTAAATTCAGTTAAAAGTATTCAAAAAATAACGCAAGCAATGAAAATGATTGCAACTGCAAAATTGCGTAAAGCTCAAAATATGGTTGAAGATTCTCGCCCTTATTTTTCTAAACTTTCTTCCTCAATTAGTACTATCATTGATTCATTAGGTGGAGAATTTGTGCATCCATTTCTTGAGAAACACGAATATATTAAAAATATTGCTGTGATTGTGATTTCTGCTGATAAAGGTATGTGTGGTAGTTTTAACACTAACTTGTTACGTGAAGCTAATTTGGCAATTTCTGAACAACTACCTGCTGAATATCCCGATGCTAATATTTCGGTCTTGCCGATAGGAAAGAAATCTATTTCGTTTTTTAAGAAGCAAAATATCCAAATAATTAAAGAATTTGTAAATATTACAAACAATCCTGAATTTCCTGTTGTTAAATCAATTATTGACCCAATCAAAAACAGCTTTATTTTAGGTGAATATGATTTAGTGTTGATTTATTCTGTAAAATTTTTGAATATATTAAAGCAACTTCCAGCAAAAACTCAACTTTTGCCTTTTATGCCTGATACAAAAAATGAAATAGTTAAAAAAGATAAGTATAACACTAATTTTATATTTGAACCAGATAAAAAATTAATTCTTAATTCTTTAATCCCTAAATTAATTGATTCAATTTTTTGGTATTCAATTTTAGAATCAAATGCTTCTGAACAAGCGGCAAGAAGAGTTGCTATGGACAATGCAACAACAAATGCAAGTGATTTAATTGACTCCTTGAATTTGATTTACAATAATATACGTCAATCAAATATTACAAGAGAAATTATTGAGATTGTATCGGGAGCGAATGCCTTAAAAGAAAGCTAATTGTATAGTTGTATAGGTATTTTGTAATTTAAATAAAAAACCCCAAGGAAGTTTCCAAAACTTGGGGTTTTATATTAGGTGAAAAATAAAAAAATACTATTTAGAATTTGATATTAAGACCTCCTACTATACTTAATTTCTTAGAAGTATACCAAACATTTTGGTTCGAATATAAGACAGTACTACCTTCAATTCCAGCGAAGATATTGAATTGATTAGATATTGCATTGCTTTGCAAAAGTAAATTAGAACGAATGATAGGACCGAGCGAAGAACTTCCTGCAAAAAGTTGTACTGATGGATAAATCCCAATAAAATGGTAGTCTGTTAAATTGTATTTACCTGCTACTCCAAAATAAAACACTTTGGGAGTTTGTTCATATTTAATTTGTGTGTTTTGGTCTAAATAAATTTGTGAAAAGGTTTCATTACCAAATTCTGCACCCAAATATAGGTCGTCAAATGTTTCTAAAAATATTCCTAAACAATAATTTGAAAGAAAAGCATTGTTTGATTGAATACTCTTTTCTGGATTTGACAATGCTGAAAGACCTCTATATTGAATTAATATATATGATTTAGAACTTGCATAAGAAGGTTTGAATTGGAATGCATTTAGTCCGCTATTTAAACTATTAATTATTGTAAATCTATTGTTTGAAGGGTTAGAATTGGCAATATTGCTCATTGCTAAAAGATTATTTGCTCTATTGTTTTCGGTATTTGTATTTTGATTATTGCCTGTTGTAGATTTACTTTCAAAAGTAGTTCCTTGAGTTAGTGCTATATCTCTATCTACAGATTTTATATCATTCGAATTTTTTGATATATCAGTATTAGATGAGATTTTGTGTGCTTTTGGTTGGATATTATCTAATAGATTTGTATGTGTCTTATTGTTATTACTTTTTATTGCTTCATTGTTATTTGAATTAGACTTTGTATCATTAGATATGTTGTTAATTGCCTCAATATGCTTGGAATTAGAATTTATCAAACTATTATTAGATTGAGTATTAGATTGCTTTTGATTTTGTTTTGTTTGTGTAACGGTTTTATTTGTTGAATTATTTAGATTATTGTCTGTCTGATAATTATTTGAAAAGTTATGTAGTGAAAAATAAGATACAAAGACAAACAACAACAATAAAGTGCCAAGGAACATATATTTTGAATAATGAGTTGAAGCTTTACCGAAATGTTGCTCTGATATAGATTGAATTTGTGAAAATATTGCATTTTCAAATTCAACAGGCGGTGTTAGGATTTCTTTATCGTTTTGAATAGCAGAGTTAATCTCGTTGTAGATATCCAATTCACTTTTATATTCAGGATATTGAGAAAGTTCTTTTAAGATATGTTCCTTTTTTTGAGGACTAATATCTTTATCAAATAATTGATTAATCAATTCATCAGTTTTATTTAAATTCAATCTATTCATTTTTCAACTCACTTTATTCATTTGTTTTCTCATATTGACAACCATTTCTTTAATTAACTTGCGGGCACGATAGATTCTCACTCTAATATTGGGTTGTTTAATACCAGTTATTTTTTCAATTGTATCATAAGAAAGACCTTCATACTCGCTTAAAATAAAAACTTCACGTAAATTATAAGGCAATTTGGCAACGGCTTCTCTTACTAAATCCAAAGTTTCTTCTTCATTTGAATTATTTATATTGTTGTATTGTCCCAGTTCCTCTTTCATCTTTTCTTGCCTTTCTTTGTTGTTATGATAACTTATACACAGGTTCTTGACTGTTTGATATAAATATGCATGGAAATTGCTCATATTTATATTCTGAGATTGCTTCGTAAGTGCTAATTTATATAACTTAATAAAAGCTTCTTGATATATATCTTGCGTAAAGAACTTATTTTTCCCTAAAAATTTATAAATATAAGTATATATTATCTTCGAGTAACGATTATAAAGTATAGAAAAGGCAATATGACTCACTTCTTTGCTTTCTGAAAGCAGTGAAAACAATTCTTCATCACTTAATATTTCATAATTGTCTTTCATTTCTAATATAATAGATAAAAAAAAAAGTTAATTGTTACAAAAATACCTAAAAAAATACCTAAAAAAATATTTTTTTTATTTTTATTTAATTTCTTATTAGAAAAAAACTATAAAAACAACTAAATTTGGATTAAATTTAAAATTTTTTCAAGTTCTTTTTCGGATTTATCAGAATTAATTGATTCACAAATTACTCTGACGATAGGTTCAGTATTTGATTTGCGAATTTGAATCCAAAAGTCCGAGAAATTGATTTTTATCCCATCTTCTAAAACAATTTCTTGGTTCGTGTAGTAATTCTGTATTAAGCCAATTTTTTTATTGAGGTCTCCATTAAAATCAATTTTAATTTTTTTTAAGAAATAATTAGGAATTTCTTTTCGTAATTGACTTAGAGTTTTTCCGGAACGGGCAATTAATGATAAAATCAAAGAAATTCCGACGAGCGAATCCCGACCATAATGGGAAGCAGGTAAAATAACTCCGCCGCTACCTTCTCCACCAATTATTGCACCAACTTCAATCATCTTTTTAACGACGTTAATTTCGCCAACGGGCGACCTAAAAACTTTTGCACCAAATTTATTTGCGATAAATTCTACCCCCATTGTTGTAGAATGATTGACAACGATTTTTGCTTCTTTTGCATTGTCAATTGAACTTAATAAAGAATAAATTGCAAGCACAATAGTATTTTCTTCTCCAATTGGGATGCCATTTTCATCTATTAGCACTAATCTATCAGCATCTGGGTCTACGGCAATTCCCAAATCTGCTTTTGTTTCTTTAACAGTATTAGATAATTCTTGTAGATTTTGAGGTAAAGGTTCTGGTAAATGAGGGAATATACCTGTGCCATCGCAATATAATTTCTTGTAATTTACGTTCATTTTATCAAGTAAATTTGGAATTATGGCTGAACCTGATGAGTTCACTGCATCAATTACTGCTGTTAAATTTATTTCAGCTAATTTATTTATTATATTAAAATCTGTAATATAATGTAATTTAAGTATGTTGTCAATGTGCGATGTTAAAGCATTTTTATTTGCTTCGTTAGTTTCGTTAAAATCAGAGTTTGATTGAACCCAAGAACTATTATCCTTGTGCTGAATAGCAGAAAGTATATTTTGCAATTTGATGTTTTCATCTTCATCTAAGAAAATTCCCCGTGAATTAATAAATTTTAAGCCATTCCAATCATCGGGGTTATGCGATGCTGTTATGGAAATTCCACCTACGGCATTCATTATTTGTGTAATCAATTGAACAGTAGGAGAGGGAACAACTCCAATTGCAATATACTTGCGTCCTAATTTGGTGAAAGTTTCTGTTAATACTTTTTCAATCCATTTACCAGAAGGACGACCATCTCGTCCAATTACCAATGTTCCATCTTGTAAAAATTTATGGAATGCTTTTGCATAATTGTGTATTAAACTTTGATTTAAGCTATCATCACTTAATGTTGCTCTTAATCCTGAAATTGAAGATATTATTGCCATTTTCTCTAAATAAAAAATTATAAATTAGTAGTTTTGTAATTATATAATTTCTAAAAACGAATTAATTGAATAAATTGAACAAATTGAACAAAAAAATAAAAAATAATTTAAATATTAAAAGAATAGGAATTATTCGTACAGATAGATTAGGCGATATGGTCTTAACTTTGCCGATGGTAAAAGCTTTAAAACAGAGTTTCCCTAATTCAAAAATTATTATTATTGCTAATAGTTATGTTAAGCCTCTTTTATTCAATCAGCCGTTAATAGATGAATTTTATTTTGTTGATAAATTAAATATTAAACTTAAAGAGTTTTTGCTCAATTTAAATTTAGATGCAATTTTCTTCCCACGTTTAAAATTTGATGAGGTCTGGACGGCTTATCAAGCAAAAGTGCCATTGCGTATAGGAAGTGGTTACCGATGGTATTCTTTTCTGTTGAATAAAAAAGTTTATGAGCATAGAAAAGTAGACAAAAAAAACGAGTGTGAATACAATTTGAATCTTATTTCATTTTTGACTAATGAAATTTATAATTGTGAGCTGATAAGACCAATAATTACTGCGGAGACATTAGAAAATTTGAAGAATAAAATTCCGTTTGATTTTAATAAGAAAGTAGTTATTATCCATCCAGGCGGGGGTGATTCTGCTCCGAAGTGGTCAAATCAAAAGTATAGGCAATTAGCAGTTAAAATTACTATAGAAACTGAATACCAAGTAATCATCACTGGTGTGGAAAGCGAAAAAGATTTATGTGATTATGTTGCTAATGGTGAGCAAAGTATATTGAATTTAAGTGGCAAAATCAATTTAGAAGAAATGATAACTTTAATAAATTTATCAGAAGGAATTATTACAAATTCAACAGGAGTTTTACATATAGCGGCTTCACTTGACAAGAAAATTATAGGATTTTATCCAAATTCACCGAATATTGGTCCCAAACGATGGGGACCAATGAACCAACAAAATATTATTTTAACCCCCGCAAATGATTCAAAAGAAAAAGATAATCTTGATTTAATAAGTTTAGATAATGCTTTTCAAGCCTTTAAAGAGTTATTCCAGTAAACTTGTTTCTTAATTATTTTTTAACTTTAATTCTAATAGAACGATTTAAAAATCTACCTTGTGGAGTATCTTCTGGGAATTTATCGTTGTTAGTGCCTATAATAATATTCAATTTATTTCCTGAAATAGATTTGATGAAGTTCATTGTGTTTTCAGCTCGTTCACGGGCTAAAATAGCATTTCTTTGTTGTGTCCCCAGCTCATCAGTGCTTCCTAATATTTCAATTGTAGCATCAGCAGGCAATTTAGCCACTAATTGTTTTAAAAGTTCTTGATTTTCATCGCTAATTTTACTGCTATTGTAATCAAAACGTAAAATTGCTAAAAAGTTATCTAAATTTAAATCTACTTGTTGCTTTGGAAAATCATTGTATTGTATAATTTTTTCAGAATGTTGTTCTTGACCTTTAAAATTGAAAGAAATTTTTGCTGTGTCTTGAACAAAGTTATCTGGTAATCTGTAATTTAGCGGAATTTCGTATGTTCCTGTATGATTAATTAGTATTTTTTGATTATTTAAATTATTTTCAATTTCAACTTTTTCGTTTTTAAAGTTTTTTACGTCCGCATCAAAGATAAGTTTTCCTTTAAAATTAGCATATTTTTGCAAGTCTACGTATTCTTGTAAAGGAGCATTTGTTAAAATTATATCAACACGTTGATTTTCTGCAACTCCTTCTTTAAAATCTTGATTAGATGGATTTTTTGGAGTTAATAAAGCTTCTTCTTTTATTTTATTTTTTGGTACTCCCAGATTAATTAAATAATCTTTGACCGTATTGGCTCTTGCTTTTGATAGTTCCAATCCTGTTGGTTCGTTTATTTGTCCCGAAGTTGCTGATTGCAAAGTAACAATAGCGTTGGGATTTTTTGCAACAATTTCGGCTATTCTTGGTAATAAATAATCGTGAATTTTTACAGCATCACCTGAAAAATTAGATACTGGTAACTCCCTTGTCCTATATTGTGCAGGTATTTCGGAACTCCCGTTTTGGAAAAATACGCTATTAACAATAGGTAAACTTGCAAGCAATTCATTGCCAAATTCTATTTGTCCTACGATATGAAGATTTTTTAGTGTGATACTTGGTTTAGGTTCAACAATTACAGGAATTGGTTCAGGTTGTACTTCTATAATTTTTGGTGCTTCTTTTTTGGCTTCTTTTATTGAAAATCTATATCCATATTCATATCGCACAGCAAAAGATTTCCAATTTACATCGCTTGTATAATTATTGAGTAAATATGAAATTGAAAAATGAAACGTACCATAACTTTTTGTTACAGCTTCAATTGCTACTTGTGGTGCTATTAATAATGAATTCATAGTGGTAATTGTTCCACTTGCCAAAGGACGTTCTTTTACGTGATTGTTATTGCTATTAACAAAGTATGCGTTACTTGGAGAAGAAAGGACTTCCTTTTGGTCAAATGTCTTGTGTATAGGAATAGAAAAATTCAAACCACCACTTAAACGTGTGGAATAATCATCTTTTTTAAAAATATCATATCCTACCGAAGGATTTAGCTCTAAAAAAGATATATTCATATTTAATTGATTTGATGTTTGAACATCTACAATATTACCATTGTTTAAATCTCGTA
>Ga0123519_10010237_pt1 | contig 13992 bp, 16 predicted proteins | sample YelNatPaOPRAMG02_FD_87396 | JGI IMG/M metagenome (GOLD analysis project Ga0123519, IMG submission 87396) | Hot spring microbial communities from Yellowstone National Park - Yellowstone National Park OP-RAMG-02 (version 2) | ecosystem: Environmental > Aquatic > Thermal springs > Hot (42-90C) ...
CGTTAAGAGCGGTAAGTTTTTCTGAACAATATTGGCTTACTAAATCAAAACAAAACTCACCATGCCAAAAAAATCGATAAGCCGCACACTGAGAATAACAAATCGCCTGATCACGATTAAATTTACTTTCCTGCGAAAAAACAAGATTGGTTTTTGGGGAAAAAAGAAGAACAATAACAAAGATAAAAAGAAGAGTAAATTTTTTTAAAAAATTTAAAGACATTTTATTTTAAGGAAATCTTACTCTTTTTAGTTATCTTTTTCAACTTAAAAATAAACCTCCATCCAATGCGGATCGGTTTCGACTTTTAAATCAAGATAAACTTTTTTACCGGTGGCTAAGGCAATCTCTTTTCGAGCATATGAACCGATCTCTTTAATCTTTCGCCCTTCTTTGCCGATTAACATTTTTTTGTAGCGATCGTTGTTAGTTAAAATTCTTGCTTTAATATAGATTACCCCATTTTTTCTTTCGGTAATTTCGTCAACAATTGCTGTTGTTGTATAAGGAATTTCCTCACCCATCATCAAAAAAACTTTTTCTCGGATTAACTCAGCAACAAAAGTTTTGGCATCAATATTTAATACCGGATAAGGATTTAAGTTCTCAAATTTTTCTTCTTTTTTTTCTGGCAAAAGTTCAAAAATTCTTTTTATGAGTGGCTTAAAATGAAGTTTTTTTAAAGCAGAAATATAAAAAACATCACTAAATTCTTCTTCTAAAAATTTGTATTGAGCTGAGTAATCGTTTTTTTTACCAGTTTGCCAAAGATCGATCTTATTTAAAACAAGAATCTTTGGTTTTTCAATTTGCCGGACCAATCCCAAAACCCTTGCCTCTTCAAAATCTCGTTTTCTTGTTGGGTCAACCATATATAAAACTAAATCCAATTCTTCATTTAAAGCCTGAAGGGTTTTTTTGTTGATATTTTGTGAAAGTAAATCTTCAGTTTTTCGCATAAGCCCCGGTGTATCGATAAAGATAATCTCACCTCTTTCATCCTGATATAAAGCTTTTATGGGAAATCTAGTGGTTTGCGGTTTGGGAGAAGTGATTGAGACTTTTTGGCCAATTAAATTGTTTAAAAAAGTAGATTTCCCAACATTCGGCCGACCAATTAAAAGGACTTTTCCTTGTTTCATAAGATTTTTAATCAATAAATATTTCCTCGAAAATCAATATCGTAAATATAAAGGATATTCTTTTTAAAATCAATCTCATAAATGACTCTTATTTTTCCAATTCTTAGACGAAAACTATTGCCTTTTGTTGCTAATTTTTTAATATCTAATTGTTTATCAAAAGGATTTTTCTGCAATTGTTCAATTTTTTTAATCACTTGGACTAAATCTTGACGAGTAATTTTTTTAAGAAATTTTTTTGTTTGGGGGTGAAAAACGATTTTAATCATTAATCATTTTTTTAATTTCTGAAAAAGGAATCCATTTAACTTTACTCTTTTCTTCTTTTTCGTAACTTTCGGCTTTTATCGAATCAAAGTAATCTTCAAGTTGACTTAAAATTTCTTGATAAGATTCAAAAGAAAGTAAAACTCCTTTTGGAGTATGACGGTGAAATAAAAAAACTGGTTCTTTTTTTGCTTTTTCAAGAACCTTTTTTGTTTTAAATCGCAAATCAGTAATGGAATGAATTTGATTTTGGGTTATCATAATTATGTAATATTAATATAACATTATTTGTAATAATTGTCAATAATTTTTATTATTTAGGTGTAAAATCAAGTTGATAATCAGGAATGCCTAAATTTATACCATATTTTTTAACTTTCTCATATTCTTTAATATTTTTTATATTCACGCAAAAAATTTTATCTCTAAAAATGATGTAATGAATTTGAGAATTTTTAAAATCAACATACCATGATTGACTATGATTTTTATCGATAGAGCGGCTTATCTCTTCTGATATTTCTTTTGCTTGATTAGTTGCTATTTCAACTTTATGAAGTGTCCATTGAGAAAGCCAAGGGGTTTTATGTTTTTTAGTAACTTTTATGACTTTTGTTGAAATAATTTTTACTTTTTTTAGAACCTCTTTATTTTCAAGCGACTCCTCGATAATTACGCCTTGATAGTTTTTCATAAGATATAATTTTACCAATAAAAATAAAAATTAAAAAATGCTATTATTAAAAATATGAATCTTTTTGGAATCGGAGCCGGTGTTTTAGCGATGGTTGGTTGGGGGGCTTCGGATTTTTTTGCTGCCAAAACATCAAGAAAAATCGGTAGTTTTCGCGCTTTATTTTGGATGAGTTTAATCACCGCGATTTCGTTATTAATTTTTTATTTATTTTTATCTCATTCCAACAAAGTCTCTTCTAGTTTTTTTCTTTTTCTTAGTTTAGTGGGACTGCTTCAAGATATTGGCGCCCTTTGTTTTTATAAATCTTTAGCCATCGGAAAAGTCTCCCTTGTGTCTCCAATCGCCGGCTCGTGGGCTGTTTGGACGGTAATATTGTCAATAATTATCCTAAAAGAAAAACCAACTTTTATTCAGTTGGTAGGAATTTTTTTTATTATCATGGGTGTTTTTTTTATTTCTACAAAAATTAAAGAGTTATTGAAAGAAATGAAATTCGTTTTTTTTGATACGGGAGTAAAATTAGCCTTTTTATCATCTTTGATGTGGGGGTCATCTTATGTCATTTACAAACCTATTATTGACAAAATCGGCTGGCTTCTCTCACTGACGATCTTATATTGTTTCATTGTTTTTTGGCTTTTTCTTTATTCTTTATTAGCCAAAAAAAAGATTAGTTTCAAACCTAATAAATTAACAATTTCTCTTATTTTTCTTATCTCTTTAACTAATATCATTGTCTGGTTTGCCTATAGCTTTGGTTTGGAAAAAAATCTCGCCTCAATAATCTCCCCAATTGCTTCTACTTTTCCTTTGGTAACCGTATTTTTGGCGAGAATTTTTTTGAAAGAAAAACTTGTCTGGAACCAGATTCTAGGAATTGCCGAAGTGATTTTAGGTTTAGTTTTTTTAAGTTTATAATAAAAATTCAATCTCGTGATCAAAGCCTAATTTCTTTTTCTAACCAATCAATCTTTTCGTTTTTTCTTCGCCAAAAGATGTCTTCCCAAATGGAATAAAAAGTGCCGTCAAAATGAAACGGTGAAGTTGGAGAAATAAAAAATTCTTTTTTGCTTTCTAAAATTTTGGTTTCCATAACTATATTTTTAATTTATAATTTTACCAAACTATGAGCGATAGAGAGGTTATTTTAAAAATCAAAAACGGTGAGATTGATTATTTTGAGGTATTGGTAAGAAAATATTCAAAAGTTATTTTATTCTTATTTATTTTCAAGAATAAAAAAGACGGAAGATTGTGAAGATTTGGCGCAGGAGATTTTTTTGAGTTTTTATAAAAGCAAATAGTTTTGATATATTTTTGATGAAGAAAGACCTGTTCTGTCTTATCTTTTTGAGATTGTTAAAAATTTATTAAAGTTAAATAAATCTAAAAGAAAAAATAGAAAAAAAATATTTTAAAATTGATTTTACTTAAATTATGATTTATTTTAACCTGATTTTATTTTTTTAAGATTTTTTATTTTTAAAGAATGAAGAAAAAGATTATTCTTTATCTTTTTTTATTTTTGATTGGATTATGTATAATCCTAGCTTCTTGGTTTGTTATTAATGGAGATATTTTATTTTACAGCGATATTGCTCGCGATTTTCTTTTGATGGAGGATATTTTATATAATAAACCAATTGCTTTAATTGGTCCTCGTTCGGGAGCTATATCTGGAGTTTTTCATGGACCGCTATGGTTATATCTCAATCTTCCCGCTTTTATTTTAGGAAAAGGTAATCCAATAATAGTTGGTTGGTTTTGGGTCCTTCTTTATATTATTAATTTAATCATTACTTATAAAATTGGAAAACTTTTGTTCGACAAACATATAGGATTAATTGCCACACTTATAGTTGCATTAAGTACAATTTCATTTCCCGCTGGCCCATCAAATCCATTGGGAGCATTAATTTTATCACCTATTTTTTTTTATTTTTTAATTAACTATCTAAAACACAAAAAAATAAAATCCTTAGTAATCAGTCTTTTTATTTTAGGTTTAATCATCCAATTTCAAATAGCCTTTGGCGGCCCAATTTTGATTCTTACTTTTATTTTAATTCTTTTTAACGCTATTAAATATAAAAAGTTTTATCACTTATTAGCTTTTTTAATTCTTATAATTCCTTTGTCTACTTATATTATTTTTGAGTTAAGACATAACTTATTGCAAACCCATTCGCTAATAAACTTTCTTAGTCAAAATATAAAAAATACTAACAAAAACTTTTATAATTGGGGAATAATTAAACAAAAAATTACGCATTCAGTTGGAAGTGAACTTAATTTCATAACTGATAGGAATATTTTTTTAAATCTCTTAATAATTATCATCTTATTTATCGGCTTTTATCAAGTTTTTAAAAATAAAAAGGATAAAAATAAAGAAATATATCTTTCATTTTTATATCTTTATTTTGGTTACTGGCTGATTGTCATTTTTTACAAAGGAATAATTTGGTGGCATTATTACTGGCCTTTTTTACCTTTATTATCAATCATTATTGCTTCTTTTAGTAAATATATTAACAAAAAAGCTTTTTTCATATTTATAATAACTTTAATCGCATACAGTTTTTATACAAAAACCCAATTAATAATTAAAACTAAAAATTATTTTGGACAAGAAAAAAGTTCATGGCTTTTTTATAAAAATATGGCAAAAAAAATTTATGAAGATGCTCCAAAAAATTTTGGTTATTTTATATTTAGTGATGACAACTTTGGCTATCCATCTTGGTACGCAATGAATTATATGGGAAAAGTTTATAAGAATAAAAAAGCAATTATTCATGAAAAAAAAGAAACAACCTACCTAATCATTGACCCAAGTGACAACCCTGGATACTCTAAAGAATGGTGGCAAAAAAATATGGTAAAAATTGATAAAAGTCCAGAAAAAGTATTTCAATTTAACAAAAGTAATTTTAGAGTTGAAAAATATAAACTTAATGAATTAGATGTCAAAAAAGAGATTGACCCCACTCTTATAAAAACTTTGATCTTTAGATAAAAAATAACTTACCTCCATGCTTCACAAATAATACGAAATGGACAAAAATCACACCAAAGACCAACATTGGGTTCAAATTTTTCTTGTCTTATTTGCGAAACTAAATCCTTAATTACCTCCTTTACCTTTTTTATATCTTCTTTCTCTTTTTGAAAACTAATTTTTTTTCCTTCATTCAAAAAATAAAAAGTAAGAATTATATCGGACAATTTTTTATTAAAAGTTCCTTTATCCGTTGCCGCCAAAGCATAGATAGAAAGTTGCAAGCTTTTTTTTAGTTCTTTTTCTTCTGGCATTTTTCCTGTTTTGTAGTCGATGATCTCAATTTTGCCATCTTCTTTTTCATCAAGGCGATCAATTTTGCCCACAATAACAATTTCTTTTTCCAACTTAATCTTAAAATTTTTTTCCAAGGCTAAAATTTTTCCTTCTGGCGGGTGAAAACGCTCAAAAAAATCTTTAAGAATTTTCTCACCTTCTTTTTTCATTCTTTTAAAATGAGAAGGGGAACTGTAGCCAACAGGGATAAAACTTTGTCGATAAATTTCAAGCATGGTGTTGAAGTCAATTGTTTTGTCGTTTTGATACCTTTGGTAAAATCGCTGAAGGGTTTGATGAAGGCTTACTCCAAAAGATTCGGCCGCAGTTGGGGTGGTGGGAATTTTTAAAACATATTGATATTTATACTGAAGCGGACAAGTTTTATAAACCTCCAAAGCCGAAAAAGAAAATTCCAAAGGATAAGCCTTTGATGTTAAAACTGTTTCTTTTTTTGGGGCAAAATCAAAAATCGAAAGTTGCTTTTTTTCATCTTTTTTTATCAAAATCTTTTTCTCCAAAAATTCTTTCCCCAAAGACTCAACCACAAACTGAGAAATTTTTCGTTCTTTCTTCCCCTCCCCATAATATAAAGAAGCGGTTAAAAAAACATAGTCGGCCGCTCTTGTTAGCCCCACATAAAAAAGTCGCCTTTCTTCCTCAAGATGATAATCACCAAAAGGCAAAATCTCTTTAATTAAAGCATCAGGCAAAGCGATTTTTTCTTGTCTTTCGTAAGTGGGAAAACGGCCTTGGGTAAGATTCACCAAAAAAACTACCGGAAACTCTAAACCTTTTGCCGAATGAATGGTTAAGATATTAACTGCATCAAAACGTTCTTTATCAAAATCATCCACTTGGGGCGATTCATTAAGTTCCAAACTCATCTTAATCCAGTCGGAAACCGCAAAAACAGAAGCATCCTCATGTTCCATCTCAAAGGTTTTAAGCTTATTAAAAAATTTAGAAATATTTAATGCTTTTTTCTCCTCTTTTTCTGTTTTAAAATCGACTAATTTGGAAAGATAACCGGTGTCTTCCAAAAAGTAATAAAGAATTTGCCCGGCGGTTTCTTTTTTCAAAAGTTTTAAATGACGGTCAATCATTTTATAAATTTTTAAAAAAGTTTCTTTAGTTTTTTTGGTAAAAAGAGGAAGATATTTTTTATAAACCTCAAACTCTTTCTCATACCCTTCATCGCTTATTAAAGAAAGATAAATTCTAAAAGCTAAAAAAAGGGGTTGACTGATTCTTTTGGAAAAAGAAAGAAGGGAGGCCAAGTCCTTTTTATCAATATCAAAAATCTCCATTGTCAAAATCCGATAAAACGAGGAAGAATCCTCAATATCAGAAAGAAAATAAAGATAAGCGATTAAATCTTTTACCTCCGGTTGATGAAAAAGAAAAGAAGGTCCTAGAAACTGATAAGGAATTCCAAAACGGGAAAAAGCGCGAATAAATGGTTCGGTATGATTGTTGGCTCGCACTAAAACGGCAAAATCAGAAAACAAATATTTATGTTTTTCTTTTAAAGCAATAATTTTTTTTGCCACAAATTCCGCCTCTTCTTCAACGTTATTGGCCAAATAAAAATCAATGGCCGCCTTATTATCTTTTTTTTGAGAAATTAAATTTTTTGAAATATTTAATTTTGCTTCTAAAGTGTCTGGGTCATTGTGTTTAATTAAGCGATAAGCAGCATCTAATATTGTTTGGCAAGAGCGATAATTTTTAACAAGAGTCACCCTTTTGGCTTTTGGATAATCTTTCATAAAATTTAAAATATTAGAAACTGAGGCGCCGCGAAATTTGTAAATTGCTTGCGAATCATCACCAACTACTGTCAAAAAAGGATTTCTTTCTCTGGGAAAAAGAAGTTTTAAAAGATCATATTGAACAATATTGGTGTCTTGAAACTCATCAACTAAGATGTAACGAAATTGCCTTTGATAGCGATTTTTAAGATTGGGGCGTTTTTTAAAAAGTCTAAAAAGATAAAAAACTAAATCAGAAAAATCAACCAATCCTTCTTTCAATTTAAGTTTTTGATAAAGAGAATAAGCCTTGGAAAGTTCCAGATATTTTTCTTTTTCAATTTTTTCTTCTTCAGTTTTTGGTTTTAATTTTTTTGCCCAATCAAGATATTCTTCTTCACTAATATTTTCTTCTTTTAAACGAGAAAAATGCGAAATCAAAGCTTCTAAAAATTTTTCCGGATTGCCTAAGGGACGAAAATAATTTAAATCAAAAGCAAAAAGATTTTTTCTTAAAAAAATCACTGCCTCCGCCTTACTCATTAAATGAAAGTCTAAAGGCAAACCCAAATTGGCTCCTTCATCTTTTAAAATTCGATAAGCAAAAGAATGGAAAGTGGAAATCCACATTTGAAAATAACCATAGGGCATCTCCTTATCAACTCTTTCTTCCATCTCCAAAGCCGCTTTTTCCGTAAAAGTAAGAGCCAAAATCTCTTCTGGTTTGGCTAAATTATTTTTGATTAAATACTTAATTTTTTCAACAATAACAAAAGTCTTACCCGTTCCTGGCCCAGCAATGACTAAAAGCGGTCCTTGATTGTAGGTTATTGCTTGCCTTTGTTCCTCATTCATAGGTTAATTTTATAATATAATACTAATGTTATGGCACAATCTTTTTTAAAAAGTTATTTTTTTGAACGACTAACAGAAATTTTTTTACCCTCCCTTTCTTGGTTGACGATTACTCTACCTCTATGGCTTTCCCCTTTTCATCCGGCGGTTGTTGGTTATTTTATCATTGCTTTTGATGTTTATTTTTTTTACAAATCATTAAAAACAGTCTATCAAGCAGTGATTTCTTATCAAAAAATTGAGCTTTTTAAAAAGATTAATTTTGCTAAAAAAATAGAAAAACTAATTAAAAACCAAAAAATTTATCATTTTGTGATCATTCCAAACTACAAAGAGCCAATTTATAAATTAAAACAAACAATTCAAGCCATTGCCAAAAACGATTATCCGCAAAAAATTTATCTGGTTTTAGCGTTTGAAGAAAGAGAGAAAGAAGCTAAAGAAAAAGCAAAAATCTTAATCGACGAATTTAAAAATCATTTTGAAGAAATCTTTGTTACTTTTCACAAACTTTTAGACAATGAGGTTGAAGGAAAAGCCAGTAACCAAACCTATGCGGCAAAATTCATTGAAAGTTATCTTACCCAAAAAAACATTGATCCCCAAAAAGTTTTAATTACTATTTGTGATGCTGATAGCATCCTCCCCAAAAACTATTTTTCCTATCTTACTTTTTCTTACCTTAAAGACAAAAATCGCCTCTTTCATTTTTACTGGGCACCAGTTTTACTTTACAACAACTTTTGGCAACTGCCGATTTTTGTTAGAATTCAAGCCACTCTTTCCTCAATTTTGCGCTTAGCCTTTTTGGCAGAAAAAGAAAATCTTATCCAAATCTCAACCTACTCCACCTCCTTTTGGCTTTTAAAACAAGTTAACTTTTGGGATACGAATATAATTCCTGAAGACTGGCATATTTATCTTCAAGCGTTTTTTAAATTTGGCAAAAAAGTAAAAACTCTTCCCTTGTATACGATTATTAATGGCGATGCGGTTTATTCTGGAAGTTTGATAAAAACTTTGATCAATCGCTATCAGCAAGAAAAACGCTGGGCTTGGGGAGCATCGGATATTGCTTACGCTTTAAAAAACTTTTTTAAAACTCCCCATATCTCTTTTTTTTTAAAATTAAAAAAAATTCTTTTTATTTTTGAAACTCATTTTCTTTGGTCAACGTCATTTTTTATCCTAACTTTAAGCGCCTCAATTCCTCCATTAATTAATCCCATTTTTAAAAGAACGGTGATGGGTTTTCTTTTGCCAAAAATTTCTGCTTTTATTTTAACTTTAAGCTCTTTAATGCTTGTTTTTTATATTATTTTAGATATTAGCATTAGAAAAAAATTAAAACAAAAAATAAAAATTACCTCTTTGCCCATTTTGATTATCCAATGGTATCTTCTTCCTCTTATTTCTTTTCTTTTTTCCTCAACCCCGGCTTTAGAGGCGCAAACAAGACTTTTGCTGAAAAAACCGATAAAATATAAAGTAACAGAAAAAGTTTAAAAATTTTTTTATGCTATCTTTTCTCTTTTCAAAAACACCCCTTTTGTTTTTTGCCCAAAGCCTTTGGCGAGATGAGGCTTTTTCCTATTTTTTAGCAAAAAAAAACATCTTAGAAATTATCTTTCTTTCCGCCAAAGACTATAATCCGCCTTTGTATTATATTTTTCTTCATTTTTGGATGAAAATTTTTGGCTCATCAGAAATCGCCCTTCGCAGTTTGTCGTTAGTTTTTTATTGGGCAACGATTTACATTATCTTTTTATTTCTGACGAAAATCTTTAAAATCAAAGAAAAATTACTTTTGATTCTTTTTTTAATGGTTTTTATATTTAATCCTTTATTTTTATACTACGCTTTTGAAGCTCGCACCTATACTCTTTTTGCTTTTTTATCTTTATGGTCATCGTATGCTTTTTTAAAGGAAAATAAAAAACAATATCTTTTAGCTTCTTTTTTGGGTCTTTTTACTCATTATTTTATGATTTTTATTTTTTTCTCTCAGATTTTAACCTATCTTTTATTCAAAAAAAAATTTAAAAAAATTCAATTAAGATTTTTTTTCTATCAAGGAGCTTTTTTGATTTCGTGGATTCTTTTTGTTTTTCTTCAAAAAGGAAAATTAATCGACGATGATTTTTGGATCAAAAAACCGGATTTTTTTATTATTAAAAATTTTTTGGGAATATTATTTACCGGTTTTGAAAAAGACTTTGGTTTTTCTTATAAAAAAATAGGGTATTTATCGCTTTTTCTAAGTTTTTTGATAATTTTTGGATTCTTTATTAAAAAAAATTCTAAAAAACCAGTCTTTTTTTATCTTTTTTTCAACGGGGTTTTTATACCACTATCAGTAGCATTAATTTCTTATCTTAAACCAATTTTTCTTCCGCGGTATCTTATTAGCTTTTTACTATTAATGCTTCTTCTTGTGGTTTTTATTATTAATCACATTGAAAGAAAAGTAATTGCGATCTTAATTGTTTTTGCTCTTTTATTTTTTTCTTTTGACTATCAAAAACTACAGATTAAATTTCGAAAAAAATCAAACTATAAAAAACTTTATCAAGAAATAAAGGCTTTGGCAAAAAAAGAGGATTTTGTTTATGTTACTTTGGAACTTGATTATTTTATCGCCGGTTATTATTTTGATATCAATCGGGTAAAAATTTTTAACAAAAGTTATGAGGAAATCCCAAATTATGTTGGCAAAGTATTAATTCCAAAAGAAGCAATTACTTTTTCTCTTCCTTTATATCCCAAAAAAGCTTTTATCGTCGAAAGTGATTCTTACTCAATCCAAGCGGTTTTTTAAAAGATTAAGATATAATTAAAAATATGTAAAAATATGAAGAAACTACTTTTTTTTGCCAATCTTTTGATGTTTGGAGTTTTTATTTTAAAATTCAATCATTTACCACCGCAAATTCCTTTGTTTTATTCCCGTCGGTTTGGTGAAGAACAACTTGCTGATCTTTGGATGATTGTTTTTTTACCTTTTTTTTTAAACTTCTTTTTTTTTATTAACAATTTTTTTTATAAAAAATTTTTCTTTGGCAATTTTTTAGTCAAAAAAATCGTCGATTACGTTAACCTTTTTTTCATCATTATCATTCCAATAATTTTTTTACGAATTATTTTTTTAATCAGTTAAATATTTATGAAAAACATTTTGCCTTTAATTTTTGCTTCTTTTTTATCTTTTTTGTTAACTTATCCAACAATAATTTTGGCAAAAAAAATAAATTTAGTTACCGATAAAAAAAAACGAAAACACCCGGCCCATACTCATATTGGGATTATCCCTCGCGGTGGTGGTTTACCAATTTTTTTTAGTTTTTTAATAAGCTCATTGCTTTTTTTAAAGTTTAATAAAATAATTTTGGGGATAGTTGTTGCTAGTTTTTTGCTTTTAATCATTGGTCTTTTGGATGATTATTTTGATCTTTCTCCTTACTTACGATTTTTTGCCAATCTTTTAATTTCTGCTTTGGTTGTTGGTTTTGGTTTGGGGATTCCTTATATTTCCAATCCTTTAGGAGGAATAATAAGACTTGATTGGTGGAAAATAAATTTTGATTTTTTTGGTCATCATCAAGTTTTGATTTTGGCTGATATTTTATCAATTATTTGGTTAACATGGCTGACTAATATGGTCAACTGGAGTAAAGGCGTTGATGGGCAACTTCCTGGATTTGTGGCAATTACCGCTTTTTTTTTGGGAGTTTTATCGCAAAGATTTACCGCTCATGACATTACCGTTTACTCAGTAACAATTTTGGCTTTTATCATAAGTGGCGCTTATCTTGGTTTTTTACCTTGGAATTTTTATCCCCAAAAAATTATGCCCGGATACGGTGGTGGTGCTTTGGCTGGTTTTTGGCTTGGGATTTTATCGATTTTATCTTTTGGAAAAGTTGGCACCGCCATTTTAATTCTCTCAATCCCAATGATTGATGCCATTTACACCATCATAAGACGAATCTATCAAAAAAAATCTCCATTCCAGGCCGACTGGGGACACTTTCATCATCGACTTTTGGAAATTGGCTGGGGGAAAAGACGGATTGCAATTTTTTACTGGTTAGTCTCTTTTATCTTAGGTCTTTCGTCTTTATTTTTAAAAGGTCCTGATAAACTCCTTGCTTTTTTAAGTTTTTTTGTGATTTTAATTGTTTTTATTTTGATTATTGAGAAAGTTAAGAAAATAAAATAATTAGAATCTTTTTGAATAAACAATCTCCCAGTTTAAAACATCTTTTTCCTTTTTTATCGTCCCTTTTTTGTTTAAAATTACCGTCAACTGATTAAACTTTATCGATTTTGGCAGCTTAATTTCTTTTTTTATCTTTTCTTTTTCTAAAACCGGCATTTGATTTTTATAAATTAGGCTTAAATGTGGATTAAAATCATAAACATTATAACTAGAAAATTTTTCTTTAAATTTTTGATAAACATTAATTGACTGGTTATTTTTTTCAAATTGAATAAACAAAGTTTTCGTAAAAATTTCTGAGTAATCGATTTTCAATGGTTTTAAAGAAATTGGTTTTAAAAAAGAGGCAATTTCTTTGGTTTTTTTTATTATTGTCTTAACTGAAACATTAACTTCTCCCAACCAATAAATAGTAATATGAGGAATAAAAGAATAAGCTTGATAACTTTTTGCTAAATCATCAATTATTTTTTGCCATTTTTGTTTTTCTTTCTCCTCTGGTATAAGCCAAAAAGAAAAATCTGAGGTTTTCATAATTAACCTCGAGAAATAACATTTTTAACATACTCTTCAAAAATCGGTTTAAATTCATCAACTAAATCTTTCAACCAAAAAAGTTTCACCGGTGGTTCAAATTGGTTAATTAACTTTTGTTTATCAATTTGTTTTGATTCAATTAGCCAAGGAATTTTCTCCCAATAAAACGAGGCAGGTAAAATATAATAAACTTCATCAATCCCTGCCCAATAACAAGCTGACAAACACATTAAGCAAGATTCAATCACGGTAATAAGTTTTATATTTTTAACAATCGGCGATTTAACTTTTTTGCAGTATTTTTCAATTACTAATCTTTCAGCGTGAGCAGTTGCATCGGTATTACTAGCGACTAAACTTTGAGAAAAAGAAACGATTTGATTTTTATCATCAACCAAAATCACCCCATTAGGAAGATTTCTTTTTTTAGCAGAATCAATGGAAAGCTGTTTTAACTTTCTTATTTGCTGTTTTGTTAAAACTATTTTTTTCATTAAGATTATTTTAACATAAAATCCGTATTAAAATAGAATTTATTTGTCATCCTGAAGCCCTCCGATTAGGAGGGCTGAAGGATCTCTCGCGAATGCGAGAATCTTAGATAATGAGTATCTCAAACAAGTTGAGAGATTCTTCCCCTCCGACTCGGAGGGTCAGAATGACACTTTGTGAATTATTTTATTAAAATGAATTTATGAACAATTACTATATTTATATTCTTACCAATAAATCAAATACTTTATATGTAGGAGTAACTAATAATATTCAAAAACGATTATATGAACATAAAAATAAATTGATTAACGGATTTACTAAAAAATACAACTTAAATAAACTGATTTATTTTGAAACATATCAAAATATTAACGACGCAATAAAAAGAGAAAAACAGATTAAAGGATGGACTAGAAAGAAGAAAATTGATTTAATAAAAACTAAAAATCCAAACTTTAATGATTTATCAAAAAATTTTTAAATAATAAGAACAATTATTTTTTTCATTAAGATTATTTTAACAATTATTTTATTACTTTGTTATAATTTATTTTTATGTCTAGCTTAAAAGTTTTTACTGATGGTGGTTCAAAAGGCAATCCGGGACCAGCCAGTATTGGCGGTGTTTTTTATATTGGCAGTAAAAAAATCTTTCAGTTTAACCAATCAATTGGAGTTGCCACCAACA
>Ga0123519_10010241_pt1 | contig 13990 bp, 9 predicted proteins | sample YelNatPaOPRAMG02_FD_87396 | JGI IMG/M metagenome (GOLD analysis project Ga0123519, IMG submission 87396) | Hot spring microbial communities from Yellowstone National Park - Yellowstone National Park OP-RAMG-02 (version 2) | ecosystem: Environmental > Aquatic > Thermal springs > Hot (42-90C) ...
CCGGCCTCCCGCAGGCTCGCCTCCACCGCGGGGCTCACGGCCTCTTCGTCGGCGAGGATGGTCACCGCCTCCGCGTAGGCCGCCTCCTCTGGCGAGAAGCCGAAGGTGGGGCCGAAGCGCAGGAGGTAGCCCAGGGCCATGAGCATGTGGGCCGCCGTCTCCGGGCGGCTCGGAGGTCCGAAGAGGACGTAGTGGGGGAGCCGCTTCTCCCGCCCTGTGTCTGGCGCCGTGGCCCGGCGGAAGCAGATGGCGAAGGAGTGGTGGTAGCGAGCGTTCCCCGGGAGCAAGTCAGGGGCTGGCTCGTCCGGGTGGTCCGTGTGCAGGCCGGCCACCCGCTCGCTGGGCAGGCCCACCATCTCCACGGTGTATTCCAGGCCCTTGTCCATGGGGACCTCCCCCCCCAGGGGGCCGGCCTCCTCCGTCAAGGCCAGGAGGCGGCTCTCCTCCGCCCAGGCCACGCGCACCTCGGCCCCCACCACCCGGTCCCCGGCCTCGTCCACGCAGTCCACAAAGAGGGCGTGGCGGGCGCGGTTCTCCTGGGGAGAGAGGTGCCGCACCCGCTCCACCTTCCAGAAGGCCTGCCCAGGCTCCACCGGGCACGGCTCCACCCGCACCCCGTAGGCCTGGGCCTCGTTGGCCTGCCCCTTTCGGCGGGCCGCCCCCAGGCCCTCCGGCAATCTCTGGAGGACCTGGGCCACCTGGAAGGGGTCGCCCCCCAGCCGGCGCACGCGGCACCCGGCCTCGCAGAGAGCCTCCTCCTCCCTCCCTGGCACGCCTTCCTCGCTGGCCAGGATGAAGACCTGCGAGGCCTGGGCCGCGTCCTCGGCCCGGAAGGCGCAGGCCATGCCCTGCCTCAGGAGGACGGGGAAGGCCAGGAGCAAGTTGACCCAGGCCCCCGGGGCCGTGGCGCGCCCCAGGAGCAGGACCTGGCCCAGGGGTTTGGGGGGTGGCGCGGTCAGGGTCAGGTGCTTGCGCTCCCGCGGGGCCAGGCGGACCTCCTGCCGCAGGCTCCCCAGCCCTTCGGCCGCCAGGTGGTAGGTCCCCGGCTCCAGGCCCTCAAACCGGAAGCGCCCGGAGGCGTCCGTCCGCGCTTCCCGCTGCACGCCCCCTTGGGAGCGGAGGAGGACCCGCACCCACGGCTGGGGACGCCCGGCGCGGTCCAGCACCTCGCCTTCCACCGTGCCGGAGGAGAGGGCGGAGAGGTCCAGCGGGGGGAGCGCCACAGTGCTCCGCCCGTCCACACGGATGAGGTCGCTTTCCACCTCGCCCACCACCAGCCGGTATTCCCCTGCCGGCAGGAAGGGGAAGCGGAAACGTCCCTCGGCGTCCACCCGCGTCTCGCGGGCCCAGCCCCAGGTGAGGGCGTGGAGGACCACCAGGCGGCCCATCTCGGCCCCCAGAAGGCGGCCCTCCACCGCTCCCCCGAGGGGGAAGTCTATCTGGAAGATGTTGTGGCCGTCCAGCACCACTGGGCGGACGAGGATGCCCAGGGGGAGGATCTCCAGGACGCCGATCCCTGCCGGGAGCCCCCCGATGCGGAAGTTCCCCTCGGGGGAGGGCTTGGCCCGGCGGACCTCCGCGCCCATCCGCAGGAGGACCTCCGCGCTGTCGGGCGCGCCGGCCAGGTTCCCCTGGACGATGCTCTCCCCCGGCGGCTCGGCCCAGGGGCCCAGGCAGAAGTCCACCTCGTAGGAGGCGGCCTCCCCCCCGTAGCCCGGGATGTGGGCTGTCTGCAGCCCCTCGGCCACCTGGCTTGCCCAGTCGCCCTGCACCACACGCAGGGAAAACTCCCCCGGCGTGACGAGGAACTCGTAGTACCCGCTTGGCTTGGTGGGGTCGGACCCCGTGCGCACCACCGGGAAGCGGGTGCCCGGGAGCGCGCCGGTCCAGCGCATCTCCACGGCGATCCCCTGCAAGCCCTTGCCTTCGGCGTCCAGCACCCGCCCGAAGAGGAGGTGTCGGCCCCGCCCCTCCTCGGGGGGCAGGAGGCGCCGTTTGGCCACCCGGTAGAGGTACCCCGCGCCGGGCACCCGCAGGGCGACCTCCCGGGCGTCCCAGCCGTTGCTCCACAAGAGGCCCTGGCTCAGGGGGCCGGCCGTCAGGGTGTAGATCCCCTGGGGCAGCCCGCTGAAGGCGAAGCGCCCCTCGCCGTCGGCCACCTGCTCCCAGCGGCCGCCCCGTGCACCGGTGAGGACCAGGGGAAACCGCGGGACCGGCTGCCCAGCCTCGTTTTCCACGCGCCCCAGGAGGCGGCCGCGCCGGGCCTCCTGCAGTTCAACCGTCACCTCCAGAGGCTCCAGTTCGCCCACCACAAGCCCGCGGCGGACGATCCCCCACCCCTCCAGGCCGAGGGCGTAGGTCCCCGGGACGAGTTCCGTCCAGCGGAAAGCGCCCTGGGCGTCGGTCACGAGCGTCCCCAGGGGCAGGGGCTCGGCCCCTGGCACTTCCCGGTAGAGGGAGACGGCCAGGCCATCCAGGGGGCGGCCTCCGGGTCCGAGGACCCGGCCGAAGAGGGCCCCGGTCCCCTTGGGGATGGCGCGGGGGATGCTGGGCATCTCCCGCACCGCCTGCACGGTGGGGAGTTCCCCCTGGATGCCGAAGGGCTCCCGCCACCAGTCGGTGAACCAGGCCTGGCTTTCCCAACTGGGGGCGTAGTGGCCCAGGCGGTAGTTGGCCAGGAGCCAGTGACACACGGCGAAGTAGTACTCCGGGGCCTCCCGCTGCATGAAGTCGTTGATGCGCACCGTCCACTCGCGGTGCAGGTCGGGCGTCACCCGGGGGTAGCGCCGGTCCTCCCGCCACCCCACCATGGTGCCTCCCTCCGTGCTGATGATGGGGATGGAGTAACCCAGGGCCTCCACCACCAGGTCGTTGGCCAGGCGGAAGGCCAGCCAGCACGAGGGGTCGTCCCGCAGGGTGGCGCCGGGGTTCTTGTCCTCAGCCCGCCAGCGGTTGATGAGGTCCAGGGGCTGGCCGTCCCAGGCCCAGTAGCCCACGCGCTCGTACTCCTCTCGGGTGAGGGGCGCGCCCTCCTGGTTCACCGGGTCGTAGGGGTAGTCCAGGGGGTGGTTGAGGGTGTAGTTGTGGATGGCCAACCAGGTGCCATAGCGGAAGAGGTCCTCTCGGCCCCGCTCCACGACGCGGGCCACGAAGTTGACCTTGGACCCCACGCCCATGGCCGGCACAGCCGGGTAGCCGCCCAGGCTCAGGACCTTGTCGGCGTCAATGATGAAGTGGTCCACCACGAGGTCCAGCCAGTTGGCGGGGATGTGGCCCCCCTTCCACTCCGCGGGCACGTCTGGCTCGTTGTTGGTCTCAAAGTAGCGCACCCCGAGGGCCACCAGGCGGCGGATGGTGTCCTCCTCCCGCCCCCCGATGTGGCCCGGGTTGGGCTCCCGGCGGTAGAGGCGGACGATGGGCATGATGCCGTGGGCCAGGAGCGTCTCGCACAGTTCCAAAGAGGACCCACCCCCGTCGTCCAGCAGTTTGACCCACTTGATGTGCATGGACTCCAGTTGCTGGATCCAGAAGGCCAGTTCCCGCCCTTGGGGGTGGTAGAGGCTGGCCGACCAGTGGATGCCGCGGCCGTTGTCGTCGGGGGGGCGCGGAAAGTCCCGCAGTTGCATGGTCCCAACTCCTCGTGCGTGCTGGTGCTGCTGGGGCCTCCCTGCTTCCCCGATGGGGGCCGCCGGGGGAGGCTGCCGAGGGGCCCGAGGGCTTATCCTGCAAGAATTATACCACAGGAGCGGGGTGATGCCGAGGCGCGGTCGGTCGGGGCACCCCTCGCGGGGGCCACTGGAGGCAGCAGGGGCGCAGCAGCGCTGCGCCCCTCAGGTTCAGGCCAGGTCCGCCACTATGCGCTTGAGCCGCTGGACGCTCTGCACGACCGCCGCGTCCTCGTCGTTGCGGTAGGCAGGGTGCAGGAAGTCTATCTCCACCGCCAGGAGCCCCGTGTACCCCGCGTCCTTCAGCATCTGGAGGAGCCGGGGGACGTCCAAGAGGCCGTCGCCGATGGGCACGGAGGCATAGGCGTACCACTCCTCGGGGGGCACGCCAGGGTTGACCTGGAGGTCCTTGACGTGGGTGGCGTAGACGAAGGGCCCCAACTTCCGCATGGCCTCCACCGGGTCCTCGCCCAGGCGGACGAAGTTGCCGAAGTCAAAGGTGATGCCCATAGAGGGCGAGCCAACGGCTTCCAGGAGGCCCAGGAGTTCGTCGGTGGTGTAGTCCATGTGGTTTTCCACGGCGAAGCGGATGCCGTACCGCTCCGCCACAGGGACCGCCTGGCGGTACCACTCCTTCAGGCGCTCCAACTGGGGGCTGTGGGGCTCGGCCCGGTAGATGCGGCTGCTGCTGACAACGCGCATCACCTTCGCCCCCAGGAGGTCGGCGTAGCGGAACGAAGCCAGCATCTCCTGGAAGGCCCGCTCGTTCTTCCCCGCCTCCAGCCCCCGCGGGTGCCCCCAGGCGTAGACCCGCTCCAGGTGGTACTGGTCCAGGAGGCGGCGCAGGGAACGGAGGTACTCCTCGTCCACGCTGGGGAGGAAGCACGACTCCAGCGAGACGCCCTCCGCGCCGATCTCGTGGGCCCGCTGGAGGAACTGCTCCAGCGTCATGCGGGAGGGGGGAGGGGTCTGCTGGGGGTAGACCTCGCCGAAGAAGCGGTGGTAACTGTAACTGTCAATCCCGACCTTCATGGGTGACCCCCCAGGGTCAGGGGCGTGTCCAGCCCCTGGGCCTCTCCCACCAGGACCTTCTGGCCCTTCTCGGCCGAGAGGAGGATGGCATCCAGGACCTGCATCCCCCGCCAGCCGTCGTAGAAGTTGGGGCTGGCTGGCCGGCCCTCGTGGATCGCCAGGAGGAACTCGTAGATGGCGTGGTAGTGGGAGTGCTCGTAGCCGATGGGGTGGCCGGGCGGCCACCAAGCAGCCATGTAGGGGTGCACCCGCTCCGTCACCAGGATGGTGCGGAAGCCCCGCACCTCCTCTCCATCGGCCAGGGAGAAGAACTGGAGTTCGTTGGCCCGCTCCTGGTTGAAGGCGAGGCTCCCCTCGCTGCCGTAGACCTCAAACTGGTTGTAGTTCCTGCGGCCCGGGGCCAGGGTAGAGGCCTCAAAGGAGCCCATAGCGCCGTTGGCGAACTCGGCCAGGAAGAAGCAGGCGTCCTCCACGGTGACCGGGGCACGGCCCGCCCCGTCGGGGGTGGGACGCTCCGGGATGAAGGTCTTCGTCACGGCCAGGACGCTGCGGATCTCCCCCACCAGGTACCGGGCCAGGTCCACGGTGTGGGAGTGGAGGCCTCCGATCACCCCTGTGCCGGCCTTCTCCCGCTGCAGGTGCCAGGTGATGGGGCTCTGGGGGTCAATCCAGCGGGAGTTGAAGTAGGCGCTGCGCCAGTGGCGCACCTCCCCGATGCGGCCCTGGTCAATCAGGCGCTTGGCCAGGGCGACGGCCGGGTACTTGCGGTAGTTGTGGTTCAGGGCGTGGACCACCTTGGCCGCTTCTGCCGCCAGGTACATCTCCTGGGCCTCGGCGGCGTTCATGGCCAGTGGCTTCTCGCAGAAGATGTGCTTGCCGTGCCTCGCCGCTTCCACGGCGATCTCCCGGTGGAGCCACGGCGGCGTGGTGATGTCCACGATGTGGATGTCCTCCCGCGTGACGGCGCGCCGCCAGTCCGTCTCCACCTCTTCCCAGCCCCAGCGCCTGGCGAAGGCCTCCAGGGCCTCGCGCCGGGTGCCGCACACCACCTTGAGCACGGGCCGGATGGGCACGTCAAAGAAGGTAGCCACGTTGCGCCACGCGTGGCTGTGGGCCCTGCCCATGAAGCCTTGCCCGATCAGGGCGACGTTCAGTTCCCGCATGGGTCACCTCCGTGCGTGCGGTGCAGAGGCCGCGCGGCCAAAGCATCCTGGGATGGCCTCCCAGGGCGAAGCCAAAGCGGGCAGGGGCGCTGAGCGCGCCCGCCCACGGGGAAAGACCCCTCGTCCCCCCTTCCCTCCCCGTGGAGGGGAGGGAAGGGGGTGTCCGCCGCACGCGGGCGGAGGTAGGGAGGGGCCAAGAGAGGCACGCCTCTCGGCGTCCTCACCCGGAAGCCGCGGCCTCCACGAACGAGGAGTTCGCCAGTTCCTCAAAGGGGAACTCGCGGGCGATCTTGCCGTTCTCCGCCAGGAACTGGATCTGGTGCTGGAAACTGGCCTTGAAGGTCCCGTCCCGGAAGTACTCCACCTGCTTCGCCGCCGTGGGGTAGTTGACCTGGTTCAGGAGGTTGGTCAGTTCCTCCAGGGAAGCGCCGAAGTTCACGTTGGCCTTGAGCCAATCCCAGAGTTCCTTGTGGGCCTGGGCCTTCGTGGCCTCTTCGGTGAAGTAGCGGTGGGTCCGGTTGAAGAGGACGTCCACATAGGCCACCACGGCGTCGTGGTTCTTGTCGGCGAACTCCCGTTTGACCGTGGTCGCCTCAAACATCTTCTCCTTGATGGGGTTGGGCGGCTGGTCCAGCATGGTGCCATCAAAGAGGATCTTGGCGTCCGACGTCTGGGCGATGATCTGGGGCCAGAAGTTGGTGCCGGTGGAGATGAAGTCGCCGTTGCCGCCCACGAAGGCCGAGACGTGGTCAGCGTAGTCCATGTGGACGATGGTGACGTCCTTCTCGCTGAGGCCGTACTTCTGCAGCATCAAGAGGCAGAAGTAGTGGTTGACGGACCCCTTGGCCATGATCCCGACCTTGCCCTTGAGGTCTGCAGGGGACTGGATGCTCTTGCGGGACAGGATCTTGAAGATCGGGGTGGCCTCGCCGTGGGTGCCGATGAAGTAGATGGGCACGGTCCCGGTGACGTGCACGGCGAAGATGGGGGTGCTCCCCGTGTGGCCGATCTCCACCTTGCCGGCAGCCATGGCCTCAAAGAGGGGCGCGCCCGCGTCAAAGGCGATGATCTCCACGTCCAGCCCTTTCTCTTTGAACCACCCCTTGGTGGCGGCCACGGCCTGCAGGGCCATGTGCGGGGCGATGGCGAAGCCAGAGCGGATCTTGACCGGCTGGCGTGTGGGGGTGGGCGGGACGGGCGTGGGCGTGGGGGCCGGCGCGGGCGTGGCGGTAGGTGGAACGGGAGTAGGCGTGGCGGCCGGGGCGCAGGACGCCAGGCCGCTGGCCACCACCGCGCTGGAGAACCCCAACACGGCAGCCCTGCGCAGGAACTCCCGGCGGGTCACCTTCGCCGGGCCCTCCGAAGACTTGCGGCGATCCTCTGCACTGCTGCTCATCGTTCAGCCCTCCTTTCTGCTGGTTTCTGACGGTCAGAACGGGTCACGCGCGACGCATGCCAAGGGCGGAGTCCTCCTCACGCCCGAGGTGCCGTCTCTAGGCCGGCGCCGCCACAGCCGGGGCTTCGGAGGCGACCCCGGCGAACTCCTCTTCAAAGTGAGTCCACAGGCGGCGCTTGATCTCCCCGAACGCCTCCGAGACCTTGATGTCCACGCTGCGGGGCCGGGGCAGGTCAATGCGGATGATATCGCGGATGCGCCCCGGCCGCTTGCTCATCACCACCACGCGGTCGGCCAGGTAGATGGCCTCGTCCACGTCGTGGGTGACGAAGACCACCGTCTTGCGAGCCTGGCTCCAGAGGTTCAAGAGTTCCGCCTGCATGCGGGTCTTGGTGAAGAGGTCCAGGGACCCGAAGGGTTCGTCCATGAGGAGGACTTTGGGGTTGCAAGCGTAGGTGCGGGCGATGTCCACCCGCTTGCGCATGCCCCCGGAAAGTTCCTTGGGATAGGCCTTCTCAAAGCCGCTGAGGCCCACCATATGGATGACCCTGCTGGCGATGGACTCCACCTCTTCTTTGGGGAGCCTGCGCAACTTCAACCCGTACTTGACGTTCTCCTCCACCGTGAGCCAGGGGAAGGTGGCATCCAACTGGAAGACCATCCCCTTGTCTGGGTGGGTGTCCATGCTGGGCTGGCCGTCCAGGTAGACCATGCCCTCGTCTGGCGTCACCAGGCCGGCGAAGATGCGCAGGAGGGTCGTCTTGCCGCAGCCACTGGGCCCCAAAATGCACAGGAACTCCCCGTCGTACACGCCCAGCGAGACGTCCTGGAGGGCGACGATCTCCTGGCCTCCCTCGCCGCGGAAGGTGTGGGTGATGTTCCGGCACTCCAGTTTGTAGGGCGATCCTTGTGCAGCCACGTTCCCCTTCTCCCTAGGCTTCGCGCCGTTCCATCCAGGAGGTCAGGCGGCGGTTGACGTAGCGAAGGCCGCGGTCCATGCTGAAGGCCAAGAGCCCGATGCAGATGATGCCGACCATGATGGCGTCGGTGCGGAAGAAGCGGCGGGCGTTGGTCATCATGAAGCCCAGGCCGCGCTGCGCGGCGATCAGTTCGGCGGCGACGAGGATGGCCCAGGCGGTGCCCAGGGCCACCCGCAGCCCGGTCAGGATGTAAGGGACGGCCGCCGGGATGGCCACGGTGAAGAAGAGGTCCCGGTTGGTGGCCCCCATGGTCCGGGCCGCCTCAATGTACAGGCGCGGCGTGTTCTTGACCCCGGTGATGACGTTGATGATGCAGGTGAGGAAGCACCCCAGGGTGATGACCATGATCTTGGGCCGCTCCTCTATGCCGAACCAGAGGATCATCAGGGGGATGTACGCGAGGGGCGGCACGGGGCGGATGAGTTCAATGAGCGGGTCAAAGACCCCGTCAATGAACCAGAACCAGCCCATGAGGCTCCCGAGGAGGGTGGCCAGGGTCACCCCGATGGCGTACCCCGTCAGAACGCGCATCAGGCTGGTGAGGATGTCTATGGGCAGGTTCTCTTGGGTCCAGAGTGTCACGGCGGTCCTGGCGATGGCCTGCGGCGGTGGGATCAGGACTTGGTTGACCAGGCCGGAGTTGCTGATCGCCGTGTACAGGGTCAAGACCGTCACGACGGAGCAGATGCTCACGATGGTCCGCTTCCGGGCGGTATCTGCCTCGGCCCGCTTGGGTTTGGCTTCCACCGGCTTGGCGTTGCTGCGCACGCTCATCTGGGCTGACTCCCCCCTGTGGCCTGTGTTAGAGGGTGTGGACCTAAAGTTATTATATCCGCCCTGAGCCGGGCTGTCAAACCGGCTTTCCCCAAAGCAAAACGAACTTATGCAGAATGAAACATCTTTGCCCTCTCGCAAAACCGCACCTGAGCGAGAGGTCCAATCCCTGTCCCTCAAGCCCCCTGGGCCCCCACCCTAACTTTTCACCGCGCCGGCCGTGAGGCCGCTGATGAGGTACTTGTGGGTCAGGAGGGAGAAGAAGATCACCGGCAGCATGATCACCGTGCCCGCGGCGGTGATCTTGCCCCAGTCCCACCCCGCGTAGTTCAGGAAGTTGACGATGGCCACCGGTGCCGTCATCATGGGGCCCCGGGTGAAGATGAGGGCGTAGAAGAACTCCAGCCAGGCGTTGATGAAGGAGAGGATGGCCACGGCAGAGAGGCCAGGCGCCGAAAGGGGCAGCACGATGCGCACGAAAGTCTGCCAGAGGTTCGCCCCGTCCACATAGGCCGATTCCTCCAGGTCCCGGGGGATGGAATCAAAGAAGGGCCGCAGGATCCACACCACGGTGGGGATGGCGAAGGTCAGGTAGACCAAGGTCAGGCCCTGGTAGGTGTTGACCAGTTGGAGGCGCAGGAACAGGGCGAAGAGGGGCAGGGCGAAGGCGATGGGGATGGCCATGCGCACGGCCAGGATCCAGAAGGCGATGAGTGTGCCGCGCGTGAAGCGGTACCGGGACAGGGCATAGGCCGCCGGGACGCCGAACCCCAGGGAGAAGAGGGTGGTGGCGGTGCTGACGATGAGGCTGTTGAGGAGGTTGCGCTGGAACCGGGTGGCGATGATGTCCCGGTAGTTCTCCAGGGTCCAGCCCCGGGTCCAGTCGGGCGGCATCTGGAATTGGGCAATGGCCGTGCGGAAGGACATCTGCGCCATCCACAGGATGGGGACCAGGACGACGAAGGCCAGCCCGACGAGGACCACCAGGTTGAGGGCCAGGCTGAGGCGGCGCTTCCACACCCGCCGGGGGTTTCTCCTGCGGACCGTGGGTCGGGTATCCACCAGGGTGCTCATGCTTCACCTCCCTCCCACTGCACGCGGCGCAGGATCAGGAGCGAGAGGGCCAGGGTGAAGAAGAACATGATGACCACGATGGCGCTGGAATAGCCGATGTAGCCGTGGAAGAGGCCCTGCTGGTAGGCGTAGTAGTTGGTCGGCTCGGTGGCGAAGCCCGGGCCACCTTGGGTGATGACGTAGATGAGGGGGAAGGTGCGGATGCTATCCACCACCCGGAAGAGGAGGACCACGGTCAGGGTGGGCCGGAGCATGGGCAGGAGCACGTGGCGGATCAACTGCCAGGTGGACGCGCCGTCAATGCGCGCTGCTTCCATCGGCTCCTCCGGCAGGGCCTGCAGCCCCGCATAGAGGAGGAGCATGCAGAAGGGGAAGAACTGCCAGATGTCGGCGATGGCGATGGCCAGGAGGGCCAGGGTGGGGTGCCCCAGCCACCGCACCTGCGGCAGCCCCAGGAGCCCCATGATGTAGGTGACGATGCTGACTTCCGGCGTGAAGAGGATGCGCCACATCAGCGCCGCCACGACCGGCGGGATGACCATGGGGATGATGAAGATGTTGCGGAAGACCTCCACCAGCCTCCGGATGTGGTGCTGGAGGTGCAGGTAGAGGGCCAGGCTCAGGCCGATGGCCATCTGGAAGGGGACGGTCAGGCTGGAAAGTTTGACCTGCACCCAGATGGAGTTCCAGAAGCGCCGGTCTTCGGTGAGCAGGCGGACGTAGTTCCGCAGGCCGATGAACTGGAGCGACCCGGGGCGCGAGAGGTCCCAGGGCGTGAAACTGGTGGCGATGAGGTAGAGGACTGGCACGATGGTGACCAAGGTCAGGACCAGAAGCCCCGGGACGAGGAGCGCGGTGTAGAACCTGCGGCGCGTCGCCTCCCATTCGGCCACAGGTGCACGCGCCGCGGCCACCGCGAGCCCTGTCTCCCCCTCGGCTCCCGAGGGCCAAGTCAAATTTTTGCCCGGCTCGGCCATGCACCCCTCCGGCCAGTCTGTGGCTCCCCCTGGGCGTGAGGTGGTGGGGCCCCGGCCGCCGGGGCCCCACCGAACTGCCAGCGGGCCTCAGTAGGGCTCCTTGAGGGTGTAGCCCGCGTTCTTCATGATCTCCACGACGTCCTTCTGCACCGCGTCCAGGGCGTCCTTGACCGACTTCTGGCCGCTGATGATCTCGCCGATCCCCTGGCCGATGCGCTGCCCGACCTCCGGGAACTCGGGGACGACGCGGTAGGCCACCTTGGCCAGCCGCAGGGCCTCGGCGATCAGGTCGCCCACGTTGACGCCCGCGAGGGTGTACTTGGCCGCGTACTCCTTGGAGGTCAGGACCGATTCCCGGGTCACCGCGGAGTGGGTCCCCTCAATGGCCGAGCGCTTCAGGATCTCCGCGCTGGTGGCCCACTTGATGAACTCCCAGGCCGCGTCCTTGTTCTTGGCGTTCTTGGGGATCTGCAGGCCGTGGGTCGCGATCTGCGGGAAGCGGCCAGCGGGCCCCGCCGGCACCAGGTTGATGGCCACCTTGTCGGCCACCAGGCTCTTCGCCGGGTCCTGGATGGGGCCGAAGATGCCCAGGGCGTCCACCCAGATGCCGGCCTTGCCCTGGGCGATGGCCGTCTGGCAGTCGGGTGTGTCGTAGATCTGGGTGCCGGCGATGCTGTACTTGAGGATCAGGTCCACGAAGTCCTCGGTGGCCTTGATCGCCTCGGGCGTGTTGAGGGTGGGCGTCATGTCGTTGGGCGGGTCGCGGAAGATGTTGCCGCCGTACCCCTGCAGCCAGATGGGCCAGGGGAAGTGGACGCCGTTGGGCTCCGTGCGGGCCACGTAGGCGTAGAACTCGGGCGGCTTGTGGATCTTCTCGCACACGGCGTGCAGGTCGGCGAAGGTGTCGGGGGCCTTCAGCCCGGCCTGGTCCAGGACGTCCTTGCGGTAGATCATCTGGGTGGACTCGGCCACCCACGGCAGGGCATGCAGTTTCCCTTCCCACTTGAAGGGGGAGAGGGTGGCCGGCAGGAAGTCGTCCAGCGGGAGTTTGTCCCTGGCGATGTAGTCATCCAGGGGCGTGACCCAGCCAGGCCGCATCCAGCGCTGGGCTTTGATGAAGATCATGGTCATGGCGTCGTAGGTGCTGCCCCCGGCGGAAAGTTCAATTTCCGTCTGCTGCAAGAGGACTGGCCAACTGACGATCTCCAGTTCCACCTTGATCCCGCTGGCCTCGGTGAACTCGGGCAGCGCCTTCTCCACGAACCGCACGTAGGGCATGTCGCTCATCAGCACCTTGATGGTGGTGCCGGCGAAGGGCTTGGGCACGGGGGTGGCCGTCGGCGGGACTGGCGTAGGCGTGGGGGCAGCCGTCGGTGGGACAGGGGTGGCCGTCGGCGGCACGGGGGTGGGGGTGGCCGCCGGCGCGCAGCCGGCCAGGGTCAGCACGGTGCCGCCTGCCGCGAACCCGGTCCACTTGAGGAACTCCCGTCTGCTCAGTCGCTTTTTCATCTTCACCCTCCTCGCGGTGTGCGAACTTCCTGAAGACACTCAGACCCCTTTTGGACAACCACCGGATACGTCCGCTTTCGCCTTCCTCTCACCTCCTTTCCCCTGATGCGCATGGGTGGGCAGGTTGCCCTCCTTGCTAGTCGTACCGCCCGTAGCGGCGCGCGGCCTCCACCATGGCGTGGATGTTGGCCGGGGGCGTGTCGGGGGGAACCTCGCACCCAGCGGAGAGGATGTAGCCGCTCCCGTCCTTCGCCTTCTCCAGGCAGGCACGGCTGGCCTCCAGCACCTCCTCGGGAGACCAGCGCAGGAGGCTCACCGTGTCCAGGTTGCCCATCAGGCAGACTTGGTGGCCCACCTTCTGCTTGTACACCCCGATGTCCACCTGGCTGTCCACTTCCAGGCAGGTGGCTCCGGTCTCGGCCATGAGGTCCACGATGCGGCCGGTATCGCCGCAGATGTGCAGGTAGACGGGGACGCCCCAGCCGATGATCTCCCCGATGACCCTCCGCTCAAAAGGCCAGGCGAACTTCTGGTACATCTCCCGGCTCATCAGGTTGGCGGTGGAGTCGCTGCAGACCACGGCGTGGGCCCCCTGGTCCACCAGGGCCCTGACGTAGCGGAGCAGGACCGGCACGCAGAACTCCAGGAGGTCAAAGACGAACTGTTCGTCGTCGTAGAGGTCCATGAGGAAGCGCTGGATGCCCCGCAGGCGGGTGGCGAGGGAGAAGGGGGTGGAGTTGTAGCGGGCTTTGATGAAGACCTTGTCCCCCACCGTCTCCACCGCCTTGCGGACAGCGGCGAGGACCACCGGCATGCGGCCGTCGTGGTAGGGATCGGGCACGTGGAGCACGCTCAGGTCCTTGGTGTCGGCCAGGGCTGGCCGGACCAGGGTGGGAGCTGCGTCGGGGTGCAACTGGATGGTGGAGCCCATGGCCTCGGCCACCACGAAGATGTCGGTGCCGATGTTGAGGGCGTCGTGGCCGTAGAGCGTCCACGCGCCGACCTGCGCGGCGACGACGGCGTCTGGGTCGGTGCAGTAGCGCGCGTAGGAGATCCCCGCCAGCCGCACGGGGTGGTGGTAGAAGAGGGGCTCCACGGGGACCCTGTCGGGGATTTCCCGGCGGAGGGCCCTCTGCACCCGCTCCACGGAGGACATGTTCGCCATGAGCTTCTGGCCTCCCAGCCGCGCTGCTCCGGCGCCCTGCCACATCCCGGGCTTCTCCTGCACAGCCTGCCCTGAGGCCGGCCTGGCGACGTGGCATCGTAAACTTAGTGAATTAATTCTACCACAGGGCTCCGTTCCTGTCAAACGGCTGCTGGAGGGCCTTCAGGGCTGACTCGTTTTTACAAAGGGAAGACCTTAACGGCTCTTCCGGACGCTAGATGGCACGCCAGGAGGCGTGCCCTACGGTCTGTCACA
>Ga0123519_10010242_pt1 | contig 13989 bp, 13 predicted proteins | sample YelNatPaOPRAMG02_FD_87396 | JGI IMG/M metagenome (GOLD analysis project Ga0123519, IMG submission 87396) | Hot spring microbial communities from Yellowstone National Park - Yellowstone National Park OP-RAMG-02 (version 2) | ecosystem: Environmental > Aquatic > Thermal springs > Hot (42-90C) ...
AGTGAAAGGAAAGAACGGTGTCCATAAAGTTCCAGGCAAGTGAGGAGAAACGGAAGCACTTGCAGCGCATGCGTGCAAGGGCTACGGTTCATGTCAATCGGAAGATACCCAAACTTTAGCACGTGGATGCCCGATTTCAGGGAAAGCGCTACATCTGTCTCATTCCGATATCGGCGTAGATGGCAACTGCAATCCCGCATCGAATGGAATCTAGTCATTCGCATCGATGCAGGTGCATCGAGAACGGCATACCGCCTGCGGCATGCGATACATCCGCTGAGGCCGGAACGTTGTCCACTGCCCAGGTGGCGCCGATGCCGGCGTGCCGAGCCGTCGCCATGAACGCTCGTCGCGTGCCAACGCAATATTGCGGATTCCGAGTTTGCAGCTCAGGTGCTGTGAGCCGTGCATCGTTTGCTTGAACAAACAGGTTCGAAGAAACCTGAGCTTGAAAAGAGACTTTTTGTAGAAACTTAGCACCGATTGATACGCAAACTTGACATGGCTTTCGCAATTTCGATCGGCTTCTCCGGCACCAAGATGCAGCGCAGCTCGGTGGTTAATTCACGGGCGAGCTCGCTGCGAACCCGGCGCTTGCACGCGTTCGCCGGGTTTCCGCTTGTTGGAGCTCGTGCATCTGAGTTCTCGGGGGCACATCCACTCGGTCGACGGCAAGCGCTGAGGAGCATGGGGCAGCGTCATGGAATCCAGGGCCTCCAGTGCCGGAGCGCAGCGATAATCGTGAATCCTCCGTCGGGCGGACACGCCTCCATCGGTCTCTACCTCGCGCGGCAGCTGTTATCTCTTGATTTAGAAGTGTATCTGCTTGTGGCGGGCCAAGAAGACAAATACCGCTCCAAGCAGCCGAACAGCGCCCTCTTGGGTCTTCGCGAAGCGGAACCCCACGCAGCGTCTTTCCATATCTCGTTCGGTGACGCCGACGATCCCTCGATACTCATGAATATGGTCCAGACACGCCGCCCATCGGCGGGACCAATCGCAGCCTTCATAGATAATCGATCGCAGACGTTGGATGAGGCCCTTCTGCTGCATAAATTTGCCATGGGACTCAACGCGGAACGGTATCTCTACGTGAGCTCCTGCGGCATCTACGAGCCGGGTGACTACGCGCCATTCATCGAGACAGACCAGGTGAGGCAAAGCGCGGGTCAGGCGCAGGTGGAATCACGTTTTTTGCGGGACAGTGTGATCCCATTTGCAGCCTTTCGTCCGATGTATATCATTGGCAAACACGCGGCGAAACTTGACTATACAAATTTCTTCCTCGACCGAATCACGAGGAAACGACCCATACCTTTACCCGGAAAAGGCAATGCATTTGTCAGTCTGACGCATGCTGAGGATGTTGCCAGCATGCTTGCTTGTGCTGTACTAGCGCGACCGGACGAGGTGTCTGGCCAAGTATTCAACGCAGTGTCGCCGCGGTATGTGACGCTCAAGGGACTCGCAGAGATGTGTCACCGCGTCGTTCACGGCGACAAGTCGAAACCGGAGATCATCTATTACGATCCGGTGAAGCTTGGCATTGACCCCAAGGAGGCAACAGGTCTACCGTTCCGGGTTTCGTATCCATTTATCGCAGATCCTGGCAAAGCGATGCGTTTGCTCGCTTGGCAGCCGCGTCACGACCGCACGCTGCAAAATGATCTGCAGGAAATGTACGAGGAGTATCTTGAACTCGGACTGCACGAGCGTCGCGTCGATTTAACCAACGATGATCGAATCGCGCGCAGTGTGGGAGCAGCTGGGAAAGCGGCCGCAGCGAAGTAAGGGCGAAGACCCTAATGGGGTTTTAGAAAAGGAATTCTAAGCGAAGCGGCATGATTCCGGGCAGACGAGGATTTCGTGCGAGGCGGCTCCCGTATCCAAATATCTATGACATGTAATTCACCGGGGTCACCGAGCCGTATGAGATCCGCGAATCCGGCGGCATACGCGAAAGGATGCGTTGCACCGATCTATGCGAGGCTTGTAGTCGACACAGCAATCTCATGATGGAAACAACGAGCACCGCGCTTTCTCATGCATCGTATGCACGCTCCCAAACCGGCAAGATTATCTTTCCAATGAAGGACGCCAAAGACTGCGTATTCTACGGAGGCAACGTTGTTCTTGGACTCATTGCATTCTTAGCGACGACCGAGAATGCAGGTGTGATCCACATCGTGTGTGTGTATGTGTGTGTGTCTGGGCAAGCCCCAAAGCCGCACGCATCAAGGGTTCCAACTGGAGCCGCCAACGCTGGCTGGAGTTCGGGACCGTTCGCGCATCTGCTTTGTTCGCCATGCGTACCATTCGCTCTGTGTTCCATCGGATCCGTCGAGGCGCATGCACATTGCACAAGTTTGTGCGAACCACAAGGCATGCTGGTGCGAATGACCAGATCGCGCGAAACGCTGAAGATGAGAATTAGACACGCAAGAGGGAGATTATGGTGCTTTTAAATAAAGCGGTCTTCGGGTCTGGAAAGTACTCGATTCCGTGAGCTCTGGCTGGTACGATGCCGCCACCGAGGCGGTGTGCGCACATTTGGAAACGACGACGCGGGTGTGCTCCTGCCAGCGACGCACGAGATCGAAAACTAGTTGGTAGATAGTGTTCACAGACGTAAAGATATGCTCAGTAGTTTCGAACAATGGAATACTGTTATTGTTCATGAAATCTTCAGGAAAATCTTCTAGGCATTTGCATAGGGCGTTGCAGCCTTGCTGGATCGCTGCGCCGCAATCGTGCATAGACGCAACCAAGGATACACGACCTCTTCTCATGGCTAGCAGTTTGTACTCATCGGAAATCCTCGGGATTTCAGCGCAGAGCTCAACTTGACTATGGAACGATTTCCTCGAAAGCTCGATCGACGGAAAGCCGCTGGATTCTCCATAAACAGGAAACATTGCCAGATGTTGATCGAAGCATTCACGCACTTTAACAGTTGTCGGCTACAACCAAACAACGCAGCTTATCGGTCATTTCCCACATATTCCAACTCACTGAGCTAGTTCGTGAATGCACGATTTTGCGTCCGTGGAATCGAAACTGTTGGCGAGTCAGGTGCGGAGTCATGCACGCCTATCGACGATCATTCCCGTGAGCTATTTGGAGGTTCATATTCTCTCTCCGTGGGACCTCAAAAGTATCCCACGCCGCTCGATACATTGCACACAGCGTCGCAATGCATCATGATGCCGTCACTCCATCTGCCTGTGTGCCGCCTGGCGTCCATCGTACCCGATTCTCAATGATACTGAGCCTTTGAGAAACTGGGTAACCTCATGTGTTTCCCATTCAGGTCATTGACTCTGTCTTCTTGACTCGCATACGCGGACACAGAAGTGAGATTCTTCAAACGTGGATCCACGCGCACCACATAGCCCTTCGCCTCACGAAACTTGAACTGTTGAAAACGGAAATCGATGCGCGACTCAGCCCTGGGTGTCAGAAAGTGCATGCATATTGATATCTCGACACTCTTCATGGTATCTGTTCACTTCTGTTCATTGCTTCGCTTCAAATGTGGAACATTGAACGAGCTCCGCCAGTGATGCTGGCGAATTCGTACGAATGTTTCGTGGTTGCTCGCAACGACTGCCCACAGACCACTGAGTAGGTGGTAACAAAGAGTAAACAGGTAGCTACGATTACGGAATATGGCTTGACACACAGGGTCACATCCAGTAGGAGCTTTTGGAAGCAGAGGGCGTGCTCAGATCCGAGGAGAAATTCTGCTTCGCATTGGAGAGTTCTGGTCAGGGAAACCACGTGGCGTAAACTGAAAGCGAGGAACTCATCACGTTCCGTCCATGCATTGGATGTGACGTCCATTGTTCCCAGGCCGAGAGCAACTCCATGAGCTTGGACGCTCTACAGCCCGTCTCGTTCTCGGTGCGACATCGCTTCCGGACTCGCTACCGACACAAGCGCATCCGCCTCAAGCTCTCCATTTGCCATCATCGACACACCACGAATATTTTAATACAGTCCCCAATTTTCGGGGCAAGCGAGGCTAGAACAGCCTCAAGGTATTTCTCGCGGAGCGCTTGATACTGACTCGCATTTGATGTTTGCGGTTGGTCTGATACCTGTCGGCACCTGCGATGAAGGTGCTCCGGTCGCCGGCGTGTCAGAGAAGTCGGGGACGCGGATGTACAAGTCCCGAATCCTGCGCTCAGGCTGTAATGCATCTGCTGGACGGAGTATCACTTGTGCTGTCGAATGAATTTTTATTCGAAAAGTATCGGGAGAATCTGGACATTGCCCGCCCTGTGTACACAGCGCTTTCGAACAGTTGCTTTCCTGGATACGTCAGGGCGAAGGAAGCTATGTGATCCGTTATAGAATGAGAATTTACCCGATTCCGAATGGTGGCCTCCATTGTATACTGTCGAATATGCTCCCCGTTGATGAATTTTTTCAGATGACCATTAAAGTGTATTCAAACTAGTCTCTCGTGGACGAAGATTACTCTCTTCTGTCCCAGTCCGGGCTATTTGCAGGACGATGCTTCTCTCTATTTTGTGGTGATTCCTTCTCCTTCCCTTTGGTTCGCTTTCTTGTTTACCCTTGGCGTCGCATTCTTTTTGTCGCTAGGCTCTATATCAGTTTTTTCCAGGGGATGCACAGGCACCTGGTGGACGGTAAGATTAGAGGTCGCCTTTGCTGCGTATGGAACAGTCATCTATTGCGAAAGTACTTTTCGTCTCCTCCTCCGTGGCGAGCACGCCCACGGATGGAATGCGCTTTTCTGCTCGATCCCGCGCACGAGCAGAGGAGCAGCGCAACTATCATTGTCTAGTGAAGTTAGAGAACTACTTGTTGAGAACCGATCTGTCAAATAGCTTCGGCGCAAATGATTTGAACCAGCTATCTATTGATCAGCCCGCGAAAAAGTCGCTTTTGACGACAACGAAGACGTCGTGCGCACGACTTGACCATGCACCATAGGTTGGCTCGAAGCGCAGCTTAACACCAATCACAGCGGCGAACCCCTTGACCGCTTATCAATGATGGGCAGCAACCTTGTGCTGCAAGAGGATAGAGAAACATGGGAAGGGGAAGTCATCAATCATTACAGCAAAGGATGAATCGTCGAGCGACCTCGTCCGTCTCGCGATTTTTCCGGGCCGCCGCACAGCTGAATCATTTCCTGGTCTGATCTTGTCATCCTTTTCGATTACTCCTACCTTCGACTTATGGTTAACCATGCATGAAAGCATACATGCAGGTTTACGATTCACCCAAAAGAAGTCTTATTGAGTGGGACGGAAACTCATTCCTCCCACGATGCACGTTCCTGGTTCACAACAAAACTGATGGGATGTTCGTGAACATCGAAGGCCTCCAAGAGAATCGTGGGTTCTTTGTCTATTCGCCGCTCCTCATTACCATTCGTATCAAAGGTGCAGAATTTTCACATCCTGTGATTTTTGCTAGCGTTTCTAATAGAATGTATGCAATGGAATTCATGGGCAAGAAGAAATTCTTGTTGATATAGATAGATACGTTCTGTTTCCGATGCAAGACGCTCAAGATGTAGTATTCGACAGGCGTGGTTCATCCACCTGCTTCCGGTAGCAGAACTGACTTGTACACTTTAGACCGTATTGTTCAAGCTCCCAGTGGCAGCTGAAAGCCTCTCCTCCACGGCTGTCCAATACAACGCACACGTTTCTGATACTGGATACCTGCGAGACAAACAAAACGAAAACAAAAAGGTCTTCCTGATACAGGTATTCCGAAATTCGCTTTCCTTTATACAGTAGACTGGAAGCGTTTCCCTGAGCATCGCCGAACGATGTGGTCCATCGTGACCGGAAACCGTTTGTTTGGGGTGCTGTCTACAACGGGTACCAGGTTTCCGGCCGGGGCATACCTCGCCAAGTCGAGCGCTGCAGCACCGCAGATCTCTCGCGAAGGTTCACGCGGTACAATTCGTCGCTTTAGTAGTGATACTGACAAAGAAACGGGAGTCAAACAACCAAGTGACGACGAAACATCGCTAGAGTTTCCGCACGCCCTCAACGTACACTATGACGCGTTGAACGCGCCGCCGTCTCCAACGAAACAGCCGCTGTCGGTAGCGAACGACCCGCCGGCTTCGGCATCGAAAGCAGCCGCCGCTGCTCTGGATGCACTGCTGAGCGAGACAGCGGCGGCTCCACTGCCAAAGACACCGACGCGCGAGTTGACTTTTCTGGAGTCTGTGGACTTGTTTTTCGATGAAGCCGCGAAGCTTACCACGGTATCGCCGGCCCTCTTGGGACATATCAAGGAATGCAACAACCTGCTTGAGTTCACGTTTCCTATTCTACGCACAAACGGACAGATTGAACTGATCAGAGGGTATCGAGCCCAGCACTCGCATCATCGTTTGCCTACAAAAGGCGGAATTCGGTATGACGTGCGCGTGTCGGAAGATGAGGTGAAGGCGCTGGCTGCATTAATGACTTTCAAGTGCGCAACGGTAGATGTTCCGTTCGGTGGCGCCAAAGGCGGCGTCGTCATCGATCGAACCAAATACGATGACATGGAACTGGAGCGCATCACGCGTCGCTTCACAGTGGAACTTATCAAGCGCAACGCAATTGGGCCCGCGGTCGACGTTCCAGCGCCCGACTATGGAACCGGACCGAGGGAAATGGGCTGGATGAAGGACACCTACGAGGCATTCAATCCGAATGATATTGATCGTATTGCCTGCGTCACCGGGAAGCCAATAAACTTGGGCGGAATCCGCGGCCGCGATAACGCCACGGGCCTCGGTGTTTTCTTCGGAATCCGTGAGTTCCTCGCCCGCACAGATGTGGTCGAACGATACGGTATCCGGAAAGGACCAGGAATTGAGGGAAAAGATGTCGTGGTCCAGGGTCTGGGAAACGTCGGGTACTGGAGCTCGCGTTTCATGTGCGAGCTAGGCCGTGCCCGAATCGTGGCGATCGCAGAGCGTGACGGATTCCTCGTCTCCCGATCGCCGAATGGCCTCGATCCGACTGACGTGAAGCGACATTTCGCGATGCACGGCCACTTGCGCGGCTACGAGGGTCCTCTGAACGTTGATCAGGGCCAGGTGGAGTACGTTCCGGGGGATCCTTGCCAGGCGCTTGAACTCGAATGCGATATTCTCATTCCCGCGGCATTGGAAAGCGTCATCCATGGCGGAAATGCATCGCGGATCCAGGCGGCCGTCATTGCGGAAGCGGCCAACGGTCCTGTCACCTATGCAGCAGATCGCTATTTCAAAACGAGTCGCAAACTGGGTGTCGACTGCCCGCTCATCATTCCCGATTTGCTTCTGAACGCCGGAGGCGTAACAGTCTCCTACTTTGAGTGGGTGAAAAATCTTGGTCATCTTCGTTTCGGGAGAATGACGCGCCGCGTAGAGGAAAAATCCATGCGAGCGATCGCGAACGTGTTGGAACGGCATGGCATGAAGCTGGAAGAGCGCGACCTCAAGGAGCTCGAGGCTGGTGCCGACGAGGCTACACTTGTTCGAAGTGGGCTCGAAGATACCATATGTGCTGCTGTCGAAGAGACTTGGAATACGGCAAGAGAAATGAACTGCGATCTGCGACTCGCAGCGTACTGCAATGCCATACGCAAGATCGCTTTAGATGTAAGTTGGTGGAGAACGCGGCTCCTCTGCTGTGCCCCGCAGATGTTTCAAAGCGATCGGCAGCTTAGGAGCTGGTGGCAGTCAAGGCAAGTGCACAGAACAAAACTAACCAATGTGGGAACGGATGATTGCAACCCGGAATCAGTATGCTACCTCTGGAATTTTCCCGTAAATTTCTTAGTAATCGTAAAAACGTGGCTCAAACCGAGAATTTGTTTACGGCGAAATTAGTTTCAATCCAGAAAACGTACGCTACGGATGAAATTTTCCTCAAATATTTCGAAGAAGTCTTAAACAAGGCTCTGTTCTGGATATGGAGATAGACGTATTTTCAGCACACGGTGCATACGCAATCTTCTCGTATGGGGGCAACACACGCTCATGTTCATCGATGTGCTGCGTGCATCCGCGAGTGGCCTGGCTAACCCGCGCGCGAGAGAGAAAGCAACGCTGCGAATTCGAATCAGAGCACCATGCGAGCCGCATTCGCCTATTCAAGAGACAGAGCGCGTTCATTGGACGGTTGCCTATCATGTGTGCTGCTGTGCTACGGCGCAGGGATATGGGCCTACCCTATGGACCGGCTCTCCGGTGCTCGTAACAGTTGCGACGTGTTCGGTAAAATCCCGGGAGACGAGCATTTTCAGCGCATCGCAGCCTGGATTCCGTGCGACGCTCGCGACCCGCGGTGCGCTGCAGCGCTGCCCAGCGTGTCCCGGAAGAAAGTTTCTCGCTCTCCATAAGTCGATGCTTAAAAGCGCTGTCGAAACACCGTGAAGCTTGTGCTGATCAGGCAGAACCAGCTATGCTGCGCATCTGGAGGATTCCCGGATCGATCGACCTTCTTTCCCTTTCCGAAACCCAATACCAAATGTGTGTGCTCATGACAGTATATTTAGAACAGTCGAGGTTCAACTTTGTTTGTTTGCAACATTCGCGCAGCCTGGTTGATTCTGGTTCGAATGACCAATCCTTCTCCGTGAAAACAGGTGCACGAAATCGTATCGAACATCTCGGGTAGCGCAGCGACGGTTTAGACGCAGACTGACGCCACGATACTTACCAGCCGCTCGTGGCTGCACTATCTCTTGAACCGCCGGCATCCAAAGCGTAGCCGCGGTGCATGCATACTGTCCTCAGGTTCGGGCTGTCCTGAACGAAATCTGTACCTTCACAAGAAGCTCGCCCATCGTGACCCTGGGAAGGCGATTCGAACCGGATGCTGCAGGATGCACGACCACCGCCCGCTGCGGCGGCGTGAACCGATACAGCGATGCTTTCTTTATTCTGTAGAGGCAGATATGCTATCCACGTATCCCCGAGAGTGTGGTTGCCATTGGCATCTGGGCAAGCAGCCAAATTTCCACATCAGGTCCCGCCTCGACGCAAGCGTGCTTCGGGTTGGAACTCCAGATACCCCGCTCATCCACGCTTTCCGCGTCACGTCGTTCAGCACATGCTGCGCAGCGATGGGCACCAGCGCCAACAGGTGTCGACAGCGGCCTGCGCCTCAAATCGATGATGGAGATGGAGGCGACAAATGGGACAATCCGAACCGGAAGTCGAGCGAGATGCGAGTCTGCAGCGGCATGGCGCGCGCGCGCAGATGCGATCAGGAATTCGAAAGACGATGTCTGCGGCTTTTTCTTGGCGCTTTCCGCAGCGTGATCGAGAATTGACGTCCATGAACTCACAAGTAATGCACGGTACGAAAAGAGTTGGAGCTCCTCACGAAAACGGGTTCGAAGATATTGCATTCGGAGAAACTTTCTCTCCTGAAATCAAAGAGAAAGGCGGCACGAGCGCAGTGATCGTCGGGCTTGACGGCAGCGAGCGTGGCGACACTAGGGTGCGTTCTCACGTACCTGCTATTTTTAAAGCGGAGGAAGCTGACCGTTATACGCTCTTCCCCATCAAGCATCCGAAGATTTTCGAATTTTATAAGAGGCACGTGGCATCGTTTTGGACAGCAGAAGAGATTGATCTAGCGGCGGATATGGATCACTGGCGGAACCGTCTCACGGAGGCTGAGCGCTATTTCGTTTCACACGTGCTGGCGTTCTTTGCAGCTTCAGATGGAATCGTCCTTGAAAACCTCGCGGAGCGTTTCATGCGCGATGTTGAAATTCCTGAAGCTCGCTGCTTTTATGGATTTCAAATCGCTATGGAAAACATCCACTCGGAGACGTATAGTCTGCTCATCGATGCCTACGTGAAGGACCCAGAGGAGCGAACGCACCTCTTTCGTGCGATGGAGACGATGCCTTGCGTACGGCGCAAAGCATACTGGGCAATTCGGTGGATCGGCAGCGATGCTAGCTTCCAGGAGCGCCTGGTCGCCTTCGCGGCGGTGGAGGGTATCTTCTTCAGCGGTTCGTTCTGCGCCATCTTTTGGTTGAAGAAACGTGGACTGATGCCGGGTCTTACTTTTAGTAACGAACTCATCAGTCGCGACGAGGGTCTGCACTGTGATTTTGCTTGCCACCTCTACAGTATGCTGCCTGCAGAAGAGCGCGTCCCAGCGGAGCGTATCCACTCTATGATTCGAGACGCGGTCGAATGCGAGAAGGAATTCGTCTGCGACGCACTGCCAGTGAGCCTAATCGGCATGAATCAGCAACTGATGAGCGCATACATTGAGTTTGTCGCAGACCGCCTGCTGGTAGAGCTCGGATACGATCGTTTGTGGAACACACCCAACCCATTCGACTGGATGGAGCTTATCTCGCTCCAGGGAAAGACCAACTTTTTCGAAAAGAGAGTCGGTGAGTACCAGAAGGCCAACGTTACCACCAGCGCAACAGACAACGTCTTCGCGCTCGACATAGAATTTTGAGCCCCACTGGTACCACATTCTAGAGGAAGCGCCCGTGAACCGATCTATCGAGCATTGACTCACCTACGAGCCTGCGATCGAGGCTTCGAACGGTACGACACTCGAGGGCGAACCATTCGACTTTGGTCTGGTTCTATACTCGACGTTCGTTGTTGTAGAAACGGGCGGCGAACGCTCCTTCGCACCCAGAGCCCTTCTGAATGGTGCGTATCATGTACGAGATTTCGGATTTATGCGTCCATCTGCAAACATCTGCATCTTCTGTGCTACTCAGATAGAATCGACATCCAAGCGACACGCTTGTACCCCATGATAGGTGCAGTTCTCGAGCTAGCGACTGTTTCCAAAAATGAGTTCCGCTCCTCTGCCCAGCTTCTCGAGCTGTTGCCTCGTCCGTAAAACGCAGAATGAGTCAATGTTGCGTGTCCCCGAACGCATGTCACAATCGGCGTACGTCTGCGGAAACCAAGCACCCATGCAAGTCGGCAAGTTCCAAATATCGCTGCCGCCGCTGCGCGCACCCGTTCGGGTGAGACTCGGAAAGCACGGAAACTCGTGTGCGGCTCAGAGGTTCGTTCCCTCGGTCAGCAGCGTCGTTTCTCCGCTGTGATGAGCGACGAAGCCGTCCCCCGATGAAGCGCTCTCAGAGAACCGCATGCCGCATATAGCGCCACATAGACGCGAAACCCACGGGAACGCCCCACGCTGGGCCCTGCGCAGTCGGCACTGTCGCGTGCGCAGCGCCGTTGCAGGCGCGAACGGAAGACTCGGCACGCACCGGGTCGCGTGAACGTACCGGTCGTGTTGAAGAAAAGTTCGGTATATGGGTAATAGATTAGCGCTCTGGAACGGAGTGGTGGTCGCTTCCCTGACTGCTGATCAATATCGCACGCCCGCAAGCTCCTTACCTATACTCTTCATGCATTCCGCTGTTGGAATAATCGCCCTGTGGGATCAGCGGTGCGTCAAGCATCCAGCGCTGTAGTGAGCACGCACTCGCTATTGCCTGTTCATTCGTGCGCAGATCGGCAGCTTCGTGTTGCACTTGAAGGCTTCGGCGACTCGATGCGCTGCAACGCTGGATCGGAGGAACGCGTGCATGAATGTCGCTGCAGGAATCATGCATACTGGCACTCCGGACATGCGGCAGTGTGTGCACGCGATCTTCCGATGCGCCAGCCAGCTACTGATCGCGCCTATAGCACGCGGACACGTATGCGCTAGCGTTCCGTGCAGAGCCATCCGTCCAGGCGCGCACGATCGCTATGCACCAATGAATGAGCGCTTTCTAACATTTCCGCACGCTCTGAACGTTTTTGTACAAGCGTTGGCGCGGGGACGGCTTATGCACTCGTTGAAGACCAGTCGCAATAGCACTGCGTTTCAGGAGGCGTGTCCACGGCCTGCGCAGCGAGAAGCTGCTGTTTGTTTGGTCAAGAACTAGCACTCGCACCGTGAGCCATTCAACGTGTACTGGCACCGAGCGAAAACGTCCACAACGATTGCAAAAGCTGCGTTATATTTCACCCCTTGTCGAATGAGCGCAGTGTCACAGTTTACGCTCCGTTTTCTATGAGTGACACAATCCACCGGATAAAACACTTTTCTCGTGGCAGCCGTCGATGTTGCGTCGTGCTCCAGGATAAGAACGGGCCGTGTCCGCTGGTAGCACTGACGAACACCCTCCTTTTACGGGGAAGCCTGGCCCCTTTTCCTGCGGACATGGAGTACGTTTCGAGCGACTGGCTCTGCAACGTTCTCGCTGAATACCTTTTCGAAAAGCAAATACCGGCTTTGAGCGCGAACGCTGACCGGGTCGCTGACCTTGAATATGGCGTTGCGGACGTTGTCCAGCTTCTCCCGGTGCTTCAGCACGGCATGGATGTGAATGTCGGGTTCAGGGACTGCACGGATTACGAGCTAACTGCAGAGACGACCCTTTTTGACGTTTTTGGGGTCCTTCTGCTTCACGGATGGCTCGCTGACCCCTCGGACCAAGACGCCTACGAAGCGGTGTCACGACGGCGCTATAACGCAGCGCTGGAAGTGCTCTTGGAGCACCCGACAGACGCGTTATCGCAGATGTGCCCGGAATCGGAGCCGGGAGCATCGGCAAACCTGGATGTGCTTCGCTCGTCGCCAGAAATTGCTTCGGCGCAAGTGCGAACCGAGATCTTCGCGAAAACTGCTCGCGCCGCAATATCCACAGATCGTGCCGCGGGAACACGTTCAACGGTCGAGAGCAATCCCTCTTGCCAGACGAGGCGCACTGCCGCAACGATGTCTCCAACTAAGGAGGCTCAAGAAGCTGAAGAATCCGAACGAGGAGCGGAAGCAGCTCATATACGCCGCTTCATAGAGAACTCGCCGACGCAGCTTACGTATCGGGGGTTGATTCGCCTGCATGAAATTCTGCGCGAGGGCGAGTATGCAGTGTTCTTCCGAAACAATCACTTTTCCACCATAACGAAGCACGACGGTGTCCTCTACGTGCTCGTGACCGACGAGGGCCTGGCCATGACTCGAGGGGTGTTTTGGGAACGATTCGATGACCTGGATGGGGATACGGTGTTTGTCGATGAGAACTGGGAGCCGGCGAATGCAGCACGATGCATGCCAGACGCTCTCGAAAGCGCCTCAGCAGCGAACCGCTCTGCAGCGCATCGGACTCAGACCGGCCCTGTCGCAGGCGAGCGGTATGCAAAAGACCCAGCGATGCGTGCTTTTTCGCCGCCACGCCAGAAACCGGACGCCTCAGCGGGAACTTGGACGCCAAAAGCGCTAAAGCCAACCTCACAGAAAAAGACAGCAGCTACAACGTGTGCGGGTCAGTCGCCAAGGCACTCTCGGTGCAGCGTGCAATGATTGTGCTGCAGAAAGGAGGGCATGCATACAAGTTTATGCTTTGCGCTGAGTCGATGCAAGGTTGCTGGTTAGGCGCGTCGTGCCAGCATCCAGATACATTTGTTATCGAGAGCAGATGCTCTGGCGCAAGCCATGCACTGAAACGAAATCGTTGCCAAACCGTGATCTCCCGTGTGCGTCACCTGTTGTGGTGACACCGTCGGAAATGAGTGCAATCGCGTGAAACTCGTTTCTCTTTCAAGAACGGAATCGCGTGCCGTTTACGCAGCGCCCACGCGCCTCGCATGCAGCAGTTTCGTCGTCTCCAAAGCGATGGTGAGTCATGCATCACGCTTCACGCGGAATGCAACACAGCCTGAGCATAACTTGTACCCCGCTGTGGTGTGTCGTGCGCGAAACTGCCTTCACTCACTGACGTCGCGACGAGCAGTCCGTGGTGTGCGTACACGGATCATGAGCAAGCCCCAGCTCAGAGTAAAATGGAACAGGTCCACTGAGCTAACTCGTGTATAGACGCTCAAGTTTGTGTCTATTTTCACTGCCATGAACACCAGCATCTGGAAACTATGTCCGCGACTGCTTCCTGTTCCTGTATTGCGCATCACCGGTTTTGACGACGCCGGTCGCGCCAGTCCGCCCGCCTCTATTCTCAACAGTC
>Ga0123519_10010243_pt1 | contig 13988 bp, 11 predicted proteins | sample YelNatPaOPRAMG02_FD_87396 | JGI IMG/M metagenome (GOLD analysis project Ga0123519, IMG submission 87396) | Hot spring microbial communities from Yellowstone National Park - Yellowstone National Park OP-RAMG-02 (version 2) | ecosystem: Environmental > Aquatic > Thermal springs > Hot (42-90C) ...
AACTTATTCTTTTTGGATGAGAAATGATTCAGTTTCCCCTGGCCACTACAAAGAATACTTCCAGCTTGTTGCAGATGGTATTACTTGGATGGAGGACTATGGGATTTATTGGGAAATAACAGTGCCGTAAATGCAAAATAGTTGGTTGTTAGTGGTCGGTCGTTAGTTGCCGACCAACCACAAACAACCAACGACCAACCAAGCATTTGTAATTTATATTTTGAGTTGAGAAATTATTTGTATAATTCTTTCGTTGATTTTTTCTTTCCGCAGTTATGTTTGATTTGCGGGAAATTGGGCTCGCCGATTTGCAAGGATTGTTTGGCCAAACTCCCAAAGGCCCGCTTAAAATGCCTGCGCTGTGGCCGTTATAACCCGTATGGCATCTATTGTCGGGCCTGCAGAGTCAAAAATTTGCCGGAGCGGGTTTTGGCGTGTTTTGCCTATGATGACGCAGTTAAAGAGCTAATCCATAATTTTAAGTACAAAGACGTTTCTTCGCTTGCTGATAGTTTTGCTCTGGAAATGTCTGAACTTCTTAAAGACTATAAAGATTATGTGGTTTGTCCTGTGCCGCTTTCGTCATCGCGAAAACGTTGGCGGGGGTTTAATCAATCAGAAATTATCGCCCGCAAATTATCTCAAAAAACTGGCCTTTGTTTTGAGGAACTTTTGGGGCGCGGGAGGAGCCGTTTCACTCAAGTGCAAGCCGGCTCAAAACAAAAAAGGAAACAAAACGTCAAAGGTGTTTTTTATCTTAAAAAAGAGGCGAAAGTTCCCAAAAATATTATTTTGGTTGACGATGTGGTCACTTCCGGGGCAACGGTTGAAGAGGCAGCAAAAATTTTAAAGCGAGCCGGGGCAGAAAAAGTAGTTGTGGCAGCAGTGGCAATGGGAAAGTCGGCGAAGCCGACGGTCAGTCGTTAGTGGTTAGTTGACAGTTGGCTACTAACGACCGATGACCAACCACCTACTTGATCTTGTACAAGCACTTTTGTTCATTGCAGTTAATAAGCTCAACATTTTGGTTTTTGATCTCGGGAATTTTGCCATCAGTTAGCTCAGCGGGATATTTTCTAATTAGCTCCGGGGTGTATTTATCGCCGTGGACTATAATGTATTTTACCCCGAGCTCTTTAAGGCGCGTGATGGTTTGAGCTGATGAAGGATCAAGTAGTTCTCTTCGCAATTTATCGCCCTCTGAAGCAGGCGTAGCGCCATAGACGAGTGAAAAATGATGTTTGATTTGGGCAACGAGGTAATCGTATGAAAGCGGCTCGTCTGCGGGCAAAAGCGGGTATTCAACAAGCGGCCCGACCGGCAATTTTTTTAAATTGTCATAAATATTTGGGATTTGATTGACATTTTGAAAGCTAACCGTCGCCGGGCAAAAACAAATCAAACTTAAAATCAAAAGCGAAAAAGCAAAAAGATATGTTGCCGATTTATTTTTAATTTTTGCTGACAACCCTGCCAAAAAGTAGCCAGCCAAAAGGGCGATTGCCACGCCGGATAAAAAACCAAAACGGCTATAGACCCTAATTTGCGGCAGAACTTTAAAGATGTAAAAAGCGGGTGTATTGATTTTGAACGGGCCCAAAGTGATTGTTGGGGCAAACGAAAAAAATGCGCCGGTTAAAAACAAAACCCAGACAAAAACATACCAGAATTTTTCTTTAATTTTTTTAACTCCAGCAAGCGAGGCGAGCGCCAAAATCAGCGGAATCCAGCCGAGGTAAAGCGTCTGTTCTATAGTGTTTGTTTTGAGAGTGTCAAGCAAATATTGAAAACGTTGCGCCTTGAACTCGGAGAAGAATTTTAATTCTGGCGAAGGCAGAAGATAATAAAAACCGTGGGCGCTGTAAACTGTCAGCTCGCTTGTGTCGCGCGTCGGTCCCATATTTTGCGGCCCTTTAATTATGATTGGGTCAAAAAGGACGGCCAAAGCAAAAGTGATGGCAGCAGCCACGGCGCCCCAGAGCAAAAATCGGCTCCATAGCTTAGTTTTTTTAGCCGCCAGCGACCAAAAAAGTGAATAAAGTAAAAAAACGCCAGCGATAGCAGCTAGAAAAAAACCGTACTGGAAGTTGTCAAGCAGCGTTACCGCCGAAAAAATAGCGAGCAATAAACTATTTTTGAAATTTGGTTTTTTCCAAAGCGCGATTAAAAAATATAAAGAGAAAATCAGCCAGTGAGTTGAGGCAAGCGAGATATGCACTTTAGTTTGGGCAATGCGGTAAGGCAGAAAGGTGATAATGGCGGCGCTAAAAACAGCCGCGAGTTTATTTTTAAACAGTTTATTAGCCAAAAGATAGCCGGCCAAAAAAGTGAGAACAAAACTTAAAATAATAATCAGATTGTAAGCGCTGGTGACGCCAAAAAGCCGTGTCAAAAGCTGACTTTCAAAATCTAAAAATGGTTGGGTAGGCAGAAGAATATGATTTGGGTTGGGATTGCCAATCGGATAAGCTACTTTTAATTTTGCCCCAATAAGCTGGGCAAACACCCACAAGTTATAAAATGGATCACCGGGCAGTCCGTATAACATGGCTTTATTATAAGATAAAATGGTCTAATAAGAAAATTTATATAAGAAAATTTATAGTGTTCTTGCGTTTGTCCTAACCGCACCCAGCTCTTCGGTGACTGATTCTGATGTAAAAAATATTTCTTCCTATTTGGTTTTATTTACCATGTAGATTATATCGAGATTGACTTGGCCCGTCTTAGGCACAATGAATCCGAGATATTGGTCGTTCACAACAATAGGGGCGTAGGTCTTTCCATCCTGATCGGTGGCTTTATAATTTGGGCTGTAAGCTCTGGGCACAGCAACAACGACCGGTTTGCCTGAAGTGTATTTGATGCTTATATGATCCAGGTTTTTTTCGCTATATGTATAATTTATGTCATCTTGATTCAGGTCAAGATCAGAAAACCGTGTCTTTATCTTCTGGTTTCCTTCGGCAATAGCTATCTCTCGAGATATCTTATCTTTTTGGGCGGTAAGCGAGTCCTTTTTTACCAAATAAATAGTATCAATGATACTTCTGCCAGAGCCATCGTTTGAAAAAACTAAACTGTGTTTACCAGCAGTGAGCTGCCCATCGAAAATCTGTTTAAAGAAAAATCCTTCTTGGTTCCTGCCGGTAATGTCATCGCTCAATTTTTTTCCGTCAAGTGAAACAGAAAGTTTCCCCTGTCCGACAGTCGAGTCGTAAACTCTGGCGAAAACAAGATAATCGTCTTGTTTTGGGGCTTCTAGAGAAACATAAAGTTTTTCACCATTTTGTGCCATGACGCAGGCATCAGAATATGATTGCGTGCATTCAGATGTATAAAGCCAACCACCGTTCGCTTCAATTTTAGCAATCGTTTTGTCCGATTTTTCAAGTGCCAATGCGTTGATTAAATTGTTCTGATCGCTGCCCAAAAGGAGCCAGTTTGGCAGAGCCATCAGTTCGTTTAGGCTAATATTATTGTTGGCGCTTGGTGTTGATAAATCTATTACCAGATTTTTAGAAGCATCAAAACTAGCTTTTTTGGAATCTTTATAGAAGAGTCGATCGTTAGAGGAATGAAGAACTACGGGTTTTTGGCTAATATAGGCCTTTCTAATGTCGTTGCCTGTGTTGATGACCATTCTGTCGCCACGATCTTCCTCAATCTTAAAAAGTTGCCTTATTTGTGATATTTCATAATCTTTCAACTTGTCTTTATAGGCAACAACCCTTTGCAGACCCAGACTAAATCTAATGTTACTAAGGGCATTTACGGCGTCGTATCTGAAAAATGGTTGATTGATTGGATTAGTTACATTCCCGACCACAATAGGGCTAGGATTTCTAAAGACCTTGTACTCCCCAGCTTCGAAAGCTACGGGCCAGCCGGTCCAAATTCTGTCTAGAACACTCTGGCGGATATTGGGCTGGAAGGCATACCAATTCTCGGTGAATTTATCAGAAACGAAAAACTTAACGTTCCTGAACGAGCAGTTATACATGAATCGGTTAGGGCTGAAGTATTTCGGAAAGTTCGTCGTGGCGTAACCCTCGTACACAGTCATCAAGATCGGATCGCATACTGAAGAGTTAAGAAGAGAACTAAAATGTGCAGATGCAGAGACGACATCGTTGGATGTCGTATTTGAGTTAACGAATTCGGCGGCTTTTTGAGCGTCTGCCATGTTGTCGGGAGCGTACCATTTTTCTGAACTAATGCCGAACCATTTACCGCGAGCTATAGAGATAGCGGCAGCCCCCGCCGGTAGGCTCAGGGGCAGCGTGATTAAAGTCATAGCCAGAATAAGGATGGTGGGTTTCAGAAATTTGCGTTGCGGCTGCCAAGGTTGCGTTTTATCTCTCAAAAATTGATAGAGATTGACAAACAAAAGCGCTAAACCTAACGAAACAAACAAGGTAAAGAAAAATGCGGTGTTTTTGAACCTAAGTTCAAATAGAGTCAGCACACAAGCTGTTGCCGGTACAATATAGCGAAATCTGTTTTTGAGCAAAAATAACCCCGGAATTGCGAAAAAATAGAAAGGACTTGAGCCAATCATCGTGCCAAACCGTGCCAAAATAGAGTTGGTCTGTACATCGCCTCCGATAACTTCAGGTCTCGAAAAGGTGTAGACGATATCACCAATAAAATTTTCTCTGAAAATCAAATACATAACGGCAATGTAAATCACAAAAGGGCCGGTGGCCAAGAGCAGTGTTTTGATGAAGTCGCGTTTCGATTTTATCAGCGTCAAAACTAAAACCAGCAGGATGACGATGGCTCCGAGATAAGAGGTGATTGCGGCGAGCCCCGCCATTGCTGCCGCCCACATTAGCTGCTTCGACCTACCCTCTTCCATAAATTTTAAACTAAAATAGAAGGCCAGATATGAAAGGGTGAGGAAAAATTCGTATGTTAAACCGTAACGCCCGTTAATTATCGCAATCGGGAAAACAATAAATATCAAAGCCGCCAACCGAGCGACTAGCTTCGATGATGTTATTTCTCTGGCAATCAAGTAAATAAGGTAGACATTGACCAAGGCGAAGATTGCGCTGGTGAAACGCAGGGCGAAGATTGATTTCCCAAAAATCGCCAAAGGCACAAATGAAACCAGAAAATAAAGCGGGGGGTGGGGCACAAAAGGATAGGAAATGGCGAAAAGCTGCATTTTGCCGTGCAAAAGATTCCACGCAATACTAAGGTCCACTCCTTCGTCTGGAAACCATCCCGGCGATTGGTTAAGATGCCAGAATCGAAAAAATATGGCTAGCAAAACAAAAAGGGCAAAAATGACCTTGGGGTTGGAGAGAGTTTTTATGAAAAAACCTTGCTTAGTTGATTTTTGTTTTATAATGTCATTCATTATTTATCTTTCTTCAGAATTTATTTAAGGGCAGGGTTTTCATAAACTTTGAATTCACCACTATCGAATACCTTATCCCAATTGTTGTAAATATCGTTTAGAACGCCATCTTTAATTCCCGGTTGTCCTATAAACCAGTTTCGCATAAACTGGTCATCAAGCAGATACTTGGCTTTTTTGTAAGATGGGTCATAAACGAACCTTCCCGTCGTTCTCATATCGGCGGGGAAATTAACTGTAGCGCGATCCGTATAGATATAAGATAAAATTGGATCGGTAATTTGGCTATGAAGTTGCCAAGAAATATGTGCGCTAGCTAAAACCATATCATCTTTTTTTGTATTTTGATTAATAAAAGCAACTACTTCATTCATTTTAGATAAATCTTGTGGTGAAAAATCTTTTTCTTCATTGAGACCAAAAAAATTTGGTGTTGTAACGCAAGAAAATGATTTAGTGATATATGGCTTAAATAGAAAACCGGTCACAAGGATAAAAATAACCCCCGTGACTACTTGCCCAGTAATGTTCTTTTTAAAAAGATTGACTAAGAAACCGGCAAAAATTCCCCAGCCCAACGCGAAAAAGAAAACAAAAGTTGAAATATACCACCAAAAGCCGCGTGTTTTAAGCTCGAGGATGATCAAAAACAAGGAAAACAAGACCAACAGAACGCGGTTTTTGCCTCGGGCAAAATAAAGCCCGGCAAACCCCCAAACCAAAACTGGCAAACTGCCAATCATTGACCAGACAGTATGAAATTTAAGGTCATCTGCTCCTGCCTGTGTCATGTCGCGTCTTGAAATCATATAATTAAAATCGTGGATAACAGCTGATTTATCAATAGTAAAAATTGTTACAAGATAGAAAATAAGTGGCAGGATAAGTAATAAAATGGCATAGAGTAGGTATTTTTTAGTTGCCTTGAACTGTAAAATGCCGGTAAAAAAAGTGATGACTGGAGCTACAATGCCAAGGTATGAGATAGTTGGCGCTAGTCCGGCAAAAAGACAAGCAAGTAGATATTTATTTGTTTTTTGGGGGTCTTGTAGAAAACTGACAAGAAAATAAAGGGTAATTATAAAAAATAAAGTTAATATATTATAATCAAGTCCAGTTCTGCTTTGGACTAAAACAAAAGGATAAACAGCAAAAATTGCACTGGCAATTAGGCCGGCAAAGGCGTTGTAGATGATTTTGCCAAGCCGATAGAGAAAATAAACAGATAAAATGCCAGCTACCGCTGACATTATTCGCAAACTTATGATGTTATACCCGAGAATTTTAACAAACGGTGCGGCGAGCAAGAAATAGCCGATTGGATGAGGCACATAGGGGTAAGTTAGGGCAAAAAATTGTGCCTTGCCGCGCAACAAGTTGCCAGTAATGTTAAGCATAACACCCTCGTCTGGCCACCAGCCGGGTGTCTCTTTCAAGTGATAGAGCCGCAAGAAAGCGGCAAGTAGTAAAATAACTGCGACCGTGGCGATCTCTAGATGTTTAATCCAAGCCAAATGGTTTTCTTTCAAATCTTACTCCCGAAAGTGATTAATTTGGAAAATAAAAAATTGATAATAACAACAACGATGGTGGCTATGAGACCGGAAATCAAATATTGGATGTGAAAAATTGAGGTGAAAATGTAAGTAAAGCCTAGGGCAAACAGGCCGAGAATGATATTGGAGATGTAGTAAAAAGCCGCGCGCTTAGCTGTCTTATCCTTGCAGCGAAAAGTGATAGCGCGATGCCAAAAGAAATTAAAAGTGTAATTTATAAAACTGCCGACGATATAAGAATAAAAGTAAAACCAATGAGCTAGCGACGTCAAAATGTAAGCTGTGGCCAAATTTAAAACCGTGCCTGTTCCTCCGCCGAGCACATAAAAAGCCACTTCTCTAAAATTGGTAAACCGTTTTTGTTGCATCAGAGATTGAAAAAAAATGCCCAAGTTGATACTTTTAGAATATCAAATATCGGAGATTTTTAAAGATGAAGATTATGATCACTGGCTCGACGGGCTTTATTGGCTCGCATCTAGCCGAGAAACTTTTACAAGATGGGCATGATCTAGTTTTGTTGGTTTTGAACCAGAAAGAAGTTTTGAAGAATTTAGCCAAGAGCAATCGGGTGACAGTTTTTGAGACAAAAATTATAGGCGATAAAAATCTTGCCAGTTATTTTACGGGCGTAAAAGTAGTTTATCATCTGGCGGCAATTAGGCACCGCTGGGGAATAAAAGCCGAAGATTATCTCAAAGTGAATACTGGTTTGACGCACGAGTTGCTTGAGGCGTCAAAAAAAGCGCGCGTTAAGCAGTTTATTTTTTGCTCATCAATTGCTGTTTTTGGCTGGCCGAAAAATCATCCGATTGATGAAACTTTTTCTTATGCTCCGAATAATGCTTATGGCCAGTCAAAAGTTGAGTGCGAAAAATTGGTTAAGAATTTTTGCCTGAAAAATAAAATTTACTATACAATCATTCGGCCATCAATGACCTACGGCGAGAGGGATTATACTGGATTTGTGACCAAATTTATTAATTTAATTGCTTCCGGGAAATATCTGACGGTTGGCTCGGGACGAAATCGTATTCAGCTAGTTTATATTGATGATTTAATTCAAGGTTTTGTTAAGGCGCTTGGCAACCCAAAAGCTTACAATGAAGATTTTATTGTAACGGGTGAGAAACCAATTACAATTGCTGAAATTGAGAATACGATTACCGAGATTGTCGGAAAAAAGATTAAAAAAATTAAAACTCCACGTCTTGCTGCTTATATTCCCGCCTTTATTTTAGAATTGTTTTACAAAATGGGGTTTAAGCTGACTGGCCCCGAACCAATTATTTCTAAAGAAAAAATAGATTTGATGACGGTAGATCGCTCATATTCAATTGACAAAGCTAAAAAACTTTTGGGCTACAAGCCGAAAATGGATTTTAAAGAAGGCATTAAGGAAGTTTATTTATGGAACAAAAAACACGACCTCGTGTAGAAATTTACGATCAAGGCAGGGGGACGCCGTATGAGCGGATTTCGCTTTGGAATTTATTCGCCTCGCTTGACAAAGAAAAAAACCCGCCAAAATCATATTTAGAAGTGCCAAAAGACGGAATGTTTGGAATTTATGGATTAAATAGTTTGTATTTGGCAAGCCAAGGCCGCCAAGCGACGCTTTTTTATGACGATCAAGACAAGGCGGATTTGGTTAAAAAAATTGCTGAATTATATCATTTGAAAATTAATCTTAAACCATATAAATCTTCCAAATCATTAAAAAAAATTCCCGACAATTCCTATGATTTTGTTTGGGCTTTCAATGTTCTTTCAGATGTTCCCGATATTGAAGAATTTTTGTATGAAATGGCGAGAATCAGCCGTCGCTATGTCTTTTTTACTTATATGAACAAAAAAAATTACGGTTATTTTATTCACCGCCTGCACCACAAAAAAACCCGCCGTCGCTGGGACCATACTGATTTAAGTTATGAAGACCTCAAAAGAGCTGATAAAATTCTGGCAACGAAAGGGTTTAAGCTTGAAAATAAAATTTTGCTTGACGTTCCGTGGTTTCCTGACATTGGCGCGCCAATAGGGGAAGTAGCGCGCGATTTATTGGGAAAGCCCAAACCCCAGGGCACCATGGGTGAAAGCAGCGGCCTGAAATGGGACAGCTTGCCGTACTTTGATAAAAATAAATATGAAAAATTTAAAAAAGGTTTTGCCAAGGACTTTATTATTGAGAAATATTTTCCAAATTTCATAAAAAAATTTTTTGCCCACCATATAGGACTGCTCTATCAAAAAGGCAGGTAGCTTCAATGTGTTTTTGACTCCAAACGGGGCTTTGAGTGCGAAATAATTTTAGCAATTAAACCACGGCCCTAGCTGCGAGAGCTCCACTTAAGAACGTCACTGATGATTTTTGAAATTTGGAATTTTGGTTTCCAGAGGAGGGACTTGAGTTTAGAGTTGTCGCCAACAAGAATCTTTACATCGCTTGGTCTCTGCTTTTTGATAATTTTTGGATTTTTGAGACCAGCTTTTTTAATCATCTGCGCAGTTATATCCTCAATTTTATAAGCTTTACCCGAAGCGACATTATAAACTTGCCTCGGCTTGCCGCGTTTTAAAATTAGCCGATAAGCCCTGACTACGTCTTTAACATGAAGAAAATCGCGTTTTTCCTCGCCATTAAAAATTTCAAGCTCACTTGTTTTCTTATTTTTGTAATCCAGAACTTTCTTAGCCAGATCAGGAAAGAAAAAGCCAAGCGGCTGGCCAGCTCCGGAATGGTTAAAAGATCGCGAAATGTAAATTTTTAAATCAGGAAATTTCTTGAGCGCTTCCTGCTCCATTTTAAGCTTACTTTGGGCATAGAGGCCTTTAGGATTGGGCTTTTTTGTCTCTTTTGCCGGCTTTTTGCAATTTCCATATACATAGCCCGTTGAAACCAGCAAAATCTTGGCTTGGGGCGAATATTTTTGGCAAGCGCGCAAAACGTTTAAACTGCCCTGAACATTAACTTTTTCAATTGTTTTTTTGTCTTTGAATTTCTGGGTTGAAATGGCCGCGAGGTGATAGATTTCATCGGGCTGGTATTTTTTAATTAAACTCTCAACTTGTGGTAATTGAGTTATATCAAGCGCAACTATTCCTTTGTCTCTTTTTTTGTCGGCCAAGATAACCTTATCCCGAGTGCAAATCTTTTTAAGATATCCGGCGACAAAGCCATTTCCACCTGTGATTAGAATTGTGGCCATGGTTTTTGCTTTTTCTCAAGCCGTTTAAGATCGGCATCAACCATCATTTTAACTAGTTGCTCAAAGCTGACTTTTGGTTTCCAGGTGAGAATTTTTCTGGCTTTGCTCGCATCTGCAACAAGGATATCAACTTCTGCTGGCCGCCAGAACTTTTTGTCAATTTTTACATACTTTTTGGGATCTAGGCCGACATAATCAAAAGCTAATTCAACAAACTCTTTAACTGAATGCGTTTCTCCTGTGCCAATCACAAAATCTTGCGGCTTTTTCTGTTGCAACATCAGCCACATCGCCTCAACATAATCCCCCGCATATCCCCAGTCGCGTTTGGCATTGAGATTACCAAGCCGCAGTTCCTTGGCCAGACCTAGTTTTATTCTGGCTACGCCATCAGTAATTTTCCTCGTTACAAATTCCAACCCTCTTCTTGGGCTTTCGTGGTTGAAAAGTATCCCAGAGACAGCAAACATATTGTAGCTTTCACGATAGTTAATGGTGATATAGTGGCCATAAACTTTTGCGACTCCGTAGGGGCTTCTTGGGTAAAACGGCGTTAGTTCATTTTGAGGTGTTTCTCTGACTTTGCCGAACATCTCCGAGGACGAGGCCTGATAGAATTTAGTGTTTTTTTTGCCGTAATGGCGAATCGCCTCAAGTACTTTAGTTACGCCCAAAGCGGTAAACTCTCCTGTCAAAACCGGTTGGTTCCAGCTGGTCGGGACAAAACTCTGCGCGGCCAAATTATAAACTTCATCCGGTTTTACTTCTCTGACCGCCTCATCAAGAGAGCGCTGATCCAGAAGATCGCCTTGTATGAGTGTAATCTTATCCCGTAAATGCGAAATACGGCTGTCCGATTCCGTGGAACTCCGCCTAACTAACCCATAGACCTTGTACCCTTTTTTAAGCAGAAATTCTGCCAGATATGAGCCGTCTTGGCCAGTAATTCCTGTAATCAGCGCTCTTTTTTGCTTTGCCATTTTTATCTCCCCAATACTTTTAGCCCGGCTTTAATTAATGTTGGGGTGTGATGAAGCATGTTGGTGTAGGAGGCGTTAGCCAGAGGGCAACTGCAGCCATTATTTTTGATTCTTTTGCGGATTTCTTGCGCCTTTTTATCAAACCAAATTTTTTTGAAATCGTAGTTATTTTTGCGCAAATCACCCAAAACAGTAGCTTCAATGCAGCACTCCCATACTTTGCCATCTGGAGAGATTTGGGCGCTTGCCCAGCCAGCGAAACAAGGGATAACTTGGCGTTTTTCAAGAAGCCATTTTTTGACATTTTCGTAATATTGGATTCTAAAAGCGGCCGCGACTTTGGCGACTCCTTTGTATTTTTTTTCTTTAAACATTTTTTCCATATCTTCAAGAAGCGAATCAATTGCTCGGGAATAATCTTCGTAATTTGGCGTGATACCAGTTCCTTTTGTATCAAGCTCAACCCTTTCTTCGGCAATTTCAGTAATATAGGAGTCGGGTTTTAAAGTAAGAAGTTTTTTGTGAAATTCTGGAAAATCCTTGACATTGAAATTTGAAATGACCGTATGAATGCCAAGGGTGAGATTTTTAAGTTTCATTTTTTTCTTAGCTTCTTTTAACCCCCGCCAGGCCTTCATTGACAATTCCCAGTTTTTGGGCACTCCTCTGATTTGTTCGTGTTTAACGCCCCATTGGTCAAGCGAGAGATTAATTACAATTTCAGCATTAGGACAGTTTTGGGCAATTTGGGGCGCTTTTTTGACGATATTTTGCCAGAGAATTCCGTTGGTCGGGATATTGATAATTTTAGGTGCGCATTTTTTGTAAAACATTGTTACAAGCTCAACAATATCAGGCCTCATAAACGGCTCGCCGCCGGAAAAAGTAATCCAATAAGGTGATTTGCCCAAGGAGTCGGCGACCTTTTCCCATTCTTCTAGCGTTAAATCGTCCGCTTTCTTTTTCCAGATATTGCAGGTTTTACAACGCGAAGGGCAGTTGTAAGAAACTGAAATCGTATAATTCATCGGCAGTTTTTTGCCGATTCCTGTTAAACGCATACATTTATAAGCCCAAGTTTTAGGCAGTACTTCTAGCATGTTTCCTTCCAATGATTTTTTCTTTAGGTTTTTGATCTTGTTTGCTGTCAGGCAGGATTTCAGCTTTGGGCGAGAGTTTTTTGGTTGACTGTGCTATATCCCAAATGGCGTGATTGCGTTTTTTAAACCTGAAGTCCCAGTAACCGAGAAATCGGCCATATATCTCAAGCATTATGACGGCTGGCATCCAAAAAATATGCTTCTTATCAAACTTCATATGTTTGAGATATACAAGCAGAACTTTGAGGCCGCTCATAGTTGAAACCTTATAGCCCTGATATTTTTGGATGGCTAGGTGGCCAGCGGCGTTTGAGCGGCGGCGTTTTAAATAATCGCGAATGTTTTCAGGTCCTTTATTGCGAACGATTGCTTTCGGGCAGTAGACGATACTATAAGCTTGACCGATAATTAACGGTTCCACATTTGCTTCGTCGGCAGAAGACATCGGGGGAATACGCTTAAAAATTTTTCTAAAGGCGATAATCTCGCCGCATTTTGGATTTTTTAGGGCAATATAATGGTGCAACTCCCAAAGTTTATTGACTGCAAAGCCCATAAAAGTATCAGTTGTGTCAACTGGAATCGGGTGCCCTCCGGTCATACCTACCATTGGATTGCGAAACGGTCTGACCATTTCGTCAATCGTGCGCGGATTTGGTATGGTATCGGCTGATTCCATAACACAGACATCAGTTTTAACGAAATTAAGCCATAAGTTGATAGCCGAGGCCTTGCCTTCTCTTTTCTCTTGTTCAAGCAACTTTATTTTTTTACTTTTTTTCTGGTAATTTTTAACAATTTCAACTGTTTTATCGGTGCATCCGGAAGCAACAACCCAAATTTCGCGAATTTCGGCGATTTTTTCATTTTGTTTGAGCAGCGCTTCAAGCAAATGGCCAATATTGGCCTCCTCGTTGTAGGCCATAATGCCGATAGTGACAGGAATGCGTTTGAAGTTCATAAAGATGAAAGTTTATAGAGTTTTAATCAAACCCGAAAGTATTTCAGAGATTTCTGTTGAATTATCATATAATACCTCAAACTCACATTTTAGATATATCACAATTTTAATGCTAAGTAAAACATTGACCTTATTTCTCCGCATTACCTTTTCTCAATATATAAAAACTTTTTAAACTCTTTTGAATCCCTCGGCAATATTATTTTAAATTGAGATTACCGCATAAAAAATCTTGGTCCCAGAGCGGAAGGTTCTGTATACTAAAATATCTTTGAATCCTTACACTTTACGAACTTTATGAACTTTACAAACTTTATGGGCTATTTTTAAGATATTCAACCGTAATAAACATCCCTTCTTTGAGAGAAATTTTTGGCGTCCAGTTAAGATTTTTTTTGGCTTTTTCATTTGCGAGGGCGGAACGCTGTTGTTCTCCGGGATTTGATTTACCAAAAATGATTTTGCTTTTAGTTTTAGTTAGATTTTTCAATTCATCAATTATTTGCTTGAGCGGGATTTCTTTGGCATTGCTAATGTTGTAGACATCCGAGACATCGCTTTTTAGTGCGGCTAAATTGGCTGCTACGACATCGCTGACATAAATATAGTCGCGTGTTTGGGTTCCGTCGCCAAAAACTTCAATCGGCTCATTTTTAAGCATTTTAGAGCCAAAAATGGCAATCACGCCGGCAGTGCCTTTTGGATTTTGGCGCGGGCCAAATACATTTGAGTAGCGGAGTATTATTGGAAGCAAGCCATAATTTTTCTTGTAAAAATCAATGTATTTTTCTGCAGTAAATTTATCAATGCCATAGGG
>Ga0123519_10010246_pt1 | contig 13984 bp, 11 predicted proteins | sample YelNatPaOPRAMG02_FD_87396 | JGI IMG/M metagenome (GOLD analysis project Ga0123519, IMG submission 87396) | Hot spring microbial communities from Yellowstone National Park - Yellowstone National Park OP-RAMG-02 (version 2) | ecosystem: Environmental > Aquatic > Thermal springs > Hot (42-90C) ...
AACTCAAATGGTGCCGAAGGTGGGAGTTGAACCCACACGTCCTTGCGGACACATGGTCCTGAACCATGCGCGTCTGCCATTCCGCCACTTCGGCACGCCTTTCCAGACGCTGAAATTATACCACCTTGAATGACCAAAGTCAATCTTGCCAAATTGCGCGAGAGGGACTTTGAGCCAAACTCAACTTCTGGTTATTGGCAACACAAGCGTAAACGTGGAGCCTATGTTTTCCTTGCTCTGCACGGTTATCTTGCCGCCAAGCAGCTCTGCAAGTCGCTTCGATATAGCGAGTCCGAGGCCGGTTCCGGGCGGCTTAGGTCCAGGTCTGGAAGACCTGTGGAATTCCTCGAACACAAAGGGCAAATCCTCCGGCGGAATGCCGACGCCCGTGTCTTCCACAGCAATATGAACACTGGTGCCGTTCCTCCGGGCGATCACCCTCACGCTTCCTTCTGGAGTGAACTTTATGGCGTTGGAGACCAGATTCACAACTATCTGGTTTAGCATTCGCTGGTCTGTTACGATCTCAGGAAAATCCGAGGGCACCTCTACGCTGAGTTTTATGTCCTTGTCTCTTGCAAGTGGCCTCAGACTATCCACTACCTGTTCCAGGAATCGACCCACTGCAATTCGACTTGGTTCTACTTCAATCTTGGCGGCGTCGAGTCTTGATAGATCGAGCAAGCCGTTGACCATGTCAAGAAGCTTCTTAGAGCTATTCGCAATTCGTTCTACACCTGCTCGCTGGCGGTCTGTTAGCGGTTCCTCGGAGTCATCGAGCAACATCGTGGCGAATCCAATGATAGACGTAAGTGGCGTGCGCAGTTCGTGCGACACTACTCTGCAGAAACGGTCCTTATCCTGAACAGCTTTCAATGCTTTTTGGTTTTGCACTTCGAGTTCCTCAGTGCGCTTTCGAAGTTCCTCGGCCATTTGTAATTGCTTCGAGACGTCCCTGCATACGATTTCGTAGATTCCCTGCTCAGCATCAAATTAGATACTGGCATAGGTCGGAATGGTTGTGCCGTCTCTGCGGACCAGATGGATGTTGTCGGCCGCAATGCCGAATTTACGGGCTTTTTCGGTCATAATCCGGCTCTTTGCTCGATCCGACTCCGTGACCAAGTCGAGCCACGATCGGCCGATAAGTTCGTCCTCCGATCGGCCCAGATCCTCGACCATTTTTCGATTAATCACCAACAGTCGGCCGGATTCGTCGAGCGTGGCCATATAATCATCGGACATATCTATGAGTTGTTTATACTTCTTAAGTTCAAACTCGCTCGTCGGGATCGTGGTTAAGTTGTGGATTAATTCCAAAACCTGAGTCACTTGTCCTTTTTCATCAGTTGTTACTGGACTGGTAGCTACACGCAGCATCAAGCGACCAATGTCGGGAACGTTGACAAACAGATTTCCCTGCTGAGGCTCGCCCGTTTCGAAAGTTCGTCGAACCAGGCAATTGTCACAAACTATACTACTTCCAAAAACAGCTTCGTGGCATTTTTCGCCAACCACAGACCGTCCTTTTCTCTTCCGAATGCCCTCGCTGTGCCAAAGCACTCGCATATTCTGGTCTATAAGCGCCAGCGCGCTCTCGAGGTTGTCAATTGCGGCTACAAGTTTGCGATAGTCGACGTCTGTGTTATCGCTAGGTTGGCCTGTGGCTGTTGTCTGGTTTTGAATCCGACGACCCGCTTTCAATTTTCTATTACCTGTCGCATTGTTGTACCATTTTAGCGAGGTTCAGCTTCACACTTAGTCTACCATATATGCCGAGTAAAGTCTATCAATGTTCTACCGGTAAGCAGCATAGTTTTTATTGTGTGTAAATTGCCATCATCATCCCAGTCTTAAAATAATGCCGACCCGTACCCTAACTTTCTGCAACATCGCCTTCGGATTCCGCCCCGAAACCTGTTTGGGCTTCATTGAGTGAGGTCGCAACGTCCTTCTCGCCTAGCAGCGCTTCGAGCACGTGTTGGACGTGAGTGCCTCGCCAGTATATCTTGTCGCAGCGCGGGCAGTAGCCGTATGCCGACTGGGTTTTGTAGACGTATGGCGGAACGCGATCCTTGATATTTGCTTTTTCTATAGGTACGATTTCGCTGTTGCAGATGGTGCACCGAGTGAATAAAGCATCTTCGCGGAGCGTTAGCCCCATTTCTCGGAAGACCTGTTTAACCTGCTCGCGCGTGGTGCCCCAATCGACAAACACACAACGCTTTCGTACCATCCGTCTATCACACAGCCGCCTATCGCGCGTGAGCAAGATACGGTCCTCACGTACTGCAATGCGAACCAGCTCGTCGTCGTCCGCGTTAGGGATAAACGCGGTGTCATAGCCCAACATCCGGAGCCACTTTGCGAGTTTGCCAAGCATGCAATCAGCAACAAATTTCATTGCAGAAACGGATCTGAGTTAAAGTGACTTGCGTTCTGATTTGGACATTGAGTGGATTCACAGCAATTATCTTAAGGCACGCACGCTAAGGATGGCTGCGTCGTCCCTCAACTCGCCGCCTGCAAAGTCTATAGCGGCATTGTGGATGCATCGAGCCACGTCTCCACTGGCTGCTTCTTTGCAGGTTAGCAATCTTTCTACTATTCCCTCAACGCCTAGGAATTCGTCACCCCTTCTGGCCTCGCTGATCCCGTCAGTATACAGAAGCAAAGTGCAGCCCTTTTCCAGCTTGAGAGTACCCTCTTCATAGTCCAGGTCGATTCCAGCACCTAAAGCGGGACCGGTTGCAGGCAACGTAAGACCTACCGAATCACACATATAAATCGGCGGCTCGTGCCCTCCGCTTGCATATACCAACAAGCCCGTCTCGGTATCCAAAAGGCCAAAGAACATCGTGACGAAAGCGTCGCCGCCCATGTATTTGCCGACCAGACGGTTCAGCAGTTGCATTATAGCCTTTGGGGAATGACCTTCCTCAGCATAGGCTCGCAGTGTATACCTGACCATCGCCGTGTGTACTGCTGCCGTTAGGCCCTTGCCCGATACGTCGCCGATCACGAGGCCGATTTTGTTGTTGGTTAGCTCGAATACATCATAAAAATCTCCGCCGACCAACGCCTCATCACTTGCAGGCTGGTAAACTTGCGCGATTTCGAAGCGCTCAGTCTCCAACGAAAGCGACGTAAGAAACGATTTCTGCAGAACGTCTGCAATTCGGCTTTCGCGCACATAAGAAAACGCATTACTAATGGCTACTGCAGCGTGTGAAGCGAAGCCTTCCAGCAATTTGGCGTCGCCTTCCTCAAAAGCAGATTCTTTGTATGAGAACACCGCAACCAGCCCCAAAGGTTTGCCCTCCAGCATCATGGGAGCACAAGCCATAGATCGCAGACAGGTCTCCGTAGTGAAGTCGCATTTGACCAGTCCTGTGTCGGCCAGTTTGTAGATTATTATAGACTTTCCCTTCTCGATAGCCTGTTTGCCGACCGCGAGAGTCGCTTCAAGCGGTTGTTCTTCTTTGTGGCAACTTCCCCTCTGTGCGGCAATTTCGGCCCGCGTGCCCGTTCTGTCAAGCGATACGACGACTGAGCAGTCCACATGGTGCATCTCGGCGATGAGGTCTGCTATCAGATCCAAAGCCTCTTCGGGTTTAAGGCTCGATGAAAGTGCGCTGCCGATATTCGCGAACGAACGTTCCATTTCCTCGCGATGCGCACGTGCGTCCTCATACAGCGATTGCAGTTCGTCTCTGGCTTGGGAAAGCTGTTCGTAGGGTCTCCTAATTGCCGAAGCAAACAAAGCGCTAAGAATCAAGTAGTAAGCTACGGTCTTATAGATATGCCCCAAAGCATTCATCCACCCAAACGGGGTTATATAGAGCGTGAACGCGATCTCCGCAAACACCGCGACCACCATTGCGGAGCGCAAATCCACAACGACACTTTGTTCCCATCCTCGCCGTTGTGAGACTGCTGCAAACGTTCCTATGTAGAGTGCTATAGCAAGCAACTCGATTGCGGATTTTAATGCAGTGGGTGGACTGCCAATTCGACTGTATAACGCAGTTCCGACCGCGTCGCCGTATATTGTGAACAACGCAGTCGCAGTCCCAATGAGTGCAATCGAGGCACTGAAGAGTATCGCGGCATGCATCCGTTTTGATCTTGCTTGCGGATTGACGAATGATGCCGAAAGCAAGCCAATTCCTACAACAACCCGAGCCAGCAGCCAGTAAGCCGCAGCCTTTCCGGGGGTGTTTATGCCGAGGAAATCGGGCATGCCTTTGTAGGTCATGGTGTGGATTAAGTCCACGATTCCTGTGGTAAGGAATGTGACGCCTATGACGAGGTCGCGCAGATTTCCCGATTGGCGATAGCCGTACCAGCCGGTAGCGAATACTGCAAGGCTAACAACAATGCTGGACAGCTCCAGCATAATGTGAAACGGTATAAAGCGGGCAACGGATATCGCGCTACCGTAGAGGTCTGAAAGCAGCACGCCGGCCATCACCGCTCCGCAAGCCAACGCAATCCATACATACCGTAGGTCTGCAGGTAACGGCTTCCGTGCTCCTTGCTCGTCGGGATTCCTACCGTTTGTTTTTGTCATGCTCAGATCTTCTAAGTGCTGTGCCGATCACACGTCTATAGGTTACCACGATATGGACGCCGTTTCAAGGAACCGTTCAATGCATAGCATAAGTACGTGCTCTTGGACCGCGATTCGCCGAGCGTGCTGTACGAAAAGTTCAACTTTTGTTTTCGGTTTTGCTTACACTCTAATACGTTAGAGTTTTCTAATTTTGATGTTTTTAAACCACACCTTACCGCCGTGGTCTTGAAGCCCAATGTGACCCTCGCGCGGCATGTCTTTGTAGGCAGTATTGAACTTGTTGGGTGTACCGTCGAGGTTCTTATGAGGCTCGGTGTATCGGTTCAGATTCATGTAAATGATTCGCTTACCGTTCATAGTGATGGAGATAAAAGGTCCTTTACACCTCAAAACAACGGTGTTCCACTGTAGAGCGGGCTTCATGGCGTTCTCCGTAGGCGCAAGAACGTCGTAGATTGCTCCGCAACTGTGTTTGCCGGGCGGATTATGAGACGCGCTGTCTAATATCTGCATCTCAATGCCTGTTTGTACGGGATCGCTGAGGTTGTCCCACCGGAAGAATAAGCCGCTGTTGGTGCCTTTGTCGACCATGAAATCGATTTTGAGCTCGAAGTCGCCGTAGCGTTCCTTTGTGTAGAGATATCCCGGACCTTGGACGTTGTAGTAGATTGTCCCGTTGTCGACAACCCATCCTTTGCTGTCGGGCACGGTGCATGCCCAGCCTTCAAGGGTTTTCCCGTCAAACAGAAGCTTCCAGCCCTGCTTTTTTTCTTCGGGCGTGAGTGTGTTATCGGTGGTCGAAGAAATGCTGTCTGTCTTTGCTGCGCAGCAAGCCCCTGCTGCGAATGCGTGCTGCATGCTGCTTGGCATGATCAATACGGCAAGAGCCGTAGCCGTCAGTAACAGTCTTACCATCTTGCATACTGTTCCTTTCTTTTTTATAGACTGCCCACGCGAAAAGAATCGTGTGATAATAAACTGGTTGCCCGCAAAGCCGTCACCTTTGTCGGTCAAACAAGTGGTAGTATAATTAATTAACATGCTCCGGTCAATACAAGCGTTCTAGAGGTCTCACCCTGCAGAGGAGAAAAAGCTACCCAGCGTTGGGGAGATGGAGAACGAATCGATCTTGATTGTAGGAGAGCACGATGTCTTATCCGGTAAACCGAATGAGAAGACTGCGCAGAACGGACGCTTTGCGACGTCTGGTGCGCGAGAATACCGTTTTACTTGACGATTTGATCTACCCGCTTTTCGTAACACACGGTCTGGATGTAAAACTACAAGTGTCATCCATGCCGGGAGTTTATCACTTTTCAATCGACACATTATGCCGAGAAGCTGAAGAAGTAAGAACTCTTGGCATTCCTGCAATCTTGCTGTTTGGCATACCTGCTGTCAAGGACGAGTTCGGTTCTGAGGCATACGCGCCGGACGGAATAATACAGCGAGCGGTAAAAGCACTCAAGTCTGCAGTTCCGGAGCTTGTTGTCATAACCGACGTCTGCCTGTGCGAATACACGTCACACGGTCACTGCGGCGTGCTGAGAGACGGCGAAGTCGCCAACGACGAAACGCTTGAGCTTATCGCACGAACGGCTCTGTCCCATGCCGAAGCCGGGGCGGATATAGTAGCACCATCCGATATGATGGACGGTCGCGTCTCCGCTATTAGAGAAGCGCTGGACGATAGCGGTTTTACTGGGGTTCCCATAATGTCCTATTCCGCCAAATTTGCCTCCGCATTCTATGGTCCTTTCAGAGATGCAGCCGGATGCGCGCCGAAGTTCGGTGATCGTTCGTCATATCAAATGGACCCACCCAATCGACGGGAAGCCCTTAAAGAGATCACTCTCGATCTTGAAGAAGGCGCAGATATCGTTATGGTGAAGCCAGCCCTTTCGTATCTCGATATCATCAGTGACGCTAGAGCTTCTGTAGATGTGCCGATTGCCGCTTACAACGTGTCAGGCGAATATTGCATGGTGAAGGCTGCTGCCGAGAAAGGTTACGTCGATGAGCGGCGCGTGACGGTTGAGATACTTACCTCCATAAAGCGCGCGGGCGCGGACATGATAATCACTTATCACGCGAAAGACTTCGCATTTTGGACGAAAGAAGGCAAGCTTTAGGCAGCCCTTCAACTTCATGCCAACACCTGGGCATCTTGAATGCTTTGCCTATATATGCCGCAGCCTCTTTTTGAGTCTTTCGTAGGCGTCGCGTGCCTTGGTATAGTTGGGGTCGATTTGGAGGGCGCGCTCGTATTCGTATTCGGCTTCGTTTGGAATGCCTGCAGCCTCATAGGCTTGGGCTATATTATAGTGGATGCTTGCAATACCTGGAGCAATCTGTTCGGCAGTCTTGAACGCACCGATAGCGGCATTATAACGTCCCTTCGCGGCATATGCGGCGCCTAGGTAAGAGAAGGCTTTGTGGTCCTCGTGGTTGAGCTCAGTGGCGGTTTCCAGCTCTGCGATGGCCTTGTCGTAGTCGCCCGCCTTATAGGCCTCCACTCCCAGCCTGAAGTGCTCGTCTGCTTCGGCCATTTTCACACCTCCTCCTGTTAAAGCTCAGTATAGCTGCGGCTGTTTTGTCTGTCAAGGAAGTTGATTTAACCTGCCAAAGCTACTATAATGCCCCTGGCAACTAGTCACATTCCAAGTTGTTGTGGGTTGCGGGTTACATTCTGAGTCGGGAGATGCGCCGGTCGAGACCTACGATCTGTAACCCATGGCTCATCGGATCAGGAGGTACGAAAGAGACATGAAGATAGGCGTTTTTACAGCTCTGTTCGGGCAGATGTCGTTCGAAGAAGCTCTCGATTATGCAGCCAAGTCGGGAGTTGAAATGGTGGAACTCGGCACAGGTAACTACCCTGGCAAACCCCATTGCGATCCTGATAAGCTACTCGGAAACAAGACTGCACAGAAAGAGTTCTTGAAGGCAATCGAGTCGAGAGGATTGGCCATAAGTGCACTGTCATGCCACGGAAATGCGCTGCACCCGAATAAGAAGTTCGCTCAGGAAAATCACGAAACCCATCGGAAGACGGTACAGCTTGCGAGAGAACTGGGAGTTGAAGTTGTGATTAACTTCTCTGGCTGTCCCGGCGACGGTCCCAACGCTACCAAGCCGAACTGGGTTACCTGCGCGTGGCCGCCGGATTACCAGGAAATACTTGAGTGGCAGTGGAACGAAGTTGTAATTCCCTATTGGAAGGAAGAAGCGAAGTTCGCCAAGGAGAATAATGTTAAGATCGCATTCGAGATGCATCCGGGCTTCGTAGTATACAATGTAGATACAATGCTCAAGTTGCGTGACGCTTGCGGTGAAGTTCTTGGATGCAATTTCGATCCGAGCCACCTGTTCTGGAACGGTGTCGATGTGTGCGCTGCGATCAGAAAGTTAGGCGACGCAATCTTCCACGTTCACGCCAAAGACTGCAAGATCGATCCTTACAACACCTCTATAAACGGCTGCAATGACGCAAAACCATACAGTGATGAGATCAACAGAAGCTGGATCTTCCGCACGGTCGGTTACGGGCATGATTATCAGACGTGGAAGGATATAGTAAGCAACCTCAAGTTGATAGGCTACGACTACGTGCTGTCGATTGAGCACGAGGACAGCCTTATGTCGGTGAACGAGGGATTCCAGAAGGCTGTGTCGTTCTTAAAAGAGGTTGTGATAGCGGAGAAAGCTGGCGAGATGTGGTGGGCTTAGCGCCCAAGCTGAACACGGATTCGGGCGGACTAGAGAATGCGGGTTTTTGGTCATCATTTTGCGAGAATTTGTGCAGACCTATAGCTCTCTTCTCAGCCGGTCTGCCCAATCCGTGAGAATATGTGTTCTGTAATCTACGCCTGCTCAGCTTGAATGGCTAGCATTTTTATGATATACTTATGACACGAGGAGTTTTCAATGGACAAATGGGTGTTCCTCAACGGCGAGTTTGTGCCCTGCGAGCAAGCACATGTCCATATCTATGACCATGGTTTCCTTTATGGCGATGGCGCTTTTGAAGGAATTCGGGCTTATAACGGACGAGCGTTTAAGCTTGCGGAGCATGTAGATCGACTGTATAACTCGCTGAAGGCACTGTGGATAGACCTGCCGTATGGTCGAGAACAGTTTGCCGCGAACATTGAAAAGTTGTTGGAAATGAACGAGGTCAAGGACGGTTACATCAGGGTAACCGTTACCCGAGGTGTGGCACTGGGTCTGGACCCCAAGAACATAACCGGCCAGCCGACTGTCGTCATCTCGACCGATAAGCTGTCACTTTATCCGAAGTCGATGTATGAAAACGGACTCGAGGTCGTGACGGTAGCAACCCGTGTTGCCAACCCGCAGGTGCTCGAACCAAGGATCAAGTCTCTGGGAAAATACCTGTGTAATATCCAGGCAAAGATCGAGGCGAACCAGGTTGGCGCCGGCGAGGGATTGATGCTCACCGAAGACGGCTATGTGGCCGAATGCACGGGTGACAACATCTTCTACGTCAAGAATGGAGTCGTCTATACTCCGCCGGCATACCTGGGGATCCTTGAGGGCATTACGCGTCGGACTGCCATGGACTTGCTTACCGAGATGGGTATTCCGGTCGAAGAAAAGGTTTTCACCAGGTTCGATCTATACACTGGCGACGAAGCATTCCTCACCGGAACTGCCGCCGAGGTCATCCCGATGGTTAAGCTCGATGCTCGTGTAATCGGCGACGGAAAGCCAGGTCCGATTACTAAGAAACTTGAGCAGGCGTTCCGCGAGTACGTAAAGAACTACAACGCCTGAAAACCGATAAGGTCGAGATAATCGCTGAATCGGTTAATATATAAAATTAAAGACAATGTTCAGGCCTTAAGTTATCGGTGCTTTTCGCTCATGATTGAGAACCGTCCCTGCGAGATATGCTCAAGCCGACCGGCGACCGTGATTATAGCTCGCCGGCGGCTGGGGTTTAGCAATCGAACGTTTGTGTGCCCGGAATGTGCAGGCGAACGTGCTCGTCTTTGCGGAGTGCAAGGGTTTGGCGTTGAACGAGTGATTGGTTACCTGGAAGGGCGAAGCTCCGGAAACAAAGGGCCCTCCGTCGGATGCAGACTCTGCGGCACGACTCTGGCGGAAATCATTGCAGACGCAAAACCGGGATGCTCGATGTGCTATATCAGATTCGCCGATGAGATAGAGCCTGCTGTAAGAGCTGCTCAAGGACGGACCCTGCACATTGGCAAGAGGCCTTTGAAATGACGGACGGCGACGCCATTATTCCTGAATGGATTGAGGGGCTTGGTCCGGACGCCGATGTAGTTGTTTCAACGCGCGCAAGATTGGCAAGGAACCTTGCGGTCTTTCCGTTTCCCGCACGCGCCTCGCGGGAAGACTTAACCATGGTAGTGCGCGAAGTACGTGCGGCGTGCGCGGGTCTGGCGGGGAGATTCCCGAGGCTTAAAAGCGTTAGCGTTGACAAGCTGGAACCTGAACAGCGCAGCTATCTGCTGGATGCGCACATAGCAAGTGCAGAGCATCTGAGAGCAGGGGAAGACAGAGTTGTGATCCTTGACCCGAGCGCGGTCCTTTCGGTTCTGATAAACGAAGAGGACCATATCCGCCTACAGGCCGTAATGAGCGGTTTGGTTCCGGAAGAGGCATGGGAGCTTGTTGATTGGGCGGACGATGTGCTTGCAGAGAAGCTGGAATATGGCTTTTCAGAGCGTTACGGATATTTGGCGGCGGACGTTTCCAACGTTGGGACCGGCTTGAGAGTGTCGGTGATGATGCATTTGGCCGGACTCGGCATGAAGGGGACCTTGAAGAGGCAACTCCGCGCGGCTTACGATCTCGGAGTCTCCGTTAGGGGGCTATTTGGAGAGGGAAGTCGATTTGTGGGGGACCTGTTCCAGGTCTCCAACGAGGTGACACTCGGATTCTCGGAGACCGAACTAGTTCGAAAAGTGCGGTCTGTTGCTCAATATCTTTTGGGTGAAGAGCGGACAGCACGGAAGGAACTAGTAAGTGAACAACGAAAGCGGTTGATAGATGCGGCATCGAATGCCCTGCGAGTATTGCAGAGCACAATGTCGCTAAAGGCTGGAGAAGCCCTGATGTTCTTATCGCCGGTAAGGCTCGCTGCGTCGGAAGGGTTGGTGGCAAATTGCCCTACGGCCCTTTTGAATAAATTGCTGGTTGGAATGCGAGCAGGCGATGACAACGGACGCGCGAATATAGAGCGTGCGGCGTTTATCAGGCATAACCTGGCTGAAGCGCATGTGATGCCATACTGAACAAGGGATATCGACGACACGTCTAACAACTGGGAGCCTAGCCCTTCGTGGGCATGATAAATAATCCTCTGGTCAGCCTATAAGCAAAGGGGGGAAACAGAAGCTATGTGGCAAAGATTTACAGAGCGAGCACGAAGAGTCGTGTTCTTCGCGCAGGAAGAGGCCGGAAGACTCGGTGAAAACTACGTTTCTACCGAGCACCTGCTTCTGGGTTTGGTGCGCGAAAACGACAGCGTCGCGGCGAGGATTCTTGACCGCATGGGCGTCAGCTTGGGTCGAATTCGGTCTGAGATCGAGCGTCAGGTCACGAGAGGTGACGGGCGCCTCGGGCAGGATATGCAACTCACGCCAAGAGCCAAGCGGGTTATAGACCTGGCCTACGACGAGGCGAGAAACCTTAATAACAATTATATCGGCACTGAGCATCTGCTCTTGGGCCTAATACGTGAAGGCGAGGGTCTTGCAGGCCGTGTGCTGCAGAAGCTCGGAGTGGACTTGGAGCGCACTCGCAGAGAAGTGATGAGCCTGCAGGACGGCGAGCAGACGGGCGCAATTACGTCACAGCGCACGCGTTCCAGAACGCCTACCCTCGACGAGTTCGGTAGGGACTACACTGAGCTTGCGCGACAGGACAAGCTGGACCCATGCATCGGAAGAGACAATGAAATCGAGCGCGTGGTGCAGATACTATCGCGCAGGACCAAGAACAACCCCTGTCTTATAGGCGAACCCGGTGTAGGCAAGACAGCCATTGCAGAGGGACTGGCCCAGAGGATAGTGAGCGGTGACACGCCCGAGACTCTCAAGGACAAGCGCATCGTTGCGCTCGACCTCGCAGGACTTGTTGCGGGAACCAAATACCGTGGCGAGTTCGAGGAGAGAATGAAGCGCGTAATGGACGAGGTTCGCAAGGCCGCGGGTGAAGTGATACTCTTCATTGATGAGCTTCACACGCTTGTTGGAGCCGGTGCGGCGGAAGGCGCGATTGACGCTTCAAACATTCTAAAGCCTGCGCTTGCCAGAGGTGAACTGCAGTGCATCGGTGCAACCACGATGGACGAGTACCGCAAGTATATCGAGCGGGATGCGGCCTTGGAGCGCAGATTCCAGCCGGTCCAGGTGCGCGAGCCGTCCATTGAGGAAACAATACAGATCTTGAAGGGTCTGCGAGAGCGCTATGAGAAGCATCACAACGTGACTATCGACGATTCGGCGCTGGTGGCTTCCGCGAGGCTCTCGGATCGCTACATCACGGACAGGGCGCTTCCGGACAAGGCGATCGACCTGATCGACGAAGCTGCTTCGAGAGTGCGGCTCAGGCTTGCAATGCCGCCGGCAGAACTCAGGGCGGCGAAGCAAGAACTGGCAAAGGTTCAGGCGGAGCTGGTCTCTGTGCCGTCAGGTTCGAACTACGATCAAGCTCCCGAGCTGAGAGCACGCGAACGAGAGCTTATCGAAAGAGTAGCCGAATTGGAGCAGCGGTGGCAAGAGGAACGCAGCTCAATGCCTACCGTTGTTAACGAGGATGAAATTGCGCATATCGTCTACTCGTGGACCGGCATTCCGGTTTCCAGGCTGGTCGAAGGAGAGTCTGCAAAGCTTCTGAAGATGGAAGACGTTCTGCATGGACGAATCATCGGCCAGCATGACGCGGTCGTGGCGGTATCGAAGGCCATAAGGCGTGCAAGGTCCGGTATGAAGGACCCGAAGAGACCGATGGGAAGCTTCATCTTCCTTGGCCCGACGGGTGTTGGAAAAACCGAGCTTGCGCGTGCACTGGCGCAGTTCTTGTTCGAGACTGAGGACGCTCTAATACGGATTGACATGTCCGAATACATGGAGCGATTTGCGGTGTCGAGGCTGGTAGGTGCGCCTCCTGGGTACGTCGGTTACGACGAGGGTGGTCAGCTTACCGAGGCAGTCAGGCGCAGACCTTACTCGGTCATCCTGCTGGACGAGATTGAGAAGGCGCATCAGGAAGTCTTCAACATCCTACTGCAGGTGATGGAAGACGGTCGGCTTACGGATAGCCAGGGCAGAGTCGTGGACTTCAAGAACACGATCATTATCATGACCTCGAACATCGGTGCTCAGTCGATCGTCGGCGGCCCGGGTATAGGGTTCCGCGAGGTGAAGGACGAGATCGACACAGAGCGCAGCTACGAGAGCATGAAGAATAGGATCATGGACGAGATGAAGCGGCTCTTCAGGCCCGAGTTCTTGAACCGTGTGGATGACGTAATAGTCTTCCACCAGCTTACCAAGGACGAGATCCTGCAGATCGTGGATCTGATGGTCGATCGCGTGAGACAGCAGGTAGCTGCGCAGGGTATGGACCTCGAGGTAACTCAAGAGGTGCGTGAACTGCTGGCTAACGAAGGCTTCGATCCGCAGTTCGGCGCCAGACCGCTCAGAAGAGCGGTGCAGCGGCTGATCGAAGACCCGCTAGCTGAAGAGATTCTACTCGGCAGGTTCACCGCGGGCGACACGATCCGCGCAGAGGTCGAGGACGGCAAGATCTTCTTCACGAAGGCTGGTGCGGACCTCAAGCAACTGCCGCTGGAGACTCAGTCGACTTAAGCGCAAGTCTGCTAACGACATACCAAACGCCCCGTATCTCAAAGTGCGGGGCGTTTTTTTATGCGTCGGGCGTAGATTTCCATATTAACCTTTTTTGCAGCCGAGATCAGCTCGGGATATGGGGTATCCGTTACATCTATAAGGCCGATATTGTAGTTCTCGCCGTCATATATGCGACCGGTCAGAGGCTCGTCAACATATTGGAACCAGTGACACCCGACAAAAGCCGGGCAATCGACTACGCTTTGAACATAACGACGAAATGCGGCGGCGCGCTCATCTTGGTTGCGAGCTGGCACGAGTCCTGGGTGAAACATCCCGCGGTCGAGCGCTCCAAAGTGAAACTCGCCTATTATAATCGGCTTGCCGAGGTCGTTCGCGCCGGTCCATTCTTCGCAGTTGACGTGTGTGCGGTAGATATTAAAGCTCACGACGTCCGCTACCTCCGCACATGCGCGAATAGCCTCTTTGTGGCTCCATGCGAATCGACATCCGAGGTAAAGCTGGTTTGGTGCGTGTTTTCGCAACACGTGCTTGATGA
>Ga0123519_10010248_pt1 | contig 13981 bp, 15 predicted proteins | sample YelNatPaOPRAMG02_FD_87396 | JGI IMG/M metagenome (GOLD analysis project Ga0123519, IMG submission 87396) | Hot spring microbial communities from Yellowstone National Park - Yellowstone National Park OP-RAMG-02 (version 2) | ecosystem: Environmental > Aquatic > Thermal springs > Hot (42-90C) ...
AAGGGGCCCTCAACCGTGGTGAACGCTCTATGCTCATCCCTTACCGGATACTCATCAGGAAACCTTTCCAAATTCCTTAACCGAGCCTTCTTCAAGCTTCCAACACCTGAAACAATTAAGCCAGCCCGCATTCTCAGCTTTGAAGCGGCTTCCACAAGGCAGGTGAGGAGGTCATTTCCAGGCTCAACCTTCACCAGCACAACTCTTTTCACGCATCCAATGCCGAGGCTAACAGGCTTTACACCGCTCAACTTAGATCACGAGCTGAATGAGCAATAACGGTGGGAACAGATAAAAGGATGGGTGATGAACCTTCATCTTAGGCTGGTTAAAAACTATTGTTGAGGAGTGAAGGATGCGCGTGGAAGGTAAACGTGTTATAGCCATGGCTGTAATAGCGGTTTTAGCCGTGTCGATCACCTTCACCGTATATTTAAGTCTGAGGCGTACGGCTTCACCCGTCGAGGTCATCGAATCCGGATGTGTTAGGCTTCCTCCTCCGGAAACCGTGGGCTCCATGTCCGTTGAGGAAGCCATATCTAGAAGGCGTTCCATTAGAAACTACGGGGATGAACCGTTAACGGTTCAGCATCTCTCTCAACTCCTTTGGTCCGCGCAGGGTGTAACCGACCCTGCTCAAGGGCTGAGAGCCGCCCCCAGCGCAGGCGCCACCTATCCATTAGAGGTTTACGTTGTAGTAGGCCTAGACGGAGTGGAGGGGTTAGAACCGGGAGTATACCATTACAATCCCCATCAACACTGTTTAACCCTCATCCTCCAAGGAGATATAAGGGGGAAACTGTCTAACGCCGCGTTAAACCAGAGATGGGTCGCCGAGGCGCCTGTCAACTTGGTGATAGCCGCCGTATATGAGAGGACGACGGCGAGGTATGGGGATCGAGGAGTACGATACGTTCACATGGAGGCGGGTCACGTGGCTGAAAACATATATCTTCAAGCCACAGCCCTCAAACTCGGCGTCGTGGCCGTGGGAGCCTTTAACGACGAGGCTGTTCAAAGCCTGCTAAACCTACCGTCGAACCACAAGCCCCTATACATAATTCCAGTCGGCCATCCCAAACCTTAAAAACAGGTGAAACCGAGGAAGTTAACTAATAAATTTAAATTCACCTGTTTTAAACCGTAATCGTAGCGGTTGACATGTTGGAACCCGGTTGGGAAAATATGCGGATAGGGTGAATTCCAGGTGGTTTAAGCATGGATTACGAATGGTACCGATCCTTCGCGTGGATGGGCGTTTTACTCATCATCATAGGTGTAATCCTCATCCTCGTACCCTACGCGGTTAAATACGCCCCCTCCCTGGGTAAGCTTCCCCCGATAATCCTCTACGTGTACCGTAGGAACGGTTTTTACTTCGCAACCTCCCCCATACTCATCATCATCTCGTTAATATCGATCTTGGCGTTCATCCTCAGCCGATACATGAGGTAGAACATGTATCAGACATCGGCTGAGCTTAGTACACCGGTGAGGAAAAGACGCTGGAGCGTTTATGGAATAGTGAGGACGTGTCGTTAACCTTTAGGTAGGAGCCTCTTAACGGGGGAAACGGGGGACTCGAGCTTTTTTTCTCGAAGAAGCTGGTTGAGAATGCTCTTCGCGTTTTTAGGGTGCATCGCGTACATCGGTGGCTTCGGTTCACAGTAAACCGCGATTTTAAATGTTTAATCCGCTTTACTTGAAAGGGAGGTTTAGGAATGTCTATTACGGTTGCTTGGGGAATAACGGGCGCAGGGCACTTCCTGAAGGAAACGTTTGAAGTCATGGGGGAATTGGTGAGGGAGGATGGGGTTAAGGTCACAGCGTATCTTTCAGCGGCGGGGGAGCAAGTCGTAAAAATATACGGTTTATGGAAGCGGCTTACAGAAATATCAAACGGAAGCTATCTTCGGGAAATTTTGGTTGAAAGCGGGGAGGGGCCGGGTTCTCCTCGAGCTGGAAGGCTTCTAAGGGGAGTTTATAAGGCTCTCATCGTTTCACCAGCCTCCGGAAACACCGTTGCGAAAACTGTTTACGGCATAGCGGATACTTTAGTGACGAACGCGATCGCTCAAGCCCAGAAAGGAAGAACCCCCATATACATGGTGCCGACGGATCAGCGGGGCTTTACTGAAATAACCCTACCCTACCGCGTTGATAGAAGCATATGCAAACTTTGTAAGCCATGTCCAGTTATTAATGTGTGTCCTCAAAACGCCGTGAAGGTTCTGGACGGTTTTCCCAGCATAAACCTCTCTTTATGTCGAAACTGCGAGTTATGCGTTTCCACATGAGTCTACGGCGCTGTTAAACACGGGGAGAAAATCAAGCTGCATGTCAGAGAAATCGACGTTGAAAACGTTGAGCGGCTGAGAAAAATGGAGGGTGTAACCGTTCTAGAGCGTCCGGAGCAGATTAGAGACGTGGTGAGAAAGCTTTAAAGATTCGATGAGGGGACATGTGAAGGTGGAGGCGTGGCCATAACGTTTTCACCGCTTAAAACGAAGGATTTGGTCGCATGTACATCCCTGACGCGAAGAGGGCTGAGCAGAGAAACCTGTTAATAGCCATAGGTTTAACCTCCACCATCATGGGCGTGGAGTTTCTGGGAGGCTTCTTATCCAACAGCCTCGCCTTGACGAGCGACGCCTGGCACATGTTCGCGGATCTAACGGCCTTAATCCTATGCTACATGGCTGGCCGCGTGTCGATTAGACCCCCCACCTGGAACAAAACCTACGGTTACCATCGGGTTGAGATCTTATCCGCGCTTTTAAACGGCGGCACCCTCATGTTGGTGGCGGCCTTCATCTTCTACGAGGCGTTGAAAAGAGTCTTCACCGTCGAGGAGGTTCATGGAGCCTCGATGCTGGCCGTTGCCGCTGTAGGTTTCGCAGCCAACCTCGTATCCATGACGGTGATGTCCCGTCGAATGCTAAGCTTAAACGTGAAAGCGGCTTTTCTCCACGTTTTCAGCGACACCCTATCCTCCATCGGCGTCATCGCAGGCGCGGTCATCATCCACTATACGGGTTTCTTCATCGTAGACTCGATTATAGGGGTTGGAATCGGCTTAACGATCATGTATGGATCGGGGAAAATGCTGAGAACAGTGGTGAACATCCTCCTGGAAGGCGCGCCCAGCCACATCGATCCTAAAAGAATCGTTGAGAGGCTGATGGAAGTGGATGGGGTTCTAGGGGTTCACGACATCCATGTATGGAGCATCACCTCCTACGTTCACGTGTTAAGCGCCCATCTAGTGGTTCGCGGACAAGCCATGAAGGACACCAACGGGCTGTTGAACAAGATGAAAACCATCCTTCAAGAAGAATTCGGAATCTCACATTCAACCCTACAGCTGGAGAAGGAAGGGTACCGTGAAGTAGGACAGGTTTGCTCTTTCTAGACGATTTAACCCAACAAGCTTACCAAGCCCCAAACAACCAGCGATGAAGACTAGGAATTGGAAAATCGAACGGGCTAAGCCCCTCTCCTTTTGTAGCTCAGGTATCAGCTCAGCGGCCGATATGTAGATGAAGCCTCCTCCAACGAATCCGACTAGAAGCCCGAGAAACCTAGGAGACGGTGAACCCAAGTATATTATAACGACCCCCAGCACCGCTGTGAGAGCCGTTAAGAAGTTCACCGTTAACGCTCTAAGCCGACTGAGGCCCCCGTAGATTAATATGGCGAAATCCCCAATTTCCTGGGGGAGCTCATGAAAGGCCACCGCCAAGGTGGCGACTAAACCCGCGCTCAGTGATATCAGAAAACTAGCGCCTATCACCATGCCGTCTATCAAGTTGTGTACGCCGTCGCCTATAAGGTTCAGGTAAACGAAGCTTTTAACCCTGACCCTCTCATCCTCCCAGCTTACCTTAACTCCCTCCCCAACATGCATATGTCCATGTCCATGATACCAGTAAACAGACCTCTCCAGTAAGTAGAAGAAGGCGAAACCCAAAGCCACGCAAGCGATGGCTGACTCAACCTTAACCGCCTCAATCGCCTCAGGGATCAAGTCGAAGTAAGCGGCCCCTAAAATCGCCCCGCTGGCGAAGCTCACCAAAAAGAACAGAATCCTATCCAAAAACTCTTCCCTAGCGGAGAGGGCGAGCAACCCGATCAAGGAGGTGAGGCTTACCGCGACAACTGCGGCCAAAGCGTAAAAGACGCCGCTCAAAAACTACCCCTCAATTAAACTAGACTCCCTCATTTAACCGGTTTATTAAACCTAACCTCGATAAACAATCACCCACGTGGGATACCTCTAAACCTCAGTTTACAATAAATTAAGGGCCATGAATAATTATGGAGGTGAAAGTCGGCAGGGGAAATCTTATAATCTTATCTACATTTTTGAATGGTGGAAATGAGGTTTATCGTCGGCGTGGACGTAGGGGGAACCAACGTTAGGGTCGCGTTGGGAGATGAGCGAGGGAAGATCGTTTCCCGTTTAACCGAGAGGACGGATAAGTCCTCTGGGCCTGAAGGGGTAAGCCGCCAGATCATACGGATGATCCGATCCCTAGCAGGGTCAGGTCAGCTTGAAAGCGTCGGCGTCGGGTCCGCTGGCCCCTTAGACTTAAAGGAGGGCTCCATCGTTCACTCGCCGAACATCGGCTTCGACTACATTCCTTTAGTGAAGCCCTTGGAGGAAGCGTTGAAGGTCCCCGTTTACCTGGGCAACGACTGCGTCGCCGGGGTGGTGGGGGAGAAGGAGTTTGGTTACGGTAAGAGATATTGGAACCTTGTTTATGTGACGATTAGCTCGGGGATCGGGGGCGGCGTGTTCGTTGACGGTCACCTCTTGATCGGGAAGGATGGAAACGCCCATGAAATCGGTCATTTCACGATAGATCACGCGGGTAGGCTTGTTTGCGGTTGCGGTAAGAGGGGTCACTGGGAAGCCTACTGCGGTGGAGCCAACGTCTCAAACTTCATCAAGCTTCAGTTGGAGTCCAAGTCCCCTGCCGAGGTTGAGGCCAGCATCCTCTACCAGTCTTCGGGAGGAGAGTGGAGTAAGCTCTCTTCTCGGGATCTTTTCGAGGCGGCGAAGAAAGGGGATAAACTCGCCTTGGAGATCGTTGAGGAAATGGGCAGGCTGAACGCCATAGGCTTCGCCAACGTCACCAACGCCTATGACCCGGAGCTCATCACCGTAGGCGGCGCCATCGCCCTTGGGAACCCAGATTTAATCCTTAAACCCATCAAACAACGCATAGGCAAGCACAGCCTGAACAGGATTCCTAAAATCCGGTTAACCAAGCTTGGAGAGGACGTCGTCCTATACGGCGCCTTGGCCTTACCTAAATACGTGCCACGGCGGCGTTAAACGATTTAAACAACGCGGGTGCTCCTCCACTCATCCGCCCTTCATCGCTTAACCCGTCCTTCACACTTACGGGTGAAGGATTAAACAAGTTTAAATAAATACATGAGCGGTGAAGACGTTTAACTAACTAAAGTTTAATAGGCGTAGAGGTCTCCGTAAGGCCTTGTGGACTTGGGTTTTACCTTATAGTACTCTCTGCCCGCCACCTGGGGGTAATCTAGGTGGAAGTATCCGCAGAACTCCTTTACAATGGTTTCCAGCATCCTTCGATCCTCCTGGTTTAGATCCGTTTTCTCCACCTCAGCCCCCATGTGTTTAACCTCTCCGTGAATGTACATGGCGCCTCCATGCATGCCTGTGCCCACGTATTTGGCTTCATGCCCCTCCGAGGTGTTAAGTCCCAGCAGCACAAGTAGGCCGCCGGCCATGTATTCACCTAGAAAGTCGCCGGCTGACCCGCCTACCACGATTAAGGGTTTATGATTCCTATACTCCTTCATGTGGATGCCGGCTCGGTACCCTACATCGCCCTTCACGAATATCCGCCCGTCCCTCATGGAGTATCCTAAAATGTCCCCGGCTGAGCCGTGCACGATGATGGAGCCTCCGTTCATGGTGTTTCCACATCCATCCTGAACGTTCCCATACACCGTTATCGTGGGGCCGTTCATGAAGCATCCTAAATCGTTGCCGGCTGTTCCATGAACCTCAACCTCTTTTACATGGAGCAGGCCTGCGCCGATGTAACGTTGGCCCTGAACGTTGACGAGCCTCACCTTCTCCACATGTTTCCGGTCCAGGGACCTAAGTAGCCTGTTCAACTCCCGGTAGCTGAGGCCCTCAGCATCCACTTCAACCAGCCTATCGCTTATCCGCCGAGCTGGGCCGTGAACCGTTAGGCGGGCTTCACTCGCCGGCATGCTTCACACCTAAAACCTCAAGCTCCTTCTCATTTAACCCTACGCCCCTTAACATGTCCCTGTTCCCCCTCAGGCTTTCGATGGCGTTTATGCCCATGCCCCCCATCATTTCCTTTATCTCCAAGCTCCAACCCCGCAACAGGTTGATCAACCTCTGAGCGGCTATGTCCGGGTTAATTCTTCTGGATATCCAGGGATCCGTTGTGGCGATTCCCCAAGGACACTTCCCAGTGTAGCATCGTTGACATACGGTGCAGCCCATGGCGATGAGGGCGGCTGTTCCAATGTAGACGGCGTCAGCCCCTAGGGCGATGGCCTTCACCACGTCGCCGCTGTTTCGAATACCCCCCGAGACCACGATGGAGGCTTCATTTCTAATTCCCTCCTCTCTAAGCCTCCGATCCACTGAGGCCAAGGCCAATTCAACCGGTATTCCCACGTTATCCCTGATGATTTTAGGCGCGGCTCCCGTCGCGCCTCTAACTCCGTCCAGAACTATAATGTCAGCTCCGGCGCGGACCATGCCGCTGGCGATGGCGGCGGAGTTGTGAACCGCCGCGATCTTCACGGAAACCGGTTTCTCGTAGTTGGTTGCCTCCTTCAACGCGTAAATCAGCTGGGCTAGGTCTTCGATGGAGTATATGTCATGTTGAGGGGCGGGGGATAAGGCGTCGGTTCCCTTGGGGATCATTCTAGTCTTAGAGATGCTGGCTGAAACTTTTTCCCCCGGGAGGTGTCCACCGATCCCAGGCTTAGCGCCCTGCCCGATCTTAATCTCGATGGCCGCGGCTGCCTTCAAATAGCGGGGGTGCACTCCGAATCTGCCTGAGGCGACTTGAACGATGGTGTGGTTTCCATACTCGTAGAGGCGGGGGTCTAAGCCTCCTTCCCCAGTGTTGAAGTAGGTTCCGGAGGCGGCGGCTGCCTTGGCCAAGGCTAAGTGAACGTTGAAGCTTACCGCGCCGTAGGACATGGCGGAGAACATGATCGGCGTCTCCAACCTTAGCTGGCAAGTCATCTCCGTCTTCAACACGTATTTCCCGGAGTCCATCGCCACGTCAAGGGATTTAGGCTTCTTACCTAGGAATGTGGTCAGCTCCATGGGCTCCCTAAGGGGGTCGATGGAGGGGTTGGTTACCTGGCTGGCGTTTAAAACCAATCTATCCCAGTAGGTGAACTGGGGTTTATCGCATCCCATTCCCGTGAGCAGGACGCCAGCGTACTCAGCCTGTTTTTTCACGTCGTTTATGGCTTCCATGGTCCAGTGGCTGTTTCTCCTGTAAGCCGTGGGGTTCGCGACGATGGATATGGCGTTGGTGGGGCAGAACGACGCGCATCTCAAGCATCCCACGCATTTCTCGTCGCTGGACCTCACCGCGTCTTCTTCCTCATCGTAGTAGTGGGTTCCATACGTGCATTGGTTAACACATACCTTACATCGCACGCATTTATCCAGGTCTCTTCTAACGAGAAACTCAGGTAACAGGTAGCTTTTCAAGCCGGCACCTCCACCCTTAACTCTTCAACCATCCCTATCACAGGTTCTCCTCCCCTCGGCCTCCACACGCGATCCGGGTTCGGGCACACGGATCTAATGGCCGCCTCCTCGGAGGCCATATACACGTAATCATCCTTCACAGCCGCGGATAAGGGCCTCAGCTTCAAGCGGTCCGCTAACCCAATCATCTGTCCATGGCGCGCCACGATAACCGTGAAGGGGCCGTTCATCAAAAGGCCTCCATAGCACTGCCTTAAAGCCATGTGCAGCTGAGCCTCCCTCACGGACATGTTTTCTATTTCGAACCACAGAGGGGGGGCCAGCACCTTGGCCGTCAACTCGGCTGTGAGGCCATGTCTACGCATCAACATGTCGAAGGCGTAGGCCATGACCTCAGTGTCCGTGCGCATCGTACACTGGTACCCAAACATTTCCAAGAATCGCCGGTTAGCCCCATAGGATGAAAGCTCACCGTTATGAACAACGCTCCAATCCAAGATGTTGAAAGGGTGAGCGCCTCCCCACCATCCAGGTGTGTTTGTTGGGAACCGCGTGTGGCAAAGCCACATATACCCCTCATAACGGTTAAGCATAAAATATTCAGCCAAGTCCTCAGGGTAGCCCACCCCCTTGAACACGCCCATGTTTTTTCCACTCGAAAACACGTAGGCCTTCCCCGTGGTGTTGACGCGCATAACCGTCTCCCTTACATATTCATCCGGCTGGATCTCGGGGTTCTTAGGCTGAACGAAGTATCGTTTGAGGATTGGGGGATTCCAAACCTCCACATCCTCGTCGACAGGAATCTCCTCGGCGAGGCTGACCGTGAACCTCCTGTGAATAAAGTCCTCAACGTCCCCGCTCACCTCCCGGCTGAGAAACATCACATGTAACGCATATTCTTCGCCGTGATCCGGGTACAGGCCGTAAACGGCGAAACCAGCGCCTAAGCCGTTTCCCCTCTCACGCATGCTCAAGATGGCCTTCACAGCCTGACACGCCGGGAACCTCAAGCCCTTCGTGTTCAATACGCCGAACAAGCCACAGGCGTCAAGCACCTTATCCCCGCCGTAGGGGTTTTGAAGCCTCCTCACGGGATGGGGGGCATCGTCTACAGTCCCGTTCATTTCCCTAAAACCTCCCTTCTGACCCTTTGAGGCAGGATTGTTAGCCCAAACTGGGGGGAGCATAATTTCCCCTTGAAGTGCCCGACGTTGATTCGACGCCTCATCAGGTATAAAAGCAGTCCCGCCTGCTCCACCTCCCCCATCAAGGTGAAGCCCACGATTAAACCGTCCTTCAGGACAATCCTTCTATAAGAGCTCCTTCCCTTGTCCAGTCGGATGGAAACCATGTGGGGATCTTCAGGGTTCACAGAGCCCACCGTTATAATCGGCGTGTTAAAGTAGTTCATGGCGTTCATGGCGGTGGCGCCCTCATAGCGGGCGTCCAGCCCCGCCATGCTGTAACCGGCGGTTTTGCCGCTTCCCCTGGCCACAGGCCACAGGGCTAGGGGTCGATGTAGGCCATGCGCGAAGTCGTAGACCTCGGCTACGTCGCCGCAAGCGTAGATTTCAGGCGCACTGGTATGCATGGCGTCGTCCACCGTGATCCCCCTGTTCACGGCGATTCCAGCCTCCTCAGCTAGGCGTACCCTCGGCTTAACACCTATGGCCGCCACCGCTAGGTCGCATAGCCGCTTTTCTCCGTTATCCAGCTCAAGGCTTAGGGTTCGTCCCCCATTCCGGTGGACGGCGGCGACCGCTCGACCAGTCAACACCTCAACTCCGGCCCGCGTCATTTCCCCTTCTAGTATGCGGGAAGCCCGCTCGTCCAACACTTGGCTTAGAACCCTGGGCTTCAACTCGATGAGGGTGACCTTTTTCCCACGTTTTGTCAAGGCCTCGGCCAGGCTTACCCCTATGGGCCCTCCTCCGATCACCGCGACGCGATGGTTGTCCGACAGCCTAGAAGAGATTTTCTCAGCGTCTTTCAGGGTTGTAAAGGTGTAGAGCTCGCCTCCACCCTCCCCCCCAAGCTTCGGTGTGATCGGTTCCCCTCCCACGGCGAGTAGCATTCTCCCATACCCCAAGCGTTCACCACCGGCGAGCTTAACCACTCTGTCATCTGGGTCAACTTCAACCACTGCGTCGTGAATCAACCGAACCTTGTTCCTAGACCAGAAATCCACGGAGCGGAACATTATTCCATCTAAACTTAATTCTCCAGCTAGGAAGTGGGAGATCAAAGGTCTTGAGTAACCTGGCACCTCCTCATCGTAGACCACCGCTATGGACGCGTCCTCATCCACCGACCGTATGGCTTCAACCGCCGATACGGCGCCGGCGGATCCCCCCACTATCAGATGCTCAAACCTCAAGGAGGCGCCTCCGCGTAGACCAACGCTTGGTTTGGACATTTCTCGACGCAAACAGGGCTTCCCGACGAGGCGCATAGATCACATTTCGCCACCACGCCCAGCTCCCGATCCACCTTTATCGCCCCCACCGGGCAGACCATGACACACGTTAAACATTCAACGCATCTCTCAGGATCGTGGATCACGGCGCCGCTTTTCTCGTCGACGTTCATGGCCCCTGTTAAACAGGCCTCAACGCAGGGGGCTTCCTCGCAGTGGCGGCATTGCACCGCGAAGGAGAGGGATCGGTAAACCTCCCTGCGGATGCGGCTTATGGGCTTCGGCTTCTCCTTCAGGTATGCTTTCACCACATCCCTCGATGAAGAATGCGCCACTAAACAGTATACTTCGCATAGCCCGCAGCCCATGCATAACCTCTCGTTGGCGTACACTTTCTTCAAGCCGAATCCATCCGGAGGAGGAGTTCAGACGAATAAAGCTTCCATGAGGTTACATATATATCATATCTACAAATTTTCAATCTAAAAACCGTTAAAAATATCAATAAATACGGAAGATGAATATAAATAGGGTCCAAAAGCAACGTCCAAAATAAAGCTCTTCGACACTCAAAAATTCAACTAGGCCCCTCATACGGGATAACCGCTAGCGATGAAAAATTTATGTGCATCCAACTCCACCTAAAAGTCAGGGGCGGGGGTTGCCAAGTCAGGTCAAAGGCGCAGGCCTGAGGTAAACGGCCACAGGCGCCTGTCCCGAAGGGGTTCGTGGGTTCGAATCCCACCCCCCGCACCACCATTTTCTAACGATGATATCACATCATCTACAATGATCACTTATCGTATCTTCGCATTGATCTTTTTTACATCATTGGCACTAACTTTTTGAGCTTAGGGTCCATCTGTATTAAGCTTGTATTGATTCATAGGGATATCGACGAGTTTTCCATCGACTCGTTCAGGTGGGAATCCCTTCTTTGCCATCAATGGATAGAGCGGCTCTTTTCCTTCAACCCTTCTCGCATCGACGATGTGCGTCTAAATTAAGCGTCAAGTACGCTCTCGCCTAGTGGAATTTCGACTTCAATGGAATCGGTTTTGTCTTGGAGGTGGGGGCGTTTACGTTCTATTTGAAAAGGGGATGAGCGGTTTTCTATGTCGTTAATTTTTTGATTTAGCAAAGTTTATATTAAACACTTCAACAAAACTTGAAGTATGGTGAAAGTGGTTGAATGAAATTTACGTCGAAGTAATCGGCGTCAACCCTCCATGTAAAAGATGCGACGCAACATGGAAAAACGTGGAGAAAGCTGCTTCAATTCTTCGATCCGAGGGTGTTGAAATCTCGATGAAAAAGCTTGACATCGCGTCGAAAGACGTAGTCAAACGCTATGGGGCGTTGATGTCGCCCGCCGTCGCCGTTAACGGAACCGTGAAGATAATGGGTCGAGTGCCCGAATCCGAGGAGGTTGAAAAACTTCTCAGAGAGGCGTTGAAATAGCGGAAGCGGTTAAAAGTGAAAGAAACAAGCCGCATCATCCGAACAATCCTGCTCCTCGCATTCATCGCCTTCGTCTTCGGAGCCCTCATCTACTCTAGGATCAAGGCGTACTCCCTAGCCCCCACGATGAAACCCGCCGACTTCCACGGACTCCCCCTCTGGCACATTCCCATCGCCTATCTCGCCGACTACTTCAGCCACGGATGGATCTGCCTCCTCTTCGCCTTCGTAGTGGCCGGGCTAATCTACGAGTTGATCCCTAAACAAGCCATCACCCGGTACATGAGCGGAAGCAAGCTGACCGGCTATCTTCTAGCGCTTGGAATAGCGCCGTTTCTCACCGTCTGCTCCTGCACAATGGTCCCCCTGTTCGCGGGCGTTCTCTACAGCGGAGCAGGAATCGGCCCAGCCATCACCTTCCTCCTCATGGCTCCCTCCTCTAACATCCTCTCCATTCTCCTCACTGGGGACCTCCTCTACTGGGAGCTAGCCTACGTGCGCATCGCCGTTTCAGTGGTAGTCGCGGTCACAGCGGGATTCATAATCTCTCGAACCCCATGGGGGAAGGCTGTCGAAAGGGAGCATCAAGTAAACGCTTCCAACCATCGAGCATCTGTAAAGCTTGTCCAGCCCCCCCTCGACCAGAGACTAATCTCAGCCCTCAAATTCGTAGCCTACCTCGCCAAACAGATCCTCCCATTCTTCATCGCAGGCCTCATCGCCGTCGCCTATGTCGAAGCGTTCCTGCCAGAGGACATCGTAGGCACCTACTTGACAGGTGTTCAAGGCGTCCTCATCGCCTCCGTTCTGGGAGGCCCATTGTATACGCCGACGCTGGTTGAGATCGTGATCGGGAGAGGATTATGGAACCTCGGCATGTCCCGTGGAGCATTGCTCTCTTGGCTAATGGGACAGCCGTACGACGTCGCCAACGCCATGGCGGTCTCACGGATCGCCCGCTGGAAGGTCGTCATCACCTACATGGTTATCGCGTGGGCGGGCAGCGTCATCTTCGGAATCCTTTACGGAATTTTCAGCGGAAGCCTCTAAGAGGTGAAAGACTGTGACCGAGCAGAAACACTGGTGGGAAGGGGTGAAGACCCATGAAAACATCGTATACGCCTGCTTCGGATGCCTCTCAAACACAGGGATCACCGCAGGCCTAGGAAGCCTTGAAGCCGTCAAGGAGCTTGGCCTAGACAAGGTCGCTGTCGGCTGCCTCGCGTCGCTTCCACTCGGCGTCGCCCCTGTAATCGCGAAGACTAAAGCCGCTAAGAAGATCATCACCGTGGACGGCTGTCCTTTTGAGTGCAGTAGAAAGATCGTGGAAGCCGCCGGCTTCAAGCCTTACAAAAGCTTCATGCTCGTAAGAGACATCGGCATGAGCAAGAAGGCGCTTCACGAAGACATTGGAGGGGACCTTAAACCTCTCATGGACTACGTTTCACCCAAGGACATAGAAAGAACCAAACGACTCGTCAAGGAAGCGGTTCTGGAATAATGATGATGAACTCAATGATCGCTGATGCGGAAGGATAGGCGCAAATGACTCTAAGAGAATCGTTTCAGAAGACGCTACGGGTCTCCCTCGACTGGAAGGGAGACGTATGCTCTGAGGTAAAAATGAGACATCACACCATCCTACTTGACTCCGGCATGGATGAAGGAGGCGGAGATCAAGGCCCCACTCCCACTGAAATATTCCTGGCAAGCCTCGGCTCATGCATCATGACCAACATCTCCCGAATCGGCCAGAAGATGAAGCTTGGTCTCAGGGACGTTCACATGGAAATAACGGGAGTAAAGGAGCATAACGACCACCCCTCATCCTTCGTAACGCTGAGCATAGACGTTTTAATCAAAGCAAAAAGTCAAGACCCTGAAAAACTGAGGAAACTGGTCAGACTGGCTGAAGAAAACTGTACAATCTCGAACACTTTAAGAAACGCTGTAAAGCCCAGTGTAAGGCTACAGCCGATATAGTTAACCCCAGTCTCCTAGAGTCCTAGAGCCGGTAGAAGAAACGGCTATGACATGAAAAAATGGTTAGAAAAAGAAGTGAAAGAAAAACGTCTGAAAAAACAAGTGTTCAACCAAAGATTCTCCCCCTATGCTACAAGGTTGCTGAGCATGAAAACGTAGTCTGGGTTTGCGACGGCGCAGCGAACGTCGGCCAGATAGGACATGCGGTAGGAGTCTTGCTCACAAACCTTGACAAAGCCCGGATGTGCTGTACAACAGCGGTCGCCGCTGGTTCAAAGCCACATCTCGAAATCGCCGCCAAAGCCAAGAAAAACCTCGTCATAAATGGATGCGCTAACAGATGCGCTTCGAAAGTCATG
>Ga0123519_10010255_pt1 | contig 13978 bp, 14 predicted proteins | sample YelNatPaOPRAMG02_FD_87396 | JGI IMG/M metagenome (GOLD analysis project Ga0123519, IMG submission 87396) | Hot spring microbial communities from Yellowstone National Park - Yellowstone National Park OP-RAMG-02 (version 2) | ecosystem: Environmental > Aquatic > Thermal springs > Hot (42-90C) ...
GACACATATTAAAAACTAAAATACTGAACATTTTTAAGTTTTTAGTTTGTGTTTTTTATATTTTATTTTTTATTTTTGATTTTATATTTTTTAACATCTGTGCTTATCTGGGTATTTAAGCCGTAATGCGCACCGCTAAAAAACTGCTTACGATTTTCTTATTAATTCTATCCGATGCCTTGATTTTTTTTCTCGCCTATGTTCTTGCTTATTTTTTGCGTTCAAGCATACTGCCCTTGCTTATTCCTGCACTTGGTCCATTATTACCATTTAAAGTTTTAATTGACCGTTATTATTTGCTCTTCGCCTATCTCATCGTCTTTGCTTATGAAGGACTTTATACCCATCGTTTCACAACCTGGGAAGAGATTAAACACCTCTGGCGCGGTTCGTTAATCGCTACGGGTTTGGTAGTGATTGGGATTTATATTACCCGGTCTTATTCGGTTTCGCGCACGGTCGTGGTCTTGGCTTTTTTTTTAAGTCTAATTCTTTTACCAATTGCCCGAATTTTTTTGAAGCGTTGGCTTTTTCGTATCAAACTTTGGTCAAAAAAGGTTTTAATTATTGGTAGTGATAAAGGTACCGAGACTTTAAAGAAAGAGATTTGTCAGAATCCAAATCTTGGTTACGAACTGCTTGTCGAATCGACCCTTTGCCCGCAACGCGATCCGACTAAGGCTCGGGCTTCTGAAGCAGACGGCAGGCGGATTGAAGCAATTATTGTTTCCGCCCAAGCGATGCCGAAAGATAAAATTGCTGAAGTATTCCGACAAGCGGAAGGTAAAATTGAGGAATTTATGATTGTTCCCGACATCGCCGAAATCCAGAATGTTGGTGTTGAAGTTGTGCAATTAGAAAGTTCGCTTTTAATGAAGTTTCGCTATAATCTCCTCCAACCTTATAATCTATTCTTTAAGCGTGCACTGGAATTGACTGGTGCGATTATCGCAACAATAATTTTTGCGCCCTTTTTTCTACTTTGTGCCCTGGTGATTAAACTCACCTCACCTGGGCCGGTATTGTTCAAACAACCCAGAATCGGTAAGGGACAAAAGTTATTTATCCTGCTTAAATTTCGTTCAATGTATCAGGATGCGGAAGAACGCTTGAATTCTTTACTGAATGAACAAAAAGTGAGCCGTGAAGAATGGAATCGGTTTAGGAAGATTAAAGGCAAAGACCCAAGGGTGACCCCTTTTGGTCGGTTCTTGCGGCGCTTCAGTTTAGATGAATTGCCCCAACTCTTTAATGTTTTAAAGGGTGAGATGAATTTAGTTGGGCCCCGACCTTATCTACCTGATGAACTTGAAAACATTGGTCATTTTATTAATATTATTACCAAGGTCGAGCCGGGAATGACTGGTTTGTGGCAAGTCTCGGGACGGAGTGAACTGTCCTTCCAAGAACGGTTGCTCTTAGATGAATACTATGTAAAAAACTGGTCGCTCTGGATGGATTTTGTGATAATGCTAAGAACTTTCGGTGTCGTATTAAGAGGAAAAGGTGCCTACTAAAGCAGTGGTAACAGTTAAGCTTGAGTAAAAAATGACGAAATTGAACCGCAACGCGCAACGCAAATCCGCCTTAGGCAGACGAGTGAAGCCAGGCAAAGCAAAACTAATACCCCGAATTACAGGAAATGAACTTATTAAATAAATTTTTAGGATGGCTAACCGATTGCAAGCAGTGACTAAAAACACAAAGCAAGCCCGCATCCTGGTTATTCTCGTTTTGTTATTAAATTCGGTATTTGGGCAATGGCAAACTTTTACCAATGCTAATTTCATTAACGATTTGGCAATTATTCAAGACCAATTATATTGTGCCACTAATGGTGGGTTAGCCGTCTTTGCGCTAACGAATCCGCCTAAGGCGGATGAAATATCATTCACAAAAGTATTCACTAATACCGAAGGTTTGCCTTCCAATCATTGCCTTTGTCTCCAACCAGACAAAACCGGTAATCTTTGGATTGGAACTAATGGCGGTGGTTTAGTAATTTACAACCCAAAGGATAATAAATTCTTTTGCTATCCTGACTCCAAAATACCAACCAAGATAAAATCAATTTTTATTTCCTCGGATACGGTGCTTATCGGTAGCGAAAACGGCTTTCGTCTGATTTTAACTAAACAAACCTTTCTCAATCCCGCGGATGACGAAGTATTTATTTTCACCAAAGCCAACCATCCCCAATTAGTCTCGGATAATATCCTCTCCTTTGCTCGGACCGATAGTTTCTTCTGGATTGGCACAAATCGTGGTCTTACCCGTTGTCCCAATAATATTCTTGATACCGCGCATTGGATTTCCTTTGCTCATCCCTTAGGCGATTCAGTTTGTGCAATGATTGTGCCAATACCCGAAACGCTCTTTATTGCTACCGAGCACGGTATTGCTAAATATAATGGCGTCAGTTTTGATACTGTCCTTTTCTTTATAACACCGGTCAATGATTTAGCCTATCGGGATAATAAATTTTATCTCGCTGGCGAAAAAGGTCTTATCCGCTATGATTTCCAAACCATTGACACGATTTGGAATGAACCGACGAAAATTCTTTTGGTTAAGTCAGCTTTATTTTGCGGTATGGGTGGTGGTGGTGATTGGGGGCATGGTCTTCGCATAATTTCGGATACGATTGATACGCTCTGGGCAAACTATTATGCCGATGGCTTGGCGTCAAATAGTATTTTCTCTTGTCTCACTGACCAACAAGGTACGATTTATGCCTGTCATGACCTCTCGGCTTTAAGCCGGTTTAATGATGGGTATTGGTCGGTATTTTATTCGCCCCTTTACAATGCCCGAATTTTAGCCAAAGACTCCCAGGACCGAATTTGGTTAGGACATTTCTCCCATCGCGGCGGACTATCTTATTTTGACCAAAAGACTAACTCATTTGGTCTATTGCAATGGGGCGAATACTCGCCACGCAATATCATAAATGCCTTAGGTATTGACCGTAATGATACAAAATGGGTTTGGAGTGTGCGGAACAATTTTGGGGTGATTGGGGCAATTGATGCGCAAGGCAATGAAACAGAGTTCAATTTTGGACTAATCTCACCACCAGGCCGACCCGGCTCGTATGAGTTTGCCTTTGATTCTCGTAACCGCGTATGGTTAGGGACAACCGAGGGTTTATTGATGCTTGATTACCGAGGCACCCTTTTTAATCCGGCTGACGACACTTGGGTTATCTTCAAGGAGCAATCCGGACTACCGGGCATTGAGGTAGTCTCAGTGGCTTGTGATTTTAAAGACCGGATTTGGGTTGGCACTGCCAATGGTGGTGCGGTATTGGAATCGGGCAAATTTTTGTCCGTAAATCCACCCCTTAGTAGTGATATCAAGAAGGTGCGCGTTGATACTTTCGGCCAAGTTTGGTTTCTAACCAGCCGTGGACTTTGCCGTTACGACCCCCAGACCAAGAATTGGACCAACTACACCCAAGCCAATTGTCCAATCATCCCTAACCCTGACTTAGCCCAAACTAACTTTTACACTGCCTTACACATTGACTCAAAAAATGGATTCATATTGATTGGGACCCAAGCCGGTTTAGCTAAGTTTGAATTAAAAGATACAATAGAACCGACTCTCACCCAAGTTAGGGTTTTCCCCAATCCCTGCATCAAAGGTCTTCATCAAAGCGTCAGTTTTGAAAGTCTACCGTCAAACTCTAAGGTGTTCGTATATACCCTTGCCGGTAAAAAGTTAACCGAATTAAGAGTCAACCCGAATAATCATCGGGCGACTTTTTATTTGGGTGAAACCGCTTCGGGCATTTACCTGGCATTAATCATCACCCCCTTTGGCAATAAAATCGAAAAATTCGCAATTATCCGCTAAGTTGCTTCAATCCGTCATTGGCGGATGCGGTTTGCCTTTAGCCATTGGACTAATAGTTCGTTTAATCGGGATTAATTTTGGTCTGCCTTATGCAACTGGTGCGCGGCCGGACGAACTGGTAATAATTCGTCATACCCTACCCTTTGGCACTGGTGACCTAAACCCCCATTTTTTCCATTATCCAAGTTTTTTCCTTTATTTCTCATTTCTTATTTTCGGTATCTATTTCTTATTTGGACTCTTGCTTGGTCGCTACCATAGTCCGACCGATTTTGCCGCTTCGGTCCTTCTTGACCCATCACCGCTAATTCTTATTATTCGGCTCATCTCGGTTTTCTTTGGCACCCTTACGGTCTATTTCATTTATTTGCTATTCCGAGATAAAGATAAAACAACTGGAATCATCGCCAGTATTCTATTAAGTTCGACTTATCTTGCGGTTCGGGAATCCCACTTTGGCACAACTGACACCGCAATGGTATTTTTCGGACTTTTGGCTTTCCTTTTTGCCTGGCGGGTCAAAGACCTTGGTAAAACCAAAGATTATATCATAAGCGGTATCTTGGCTGGTATCGCCGCTTCAACCAAATACAATGGTGCCATATTTTTACTAACGCTAATTGTTGCTTTCTTATTACGCCTCAAGACCGACCATTGGCGGAAAATCGCTTTGGGCATAACTTCGGCGCTTATCGCCTTTCTCTTTTTCTCGCCCTTCATCCTCTTTGACTTTTCAACTTTTATTACCCAATTTCGGGAAGAGACCGCTCATCTCCTTTCTGGTGCAACTATTGAATTGGGTCGGGGTTGGCTTAATTTCATTACCATTGGATTGCGCTATGGGATTGGTTTGCCTTTATTAATCTTCTCCTTAATTGCCATTATTTGGACACTCTTACGAAATTTTCGGTTTGCCATTTTCCTCTTATCGTTTCCCTTAGTCTATTATTTACTCATCGGTGCTTCAAGGGCGGTTTATGTCCGGCATATTTTACCGATTGTTCCGTTTCTCTGCATTTTCGCTTGTCTTTTCGTAAAGCAATTAACTTATCGTTTCAAGGGCGCTATCCGTCCAATTATATTAACTTTAACCCTGTTCATCTTGTTATCCAGTTCAATTCAGAATATTATTGGCTATCTCACCACAATCACGAAAAAAGATACCCGCTCTTGTGCCGCCGAATGGATTATAAAAAATCTCCCACCCAACTCAACCATTGGCTGGGTGGGCAGTGCTTGGAGTGTTCCCAATCTACCACTTTCTACTTCTGAGATATCCGCCCGATTCAACGAAGCAAGAATTGGTATCGCCCTACCGGCAAAAATTATTGAAGCAATGAAAACCAAAGTAGGTGATACTGGTTATCGGATTGTTCGGTTTTCAAAAGAATTGGCAAATAACGATACACTTCGGTTCTTCAACATTGACCAGATTAAAAAACGGAATATTCAATACTTAGTGGTAACCAGTTATCCCGGTTTACCATTTGGCGAAGTACCAGAAGAGATTATCGCTTTACAAAAAGATACGGCAAATTATAAACTACAGATTCAATTCAACCCGTTTAAAAAATCAAAAATCGGCTTAGGTGGGTTAATCTTAGATAAACAGGATGCCACTTATTTACCATTTGCCAATTTCTCAGGTGTTCAAAGGCCTGGACCTCTAATCTCAATCTATCAAATCAGGACAGATTGCAGACCGCAATAACTTTCTCTTTTCTTCCTCTCCCTTAACGGGAGAGGACGGAGGTGAGGGTGATTTCTTCATTGTGATAACTATTGTAAAATAATAAAGGTTGAAAATTTATCGTTAAAGAAAGCAAATTCCGATGCGGATTATAATCAAGTGGATAAAAGATGGGTGGATACATATAAAGGGATATGGAAATTTGACGATAAAGTAGCATTGGGTCTAAAACTCTTCACAGGAGAAATAAAACCATCTTCTCGCCCCGCAATAATTATGGGGAAAACCTTAAGAGACAAAAGAAGGATGTTCCTTGACGAACTTCCTGAAGAGTTAAGAGGGAAAATTATAAAATTCTTTAAAGAGAATAAAATCCTTGTTGTATCAGATATTTTGAAAGGAAGAGGTGGATTATCGGCCAATTGGATGTTGGTCACAAGATATAACAAGAATGACGACACAACCACCTGGATTCTAAAAGATATCAATACCGCAATGAATTTCTTTGGTTCTGGTGATGTTAAGATTTCGCCAAAAGGAAGTTTATACATTGGTAGGATTACTATGCAAAGAAAAGGTGGAACTCCTGACCCAACTAAATTACAATTTAAGATTAAGCCTTGTGAACTGTTTGAATTGGGGAAATGAATATGCTCATATTAGCCAAGGTAAAATTTGATTTAAGAGACCCGGACGAAATATATTTTGCCCAAAGAGAGATCGATGCCCTGCTTGATACGAAGACAAAGTTTATTAAAACCATTGCCACACTTATTAAAGACAAACCCTTTAATCTTTTGGACGAAGAAGTTATTCATTTAATTACCAGGCTGGTTTATATGGGTGAAGGACAAGGATTTTTGGCAGATATTCCCCTAACTAATATTACGAGTGTAGTAAAAAGGCCAACTTTTTTAGAGAACTATATGCAATTTTTGAAGTAGAAAATGATAACAGGGCATTAAACTTATTAGATAAAGTTGGTGTGCCAATTAAAAGTGAACAATTAAAAAATAAAAAGATTGCGCCCAATCCTTATACCCAGATTTTTATAAAGGATTTCTCAAATGAAAATAAACTTATTACAATTAGATTCCTACCATTTCAGACACTTTTTGAGTATGTTACTGAGGTCAAAAAACTTCCAGCAGTAGTTTTTCGCCCCAAGAACAACCAGAACTGGAAAACATATTTTAAGGAAAAGGAAATGGGGGTCGAGCAAGGTATCCAAGAGTTGTTAGAACATCTCAAGACCGGTCATTACCGCTCTCCCCATTTTGGATTAGGTAAAAACCATATTGGCGATTTTGTTGATTGGGCATCTACTGATTTGAGAAAGCCATTCCTTCATTATTTACATAAGTATAAAGGAAAGGGCGATCCCAGAATATCCAGGGCTTTAATCAATTTGCTTAAAGTCAAAGAAGGCGATACTATCCTTGACCCCTTTGTTGGTTCAGGGGCATTTATTGCCGATGCGCCAACAATGGGTATAAATAGTGTTGGAATAGAAATATTGAACATAGGCAAAATGATTGCCGAGGTCAAATGTAACCTTGGAATAAATATCGGATACCTTCGGGAAAGTATAATCAAACTATTTGAATACATTGACGAAACTCTTTTGAAACAAGATATAAAATATGAATTGATGGAGTTAAGAGAGAAAATAAGAAAAAATACCGCTGAGAATAGCGCATATAAAAGAATTGAGCCTCATCTTGAAAAAATATTCTTTTTAAAGAAAGCTATAGATAAAATTAAAAACGATGCGATAAAGAAGTTTCTTTTAATCCTTTTAAGTCAACAGATTGTTGAATATTCAGAGAAAAGCAGGGCATGGGATATAGTCAGTTCTTTCCAATCTTATGTTGAGGATAGGTATTTAGTTTTATATTCAACACAGAAATTGGCGGAAAGGCTTGATGTAAATCTTGTCGGGAGCAAAGTAAAGATAATTAAAGGGGATTCTACCAATATGTCAATGCTTGAGGAGAATTCTATTGATGGCATACTTACTTCACCGCCCTATTTTGATGCCTTAGATTATATTGGCAACAACAAAATATCAATTCTAATCCTTGGTTTGGATGAGGACCTTGCCTGGGAATCGACCAAAAATTTCTATGAGGCAAAACACAGGGATGAAATCCAACACGATACTCTGCCGCTGTTTGTTAGTGACAAATATTTTTCAATTGAACTTCTTAAGTCAAGTCTAAATCTTATAAAATTGCTCCAAAAATCCCGAAGAATTTATAAGGCTAAAGTGGTTGAAAATTATCTTAAGATGATGAAACTGTCGTTTGAAGAATGTTATCGGGTTTTGAAGAAAAACAAATATTATCTTATGGTTATTAGTAAATGCCATTCCTGGATAATAAACGGCAAAGAAGAAACGATTGAAACATCGCCGATATTGGCCGATTTAGGAAGGTCGGTTGGATTTAAAGTGGTTGATGTTATTGAGCACGGTTTATCAAAGGCGGACAAAGGTAAGATTGGAGTTGAGGATATAGTGGTGTTTCAAAAATGACCACCAAGCCAAACAAATCGTCTATTAGTGAATATAAGTTGTCACTAAATTTTGGCTAAGTTGCTTTCAGCAAATTTTTTCCCGAAACTTTACTTGATGGATAAATTATGATTGGTATAAGAAAAGCCGTGCCGGATGATGGAAAGGATATCGGTGAACTTATGTTATTGTCAGCGCCGTATTTCTCAATTCTGTTTGGTAATAATATAAAAAAGGTGTTGCAAGATTTATTTCGACACCCCAAAAACCTTTTCAGCCTTGAACATATTTATTTTGCTGAGGTCGGCGGCGAGAATGCCGGTATGATTTTAGGCTACGATTGGCAAGTTAAAAAACGAGAGAATTTAAAAACCGGCTTTTTGTTGTTTAAAAAGATTGGTTTTGGTATCTTGGATAAATTATTTTTATTGTTAAGGTTTAATTCAACCGTGGGAAGATTGTCTTATGGTGAATATTATATCAGCAATATCGCGACCTATCCCAAGTTTCAAAGAAGAGGGGTCGGGAAGCGATTACTCCTTGAAGCCGAAAAAGAGGCAAAAATAGTCGGTGCGGAAAGAATAGTATTAGATGTTGAAAAGGAAAATAATAGCGCAATAAATTTCTACCAGAAATTTGGTTATAAGATGATTGACGAATTTTCCATATCTCTAAGCCGGGATAAAATTCTAAACTTTAATCGAATGATAAAAGAAATGAAATGATAACTTCGCTACCATAAATTAATCCAAGTTATCGTTTAAATCAGACCTTAAAGTCTCATCTTGACTTCTTAATAATCTTAGTGATAATTCAACTGGAAAAATGACCCTGCTTTTGATTATTATCGCTACCGCCGCGGTCAGCCTTATCTCACTTGTCGGTGTTTTATTTTTAGGGATGAAAGAAAAAAGTCTCCAAAAGATTATCTTCGCCTTGGTCAGTTTTGCTACCGGCGCCTTAATCGGTGGCGCCCTATTGCATCTTTTACCGGAGTCGCTATCAATGGGTAATCGTGCCTTCTTCCATTTAATTATCGGTATCCTTTTCTTTTTTTTAACCGAAAAATTTCTCTACTGGCGTCACTGCCATAAGGGAATCTGTGATGTCCATACCTTCACCTATTTGAACTTAATTGGCGATGGTGTCCATAATTTTATTGATGGGGTTATCATTGCGGCGAGTTTTATCGTTGATTTGAAGTTAGGCTTGACCACTTCCATTGCGGTCGCCCTGCACGAAATTCCGCAAGAACTGGGTGATTTTGGGATTTTGGTTTACGGTGGGTTTAGTATCAAGCGGGCACTCTTTTTTAACCTATTAAGTGCCATCACCTGCCTGGTCGGTGGTATCGCCAACTATTTTCTGAGTTCTTTCACTCAACTATTTAAAGTTCCATTACTCGCTTTTTCGGCTGGTGGTTTTCTTTATATTGCGTTAGTTGATTTGTTACCCGAATTGCGTGCCAAGGCGAGTCTCAAAGAATCCCTTGCCCAGTTAATCTTTATCCTACTTGGTATCGGATTAATGTTTGGCTTAAAAGTTGTCTTTGCCGAAGGGTAGGTAAGCACTTAAGCAATTAAAAATAAATTCGGACAAGTCAAAGTAGGTCATTCAAACCTTTTCTGAAGCAAGGAAAGTGCCGGAAAAAGGAAAAGGACCAAAAAGCCTGTAAGAAATAGAGTATCAATTATAACGGGTGTGATTGAACTATTGGTAAAAGAGCAGCGAAGGCCATCAACCGTATAGGTAAGCGGCATAAAATGAGCGAAATAGCGGAGTCCCGCGGGCATCGCTGATATAGGATAAACAACGCCACAAAGAAATATCATTAGGAATCGTGGTAGGTTGAGCAAAGTCTGGGCTTCAAACACTTCCTTCACTAAAACACAGAGCAAAGCGCCGAGTGATGCAAAAACTAAGAGCGAGGGAATTGTAATTAAAATAAGATAGATTAAGTTCGGGTGCACGCCCAGAATAATTGCCGAGCCGGCGGTTACCACGATTGTCATCAAAAGTCCAAAGGTCACACCACCCAATACCTTACTGACAAGGACCGACGCTAAGTTAATCGGAGCCAAAAGCAACCTTTCCAGCGAACCAAGTCGGAGTTCAAAATTGATAACCACAGCCTCGGCTGCGGTCGTGCTAAATAGGATTGTCATCGCAATCAACCCGGGAACCAACTCTTCAAAACTTCGCGAATTTCGTAAGTAGAAGGCTAAAATCCAGGCAATCGGAAAAACAATGCCCCAACTAACCGATGGCGGCTTCAAGTAGTAGGTCCGCATATCTTTTATGACAATATAGTAAATAGCTCGCAAATTATCGCGCCACATCTCATTTTCCTTTTTCGATGGCTAAGACCTCTGGCTCTAAACCGGTAATTTTCATAAATGCCTCTTCCAATGATTTCTTATCCGTTTTTGCCTTTAAGACTTGAGGTGTATCAATCGCTAAAATTCTTCCCTTCACCACAATAGCCACCCGGTCACATAATAAATCGGCTTCCTCTAAGTAATGGGTGGTAAGGAAGATGGTTATTCCTTGCTGGTGAAGGTTACTGATTAAGTTGCGTAAAGAGCGAGCCGCAACTACATCTAAACCGACGGTCGGTTCGTCCAAAAAAAGGACTTCAGGATTATGAATCAAGGCAGCCGCAATGGTTAAAGCCCGTTTCATACCACGTGAGAAAGTGCGAAAAGAACTATCTTTGCGCTCATAAAGTCGGAAGATTTTTAATAATTCCTCGGCTTTTTCTCTACGCTTGCGCCGCGGAACACCATAGAGTTGCGCCATAAATAATAGGTTATCAATCGCGGACAACTCATCATAGAGATTAGAAATTTCTGGAACGACCCCGATATGCTTTTTTGCCTTGACGATTTCGGAGTCAATGTCAAAACCTAAAATAGATGCTTTTCCAGTTGTAGGTTTAGAAAGTCCGGTAAGCATCCTTATCGTTGTAGTTTTCCCCGCTCCATTCGGACCGAGAAAACCAAAAACCTCGCCTTTTTCAACCGCAAAATTGATATGGTCAACAGCAAGGAAAGTGCCGAAGCACTTGGTTAAATCCGACGCCTGGATTATTGCCATCTAATTGAATCGGTGCCAACGCCTGGGAAATTTTTCAATGTTTCGGTGGGCAGCCGAGTTCTGGTCGGTCAATTAGTTCGCCGCTAAGATATAATTTAAGCGCCTTGTTGACATCCGTTTCATCGGTAATAAAAACCTCAATTCCGATTCTTTTTAAATCGTCGTAGATTCTTCTTCCCATTCCGTGCGTGATGACCACTTGGCAATCTTTAAGTGCATTCAGAATCGGGGTGTGCCGGTCAAGTTCATGCCCGGCACCCTCTAATCCTCTTGCCTGACCAGTAAAGGTATTGGGACGATATTCTTGGTTTTTGATTGCTTTGCCTTCAACTTCAAAAATTACAAAACCCTTTGTCCTACCAAAGTGCGATGCTACAACCTTTTCGTCATCAGAGGCGATAGCAATTTTCATTTTTACTCCTTTTCCTTTATTTGCTTTTCGATTTCCTCAATATGCTTTTCTAATTCTGCCTTCTCCTCTTTTAATGCGGCAAGTTCTGCCTTCAAGTCTTCTTTTGTCGGCATCGGCGGAAGTCCCCAGCGATAAACTTGCCAGGCGGGAACGATTCTGCCACTTGGGTCTTGATAGAAGGCATGAGGACCGGTTCCGCATCGACAGGGTCCGATATAGGTATAACCTGATGGAGCAACTCTCCACCAAGACCAACTTCGACCATAGCCACACATTTTTAATCACCTCCTTTCTGGTTTAAATTTTAAACCCAACTTAATCTTTTGCATTGTTGCTATAATTTGCCTTGCCAGTGACATCTTCTCCGACGCCGGTGCATTGAATTAAAAAAATCTGACTTATCAAATATAACATTGCCGCCACTGACTCTTAATGCCTTGCCATTAACTAAGGCGTCGGCAATTTTTTGATGGGCTGATTCAATAATCCGACCAAAAGTTGGGCGGGAAATACCCATCCTTTCTGCCGCTGCTTCCTGATATAAACCCTCAAGGTCAGCCAGTCTTACCGCTTCTAATTCATCTTTCGTTAGATTGACCACTGCCAATGATGAACAAGGGATACCACTTGGTTTAAAATATGAGGCATTAGGCAGAAAACCAATTCTTCGACAACAAGGTGGTCGCGCCATTTTTTCTTTTATATTATTATAAGCATATGCTCATAATTGTCAATAATAAAATTTTAAATCAATATGTCCTATTGGAATTGAAAATTTATTGTTTTCTCTTCCACAAGGGCGAGATAGCACGAAGACGGTTGGTAACTTTCGCTAAGACCGAAACCGCATAATCAATATCTTCTATTGTATTTTCTCGGCCTAAACTGAAACGGACTGGTGAGTTGATATATTCAGGTGGCACCGCCATCGCCTTTAGGACCGGTGACGGTTCAGGTTCACCCGAGGCGCAGGCTGAACCCGATGCAACCGCTACCCCTTCCAAATCAAGATTCATCAAAAGCGCTTCGCCTTCTACATAAGCAACCGAGATGTGGGTAGTATTCACTAATCGCTTATCCGGATGTCCATTCAGGCGCACCTCCGGAATTCTTTTGAAGATTTCTTGCTCAAGATGGTCGCGTAACATTTTCATCTTTTTTATGTCCTCAGCCATTGTCCCTTTTAAAATCGCACAGGCTTTACCAAATCCAACAATCCCGGCTAAATTTTCGGTGCCGGCTCGCATCCCTTTTTCATGATGACCGCCGTGAATTATTGGTTCAAGTTTGGTTCCTTTTTTGACATAAAGGGCACCAACCCCTTTCGGACCGTGAATCTTGTGGGCAGAGATGGTCATCAAGTCAACACCCAATTCAACCACATCCAAATTCACTTTGCCGGCTGATGCGACCGCATCGGTATGAAAGTAAACGCCGGCTTCGTGGGCAATCTTGGCAATTTCTTGGATTGGCTCAATTGTTCCAACCTCATTATTACTATGCATTATGCTCACAAGTATCGTATTCTTTTTAATCGCCTTTCTCACATCATCCGGGTCAACCAGCCCAGAAGCGTCGACCTTGACCAAAGTAACATCATAACCTTTGGCGACAAGATAATTACAGGTGTTAAGCACTGAGCCGTGTTCAATTGGTAACGAGATGATATGACCTTTAGTTTCCTTACTGTAGGCGATTCCTTTGATTGCCCAATTATTCGCCTCAGTGCCACCCGAGGTGAAAAAGATTTCTTCCGGTGTGGCATTAAGGAGTTCTGCCACTTGGGTTCGGGCATTTTCAATCGCCTCCCTGGTTTCGCGTCCATAGTAATGAAGATTAGAGGGGTTGCCGAAATGTTCCCTAAGATAAGGCAACATCGCCTCAATTACTTCGGGATATAACGGTGAAGTTGAATTATAATCAAGATAAACTCTTCGCATTTCGCTTCCTTTCTGAAAAGTAAGCATAATCAAAATTTCCTAATAGTCAATAGTCTTGAATTTTATTCCATCTTTTATTTGAACCGGATGCTTGATTTCAAGCGAAATTACAATATAATAAAAATCATCAATGAATACCGATGAGAAAGCAATCATTGTTAATAATCTGACCAAGGATTTTAAGGGTTTTGTGGCAGTTAATAGTATTTCGTTTGAAGTAAAAGCCGGTGAAATTTTTGGATTTTTAGGCCCGAACGGTGCGGGTAAGACAACTACCGTGAAAATGCTCTGCACCCTTCTTCATCCAACTGCCGGCAACGCTCTGGTCGCCGGCTATGATATCCTGCGTCAGCAGAGCCAGGTCCGCAAGTCAATCGGCATAATCTTTCAAGACCCCTCCCTTGATGACCGACTTACTGCCTATGAGAACCTGCGATTCCATGGTATCATCTACAAAGTGCCAAGCA